>Ga0207644_10001304_pt1 | contig 16036 bp, 11 predicted proteins | sample KBSS73metaG_FD_184326 | JGI IMG/M metagenome (GOLD analysis project Ga0207644, IMG submission 184326) | Switchgrass rhizosphere microbial communities from Kellogg Biological Station, Michigan, USA - KBS S7-3 metaG (SPAdes) (version 2) | ecosystem: Host-associated > Plants > Roots > Rhizosphere... | reverse complement strand
GCGCGACAACTCCTTCAAGCCCTTCACCACCGCAGTTGCGCTTTCGGGTTGCAGCGCCGTCACGAACACCTTGGCGTGCGCCATGTCGCGGGTGACCTCGACGTCGGACACGCTCGCCGACGGCAGGCCGTGCTCGCGCACGGCCTCATGGACCAGCCGGCCCAGCTCGCGACGGAGCTGGGCGGACACGCGGTCGGTGCGATGGAAGGACTTCTGCGGCATCGTGCGTTTCTTCAGCGCGTCACAGCGTGCGCTGGACCTCGATGCGTTCGAAGCACTCGATCTGGTCGCCCGGCTTGACGTCGTTGTACGCCTTCACGCCGATGCCGCACTCGGTGCCGCTGCGGACCTCGTCGACGTTCTCCTTGAAGCGGCGCAGCGATTCCAGCTCGCCCTCGAAGATGACGGTGTTGTCGCGCAGCACGCGGATCGGCTTGCTGCGCTTGACCACGCCCTCGACGACCATGCAGCCGGCGACCGCGCCGAACTTCGACGAGCGGAACACGTCGCGCACCTCGGCGGTGCCGATGATCTCCTCGCGGATCTCGACGCCGAGGATGCCCGAGGCGACCTGCTTCACCTGGTCGATCACGTCATAGATGATCGAGAAGTAGCGCAGGTCGACGCCGTTGCCCTCGATCACCTTGCGCGCCGAGGCATCGGCACGGACGTTGAAGCCGATGATCGTGGCCTTCGAGGTCGACGCCAGCTGCGCGTCGGACTCGGTGATGCCGCCCACGCCCGAACCGATGACGTTGATGCGGATCTGGTCGTTCGACAGGCCGGTGAGCGCCTCGCGCAGCGCCTGCACCGAACCCTGCACGTCGGCCTTGACGATCAGCGGCAGGCTGAGCTGCGCTTCGGCCGCGCCCATCTGCGCCATGATGTCTTCCATGCGGTTGCCCGCCTGGCTGACGAGGCGCGACTCGCGACGCTTGGCATCGCGCTGTTGCGCGACATCCTTGGCGAGGCGCTCGTCCTCCACCACCACGAAGTCGTCGCCGGCATCCGGCACGCCCGACAGACCGAGCACCTGCACCGGGATCGACGGGCCGGCGTCCTGCACCTGCTTGCCGGTCTCGTCGAACAGCGCGCGCACGCGGCCGTACTGCGTGCCGCACACCAGGTAGTCGCCCTTCTGCAGGAGACCCTGCTGCACGAGCACGGTGGCGACCGGGCCGCGGCCCTTGTCGAGCGCGGACTCGATCACGACGCCGGTGGCGCGGCCATCCGGCACCGCGCGCAGCTCGAGCACTTCGGCCTGCAGCGAGATCGCGTCCAGGAGGGTGTCGACGCCCTGGCCGGTCTTCGCCGACAGCTCGACCATCTGCGTGTCGCCGCCGAACTCCTCGGCAACCACGTCCTGGCCGAGCAGGTCGTTCTTCACGCGCGACGGATCCGCGTCCGACTTGTCGATCTTGTTGATCGCCACGATCAGCGGAACGCCCGCGGCTTTCGCGTGATGGATCGCTTCGGCCGTCTGCGGCATCACGCCGTCATCCGCCGCGACCACCAGCACGACGATGTCGGTGAGCTTCGCGCCGCGCGCACGCATCTGCGTGAAGGCGGCATGGCCCGGCGTGTCGAGGAAGCTGATCGTGCCCTTCGGCGTTTCCACGTGGTACGCGCCGATGTGCTGGGTGATGCCACCGGCCTCGCCCGACGCCACCTTGGTGCGGCGGATGTAGTCGAGCAGCGAGGTCTTGCCGTGGTCGACGTGGCCCATGATGGTGACCACCGGGGGACGCGGCACCTTGTCCCCCTGCACGTCCTCGACGTGCGCGAGCAGCACTTCCTCGACGTTGCCTTCGTCCGCGCGCACCGCCTTGTGGCCGAGTTCCTCGGTCACCAGCACCGCGGTGTCGTGGTCGACGATCTGGTTGATGGTCGCCATGACGCCCATCTTGAACAGCGCCTTCACCACGTCACCGCCCTTGAGCGCGAGCTTCTGCGCCAGGTCGGCCACCGTGATGGCGTCGCCGATCACGACCTCGCGCACGATGGGCGCGGTCGGACGGGAGAAGCCATGCGCGCCGCCACCGCTGCGGGACTGCTCGGCGTGGCGCTTGGGACGGCCGGGCTTGCCGCGTGCGCTGCTGGTGCGGCGCGCGCGCTCGGACGCGCTCAGGTGCAGCTGGCCGGCGAAACGCGCGGCGTTGTCGTCGTCCTCGACGCCCGCGACCATCGCGTGCGAGCCGCGGGTCTTGTGCTTGGGAGCAGCCTTGTCGTCGCGCGCGGCGGGCGGCTTCGGATGGCCATGGCCATGTCCGTGCGTCGTGGCGGGACGGCGACCGGCGTCCTCCTCGCGTGCAGCCGCAACGGCCGCGGCGGCCTGGCGCTCGGCCTCGAGGCGCGCGGCCTCTTCCTCGCGGCGCTTGCGCTCCATTTCCTCGGCGCGCTGCCGGTCGGTCTCGGCAAGGCGCTGCTGCTCGGACAGGTTGCGCTGGCGCGACTCCTCGAGCTTGCGCAGGATCTCGGTGCGCTCGTCGGTCTCACCCGCGGCGGCCGGTGCGCCGCCCTCGGTCGGCTTGACCAGCGTGACCTTCTTGCGCACGACCACGTCGACCGTGCTGCGGTTCTTGCCGCCGCCGACGGTGATTTCCTGCTTGCGGCTGCGGCTGAGGGTGATCTTCTTGGGCGCCGTCACTTCTTCGGCGGCCTTCTCGGCCTTGCCGTGCGAGCGCTTCAGGAAGCCCAGCAGCTTCATCTTCTCGATGCTGGTGACGACCTGGTCGGGACCTTCGAAGCGCATGCCCGCCTCGGACAGCTGCTCGAGAAGCTTCTCGACCGGCGTGTTCACCAGTTCGGCGAGCTTGCGGATGGTGGTCTGTTGCGACATTCGGTTTCCGTGTCTGGGGCCCGGCCTGGGGCCGGGCGCGTGAAGCAGGTCGCGTTGAAACGGGCGATTCTACTGCGGCGGAGGTCGGGGGCGGCTGACGGCGGGGCCTGGGGATCGCTGCGGTGCAAAAACCGCGCTTGCCCCGCGGCCGCTCACCCCTCGCGTTCCAGCCGGGCGATTTCCTCGGCGCGGGCGGCGAGGATCAGCGCGGCGGCGCGCGCCTCGTCCAGGCCGTCGATGCCGAACTCGGCCACCTCGTCCGCGCCCAGGTCGCCGAGGTCTTCGGCGGTACGCACGCCGTGGCCGGCGAGCGCGTAGGCGGTTTCGTCGTCCATGCCCTCGAGCTTGAGCAGGTCGTCGGCCGGCGCGTTCTCGTCGAGTTCCTCCTCGACCGCGAGCGCATCGTTGAGCAGCGCGTCGCGGGCGCGGGAGCGCAGTTCCTCGACGATGTCCTCGTCGAAGCCTTCGACCGCGAGCAGCTCGCCCACCGGCACGTAGGCGATTTCCTCGACCGTGTTGAAGCCTTCCGCGACCAGGATGCCGGCGATCTCCTCGTCGACCTCGAGCTTGTCCATGAACAGCTGGCGTGCCGTGGCCTGCTCGGATTCGGACTTGGCGGTCACCTGGTCCTGGGTCATGACGTTGAGCTGCCAGCCGGTCATGCGGCTGGCGAGGCGCACGTTCTGGCCGCCGCGCCCGATCGCCTGCGCGAGCTTGTCCTCGGCGACGGCGAGGTCCATCGAATGCTTTTCCTCGTCGACGATGATCGACTGCACTTCGGCCGGCGCCATCGCGTTGATGACGAACTGGGCCGGGTTGTCCGACCACAGCACGATGTCGACGCGCTCGCCATTGAGTTCGTTCGACACCGCCTGCACGCGCGAACCGCGCATGCCGATGCAGGCGCCGATCGGATCGGTGCGGGTGTCGTAGGCGACGACGGCGATCTTGGCGCGATCGCCCGGATCGCGCGCGCAGGCCTTGATCTCGACCAGGCCCTGGCCGACTTCCGGCACTTCGAGCTTGAACAGTTCGATCATGAATTCCGGCGCGGCGCGGCTGATGAACAGCTGCGGGCCGCGCGGTTCGCTGCGCACGTCGAACAGGTAGCCGCGCACGCGGTCGCCGGCGCGCAGCACGTCGCGCGGGATGCCCTTGTCCTTCGGGATGAACGCTTCGGCATTCCCGCCGAGGTCGACGTAGATGTTGCCGCGCTCGACGCGCTTGACCACGCCGGTGACGAGTTCGCCGACGCGATCCTTCCACTGGTCGACGACCTGCTGGCGCTCGGCCTCGCGCACGCGCTGCACGATCACCTGCTTGGCGGCCTGCGCCGCGATGCGGCCGAATTCCGGATTCTCGATCTGCTCCTCGATGTAGTCGCCGATCTCGGCGCCTTCGCTCTCGTCGAGCGCATCCATCAGGCGGACCTGGCGATCCGGCGACTCCATCACGACGTCGTCGGCCACCACTTCCCAGCGGCGGTACGTCTCGTAGTTGCCGTCCTTGGGATCGATCTGCACGCGCACCAGCACGTCCTGGTCGGGGTAGCGCTTCTTCGCCGCCGACGCGAGGGCCGCCTCGAGTGCCTCGAGGATGACCGACTCGGGAACGCCCTTCTCGTTGGCGACCGCGTCCACCACCAGCAACAGTTCCTTGCTCATTCGTTTACGCCTCTGGAATCTGAATTTCTCGTCTTTTCGGAACCTGGAGACATGTCTCCAGAACCCCACCGGGCCCTTCAGGCCTGGTCGCCCCCTGACTCAAGGGGCTGTAAAAACCGCTTGTACTAACCGGCGTTGCCGCCCGGCTTCGCCTTCTTCTGCTTGCCGGGGCGCGCATCGCGTCCCGACTTGTCCTTCGCAGGCGCCAGGCCCAATGCGATCCAGTCCGGCACCAGCTTGGCTTTCTCGATGTTGCCGGCCGCGACCGCGCACTCGCTGCCGTCCACGTCGAACACCACGGTGTCGCCTTCCACGCGCAGGATCGCGCCCTGAAGACGGCGGCGGCCCTCCTGGGGAAGCTTGAGCGTGGCCTTCGCCTGTTCGCCCACGAAGCGCGCGAACTGCGCCGCGGTGAACAGCGGGCGATCGACACCCGGCGAGGACACCTCGAGCGTGTAATGGCCGCTGATCGGATCGGCCACGTCGAGCTGCGCCGACACCTCGCGGCTGACCGCCTCGCAGTCTTCGATGCCGACGCTGCGCGGCTCGCCCGCGGCGTCCATGGCGTCGGCCGGTACATCGATGTACAGCCGCAGCAATGCGCCACCTGGCGAGGGCAGGTATTCGACGCCGAGCAGCTCGAGGTCGATCGACGCGACCGTCGGCGCCAGCAGCGCGGCGATTTCGTTGGCCTTTTCGCTCATGCCGTCGTCCAACCTCCGAAAATGACAAGGGGCCCGGTGGGCCCCTTGTCCGATACCACTGGATGTCGGCGATGGCGCGCATCGGCGCTCCATCGGGCCCGGCCGGCGCACCGGCTAGCACCACACCGGCGTAGCGACACCACCGGTCTAAAACCGAAAAAGGCTCCAGAAGAGCCTTTTTCGCCAGCTGAAGCTGGTAGCGGGGGCAGGATTTGAACCTGCGACCTTCGGGTTATGAGCCCGACGAGCTGCCAGACTGCTCCACCCCGCAGCAGGAGCGGAATTATGGCCGGATGCAGCTTGCGTTGCAAGCCTTCTGAATACGCGCCGCGGATCCAGTGTCAGCTGCCGGTCACCGGCACGGCGATTTCGCGGTTCACCGCGTCCACGATCTCCTGCAGCGAATCTTCGCCATAGCCGGAATATTCGTCGGCGATCCTGCCCTCGCGGTCGAGGATGAAGAGGTGCGGGATCGTGCGCACGCCGTACGCCTCTCCGACGCTGCCGCTCGCATCGCGGGTCATCGTCAGCTGGACGTCCTTGAGCCGGCGACGGATCGCCAGGTAGGCGTCGCGGTCGTCCATCGTGTTGACGGCGATGACCTCGACGCGATCCTTGCCTGCGGCATCCTGCAGTCCGGCCAGCACGGGCAGTTCCTTGCGGCAATAGCCGCACCACGACGCCCAGAACGACACCACCACGACCTTGCCACGGTGGTCGCCGACATGGACGTGGTGGCCGCCGGCATCGAGGCCGAGGTCGTCGGGCGGCGTGTCGCCGCGGGCGAGCGCTCCGGCGTGGCCGGCGACCAGCAGCGCCAGCGTGCCGATCGCGATGCGAAGGGACGGCATCCGTGCCTCCATGGGGTCAGGCGCCGAACGCCTGCTGGCACCACGCCATGATCGGGTTCCAGAAGATGCCCAGCACCAGCAGCGCCAGCGCGTTCACCGCGAACGCGATGCGCAGCGGACGATTGTCGCGTGGTGCGGGTGCGTCGGCCGGCGCCTCGTCGAAATACATCACCTTGATCACGCGCAGGTAGTAGAACGCGCCAATCACCGCGGCCACGATGCCGACGATCGCCAGCCACAGCATGTCGCCCTGCACGGCCGCGCGCAGCACGGCGAGCTTCGCCCAGAAGCCGAGGAACGGCGGCACGCCCGCGAGCGAGGCCATGATGCAGAGGACCAGGCCGGCCAGCCACGGACTGCGGGCGTTGAGGCCCTTGAAGTCGTCGATGCGGTCCGCCTCGAAGCCCTGGTTGGACAGCACGATGATGCTGCCGAACGCCGCCGCCGACATCAGCGCGTAGCTCAGCACGTAGAACATCGCGGCCGCATACCCCTGCGCGCCGCCGCCGGCGAAGCCGAGGAACAGGAAGCCGATGTGCGAGATGGCCGAATACGCCAGCATGCGCTTGAGGTTGGTCTGCATCAGCGCGACGAGGTTGCCGATCACGAGCGACGCGACCGCAAGGCCCGCCATCAGCAGCCGCCAGCGCTCGTCGAGCGGCCCGACGCCGCTTTCCAGCAGTCGGAAAGCGAGCGCGAACGAGCCGAGTTCCGGTGCCGATCCGAGGAAGAGCGTGATCGGCGTTGGCGCGCCCTGGTAGGTGTCGGGCACCCACATGTGGAACGGCGCGGCGCCGAACTTGAAGGCGATGCCGGCGACCGCGAACACGGTGCCTGTCAGCAGCAGGCCGGTTTCCTGCGACGCCGCGATCGCCGAGCGCAGTTGCGCGAGGTCGAGGGTGCCGGTCGCGCCGTACAGCAGCGACAGGCCGTACAGCAGCATGCCCGACGACAGCGAGCCGAGCACGAAGTACTTCATGGCCGCTTCGGAGGCGAGGCCGTTGTCGCGGTCGATCGCCACCAGCGCGTACGAGCACAGCGCCAGCATCTCGAGGCCGAGGTAGACCATGACGAGGCTACCGGCCGAGATCAGCAACATCATGCCCGCGACCGCGAACAGCATCAGCACCGCGATCTCGCCCTTGTACAGGCCGCGCTGGCGCAGGAACGGCCACGCGTAGACGAGCGCGAGCGCGGTCAGCAGGCAGGCGCCGCCCTTGAGCACGTCGCCCATGGCGTCGCGCACGAACATGCCGCCGAGCACGGTGCCCTGCCCGCCCACGCCACTGAAGGCGAGCCAGCCGGCGACCAGCAGCAGCGCGATCGCGAGCACGTGGGTGACGATGCGGCGCGACTCGTCGAGGAACAGGTCGAGCATCAGCAGCGCGAACGCGCCGCCGACCAGCACGAGCTCCGGCAGCAGCGGCAGCAGGTCGGCAGCGGTGGGCATGGTGGTCATTCGGAGCGTGTCCTCAGAGCTTGGTCGCGGCCAGCTGGCTGGCGAGCTGCGCGATCGACGGTTCCATCAGGTCGGTGAGCGGCTTCGGCCACAGGCCGATCAGCAGCACGCCGGCCGCGAACACGCCGAGCACGATCCATTCGCGGAAATCGATGTCCTGCATTTCCGCGACGTGCGGGTTGGTGATGTCGCCCCAGATCACGCGCTTGGTCAGCCACAGTGTGTAGGCCGCGCCGGTGATCAGGGTGGTCGCCGCAGTGAAGGCCAGCAGCGGATGGTCCTGGAAGCTGGCCAGGATGACCATGAACTCGCCGACGAAACCGCTGGTGCCCGGCAGGCCCGAGTTCGCCATCGCGAACAGCACCATGAAGAAGGCGAACCACGGCATCACGTTGGCGACGCCGCCGTAGTCCTTGATCATGCGGGTGTGCATGCGGTCGTAGACGACGCCGACGCAGGAGAACATCGCGCCCGACACGAAGCCGTGGCTGATCATCTGCACCATCGCGCCCTGCAGGCCGAGGCGCGCCGCGTCCAGGTTGCCGAAATCGCGCACCAGCGCGAAGGCGATGAACGTGCCCAGCGTGACGAAGCCCATGTGCGAGATCGACGAGTACGCGATCAGCTTCTTCATGTCGTCCTGCACGAGGGCGACGAGGCCGATGTACACGACCGCGATCAGGCTCAGCGCGATCACGACCCAGGCGTAGGCCTGGCTCGCATCCGGCACGATCGGCAGGCTGAAACGGAGGAAGCCGTATCCGCCGATCTTCAGCATGATCGCCGCCAGGATCACCGAGCCGCCGGTCGGTGCCTCGACGTGCGCGTCGGGCAACCAGGTGTGCACCGGGAACATCGGCACCTTGACCGCGAACGCGATCAGGAAGGCGAAGAACAGCCAGGTCTGCGCCGGCATCGACAACGGCAGCGCGTACATGTCGGCCAGCTGCCAGCTGCCGCCCTGCAGGTACAGCCAGACCAGGCCGACCAGCATGAAGACGGAGCCAAGGAAGGTGTAGAGGAAGAACTTGATCGACGCGTAGATGCGGCGCGGACCGCCCCACACGCCGATGATGAGGAACATCGGGATCAGCATGCCCTCGAAGAACACGTAGAACAGCATCGCGTCCATCGCGCAGAAGACGCCGATCATCAGCCCTTCGAGGAACAGGAACGCGGCGTAGTACTGCGCGACGCGCTCGGACACCGAGCCCCATGCGCCGATCAGCACCAGCACGGTGGTCAGGGTGGTCAGGGCGATCAGCGCGACGGAAATGCCGTCGGCACCGAGGTGGTACTGGATCGCGTAGGTCGGAATCCACGCGTGCTGCTCGACGAACTGCATGCCGGGGTTGGCCATGTCGAACGCCGTGAACAGCGGGATGCTGAGCACCAGTGCGACGAGCGCGACCAGCAGCGCCAGCCAGCGCGCGGCCTGCGGGCGTGAATTGCCGACCAGCAGGCAGAGCGCGCCGCCGAGGATCGGCAGCCACACCAGCAGGCTCAGGAGTGGCATGGAAGAGTGCAAGGGCTCGGGGCTCACGTCTCTCGGGTCCTTGTCGGATTAGTGCCAGTAGCGGATGAGAACGGCCAACAGCGCGATCAGGCCGAGGATCATCGCGAAGGCGTAGTGGTAGAGGTAACCGGACTGGCTGCGACGCAGTACGCCCGCCGCGAAATCGACAAGGCGCGCGCTGCCGTTGACGGAGCCGTCGATGACGTTCGTATCCGTCCAGCGTGACGCGCGGCCGAGACGCAGACCACCACCAGCGAAGCCGCCGATCCAGAGGTCGTCGAACCCGTACTTGTTCTCGAGGATGCGCACGGGCAGCGCGAACAGCTGGCGCGCCTTGTGGTCCAGCTCCGGCTTCCACCAGTACATGACGGTGGCGAGCAGGAAGCCGGCGAATGCGAGCCAGAACGCCGGCGCCGCGAAGCCGTGCAGGGCGAAATTGACCGCGCCGTGGAATTCCTCGGCGAGCTTGGCCATCACGTCGTGCGACGGATCGACCTCGATCGAACCGAGGAAGTACGGCAGCTGCTTGACCTTGCCACTCCAGTCGCTGCCGAACAGCATCGGGCCGGCGGTGAAGAAGCCGATCAGCACGGACGGAATCGCCAGCAGGATCAGCGGCAGCGTTACCACCCACGGCGACTCGTGCGGCTCGTGGTCGTGGCCATGGTCGTCGTGGCCATGCGCGTCGGTTGCGTGGACTGCGTCGACCTGGGCCTCGTGCTGGTGCGCCAGCTCTTCCTCGTGCTCGGTCGAATCGGCCTCGGGCGCGACGTAATGCTCGGGCGGCGCATCGTGCCAGCGCGGCGCGCCGGCATAGGTCAGGTACATCAGGCGGAAGCTGTAGAACGACGTGACGAACGCACCCAGCAGCACGGCCCAATAGCCGTAGCTGGCGACCCAATTGTGCGCCTCGTGGGCGTGCTCAGCCGCCGCCTCGATGATGGTGTCCTTCGAGTAGAAGCCCGAGAAGAACGGCGTGCCGACCAGCGCCAGCGTGCCGATGAGGCTGGTCCAGAACGTGATCGGCATGACCTTGCGCAGGCCGCCCATCTTCCGCATGTCCTGCTCGTGGTGCATGCCGATGATGACCGACCCTGCCGCGAGGAACAGCAGCGCCTTGAAGAAGGCGTGTGTCATCAGGTGGTACACGGCGGCGCTGTAGGCCGACACGCCGAGCGCGACGGTCATGTAACCGAGCTGCGACAGCGTCGAGTACGCGACCACGCGCTTGATGTCGTTCTGCACGATGCCGATCAGGCCGGTCCAGAACGCCGTCGTGGCGCCGATGAACAGCACGAAGTTGAGCGCGGTCGGGCTGAGCTCGAACAGCGGCGACATGCGCGCCACCATGAAGATGCCAGCGGTCACCATCGTCGCCGCGTGGATCAGCGCCGAGATCGGCGTCGGGCCTTCCATCGAGTCCGGCAGCCAGACGTGCAGCGGCACCTGTGCCGACTTGCCCATCGCGCCGATGAACAGGCAGATGCAGATCAGCGTCGGCACCGACCAGTCGTGGCCGGTGAACACCGGCACGACGGCATCGCGGATCGTCGGCGCGTTGGCGAAGACGGTGCCGTAGTCGAGCGAGCCGAACCAGAACAGGACCGCGGCGATGCCGAGCAGGAAACCGAAGTCGCCGACACGATTGACCAGGAATGCCTTGAGGTTCGCGAAGATCGCGCTCGGGCGCTTGAACCAGAAGCCGATCAGCAGGTACGAGACCAGGCCCACCGCTTCCCAGCCGAAGAACAGCTGCAGGAAGTTGTTGGCCATCACCAGCATCAGCATCGAGAAGGTGAACAGGCTGATGTAGCTGAAGAAGCGCTGGTAGCCCGGATCGCCTTCCATGTAGCCGATGGTGTAGACGTGCACCAGCAGCGACACGAAGGTCACCACGACCATCATCATCGCGGTCAGCTTGTCGACCATGAAGCCGACGTGCGCCTGGATGCCGCCCACCTGGAACCAGGTGTAGACGTTTTCGTTGAACGGGATGGCACCCTGCCCCACCAGCTGCCAGAGCACCCAGGCCGAAAGGCCGCAGCTGACCGCGACGCCGGCGATGGTCGCGGTGTGCGCGCCGACGCGACCCACCACGTTGCGGAACAGGCCGGCGATGATCGCGCCCAGCAGCGGCGCCAGCACGATGGCCAGCAGCACCGACTTCGAAATCAGATGTTCGACGCCCGGCATCGGCTCAGCCCTTCAACGTGTCGAGGTCGGCGACGTCGATCGTGCGCCGGTTGCGGAACAGGGTGACCAGGATCGCGAGGCCGATCGCGGCCTCCGCGGCGGCCACCGTCAGGATGAAGAACACGAACACCTGGCCCGCGGCATCGCCGAGGTAGCGCGAGAACGCAACGAAGTTGACGTTGACCGCGAGCAGCATCAGCTCGATCGACATCAGCAGGACGATGACGTTCTTCCGGTTGAGGAAGATGCCCGCCACGCTGATGCAGAACAGCGCCGCGCCCAGCGCGAGGTAGTGGCCGAGGGTCAGGCCGGTGGTGATCGGGATCATGCCTTGCCCTCCTCCGTGTTGCTGGCGGTCGCTTCGACGGCCGGATGCTCGGTCGGCACCGACACGATGCGCACGCGGTCGCGCGCACGCACGGATGTCTGCCAGGCCGGGTCCTGGTGCTTGGCGCCGACGCGACGGCGCAGGGTCAGCATCACCGCGGCGATGACCGCGATGGTGAGGATGATCGCGGCGACCTCGAACGGCAGCAGGAAGTCGGTGAACAGCGCATTGGCGAGCCATGTGGTGTTCGGCATGGTGCCGCCGGTCGCCGGCGCGGCTGCGTTCTGGGCGAAGGGCACGACGCTGCGCGCCTTGACGCCGATCAGCGCGAACATCTCGACCAGCATCACGACCGCGACGATCAATCCGACGGGCAGGAACCGCACCCACCCTTCGCGCATCCGCGCCACGTCGACGTCCAGCATCATCACCACGAACAGGAACAACACCATCACCGCGCCGACGTAGACGAGGATCAGCGCGATGCCGAGGAATTCGGCGCCGGCGAGGATCCACGTGCAGGCGACCGTGAAGAAGGTGAGCACGAGGAACAGCGCCGCGTGCACCGGGTTGCGGACGCTGATCACCGCGCCGGCGGAGACAACCGCCGCGACGGCGAAGGCGTAGAAGGCAAGCAGGGCGAAATCCATGCGCAGGTCCGTCCGGTCAGCGGAAGGCCGAATCGGCCGCGCGACGCGCGGCGATCTCGGGTTCCAGGCGGTCGCCGATGGCGAGCAGCTGCGGCTTGGTCACCACGTTCTGCCCGCGCTGGTCGAAGACGTATTCGAGGATGTGGGTTTCGACGATCGAGTCGACCGGGCACGACTCCTCGCAGAACCCGCAGAAGATGCACTTGAACAGGTCGATGTCGTAACGCGTGGTGCGGCGGGTACCGTCGGCGCGCTGCTCCGAGTCGATCGTGATCGCGAGCGCCGGGCACACCGCCTCGCACAGCTTGCAGGCGATGCAGCGCTCTTCCCCGTTGGCGTAGCGGCGCAGCGCATGCAGGCCGCGGAAGCGCGGCGACTGCGGCGTCTTTTCCATCGGGTACATCAGCGTGTACTTGGGACGGAACAGGTATTTCAGCGTCAGGCCGAGGCCTGCCATCAGCTCGAGCAGGAGCAGGCTGCGGAAGTAATGGACGATGCGGCTCATGTCAGTCTCAGGCTCCCGGCACGAACACGCCGTAGTACGCCATCAAGGCGGTGACGCAGATCCAGGCGATGGTGATCGGGATGAACACCTTCCAGCCCAGGCGCATGATCTGGTCGTATCGGTAGCGCGGGAACGACGCGCGGAACCAGATGAAGGCGCTGGCGAAGAAGCCCACCTTGAGCAGCAGCCACGGCCAGCCGCCGAGCCAGATCCAGTCGACGAGCCAGTGGACGTGGCCGTCGTAGAGGCCCTGCAGCGGGCTGAGCCAGCCGCCGAGGAAGAAGATCGCGGTCAGGAAGCTGACCAGGATCATGTTGGCGTATTCGGCGAGGAAGAACAGCGCGAACTGCGAGCCGGAGTACTCGACCATGTGGCCGGCGACGATTTCCGATTCGCCCTCCACCACGTCGAACGGCGCGCGGTTGGTCTCGGCCACGCCGGAGATGAAGTACACGACGAACAGCGGCAGCAGCGGCAACCAGAACCATTCGAACGGCCCCGCGTTACCGGCCTGCGCCATCACGATGTCGCTGAGGTTGAGGCTGCCGGCGGCGATCAGCACGCCGACCAGCGCGAAGCCCATCGCGATCTCGTAGCTGACCACCTGCGCCGCCGAACGCATCGCGCCGAGGAAGGCGTACTTCGAGTTCGAGGCCCAGCCGGCGATAATGATCCCGTACACGCCCATCGAGGTCACCGCGAGCAGGTACAGCAGGCCCGCGTTGGCGTTCGACAACACGAGCCGCGCGTCGAACGGCACGACGGCCCAGGCGGCGAAGGCCGGCACCAGCGTGACCATCGGCGCGAGGATGTACAGCGCGCGCTGCGCCTTGGAAGGCTGGATGACCTCCTTGAAGAGCAGCTTGAACACGTCGGCGAAGGCCTGGAGGATGCCCTTGCCCACGTACATCGGCCCGTGGCGAACGTGCATCCAGCCGATCAGCTTGCGTTCCCACACCACGTAGAAGGCGACCGAGACGATCACCGGCACGGCGATGGCGAGGATCTTCAGCACGATCCACACCAGCACGCCGAGCGCGCCGAGCGAGAGCAGCCAGTCGCGGAACGGATCAACGAGCAGCATCGGGTTCATGCGCGGCGGACCTCAACGCGGGCGGAGGCCAGCGGCGCGGTCGCCCCGTAGCCGGATTCGATCCAGGCGCTGCCCTGCGCGACCTGGTTGCTCACGGCGACCGGCAGCGTGGCCGTGCCGACGTCGGTGGCGACCTTGGCGACGGCGTCCGCATCGAGACCAGCCGCCTGCGCGTCCTGCGGATGCAACACGATGCGCGGACCCACGGTGAGCGGATGCGCCTGGAGAGCGGCAGCGCGTCGCACGACGGCGTCGGTGCGATAGATCGCCTGCGATGTCGCCAGCTCGAGGCCGTTGCCGGCGAGCGACGGCGCCTGCCCCTTTGCGACGGACACCGTGCGCGGCGCGACGCCCGCGCGCAAGCCGGCCATGTCGACGAATTCGAAGCCCGGTGCCTGCAACAGTCCACCGAGCGCGCGCAGTACGCGCCAGCCCGGGCGTGCCTCGCCCGGCAGCTTGCCGCCGGCGATGGCGCGCTGTTCGCGACCGTCGAGGTTGGTCAGCGTCGCATCGACTTCGGGCAGCGCACCGATCGGCAGGATCACATCGGCGATCTTGCGGGTCGAGGCGCAGGCGAAGTGGCTGAACGCCACGACCTGGGCCTTGCCGAGCGCCTGCATTGCCAGCGCCTGGTCGGCGAAGTCGAGACCCGGCTCGATGCCATACAGCACGTACGCGCTGCGCGCCTCGCGCAGCATGGCCTGTGCGTCGCGCGCGGTCGGCAGCACGCCGTTGCGCGCAAGGCCGAGCGCATTCGCGCCCTGCGGGATGCGGCATAGCGCTGCGTTGCCGCTGGTTGCGAACGACCGCGCCGCGGCACGGATGGCGGCGGCATGCGGTCCATTCTCGGCGATGGCGCCGACGATCACGACCGCACGCGTCGCGCCGGTGAGCTCGACCTTGCCCAGCGCGTCGGCGAGCTGCGACGGCGGCACGATGCGCTTGCTGGCGACGTCGAACGTGAAGTCGAAGTCGACCGGATTGACGACGTGCACCTTCGCACCGCGGAGCACAGCCTTGCGCACGCGGGCGTGCAGCAGCGGCAGCTCATGGCGCAGCTGCGATCCGACGATGACGATGGCATCGGCCCGTTCGATGTCGGCGACCGGCATCGCGAAGGGTTCCGCGACGGCGCCATCGGACAGGTCGCGCTGGGCGATACGGTGGTCGAGGTTGCCGGTGCCGAGCGCCTCGGCCAGGCGGGCGAGCAGCGCACCCTCCTCGTTCGAGGTCGCCGGATGCACCAGCATGCCGAGCTGGTCGGCGCCGTTGTCCTTGAGGATCTGCGCGGCGTGCGCCAGCGCCTCGTCCCAGTTCGCCTCGCGCCAGTCGGACGCTTCGCCCGAATGGCCGACGCGGATCATCGGCCTGAGCGCGCGATCCTCGGCGTACAGGCCCTGGTGCGAATAACGGTCGCGGTCCGACAGCCAGCACTCGTTGACCGCCTCGTTGTCGCGCGGCACGGAGCGCAGCACGTCGCCGCGGCGCACGTGCAGGAACAGGTTGCTGCCCATCGCGTCGTGGTAGCCGAGCGACTCGCGCGCGACCAGTTCCCATGGACGGGCGCGGAAACGGAACACCTTGTTGGTCAGCGCGCCGACCGGGCAGACGTCGATGACGTTGCCGGACAACTCGGTCGTGAGCGGCTTGCCGTCAAAGGTGCCGATCTGGAGGTTCTCGCCGCGCTGCATCCCGCCGAGTTCGTAGGTGCCGGCGACTTCCGCGGTGAAGCGGACGCAGCGCGTGCACTGGATGCAGCGGGTCATGTCGGTGGCGACCAGCGGACCCATGTCCTCGTCGGCCACCACGCGCTTGCGCTCGGAGAAGCGCGACACCGAGCGGCCGTAGCCGAGCGAGAGGTCCTGCAACTCGCACTCGCCGCCCTGGTCGCAGATCGGGCAGTCGAGCGGATGGTTGATCAGCAGGAATTCCATCACGTTGCGCTGCGACTTCAGCGCCTTCTCGCTGCGCGTGATGATGCGCATGCCATCGCCGACGGGCGTCGCGCACGCGGGCGCGGGCTTGGGCATCTTCTCGACCTCGACCAGGCACATTCGGCAGTTGGCCGCGATGCTCAGCTTGTCGTGGTAGCAGAAGCGCGGGATCGGGATGCCGGCCTTGTCGGCGGCCTGGATGATCATCGAGCCCTTCGGCGCAGCCAGCTCGACGCCATCGATGAAGACGGTGACGTGGTCGGGCGGAAGGTTCGGATTGACGGGCTGCGCGCTCACGCT
>Ga0207644_10001301_pt1 | contig 16043 bp, 12 predicted proteins | sample KBSS73metaG_FD_184326 | JGI IMG/M metagenome (GOLD analysis project Ga0207644, IMG submission 184326) | Switchgrass rhizosphere microbial communities from Kellogg Biological Station, Michigan, USA - KBS S7-3 metaG (SPAdes) (version 2) | ecosystem: Host-associated > Plants > Roots > Rhizosphere... | reverse complement strand
AACCGTGCGCATCATCGCGCGCGCCGACAGTTCGCTCGCGCATGTCTACGCTTTCCACCACCTGATGCTCGCCACCGTGCGGCTGTTCGGCTCGGCGCCGCAGTGGGAAGGCGCCTATTGCCGCACTGTGCAGGACCGGCTGTTCTGGGGCAACGCGCTGAACCCGCTGGACACGCGCACCGTCAGCACGCCAGGCGATGGCGCACGCACCTTCACCGGCGACAAGAGCTTTTGCTCGGGCGCGCTCGATTCCGACATGCTCGTCGCCTCGGCGCGGCAGGATGGCTTGCAGCGCCTCGTCATCGCGGCGATCCCGACCGACCGCGCAGGGATCACCATCCTCGACGACTGGGACAACATCGGCCAGCGGCAGACCGACAGCGGCAGCGTGCTGTTCGACTGCGTACGGATCGAAGAGAGCGAGATCCTGCTCACCCCCGGCCCGCTCGGCTCGGTCTTCGCGACGTTGCGCCCGCTGATCGCGCAGTTGATCCTATCCAACATCTACCTAGGCATTGCCGAAGGCGCGTTCCGCGCCACCAAGGCCTACACGCGCAGCCAGGCCCGGCGCTGGCTCACCTCGACGGCAGTCGAGCAATCGCAGGACCCCTATGCGTTGGAGCGGGCGGGTGAGTTCTGGCTGGCGCTGGAAGGCGCGCGCCTACTGAACGACCGCGCCGCCACGCTGCTCGACGATGCCTGGGCCGAGGACGAGGCGCTCTCGCACGAATTGCGCGGCGACACCGCGATCGCCATCGCCACGGCCAAGGTCGCCGCAATCAAGGGCGGAATGGATGTGACCACTCGCATGTTCGACGTGATGGGCGCCCGCTCGACGACCGGGAAGTTCGGCTTCGACCGCTACTGGCGCAACCTGCGCACGCACTCGTCGCACGACCCCGTCGACTACAAGTTGCGCGAGCTTGGCGACTGGGCGCTGAACGACGTCGCCCCCGTGCCCACGTTCTATTCGTAAGCGCTGCTGGTGAGGCAACACCCGATCAGCACGGCGCTGGCGCTGCCCCAGCATGGCGCCCGCACCCTGCCTCTAAGCTGTTGATTTCCCACACGCCGACACCTGGCACGCTTCCTGCACAGTACCCCGAAGACACGCGCTGCGAAGAAATGAGAACGAGATGACCAAGCCTCTGCGGATCGTAGCCATATCGGGCGCCTTGCAGCAGCCCTCGCGAACCGAAGTCCTGCTCGACGCGATCGTCGGCGAACTGGCGGTCGCGCTGCCGATCGACGTCCATTTCGTCAAGCTGAGCGAGATCGGCGCCGAGGTCGGCGCCTCGCTGAATCGCGGCGCCTTGCCCCCGCGCGTCTTCGCCGACATCCAGGCCATCGAGACCGCCGACGCGCTGGTCATGGCGACGCCGGTCTACCGCGCTTCGTACACCGGCCTGCTCAAGCATCTGTTCGACTTCGTCGGCCATGAATCGCTCGTCGGACGGCCTGTGCTGCTGGCCGCGACGGGGGGCAGCGAACGGCACTGCCTGATGATCGAGCACCAGTTGCGCCCGCTGTTCGGCTTTTTCCAGGCGCTCGCTTTGCCGCTTGGCATCTACGCCAGCGAGGCGGATTTCGACGACTATCGGCTTGCCAGCAAGGCCGTGGCCGATCGCATCGCGCTCGCGGTCGATCACGCGCTGCCGTGGCTGATCCGCCCGGATGCGCGCCGCCTGCCTGCCTTGCGCCAACCCTTCATCGCCCAACTCTGAACACTTGCGAGGACATTACCATGACCGATGCATCGAAGAGCCCGATCCAATTCGCCTATTGGGTGCCCAACGTCAGCGGCGGCTTGGTCGTCAGCAAGATCGAGCAGCGCACCAGCTGGGACATCGACTACAACCGCAAGCTGGCGCAGATCGCCGAGGCCAACGGCTTCGACTACGCGCTGTCGCAAATCCGCTTCACCGCCGGCTACGGTGCCGAATTCCAGCATGAGCCGGTGGCCTTCACCCATGCCCTGCTCGCCGCGACGACGAAGCTGAAGGTGATCGCCGCGATCCTGCCCGGACCGTGGAACCCGGCGGTCGCCGCCAAGCAGCTGGCGACGGTCGACCAGCTCACCGGTGGCCGCGTCGCTGTCAACATCGTCAGTGGCTGGTTCAAGGGCGAGTTCACCGCGATCGGCGAACACTGGCTGGAACACGACGAACGCTATCGCCGCTCCGAGGAGTTCATCCGCGCCCTCAAAGGCATCTGGACGACCGACAACTTCAGCTTTCGGGGCGATTTCTACCGCTTCACCGACTACACCTTGCGGCCCAAGCCGCTGCAGCAACCCCACCCCGAGATCTTCCAGGGCGGCAGCTCGCGCGCGGCGCGCGACATGGCCGCCCGCGTGTCCGACTGGTACTTCACCAACGGCAGCAGCGTCGAAGGCATCAGCACCCAGATCGAGGACTTGCGCGCCAAGGCAGCCGCCGAGGGCCGCACCGTCAAGGTCGGCGTCAATGCCTTCATCATCGCCCGAGACACCGAGGAGGAGGCGCGCGCCGTCCTCGACGACATCATCGCGCAGGCCGACCCCGAAGCGGTCAACGCCTTTGGCGATGCCGCCAAGCAGGCCGGCCGCGCGTCCCCCGAAGGCGAAGGCAACTGGGCGAAGTCGACATTCGAGGATCTGGTCCAATATAACGACGGCTTCAAGACCAACCTGATCGGCACGCCCGAGCAGATCGCCGAGCGCATAGTTGCGTTGAAAGCGGTCGGTGTCGACCTCGTGCTATCCGCATTCCTCCACTTCCAAGAGGAGGTCGAATACTTCGGCCGGAACGTCCTGCCGCTGGTCCGCGAGCTGGAAGACGCGCGCACGGTCGAGACGGTCTGACCATGAACGCGCCGCACTCCCACGCACCGCAGGGGGACGATCGGTCCCGCTCGGCTATCGCGCTGCACGATATCTCGCTGTCCTTTGGCGGTCTGAACGTGCTGCGCGAAGTCAGCCTGAACGTGCGGCACGGCGAGATCGTCGGGCTGATCGGCCCGAACGGCGCAGGCAAGAGCTCGCTGCTAAACGTCATGAGCGGGTTCTATCGCGCGGATCGCGGCGGCGTGTCGATCGACGGCGCCCGGCTTGATCGGCCGCGACCGCAGCGCGTGGCGCGAGCCGGCGTCGTGCGCACGTTCCAGAACCTCGGCCTATTCGGCGGGATGAGCGTGCTCGACAACGTCCTCACCGGCCGCGCGCTGCACGGCAAGGTTGCCTGGCCGCATTACTTGCTGCGCACCCGCGCCGCCCGCAACGAGGATCACCACAACCGCGCGCTCGCGCTCGATGCGCTGGCCTCGCTCGATCTGCAGGATCACGCCGACACGCTCGTGTCCGCCTTGCCCTATGGCGCGCAAAAGCGGGTCGAGCTGGCCCGGGCACTGGCCATGACCCCGCGCACGCTGCTGCTGGACGAGCCACTGGCGGGGATGAACCTGGACGAGAAGCAGGAGATGGTCGCCGCGATCCGCGCTGCGCGCGATATCCGCGGCGCCACCGTGGTGCTGATCGAACACGATATCGGCGTGGTCCTGGCCCTGGCCGACCGGCTCGTGGTGCTCGATCGCGGGCGCGTGATCGCGGTTGGCCCGCCCGCGACTGTCGCTGCCGATAGCGCCGTGATCGCCGCCTACCTCGGCACGCGGCACTAGGAGTGCGCGGGATGCAGTTCTTTCTCGAAGTGTTGGTCGCGGGCGCGCTGTCGGGCGTGATGTACGCGCTCGTCGCCATCGGTTTCGTGCTGATCTATCGCGCATCGGGCGTGTTCAATTTCGCGCAAGGGTCGATGATCCTGTTCGCCGCCCTGACGTTCGTGAACCTGGTCGAGCGCGGCGTGCCGTTTTGGCTGGCCTTCGGCGCCACCTTGCTGCTGCTGATCGCGGCGGCCTTCGCGATCGAGCGCTTCGTGCTACGCCCGCTCTCGAATGGCTCCGTCATCACCCTTTTCCTGGCGACGCTAGGGCTGAGCTATATCTTCGAGGGCCTGTCCCAGATCGCCTGGGGCGCGCAGGTCCACGCGCTGGATCTAGGCATCTCCGACGATCCGGTACCGGTCGCGGGCCTCTCGCTCAGCAGCTTCGACATCGCCGCGACCGCCACCGCCGGCAGCCTGGTGGTCCTCCTGGCGCTGGTCACGGGCAAGACCAACCTCGGCCTGTCGTTGCGCGCGGTCGCCGCCGACCCGCTCGCGGCGCTGTCGATCGGCATCCGGCTCGACCGCGTGACCGTGATCGCCTGGAGCCTCGCCGGGTTCGTCGCGCTGGTCGCCGGGCTGGTCTGGGGTGCGCGCTCGGGCGTGCAGTTCTCGCTGTCGCTGATCGTGCTCAAAGCCCTGCCCGTCCTCATCATCGGCGGCTTTACCTCGATCGGCGGCGTCATCGTCGCCGGCGTGCTGGTCGGCGCGGGCGAGAACCTGGCTGCGATCTATCTGGGTCCCACAATCGGCAACGGCGTCGAGGGCTGGTTCGCCTACATCCTCGCGCTCGTGTTCCTGATGGCGCGCCCGACCGGCCTGTTCGGCCAGCGCACCTGGGCGAGGATCTGAGCCATGGCAAGCCTGCCCGCACCTCTTGCCGCCGCCCTGCCCCGGACCCCGCGTATCCGCGCCCTGGCACCGGTGCTGGCGGTCGCCACAGCCGCAATCGTGCCCTTCGCGATCGGGGCGGACTACCTGTTCGGGGCGGTGCTGGTGCCGATCCTGATCCTGTCGCTTGCGGGCCTCGGGCTCAACATCCTGACCGGATACGCGGGCCAGCTCTCGCTGGGATCGGCGGCGTTCATGGCGATCGGCGCATTCGCCACTTACAACATTCACCTGCGGGTGCCCGGCTTCACCCTGCTGCCCGCGATCGTCGCCGGAGGGTTCGTTTCCGCTGGCTTCGGCGTGCTGTTTGGACTGCCTAGCCTGCGTGTTAAAGGCTTCTACCTGATCGCCTCGACGCTGGCTGCGCAGTTCTTCGTGCCCTGGGCGCTGTCACAGTATGGCTGGTTCAGCAATGGCAGCACCTCGGGCGTCATCACCGCGCCGCCGCTGACGCTGGGCGGGTGCGACCTGGACAATCCTGCCGGGCGCTATGCCGTTACCCTTGGCGTCGTCGCAGTGCTGACGCTGCTGGCGCGCAACCTGATCGACAGCCCCACCGGCCGCGCCTGGATGGCGGTGCGCGACATGGACCTGGCCGCCGCGGCGCTGGGCATCCCGCTCGGCCGCGCAAAGCTGCTCGCCTTCGCGGTCAGCTCGTTCCTGCTCGGGATCGCCGGCGCGCTATGGGCCTTCACCTATCTGGGCACCGTGGAGCCTGCCGGCTTCGACCTCGACCGTTCGTTCCAGATCCTGTTCGTGATCATCCTGGGTGGACTCGGCAGCATCCGCGGCAACTTCCTGGGCGCCGCCTTCGTCGTCCTGCTGCCCGTCGCACTCAGCATGATCGGCGGTGCCATCGCCGGGCCGAGCCTCGACCCCGCGCTGCTCGAAAACGCGCAGAAGGTCGTCTTCGGCGCGCTCATCATTTTCTTCCTCGTCGCAGAACCCGATGGTCTGACAAGGTTGTTGGACCGCGCACTTCCGTACCCGCTCGAGCTGGATCGGCCTGACGAAACCCCGCCAGCTGGAGTAGCCGCGAATGTCTAGAATATCGCCCAAGTCGTTCCTGACCCTGTCTGCCGCCGCGACGCTCGCCCTGATGACGGGATGCCACGAGAAGACCGGGACGACGCAGCAGGGCGGCGTCGCCGCCGTGCCGGGCAAGTCGCAGTATTTTCCGCTGCAGAGCTACCGCGTCGGTCCCTATGCCGCCGGCGGCAGCGGCTTCTTCGGCGGCTTCATCGACTACATGCAGTTGGTCAACGCCCAAGGGGGCATCAACGGCGTGCCCTTGAGCTGGGCGGAGTGCGAGACCGAGTACGACGTCGAAAAGGGAGTGGAGTGCTACGAACGCCTGAAGAAAAGCGCCGACGGGTCGCCGACCGCGGCCACCAACCCACTATCGGTCGGCATCGCCTATGCCACGCTGGACCGCTCGACCACGGACAAGATCCCGCTCATCACGATCAACCACGGCCGCACCGATTCCACCGACGGCAGCGTGTTTCCGTACGTCTTCCCGCTGCAGCTGAACCCCTACAGCGAGGTTTCGGCGATCTTCAACTGGATCGGCGCGAAGGCGGGCGGCCTCGATAAGCTGCGCGGCAAGCACATCGTCGTGCTCTATCACGGCTCGCCCTACGGCAAGGAGACCAACGGCGTGATCGACACGCTGGCGGCGCGCTATGGCGTCACGGTCGATAAGATCGAAGTGCCGCACCCCGGCAACGAGCAGCAGTCGCAATGGCTCAAGATCCGCCAGATCAATCCCGAATGGGTGATCCTGCGCGGCTGGGGCGTGATGAACCCGGTCGCGCTGAAGACCGCGCGCAAGGTCGGCTTCCCGGCGGACCACATCATCGGCAACATCTGGAGTAATTCGGAGGAAGACGCCGCGCCCGCCGGCGATGCCGCCAAGGGCTTCATCTCGATCACCACGCACCCGTCAGGTACCAGCTTCCCCGTGCTGCAGCAGATCAGGGCGCAAGTGATCGACAAGGGCAAGGGCAACCTGGCCGACCCCAAGCGCTTCGGCACTGTGTACTACAACCTGGGCGTAGTGAACGGCATCCTCAACGTCGAGGCGGTGCGCGTGGCGCAGGCGAAGTTCGGCAAGCGTCCGCTGACCGGCGAGGAAGTGCGCTGGGGATTCGAGCACCTGAACATCGACGATGCCCGCCTCAAGGCGCTGGGCGCGGTCGGCCTGGTCCAGCCACTCAAGCTGTCGTGCTCCGACCATGAAGGCGGCGGGGCGGTGCGGTTCCAGCAGTGGGACGGCACCAGGTGGAACGTCATCAGCGACTGGATCCAGGCCGACCGGCCGCTGCTGCGCCCGATCATCGAGGCGTCGGCGCGCCAGTACGCCCGCGAAAAGGGCATCACCCCGCGCGACTGCTCGAAGAGCTGACCGGCAAGGCGAAAGGCGAGACAATGCGCAACATCCTCGAAGTCGACAACGTGGAGATCCGCTACGACCAGGCGATCCTGGCCGTGCGCGCCATCGCGTTCGCGGTCCCCGAGGGTGGCTTCGTCTCGCTGATCGGCGCCAACGGCTCTGGCAAGACGACGACCTTGCGCGCCATCTCCCGCCTGCTCGAACTCGATCGTGGCCGCGTGACGCATGGCGCGATCCGCTTCGACGGCAGGGATATCGCGCAAAGAAGCCCGCACGATCTTGTCGCAAGCGGCATCGCACAAGTGCTGGAGGGCCGCCGTTGCTTCCTGCCGATGACGGTGGAGGAGAACCTGCGCACCGCCGCCGCCGCGCTCAGGCTGTCGCGGGCAGAGACGGGCGCCGCGCTGGAGCGGGCGTTCGACCGCTTTCCCCAGCTCGCCGACCGCCGCCGCACGCCTGCCGCGCTGCTCTCGGGCGGTGAGCAGCAGATGCTGGCGATCGAGCGAGCGCTGGTGCGAACGCCCCGGTTGCTGCTGCTAGACGAACCGACCATGGGCCTGGCACCCCAGGTCGCCGAAACCATCCTGGAGACTGTCGCCACGCTCAACCACAAGCATGGCGTCGCCATCCTCATCGCGGAACAGAACGTCGCGCTGACGCTGCGTTTCGTGCACGACGCTCATGTGCTGGAGAACGGCGCGATCCGCCTTTCCGGCACCGCCGCAGACCTGCTCCATCATCCGGAAATCTGGTCAACATACCTGGGCCTGCCGACCACGGCACCCGCTATCCTGCAAGCCATCCCGGCCTGACGAAGCGCGAACGGAGCCCGCCATGGCACAGATCAAATCCCTGCTGACCTACCCGCACCCGCGATCGCTGACGAAGTCGGTACGGGCCTCCGCGCTGGTGTTCGAAGATCCGCTGTCGTGCGCGCTGCTCGATCGGATCGAGCGCCTTGCCCCCAGCGAAGCCAACGTCCTGATCGTTGGCGAGACCGGCACGGGCAAGGAGATCGTCGCCCGCCACGTCCACGATCTCAGCCGGCGCAAGGACGGCCAGTTCCTCGCGGTCAATTGCGGCGCCTTCACCGAAACATTGGTGGAAAGCGAGCTGTTCGGCCACGAACGCGGCGCCTTTACCGGGGCCATCGCCGCCAAGGAGGGCTGGTTCGAGGCGGCGGACGGCGGTACGCTCTTCCTCGACGAGATCGGCGACCTGCCGCTCGGCATGCAGGTCAAGCTGTTGCGGGTACTGCAGGAGCGCGAAGTGGTGCGCGTGGGCTCGCGTACGTCGCGTCCAATCGACGTGCGGGTGATCGCCGCCACCAACGTCCAGCTGGAAGGCGCAGTCTCTGCGGGGCGCTTTCGCGAGGACCTGTTCTACCGCCTGCGCGTCGCCTCGCTGACGCTGCCGGCCCTGCGCGATCGTCCGTGCGACATCCTGCCGCTCACGCACTTCTTCCTCAAGCAGCACCGCGATCGCCTCGGCTACGTACATGCCGAACTCTCGCCGGAAGCCGAGCGGGCGCTGGTGCGGCACAACTGGCTGGGCAACATCCGCGAGCTTGAGAACGCCATCCACCACGCACTGCTGGTGTGCGACGATGGCGTGATCCGTCCGGCGGACCTGCAACTGACGCCCGGCCCGCAGGTCGCGGCGCCGACGCCCTCCCGTCATGGCGGCCGCCACCAGCCGGCGATGGTCGATCTGGAAGGCGCGCTGTCCGACATCTTCGAGCAAGGCGGCGATGAGCTGTTCGAGCAGATCGAGAACCGGGTTTTCCTGGCGGCCTTCGAATATTGCCAGCGCAATCAGGTGCAGACCGCCAAGCTGCTGGGCATCAGTCGCAACATCGTGCGCGCCCGCCTCATCCGCATGGGAGCGATCGGCGGCGCACCCATCGAACCCCAGGCGGGAACGCCCTTGCCCCCATCCAACACCCAGATCCATTGACAGGAGTCCGCATGACTACGCTTCTCAAGGATGCTCCCGCCGCACCGAACGCCCCGTCAGGCGTCCCCGCCGTGGCCCGCCCCGACGCTCCCGCCCACGTCATCGGCGACGATGCCGAGGCGATCGCCATCGCCGAACGCCTGGCAGCGCAGTTCGCCAAGGGTGCGGCACGCCGCGACCGCGAGCGGATCTGGCCACTAGCCGAGCTTGACGCGTTCTCGCAAAGCGGCCTGTGGTCGCTCAACGTGCCCAGGCGCTTCGGCGGGCCAGACCTGTCGTACCGCACCATCGTCAAAGTGATCGACATCATCTCGGCCGCCGATCCGTCGCTCGGCCAGATTCCGCAGAACCACATCGGCGTCGTCGCCGCGATCCGCACGACCTCGGACGAGGCGCAGCAGGCGCTGCTGTTCAAGCAGGTGCTGGAAGGCACGCGCTTCGGCAACGCCTTCTCCGAGTTCGGATCGAAGCGCGCCGCAGATTTCGAGACGACCTTCGTGGAAGACGGCGACGATGTGATCGTCACGGGCCGCAAGTTCTACGCCACCGGGGCACTGTTGGCGCACCTCGTGCCGATCGTCGCCCTGGATGACGAAGGCCGGGCGTTCTACGCCATCGCCGACCGCGCCGCGCCGGGACTGACCGTGATTGACGACTGGTCCGCCTTCGGCCAGCGCACGACGTTGAGCGGAACGGTGTTGCTGGATAAGGTGCGGGTACCCAAGACGCATGTCGTGCCCGGCTACAAGGGCTATGCTGAGGCTACCGCCGATGGCGCTATCTTCCAGATCATCCAGGTCGCGGTGGATACCGGCATCGCCGCGGCGGCCATCGCCGACACCATTGCCTTCGTGCGCGAGAAGTCGCGCGCCTGGGTCGACAGCGGCTTTGATCATGCCTGGCAGGACCCATACGTGATCCAAGCCGTCGGCGGGCTGCGGCTGCGGCTCAACGCCACCCGCGCCCTGCTGGACCGCGCCGCCGTCGCTGTAGACGAAGCTGTTGCCAGCCCCAGCGCCGAGACGGTGGCGACAGCGCAGATTACTACCGCCGAGGCCAAGATCCTCAGCACCGAACTCGCCATCGACGCGACCAACAAGCTGTTCGAACTGGCTGGCACCCGCTCGACTCTGGCGGAACACGCCCTCGACCGGCACTGGCGCAACGCCCGCACGCACACACTCCATGATCCGGTGCGGTGGAAATACGCGATCGTCGGTAACTACTACCTCAACGGCGAGAATCCGCCGCTGCACGCCTGGAGCTGACCCGATGAGCATCAGCGCACCTGACAAGATCCCGGAAAAGATCAACGTGCTGTGGTTCCTGCCCACGCACGGAGACAGCCGCTATCTGGGCACGCAGGAGGGTGGCCGCGCGGTGGACCTGCCCTACCTGCGGCAGATCGCGCAAGCCGCCGATACGCTGGGCTACTATGGCGTGCTGCTGCCGACCGGGCGCAGTTGCGAGGACAGCTGGGTGGTCGCCTCCGCGCTCGTCCCCGCGACCGAGCGGCTGCGGTTCCTCGTCGCAGTGCGACCGGGCCTGCAGTCCCCCACTCTCGCCGCGCGGATGACCGCAACGCTCGACCGCATCTCGAACGGGCGGCTGCTGATCAACGTGGTTACCGGCGGCGATCCGGTGGAGAATGGCGGCGATGGCATCTTCCTAGACCATGCCGAACGCTATGCAGTGACCGAGGAGTTCCTGGGCATCTACACCGCGTTGCTGCGCGGCGAAGTGGTTGAGCACGAGGGCAGGCACTTCCGCATCGCCGATGGCAGGCTGCTGTTCCCGGCGGTGCAGACACCCTACCCGCCGCTCTACTTCGGCGGATCGTCCGAAGCGGGCAACCGGGTCGCGGCCAAGACCATCGCCAAGTACCTGACCTGGGGCGAACCGCCGGCTGCCGTCGCCGCCAAGATCGCCACGATCCGCGCGCTCGCCGCCGAACAAGGCCGCGAGGTCTCGTTCGGGATCAGGCTGCACGTCATCGTGCGCGAGACCCGTGAGCAGGCGTGGACCGCCGCCGATGCCCTGATCAGCCGGCTCGACGACGAGACGATCGCCAGCGCTCAGAGCGTGTTCGCGCGGATGGACTCGGTCGGCCAGGCGCGGATGAGCAAGCTGCACGGCGGCCGCCGCGACCGACTGGAAGTCAGCCCCGACTTGTGGGCCGGCGTCGGCCTGGTGCGCGGCGGTGCCGGGACCGCGCTGGTCGGCGATCCCGAAACCGTCGCCGAGCGGATCGACGAGTACCGGCGGATCGGCATCGACAGCTTCATCCTGTCCGGATACCCGCACCTGGAGGAAGCCTACCGCTTCGGTGAATTGGTCCTACCCCGCCTTCCGCTTGCGCATGGCCACCGCACGACCACCGCCGCCAGCAACATGGGCCCGTTCGGCGAAACCATCGCCGGCGACCACCGCCCGGCAATCCGCGCCTCGCAATCCTGAGTGCACATGCCCCACACCTTACCTACCGTACCAACGGTGGCGATCATCGGCGGCGGCTTCACTGGAGCCGCGGTCGCCTACCACCTGGCGCGCCTCGCTGACGAGCCCGTGCGCATCCTCGTCTTCGAACCGCGCGCGGAAATCGGGCTGGGCGTCGCGTACTCGACGCCGGACCCGGTCCATCGCATCAACGTGTCCGCCGCGCGGATGACGTTGCTGCCCGATGACGAGGATCACTTCGTCCGCTGGCTCGCCGCCCATGGCGAGTTGGACGGCGACCCGGACGCGACCCTGGAGAACGGCCAGTCCTACCCCGCCCGCCGCCTGTTCGGACGCTACGTCTCGGAACAGCTGCGCCCGTTGCTGGCGAGCGGCCAGGTCGAGCACCACCCCGCCCGGATCATCTCGGTTGCGAGCGAGGGCAGCGGCTGGCTGCTCGCCACCGGCTCCGGCGAGAGCTTCGCCGCCAACATCGTCGTCATTGCCACTAGCCACCCACCGCCGGTCCCGCCTGCCATCCTTGCCCAAGCGTTCGGCGGCGAGCCCAAGTTCATCGCCGACCCTTGGGCGACCGCGGCGCTTGCGCCGATCGGGCGGGACGACCGCGTTCTGGTCATGGGCACCGGTCTGACCATGGCCGATACCGTCGCGACGCTCGATGCACGGGGCCATCGCGGCCCGATCACCGCGATCTCACGCCGGGGGCAGCGATCGCGCAGCCACGCGGCCACCCATGTCGAGCCCTTCGGGGACTTCGTCACCCGGCCATCGCGCACCGCTCTCGACCTGCTTCGCCGAGTCCGCGTGACAGCGCGAGCGGGCAGGCCCTGGCAAGGGCTGTTCGACCGCTTGCGTGTGCAAGGCCCGGACATCTGGAAAGCCTTGCCGCTGGTCGAGCGGCGGCGACTGGTCCGGCATCTGCGGCCCTTCTGGGACACCCATCGCTTCCGGATCGCACCGCAGATCGGCGCAATCCTGGACCGCCGCATCGCGGATGGGACGCTGACGATCCAGGCTGCGTCCATCCGTCAGGCCGAGATGCGATCAGGTCGGTTCGCCGTGACGCTGCAAGACCGCTTGGGGCAAAATCGGGCTAGTACGCTTGGAACGCTGACATTCGATGCCGTCATCGCGACGACGGGGCCAGGTCACGGCAGCATCCTGAAGTCGCAGCCCTTTCTCGCCGAACTCCGCGCATCCGGGTCCATCGTGCCGGATCCCACCGGTCTCGGGATCGCGGTGGACGAAGCCAGCCGCCTGATTGGCACCCACGGCCCAAGCCCGCGCGCCTTCGTCGCCGGCCCGTTGGCGCGCGGCGCCTTCGGCGAATTGATGGGGCTTCCCGAAGTGACAAACCATGCCCTGTCCGTCGCCACGACTGTTTCCCGATTACTAACAACCTCCTCCACGGTGGCTACTCACGCTTAATATTTGACGCTTTAAATACCATCGCAGAATTAATAGTTCGGAAAATGCCGAATCCTGTCGCCTTTTTCAGGGGATAGCGTCATTCATTCTAAAAGATTTAGAATAATAGTACAAGCAGACTCCACAATAATTAAAGTCCCCTACTTCTTTTCGCTTGCAGACTTTCGGCAACTTTCCGTTTGATATCCAAAGTTCACAAGTTGGGTGGGCGGGAGCATCCCGGTCGGAACGAATTCCCGTTTACGCCATCTTGGTGCACGAGACGGCCATTCCGCTTTCCACTAAGTTTGGTCGCGAAAGCAGCCGGCCCGCCCGTCATCAGACAGGTGGTTTGCGGTACATGAACCAGCGGCAGCTTTCGGGCATGGCGTCGTACCAAACGAATGACCGGGATTGGCGTCTTCCGCCAGGCAGCTTCCGGAGGGAACAATGCGACAAGCCGCCCATTGCCGATCAGGCAATCCAGCCACGCTGCTGCCGCCAACAAAGCCGACCTTCCCCGGATTAAAGCTGAGCGCTGAAAGGTACCGTCCGTTCATGTCGCAAGGCCTGGCTGCGAACGGCAGATTATACGGTGCAGATCCCCAGCCCCTGCGTCTGCAAGGTCATGGGAAGCGGTCCAGCCACTTTCGGGGAACACAGATGCCATAAATGGACATCATGGAACGCTGGGGCAGTATCCCGGTCAAGATTGATAAGTAGGATCCAAAAGGCTTTACATATCTGATCACGTGCATCTTCGATCAAGCGAGATCGGTAGCGTGCTCGCCGGTAAGGCGCTTCGTTGCGACTGCGCCGCTCGTACGAAGCAACTGCTTATGAGGCTGCTTCAAGCCGAAGTTCGTCGACCCGCACAGTCGCTGCGCTGTTGTTGACGAGGTATAAATCCTCGGTGGCACGGCGGCTCGCTATTGCTAGCCGCCCCGTCCCCCGCGCCAGCAGGTGCCCGCGCGGACTCCCGCTGCGGATTTCCAGTGGGCCATTTGCTAGGATTGTGAGCGCGGGAGAGAGCCCACGCACATTGGGATATCGCGCGAGACCGCCAGGAGAAAGTTCCAAGGCAAACACGTCGCCGCCAAGATGCACAACCGCGCCGCCCCGCGTGTCGAAGAAGTCCGCCGCCGTTATACCTCGACGCAGGTCATACTGCCCGACGCCGATCGTACTGAGCCGCACTGGCGCGATCGTGCCATCGGCACGGTAGTGTACATAGGAAATCACGCTGTTGCGGTAAAACTCCGTCGCTCCTGGCGTTGCCTGATCGTTGCAGGCGAAATACCATTGTCCGTTCAATTCAAAAAAGCTGCCGTGCCGGTCGTAATTTAGAGGATCGTATCGCACCCCCGGGCGCATGAGGCGCAGTTCTGGATCGGTCGTCGCCTCGCTCAGCACCGAGCCCTGCGTCTCGAAGGGGCCGTAGGGGCTGCGACCGATCGCATAATAGCTTCCCCAGGATAAATAGTAGAGGTCGCCGCGGCGGTGAAGGAATGGCTTGTCGTCGGTCAGACCCTTGGCATAGGGCCCAATCGCCTTTTCAATCTTGAGCGGGCGCGGTGCCTCGGCCAGCGAAACCATGTCTTTGCCGAGCCGCGCGATGAAGTAGCGAAACGTGCCGAACACGATGTAGTTGGTGCCATCCGCATCCTGTAGGATGCCGGGATCGCGCGCCTCAGTCTTTACTAGACCCTCGGCGATCAGCGGCTTGCCGATCGGGTCGCGCCATGGACCAGCCGGATGGTCAGCGACCACGACTCCGATCTCCTTCGGCCCGCGCGAGAAATAGAGGTAGTAGCGCCCGTCTTTCCGCGCCGCGTCCGTTGCCCAGCATTGATCGCTCGGCTTGCGCCAATAGGTCTGCTCGGGCTTCAGCGTTCCAGCCTCACGCCAATTGACCAGATCGCACGACCGCCAGATATGCCAGTCGCGCATGATGAAGCCTTTAGCGGCAGGATCGGCGTCGTGGGTGGCATAAAGCCAAACCTCGTCGTTCCATACCCGAATTTGCGGGTCGCAGATGCCGCGTCCAGGGATGATCGGATTGCCGGCGGCGCGAACCCGTTCGCTGTGTGCCTCAGCCGGTCTGGCCAACATACCCAGGCCCAACCCTGCTGCCCCTGCCGCAGCAAAGCCCAAGACGCCTCGCCGGCTTAGCTCCGAGTGGGCGACATTCTGTCTGCTGTCGTCGGCCACTGCTTTGTCCTTCCCATCTAACACTTTGTCCAAGGTGGCAGGCTCTTTCATCCAGAGCAATTAAAAGAACGAAGGCGTTCTATATAGCTAGGGCTCACATGAACCGACGACGGTTTTTGATGAGCGTTGAGCAGAGAGCTAATGGGCCAGCATCGGGCGTGAGCCGCCTGTCCGCGAATGGCGGAGGGTCGTTGGCGTCAGCCATGTCGATCTATCCAGCGGATCAGCCATCTCAAACTGAAAAATGCCAGCGCGGTGGCGATCAATGACGGTAAGAGCACCATCATCAAGAAGCCTTTCCGGCAGCTGAGGTCGGGGGGCAATCTCCAACAGCATCAAGGCCTAAGAGGAACAGAAGGACTGGACCGCCAATCAGTAGCCCAGCAAAGCAACCCCATCTTTCCGATCTTGGCAGTCCCTGGTAGCCATCCCTCATGCTGAACAGCTTAGAAGCCTGAGGAAGGCCGGCAAGAGGTTGGTCCCGTCGGGCAGCTTGTAAGCGGCATACGGGAGAAGCCGCCGTTGCAAAACGAGCTATCCAGCAAGACCGGTGCCGCCCCAATAGCCGACATTTACCGAGCAAAGCTGGGCCGTCAAAGCGGACTTTCATTCATCTTCAGTTTGGTCAGCATGAATGACGTGGTCTGGGACAAATACGCCGTTCCATGCAGAACTTGAAAGCGTCGGCTTCGAGAGGAGCGCGTCAGTCTCGCAACAGACGCGCGATGGTTGCGCTGATACATCGCCATCAACGATTGTATCGCGTGGCGGTTAGGTCTTTGGAGACGGCGCAGGATTTCGTGTCGCGGAATCCTGCCTCGCGCAGCGCGGTGCGGATCGCAGTGTCGCCAAATGCGACGCCCCGCCCCTTTGGATAGACGGCCCAGAGCGGCAACGTGGGAAAGCTTGCATGGATACGCTGGGCCTCGACCAGATCGCAGGGACCGTCGATGACCGCAATCATCATCTGCGCCGCCGCACCGTCCGTTACCAGCGCCTCGTGCATTGCCTCGGCTAGCGCCTCGTCCGCG
>Ga0207644_10001300_pt1 | contig 16057 bp, 19 predicted proteins | sample KBSS73metaG_FD_184326 | JGI IMG/M metagenome (GOLD analysis project Ga0207644, IMG submission 184326) | Switchgrass rhizosphere microbial communities from Kellogg Biological Station, Michigan, USA - KBS S7-3 metaG (SPAdes) (version 2) | ecosystem: Host-associated > Plants > Roots > Rhizosphere... | reverse complement strand
GTAGGCGCCCTCCCAGGCCCGACGCTTCCCCTTACTTCCTATCCTTAGGCACCTGGTTAAAGTAGGCAAACACCCGCTCAGAAAACGTTTGCAGATCGGTAGTTACTTTTTTGGCCTGGGCTATCCGGCTTTTTATCTCATTGCGTGGGTCGGCCATGTGGAAATTGTCGAGTGTGCTTCTGTCGTTTTGCCCACTGGTTATGCGGCTTACTTTCACCAGCATTTCAAATTCTTCCGGCGTCATCCAGTCTTCAGAATACTTGCTATGAAACCAATAGCCGTTTATTCTGGCTTTTTCTACTGTGACAGCTAACTCCTTTTCTATTGATTCGTACATGGATGGCATACTACAAAATTGCTAAATTATTTAGCAAAATAGCAAGGATAATTGAAAAGAAAGTTTTATAGTGTCCGCCTTGCATAGTTACAAGGTAACGGACGGACGGAACCAACCACAACCGTTCATTGCGCGGAGAGGTGTGTTTTCCCTAACTGAGATTGCTTCGTATCCTCAATGACGGTGTAATCATTTGCTCATTTATTTTAAAACTGTAAATTCGCAGCTTTTACCAAACGCAAATAGTATGAGATCATTAATCATCACCATTTCTATCATATTGACTGCCGCAGCTGCACATGCACAAACCGCTCCGGCAGCTACCGCGCCTGCACAGGGTACAGATAACAAAGGCGCCATTGTATACATCAATTCGGATTCGCTGCTGAGCAAATACGCGTATTACGCCGCGGTAAAAGCTAAACTGCAAAGTTTATCGCAAAGTGCACAGACCGAAATAGCAACCAAGGGACAAGCTTTTCAGAAAGAGGTGGCCGCTTACCAAAAAGGCGCAAGCAGCCTGAACCTTGCCCAGCGTACCGCGACCGAGAAACGCCTGGCAAAAAAGCAACAGGACTTGCAGGCCCTTAACCAAAATACCGCAGCGCAATTACAGGAAGAGCAAGAAAGTCAGAACAGTAAACTGTATGATAAAATTGCTGCTTATTTAAAAACCTATTGCAAAGCAAAAGGCTATAAAATTGTGCTTACTTACTCCAAAGCCAACCCTGCGATGCTGTATGGCGACGAAAGTTTAGATGTAACGCAGGATGTGCTTACGGGGTTGAATGAGGAGTATAAGAAGGAAAATCCGGGGAAATAAACAATTTGTCATTGCGATGAACGGCCTGAGGGGTGAAGAAGCAATCGCGAACTTTGCATATCCGTCCTGTATAGCGCGGTTGCCACGCTATCGCTCGCAATGACAGATCAATCAGGCCGCGCTCGAAATATACTTCACCAAGCTTCTTTTGGCTACGGGCAGCAGGGTTTGCTCTAATGGGAAACTGATATCGCTGGCTACATAATACACTGCCGGGTTGGGCATGTGTTTGCGTTTGTTGATCAGATCGAGCTTAATGAACTCCGGCGTAGTGGCGATACTTTGCTCATAGGTATCCACAAACTGGATATTGATCCCCCTGAATTTATCATCCTTATTCTCAAAAATGGTAATCTGGTATTCATATACCCAGTTGGTACGATCTTTACCGTTGCGCAGCGAAAAATAGCCGTTGTAAGGCATTAGCGGAACCAGCCCGATTGGATCTATATTCAGGTGACTTTCTACAAAATCGTATATCTCTTTGCCGGTTTGTATGGCGGGGTTCATCTTGTATAAGGCATACGAAATAATGCTCTCAATCTCCTGCATTGATGCATCATCCTGTACAATCTTCTCGTAAGTCAGCTTCACCGCTTCAATATCTGCCTGAGTCATCCGCTGCGGGAAGGTCTGTTGCATGATAGTTTTGTTACGCTTAAAATCGAGCAGATTGTTGTAATGGAAAATCAGATCGGTGAGGTTTGGGTACAAACGACTGCGGTCAAAATGCCGGTTGATTTCCTGCAGATAATCGAGCAGGATGTACTTTTTATACTCAAAATCTATCGAGCCTTCTATAAACCAATTGATGCCTAATGATTTCATAAACAAACAAAAATCAGATGTCTTAATTTACGACAAAAAAGCCAACTTTGCAATATGCCTGCCGGAACGCTTTTTTTAATCCCCGTGCCACTTGCCGAACAGGCAGCGGCCAAATCATTCACCCCTTACCTTGTTGATACCATTAACCAGGTGAAGGAATACATTGTGGAGAACGAAAAGACCGCACGCCGCTTCCTGAAAGAAGCAGGACTACGCACCCCGCAAAGCGAACTCATTATCCATGATTATGGCAAACACAATCGGGATATACCTATAAACGAGTTTTTTAAAGGATTGGTTGCAGGTAACGATGTTGGCCTGATGAGCGAAGCGGGCTGTCCGGGTGTGGCTGATCCGGGTTCGGAGATTGTAGCCCAGGCACACCGCAAAGGTATTAAGGTAGTGCCGCTGGTTGGGCCGAGTTCGATACTGCTGGCGGTAATGGCATCTGGATTTAGCGGGCAAAGCTTTACCTTTCATGGCTACCTGCCTATCGACAAGCTCGAGCGCAGCAAAAAGATAAAAGAGCTGGAAACGCTGGCACAACGCCATAACCAAACGCAACTGTTTATCGAAACGCCTTTCCGCAACAACCCCATGCTGGAGGAAATACTCAGATCGTGTTCACCCAAAACCAGGCTTTGCATTGCCTGCAACCTGACGGCGGAAGACGAGCTCGTTCAAACCAAAACCATTGCTGAGTGGAAACAGAAAGTACCCGATCTGCATAAGCGGCCAACAATTTTCCTTTTATTTCATTCCTGATATAAATGGCGATCACCGGTCAACATACAAAAGTATTAATTGTAGGCGCAGGCCCATCGGGATTGATGATGGCTGCCCAGTTGTTGCGTTACGGTATTCAACCCATTATTATCGATAATAAACAAGGGCCTACTTCGCATTCTAATGCAGTTGGTGTTCAGGCCCGGTCATTAGAAATTTACCGGCAGTTAGGCATTATTGACCAGGTGATCCCCAATGGCAAACCTACAGGGGGCCTGAGTTTTAACCAGGGTGGCAAAGAAAGGGCATCCCTATCCCTTAGCAAAATAGGCGAAGGACTGACGCCATTCCCATACTTGTTTCTGTATCAGCAAAGTAAAAACGAGCGTGCATTACTCGAATACCTGACTCAAAATTGCTGCCCGGTTTATTGGAATACGTCGCTTGTCTCACTTCAGCAAGAACCGGGCTCCGTAACTGCACAGATAAAGAGCAACGAGGAGGAGCATGTGTTGAAATGCGACTGGGTGATCGGCGCTGACGGAGCTCATAGTGCGGTTCGCAAACAATTACAGATACCATTTAAGGGAGATACCTACCCCAGCTTCTTTTACTTGGCTGACTTGAAACTGGACACTGATTTTTTAACAGGCGATTATATCCGGTTGTACATTAACAAAGATAATCTGTCTGGTTTTTTTCCGCTGCCGGAGAAAGATTGCTACCGCATTATCGGCAGTCTGCCCGATAACTTTGATGAACGCGAGGACGTTACGGCTGATGATATTTTACCCTATTTATTGCAGCTTACCAGATCGCCCATAAGAATTGTAGAGAACTACTGGTTTACTACCTATAAGCTTCATCACCGTATGGCCGAACGGTTTCGTGAACAACGGTGTTTCCTTATCGGCGATGCAGCGCACATCCATTCGCCTGTGGGTGGGCAGGGTATGAATACCGGCTTGCAGGATGCCTACAATCTTGCCTGGAAACTGGCAGGCGTTATAAACGGGCAAATCAGGGATAATATTTTGGATAGCTATGCTAATGAGCGCATGCCGATAGCCAACACTTTACTGAATACCACCGACAGGGCTTTTAACGTCGTCATGTCCAAAAGTTGGTTCAAGCGTATCTACAGGCAATGGATACTGCCCAGATTGCTGAATCTGGCATGGAGAAGCAAGAAGTTAAAGACATTCTTTTTCAGAGTAGTTTCGCAAATAGGCATTTCCTATCGCGAGAGCAACATTAACCTTCACCTGAGCAAAAGCACCAGGGTAAAAGCCGGGGACAGGATACCTTACCTGAAAGTATACGACGAGAAAAAGGGAATAGAAACCGACCTGCACGAATGGTGCGCCAAGCCGGGCTTCACGCTAATTGTATTTGGCAAGTTTGACGAGATGTTCCTGTTCACCATTGCCAAGTGGATCACCAACAAATATTCCGGCATCCTCAATTTCTTTTACTTGCCGCCATCAGGCAAAAATGTCGAGGTATTTGATGCTTTCGAAGCTGATCCGCATAAGCAAATGGCAATTATGGTAAGGCCTGATATGCACATTGGTTACATGAACGATGTGGTTGATCTGGGTATGCTCGACAATTACCTGCAAAATGTCGCCGGTGTAATTCCGCAGAAATAAAAAGCGCCTGCCGGGTTAATTGCAGACGCTCAAATTAAAACACAGTTATGAGAAAGGGGAGTAACTATTATTCTGTTATGATGCGCTTAATACAATTTGAGGCTGATTTAACTCCTGATAGCTTACAATTGACAGATCGGGCTGCATTCTCAAAACAAAAGTTTCAATAGGGCCCTGTTTAGGAAGATACCCGTTGGCAAGCAGCAGGTATTCGCCCATAGTCTCAATCAACTGCAGCAAACCAGTCTCATAATTTATCGCAACCTTATGCAGGGATATATCTTCCATATGCGATTCGATCAACTCAAAATTTGCTATTTCAAAAGATATTTTACGACCCATATTATCCCTGATCACGGGTATCTTATTGTTGAGCTGTGCAATAAAATGGCCCACCGAAAAGCTCAGTTTATAATGCAATGAATTGGCACGACCATCGTTGGCTTTGATCTTGCTAAACGTTTTAAACTTGCCCTCCTGGTTGTATGCCTGCGATTTTAAAAGGAACTCCTCATACGAGGCCTGAAAAACGGCCTTCTCAAAACCGCTTGAATAGGACTCATCGATTACCTGCCTGTAAACTATTTTTACCTGTGCCTTGCTCATCACTTAAAGTATTAATGGTTTTACAATTGAATACCTATCGTATATGATCCGCTGTAGCCTTCGGCCACGCTGCCGGTAAGGCTTACAGTTTCGTTTGCCAGGTCGGTAAGCGAATTACCAAGTATGCCGTCAGCCTCATTCGTTAGCGGATTTACCCCATGTGATGAGTATAGCGAGCTTGCATAAACTACGTTGTTTATTGACTCAGAAAAGCAAATCTGGGTAGTTTTCTTCATCACACCATTTACAAAAACTTCGATATGAATATGTGTAGCCCTGCCCGAATACCATCCCGGATAGATGGTCGAAAATTTGGCTACACCCGTCGAATCAGTTAATTGATACCCCCTCAGCCAGGTCTCGCCAACATAGCTTTTGGCACCCAGGCCACTGTTTTGATTAGCATATCCCGAATAGTAGCCATCTTTATTGCAATGCCAGATATCAACACGGGCACCTGTTACCACATTACAGCTATTATTGGCATCTACTACTACAAAACTCAAAGTGAGCGGCACTCCGGTTTGGCCAGCGGTTACATCACTGCGATTGAGCGGGTTGGTGATTTCGCCTCCTACATAGGGATATGGGCCTTCGGTTTCTGATGCAGTAACAATACAACTGCCCGAAGTAGTGGATGTGCTGGTGGTAGTGGTACTTTTGGCAGCAGCATCCTTTTTGCAACCATCGATAATCATTGGCCCGGTAGCGGCCATCAGGGCGAATGTCTTTAAAAAATTCTTGCGTTCCATCGGCTAAGTTAGTTTGCGTTTGATAATTATTAACTGATGTAAAATTATAGTTACAGCGTGGCGAGGCTTACGGTGTGTCGGTTAATCGTAGTTTTGTGCCGATAGAAAGGCTTTTTTCATTTAAATTTCATCCATTTGCGAACAAAATCCAAATAGCTCTCGCTTACCGGCAATTCCGTATCAGCCAATTGCACCTTACGGTTATGGATAGATTTTATTTTATCCACCGCCACGATAAAGCCGCGATGTATGCGCTGAAATTTATCGGCAGGCAGCTTTTCCAATACTTTTTTCAAGGGCATCAGGGTGAGGATGGTTTTAGCATTATGCAGATGTATCTTAATATAATCTTCCATGCTCTCGATATATTCAACATCGTCCAGGTTGATCTTCACCATCCTATATTCTGAGTAAACATACAGGCTGTTGTCAGTTTTTTCGTCGGCTGCTGAATGTTTGTATTTATAATAATCAATGGCTTTCTCAACGGCTTTGGCAAAACGTTTGGCATCAATAGGTTTCAGGATATAATCCAGCGCTTCCAGTTCAAAACCCTCATAAGCAAAGTTTTTATAAGCAGTTATAAAAATGACGATGGGCTTTTTTTCCAGCGACCGAACCAGTTCTATTCCGGTTACATCAGGCATATTGATGTCGATAAACAACAGGTCCGTTGTACCCTGTTTCAGATATTCAGCTCCTGATATAGCATCTTCAAAAGTATGTACCAATTGCAACTCAGGGAACTGGTGCACATACCTCGCTATCAGCTTCAGGGCAAGTGGCTCGTCGTCTATGGCGATACATTTCAGCCTTGTCATGATGTTTGCAGGATAAGTTTAACAGTGTATAAGCGATTGTCGGTATTTATATCAAGGATATGCTTATTGTGGTACAGGTGTTCCAATCGCTGTTTTGTGTTTTTTAATCCGATACCGACCCTGCGTTTGTCATTTTTTTCAGGGAAGATGCTATTCTGGCAAAAGAAAGATATGCCGGTATTGTCACCTTTTAATTTAATAATAATGTCTGACTGATGATGTTTGCTTACTCCGTATTTAAATACATTTTCAACAAACGTCATTAGTATCAGCGGCGGTATTTTTTTATCTTCAATATCCCCGGATACTTCAACGTGAACACCGGTTTTTTCACCAAGGCGTAAACGCTGCAGCTCGATGTAATCGTTAATACATTCTACCTCCTGTTGTAATGGCACAAAGTCGGCCATCGCATCATCGGTGACATAACGCATAATATTGGATAATTTCAGAATGCTATCCGGCGCATGATCATCCTTCATCAGGGCCAGCGTATAAATGTTATTTAGCGTATTGAATAAAAAATGCGGGTTGATCTGCGCTTTAAGAAACGAAAGTTCAGCGCTTGCCTTATCTGCTTCGGCCTGCATAGCACGCTTTTCTGTCATCTGCCATTGTTCCATAATCTTCATGGCAGTGCTCAGCGCTATGATCATCAGGAAGATAAAAAAGCTGATGACATCAAACGGCCGGTGCCGGTCAAAATTCTGATGATGGTCAAAATCTGATCCGCCTCCGCCATAGGGGCCAGGCTTGTGTATATTATCATTCCGGAGTCCTGGCGGAGGGCCAAACTTATACGATGTATCTCCCGGAGGAGGTGGCGGTCCACCCGGGCCTCTCTCATCAGGCTGATAAGCAGGTTGGCCGTGGGGCGGACCAGGCATTGTTTTCCCTAATAACCTGTCGCGCATTGGCGACCGCTCTTTATAGGCGCGATTTAGCCTTATTTCGCTTCTTATTAACCGGTCGTAGGGTTTCAGGTAATAGGTTCCTGCCAATAACCCGAGTACAATTATCGTATAAACGATATAGCTTTTCTTTAAAAACAGGTATGGTATAAGTAGGTAAGCATTCAGGTAGAAAAGAAAAACGTAAGTCCCGCAGAAAAGCCAGTAAAGGGACTTGCTGAGCATTGAAGCCAGGTGGTACTGCCCGCTGTTGAGAAACAATAGCGGAAAAGCCATAAAAAGTAACCAGCCTGTAATGTGGACAACCTGGTAAGCCCTGAACTTAAACATATGCAAATCAACATATTTCAGTGCATTATTTGAAGAAGTATCGGTAACCGGGGTATTTGTATGGATGAATTACCCGTGTATGGTTTCGCTTTTCCCGTAGTTTTGAATCACCTGTGCTTCGTAATCAAGAAATTCCTTCCAACGTTTATCCACATCGGTACCATCAGCATATTTTTTTGCCAGGCGGATAAAAGTGGAATAATGCGTGGCTTCACTGATCATCAGCTCGTGATAAAACTCCGATAACTGCTGATCATTGATATGTTCCGACATCACCTTAAAACGCTCGCAACTACGCGCCTCAATCATGGCAGATAATAACAAGCGGTCAATCAATTGTACGGAGCGGCTACCACCGGTTATCATAAATTTACGAAGCTCGTTTACATAATCATCTTTGCGTTCACGGCCTAAAATAAATCCCCGTTCTAAGATAATATCGTGTACCCGTTTAAAGTGATCCATCTCTTCCTGCACCAATGCGGCCATTTCCTGAACCAGGTCAGACAAGTTGGGATTTTGAACAATAAGAGTAATGGCATTGCTTGCGGCTTTTTGCTCGCAGAAGGCATGGTCAGTAAGTATTTCCTGGATATTGCTTTCTACAACATTCTTCACCCACAGCGGGTCGGTAGGTAATTGAAGTTTAAGGATGGTTCTTTCGCTCACACAGCAAAAATACCTTTATTAGATGAAAGCGGAAAGGTAAAAGGTCAATGGAGTTTTAGATTTACGAATTACGATTGGCCATAAATCCAACATCGTAAATCAAAAGGTGAAAGCAGCAAAGTAAAAGGTTTGGATTGATGAGATTTTGGATTTACGATTGGCTATAAATCTAAAATCGTAATTCTAAAATCGTAAATCAAGATCATCCCCAAAGATCGATCTCTTTTTCCAACTCTTCTTCGTGAGCGTACGGACTTGCCTTTTCCTGCTGGGTAGATTGTTCGATCTTGGCCATTAACAATAGCTTGTCAAAAAGCTCAAGAACGTCGATCTTCTCAGGCATATTATTCACAAAGTGTTGCAAGTTATCTTTTGAAAGTTGCATAATACTTTAACTAATTTATCTGTTTTGTATTACGCATTAGACGTTTCAAAAGTTGTGGATGTTACAAATAATTTACCCGTGACGATACAAGCCTTTACTCTCTATAAATTCCAATACCGGGTCGGGTACAAAGTACTGCACATTCTTCTTTTCGGCGATGGATTTACGGATAAATGTGGCTGAGAGTTCCATTAGCGGGGTCATGGTGATGGTAACTGACGGATGCGATGCAAACTCAGCATTTTCATATCCGGGCCGGGGATAAACATAAATGCGGTAATCGCGCAGAATGAGTTTATAATTTTTCCATTTATGCAACGTCCCCAGATTGTCCGAACCCATAATAATAGCAAACTCATGCTCCGGGTGTTTTTCCTTCAGATGGGTCAAAGTATCAATGGTATAGGATGGTTGTGGCAACCGGAGTTCTGCATCGCTTACGGCAATATTTCTTGAATTATCAGTGGCCAATTTAGCCATCTCCAGGCGGTCGTAAGTATTGATCAGGTCGCCATACTTTTTCAGAGGATTTTGGGGAGAAACTACTAACCAAACCTTATCGAGGCTAGTGTGGTTGGCCATGTAGTTGGCGATGATCAAGTGTCCGATATGTATAGGGTTAAATGACCCGAAGAGTAAACCTACTTTCATCAGTTCATGGTTAATAGTTCGCAGATCATAGCATTAATTGTCAATAGTTAGTTGGCAATCGAGTTCAGTAGTGGATTAATTAACCTTGTAAGTTATTACTACCCTGTACATTGAGCGGTGGGTCCATGAACTATGAACCATCAACTATGAACTTATTAGCTCCGAAGGAAATTCTCCACCAATTGCTCCGCCTCACCGCATGCCGTTTGAAGATCGTGATTTTTCAGTATAATATCAAATTGAGGAGCATAATTCAATTCTTTTTCAGCTTTCGCAAATCTTTCCTGCAATTTTTCCGGGCTGTCAGTGCCGCGACCGGTTAAACGTTCTTTTAAAACCTCTAATGAGGGCGGCTGAACAAAAATGGCCAAAGCTGCTTCTCCATACTTGCGTTTAAGGTGCAGCCCACCTTCTACATCGATGTCAAATATCACTGCTTTACCCTTTTGCCAAATACGCTCAATCTCTTCACGCAATGTGCCGTAGAAAGTACCTGAATATACTTCCTCAAACTCAACAAAATGCTTTTTCGCAATCTTATGCAGAAACTCTTCTTTGCTTATAAAATAGTAATCTTCGCCGTCCTTCTCATCACCCCGCGGCTTACGTGTAGTTGCCGATATTGAAAATTCGAGGTCAGGGATTTTTGTGAGCAAATGCTGCACAATGGTGGTTTTACCTGCCCCGGAGGGTGCTGAGAATATGATGAGTTTACCTTCTTTGGTCATTAGTGATTAGTCATTAGTCATTGGTCATTAGGCACCGTTTCATTTGAACTCACATGCAAATGACTGATGACTAATGACAAGTGACTATAGTACATTTAGTAACTGTTCCTTTATCTTTTCTAATTCTTCCTTCATGCCTACTACCAGTTTCTGGATATTGGCATCATTGGCTTTTGAGCCCAAGGTATTGATCTCGCGACCTATTTCCTGCGAAATAAAACCCAGCTTTTTACCATTGGCGTCTGCATTTTTCAGGGTTTCGATAAAATAATCGCAGTGACTTTTCAGGCGAATCTTTTCCTCAGTAATATCCAGTTTATCAATGTAATAGATCAATTCCTGTTCAAAACGGTTTTGATCGATATTTTCGCGACCGATGGCTTCATTCAAAAACTGGGTTAACCGCTCCCTGATCACCGGGATACGTTTGGGCTCTTCAATTTCCACCAGCTCCAGGTTTTTCAGAATAATACCAATGCGCATTTTCACATCCTGTTCCAATACGTTGCCCTCATCGCCTCTGAATTTTTGGAAAGCTGCTAATGCCTGCTGAAAGGTGCGTTCTACTATCTTCCATTCTTCTTCTGATACTGATTCCTCATCATACTTAACCACCTCCGGCAAACCAAGCGCCAGTTGCAACAGGTTATCCCCGTGTTCTCCCAGTTCTTCACTAACTGCTTTAAGCTGGTTGTAGTAGTTTTTTAGTAACGTATTATCAATACCTGCTGCCTTAACCGACGAATCAGCCTGCTCAACATTGATAGATAAGTTAACCTTTCCACGCTCGATCTGCTTGTTACATTCGTTACGCAACTGGAATTCTTTTTCGGAAAATGATTTTGGAATACGGAGTGATAATTCGAGGAATTTGCTGTTCAGGGATTTGATTTCAACGGTATATTTTGTACTGCCTGAATCAAAACTGGCAATCCCATACCCTGTCATTGATTTTATCATGCGCAAAGATAGATTTTTAGTCCGAAAGTCGGTAAGTCGGAAAGATCGAAAGATTTTACTTGCGGCCTTCGGACTCCTTTAACATCTTTTTACATTTTTTGCGTTTTACATTATATACTTTTGCAGGAATGCGTTTATCCAAAAAGCTAATATACTGTACTTTAATACTTTGTTTGATGAATGGCTTAAGCTATGCGCAAAAGGCATTAACTATAAAAGGCATTATATTTAAAAAGAGCACGCCCAACAGGATATCACAGGCCGTGGTAACTGACCTGAAAACTCAAACCTTAATGATGAGCGATGAACTGGGTGGGTTTAGCATAAAAGCATCTATTGGCGACACATTAGAAATCACTAAAACAGGGTATACACCGCAAAGAATTGCGGTAGTAAACAATAGCGACCTGGTTGTTTACCTGCAACCCGTTATTGAACTAAACCAGGTGACGATCAAGGGTCAATCCAAACAACAAGAGCTAAACGAGGTGATGAAAGAATACCGCAGCCAGGGCGTTTATAATAATGGCAAATCACTCCCGGTTTGGCAATTTATCAATTCGCCGATCACGGCATTCTATAACCTGTTTGGCAAAGCACCTGCCCAGGCGCGACGCTTTGCCGAGTATGCAAAAAATGAGCAACAAGCGAGCGTAGTCGACAAAAGATATACCAAAGAATTGGTGAAAAGGGTTACCAAAATGCCCGATGAAGAGGTTGATAAATTTATGGTTGCGTTCAGGCCATCGTTTGAGGACATGAAAGAATGGAACGACTACCAGTTGATCCAGTATATCAATAAATCGTACAACTATTATCAGAAAAATAAGGATCGGCCGGAAGGGAAATTACAGAAGTTGTATTAGATAGTCCGAAAGTCCGCATAAGTGTGGAAGTCGGTAAGTAATAATTTTTATATCAGGATAATCATCTTTTGGTCTTACGGACTTATCTAAATTGATAGCGCTTCACAAGCCCGTTCAGCAGCAAGTTTCTCGGCATTCTTTTTATTGAACTCCTTGCCCTGGCCCATGATCTCGCCGTCAACGCTGGCCCGCACGGTGAACAATTTATTGCTTTCACCGTCCTGGTTTTCAATAAGTTCAAAAGTGATATCCTTACCATGACGTTGGCACCACTCGATCAGTTTACTCTTAAAGTTTGTTTCCGTTTGTTCCAGCGTATGGATATCGATATGAGATTTGATGATATGGTTCACCAAAAAGTTTTTGGTGAAGTCGTAGCCTTTATCAAGATAAATAGCGCCGATCAGCGCCTCAAAAGCATCGCCGAGTAGAGAACCCTGACGTGTAGAGTTCACCATGCGGCTATCATATTGGATCAGTTGTTCGAAGCCCAGTTTACGGGCCAGTTGATTTAGGTTACCCCGATTTACAATTTTCGAGCGAAGTTCGGTAAGGAAACCCTCATCCTCAAAAGGGTACAGTTTAAATAGCACCTCAGCCACCACACTGCCTAATACGGCATCACCAAGAAATTCCAAACGTTCGTTACTGTTTTTTACACCTTTTTTTACGTTTTGTGCTACAGACTTATGACGAAAAGCCAATCTGTATAAAGATAAATTGCCCGGAACAAATCCGAGCAAATTCTTTAAAGATTTTACGTATTTTCTGTTAGGTGATAAATAAAGCTTATAAAATCTGATTGGCATTCAATCTACTTAATCTTCGTACTTTTTAAATATAACTGAAGCGTTATGGCCGCCAAAGCCAAATCCATTGCTTTGAGCAACCTTAACTACCCGTTTCTGAGCAGTATTAAACGTAAAGTTAATTTTTGGGTCAAAAGCCGGATCATCAGTAAAGTGATTGATCGTTGGTGGAATAATATTATTCTTAGTGGCCAAAATAGCAGCAATGGCCTCAACTGCACCAGCGGCACCCAGCAAGTGGCCCGTCATCGATTTTGTAGAGCTGATATTTATGCGGTAAATATCTTCTCCAAATGTATCTTGTATCGCTTTAACTTCCTGCGGATCACCTATAGGGGTTGATGTTCCGTGGACGTTTACATAGTCAATATCAGCAGGTGTTAAGCCTGCATCTTCCAGAGCAGCTTTCATAACCAACGCAGCGCCCAAACCCTCAGGATGCGGAGCGGTCATGTGATAAGCATCGGCGCTCATGCCGCCGCCTATCATTTCAGCATAAATTTTGGCGCCACGTGCTTTGGCGTGCTCCAGTTCTTCCAATATGATCGTTCCGGCACCTTCTCCTGCAACAAAACCATCGCGGTCCAGGTCGAACGGACGGGATGCAGTAGCCGGATCGTCATTGCGGGTTGAAAGAGCGTGCATAGCGTTGAACCCGCCTATACCTGCTTCGTTTATAATAGCTTCGGAACCTCCGGTTATAAACATATTAGCTTTACCCAAACGGATATAGTTAAATGAATCAATAAGCGAATTGTTGGATGAAGCACAAGCAGAGACTGTGGTAAAGTTCGGTCCTCTTAAACCATATTTAATAGAGATATGGCCGGGAGCTATATCCGCTATCATTTTAGGGATAAAGAAGGGATTAAAACGCGGTGTCCCGTCACCCTTGGCAAAGTTAACTACTTCATCTAAAAAGGTTTTTAAGCCGCCAATGCCCGATCCCCATATCACACCGATACGGTTGGTATCAAGCTTTGCAAAGTCTAATCCAGCGTCTTTTACGGCTTCCTCGGTCGAGTATAAAGCATATTGAACAAACGGGTCGAGTTTGCGGGCATCTTTACGGCCCAGGAAGGCATCGGCATCAAAATTTTTGACCTCGCAAGCGAATTTCGTTTTGAAATTTGTAGTATCAAAACTCTTAATCAAGGCTGCGCCACTCACTCCATTGATCAAAGAGTTCCAATACTCAGGAACGCTGTTGCCAATTGGAGTAAGTGCTCCAAGCCCGGTTACTACAACTCTTTTAAACTCCATTTAGTAAGGTTAGGGAGCTTATTTAACGTTTTTTTCAAGGTAAGCGATAGCCTGGCCAACAGTACCTATAGTTTCAGCCTGATCGTCAGGAATAGCCACGTTAAATTCTTTTTCAAACTCCATGATTAATTCCACGGTGTCTAACGAGTCTGCACCAAGATCGTTGGTGAAGCTAGCTTCAGGTGTTACTTCACTTTCGTCAACACCTAATTTTTCTACGATAATAGCTTTTACTCTTGAAGCGATATCAGACATACTTTTAATGGTTTAATGATTTAATAAAATTCAGTGCAAAGAAAAATAAAATCTATCAAATAACAAATCTAAAAACTTTTGGTATTTACAACTAACAAAATTTTACCACGAGAGTTTCTATTTGTATTTTTGAGCCGGGCAAAAGTAGTGATTTTGAACAGGAAAACATTAAAGTTTGAGATCGATTTGGATTTTGTGCTGATAGCCATCACCACATCACTGAAAGATTACCGTATTTGCCATCACATAAACAAGCATTTAAGACTTGGTTTTACCCGCAGCGCCGACCTGGAAGTAGACATTTTACCAAATGCGGGGCCCGTTTATTTTTCCCTGTTCCAATATCATTGGGAAGCCAGCGAGACAGATTTTTATTTTATAGCTAATAAAGGATCAGACGGTTACCTGGTGCCAGAAATGCGGAAAGCGGACTACTTTCTGATGATCAGGAATTATATTGATGATGATGATCTGGAACAGCTGATCACATCGCTCAACAGGATACCCGAAATTGTTGCAGCAGTAAAGATTGATCCAAAAAAAATTAAATCACGGGAAAATCTTTTATTTTAGCGCCGATTTTAAAGTGTATGGGCTACACTAATTTTTAGAATATACATTAGAAAACAGCCAGTTTAACCCCGATAAATATGAAATTATCTTACAACCGTACTAAAATTGTTGCCACAATGGGTCCGGCATCAACCAATAAGGACATCTTGTTAGCAATGATAAAGGCAGGTGTGAATGTATGCCGCCTTAATTTTTCGCACGGAAGGCCTTCTGATCACCAGAAAACTATTGATACTATTCGTGAAATAAACGAACAATATAAAGTAAATGTGGGTATCCTTGCTGATTTACAGGGCCCAAAAATCCGTATCGGACTAGTAAAAGACGGGGGTATTCACCTGGTAAACGGCTCGCAAATTCATATTACTACCCATGAGTGCATAGGCGATGATAACCGTATTTATATTACATATGAAACCTTCCCTCAGGATGTGAAGCCAAATGAGATCATCCTGCTGGACGACGGTAAAATCCAGATGCGCGTGATAGAAACCAACCGTAAAGACTCTGTACTTTGCGAAGTGGTACACGGTGGTATCCTAACATCACGCAAGGGTGTAAACCTGCCTAATACCAAAGTATCTATCCCGAGTTTAACCGAGGAAGACCTTGTGAATCTTGAATTCGCATTACAAAACGATGTAGAATGGATAGGCCTTTCCTTTGTTCGTACAGGCGAGGATATAGTGGAGCTTAAAAGAATCATCGCCCGTAGCGGAAAATCTGCAAGAGTAATAGCTAAAGTTGAAAAACCAGAAGCTATCGATAATATAGACGCCATTGTTGCCGCTACAGACGGGGTGATGGTTGCCCGTGGCGACCTGGGTGTTGAAATGCCGCTGGAAGAAGTTCCGTTGCTGCAGAAGATGATCATCCGCAAATGCCGCGAAGCATCAAAACCGGTTATTGTGGCTACACAGATGCTGGAATCAATGATTACTACCCCACGCCCAACCCGTGCCGAAGTGAACGACGTTGCCAACTCAGTTCTGGATGGCGCTGATGCAGTAATGTTAAGCGGCGAAACCTCTGTTGGTGAGTTCCCGGTTATCGTTATCGAGACTATGGCTAAAATTGTACGTAACGTTGAAGATCTGGGCTATCCGTTTAAT
>Ga0207644_10001293_pt1 | contig 16115 bp, 15 predicted proteins | sample KBSS73metaG_FD_184326 | JGI IMG/M metagenome (GOLD analysis project Ga0207644, IMG submission 184326) | Switchgrass rhizosphere microbial communities from Kellogg Biological Station, Michigan, USA - KBS S7-3 metaG (SPAdes) (version 2) | ecosystem: Host-associated > Plants > Roots > Rhizosphere... | reverse complement strand
CGGCTGCAGAAGCTGCTCGACGACCGCAAGATCAAGCTGGAGCTGACCGACGCTGCCAGAGCGTGGCTCGGCCGCGTCGGCTACGACCCGGTCTATGGCGCCAGGCCGCTGAAGCGCGCGGTGCAGAAATATCTGCAGGATCCGCTCGCCGACAAAATCCTCGCCGGCGATATTTCCGACGGCTCAACCGTTCGCGTGGACGAGGGCGACGGTCAGCTGGTGCTGACTCCCGTCGAGGAAGTCAGGGCCGCAGCGGAATAACTCCCGCCCTTCAGCAGGACGGCGTCCCGCTGTGCGTGTTGATCGTATTGCACCCGATGTTGGCGCTGCGCTGCGCATCATCGACCGTATCTCGATCCTGCTTGCGCTTTTCTGCCCACTCGGCCCGAGTTGCGCAGATCCGCTTGGTAGCGAGGCGTGAGCCGACCTGTGTGACGTCCTCACAAATGCGTTGGTTCGGGTCGAGCTTCGGCCGCGGCGTCTGCGCGGGCGCTTCGGCGCCCTGAGCGACGGCAACAGACGCGTTGGCGGCCCAGCATAGCGCCGAGAGTATCATTGCAATCGATCTAAGAGTCATCTTCAAACCTCCGTCGAGTTCCCGATCATCCGCCCGGGTCGCAGGTATTCGATTTTGTTGGCATGCACGGGCTGCGCTGGATTCGGTCGACCTCGTCCTTGTCCCTTCGTTTCTGCGCAGCCCATTCGGCTCGAGTGGCGCAGATTCGCTTGGTGGCGAGACGCGATCCCACCATCGTAATGTCTTCGCAAATTTTCTGATTGGGATCCGCCGGCGGACGCACTTTTTCACTGGCAACTAGTGGGGCTGGGTCTGCGCGTGCCGGTACAGACGTCACGCTAAGAACCGCGAAACCTGTGATCAACCGACTGGAACCCATGACGCAAACCTCGCCTTGTCGTCAGCGGACGTTCATCACTCCGCCTCCGTCATTTTCCGGTAGCGCCAAGCTGAGTCTGGGCCCGATCAATCATCTGCCGGTCCTGATGCCGGAGGTCGGCCCATTCGGCGCGGGTATGACATACCTTCGCGGACACCAATCGACTGCCGGGATCCTGCTGCTTTTCGCAGACGACCTCGTTCGGGTCCTTCGCCTGCTTGGCCTGGTCGGCCGGCAGGGCGGAGGCCGGTGGGGTCGTCTGTGCGATTGCGGGTGAAGCAGCGAACGATGTCGCGGCTACCGCGAACAATGCGAGACGCAAAACCATGATTATGCTCCGTTTTTGAGAAGCGCTCCTGCGATTCGCGTCGATGATGTTGAAGGTGCGTCGGGAACGCAACGATGTATCGACGAGCGGCGGTCACGCAGGTGGCCGGACGTCGAATGCGATGGTCAGCCGCTCGCCTTCCACGAACGGTACCGTGCCGTGCCAAAGATACGACGGGAACAGCACCAATCGGCCGGGCAATGGCTGGATAGTGCGACGCGGGCCGATCGTGAGCCCGAGCCGTTCGTCGGGATCGCCTATCGTGAACCAGCCGGCGTCGTCGCGCTCACCCAGCCGCTGCTCCGGAAGCGAGACGTAGAGCGCAGAGCTGATCCAGCCCTGTGGGTGGACGTGGTTGGAATGCCTGCCCCCGCCCTGCAGCCGCACCGACCAGCTGCCGGAGAAGCGCACCTGGCGGTCGCGCCGTCGACCGAGCAATGGATGTCCCGGATCGATAGGGGGTAGCCTGCGAACATAGCCCTCCACCGCTGAGACGACCACCGCGCGCACCTGGCGGATCAGCGGGTCGATCCGGCTGAACAGGGGCCCATCGGTCTGGGTGCCACCCCGCACCGACTGATCGAGATACTCGCCTCGCCCACGGTGCAGCGTCCGTAGAAATTCGGCAAGCTGACCGAGCGGCGGCAGCGCGTCGCCGAGTTCAATGACCTGAACCAGTCCGTCCTGCTCCACGAGCCATTGGCCACGAGGGTCTCCGGTCATTCGCCAGACCGTCGCCGCGTAGGGCCAAAGCTCGGCGGCTCTAGGACCGCTCAGCCGCCGATCGAGGATCGGTAGCGCCGCCTCGGGCTCGCCGACGCGAAGCAGGTGTCGGACGCGCCAGGTGTCGAGAGTGTCGTCGAATTGGCGTGACCTTCGTCCGAACAACGCCTCCGGCCTCGCAGAAGTGTCGAATTCGGCTGCGTGGATCGCTTCGTAGATCGCAAGCTCCGGCGTTTCGATGCTCGCCGCTCGGGTTTGAGCGACGAGGTCGCGAAGCCGGTCATAGCGTCCCTTGAGCAATTCAAGGTTGAGGAGTGCTTCTCGAAGCGCCGGCTCCCGCGGCAAGCGCGCAATCGCCCGTTCAAGGGACTGCGTGGACTCGCTCGCTCGTCCAAGCGTCGAAAGCAACTGCGCCAATTGCTCATGGCCCGCGACCCACAGTGGAGCCCGCTCCAGCCCCTGTCGGAGCCGCTCAGCGCCCTCCTCCCCCCTACCGACCGCAGCCTCCGCGGCGGCAAGGCCGATCAGGACGGGCCCGTTACGCGGCGACAGCGACCGAGCGTGTTCAAAGAGCGCAACCGCGTCGAGACCGGCTTCCATCACGGTGTGCGCATGGCCATGCGCAATCGTGAAGTCGTCGGGCGCGAGCCGTGCTGCTTCGGTGAAGGAGGCTAACGCGGCCTCGTGCTCATCCAGCGACCGATGCAGCAGGGCGGTCCATTGCCACAACGTCGGGTGACGCAGGCGCTCTGCGGCCGCCTGCACGAGGGGGATCGCTTGCGCTTCCTCCCCCTGTTGCAAGGCCCGCGAGGCGATCTCACCGATCGCGTCAGCATCGTCGAGCGGGGCGGCCGAACCCACGCTCAAAGACCCCCAGAACCTGGCGCGTCGGCCTCCATCAGGGCGCGAATGGCGTCGCGCTCTACTCCGCTAAGGTCCGGGTGCCAAACATCGAATATAAAGACCACGCGAAGCTGATCGGAGGGGTTCATTGCCTCATGCTCGATCGTATCGTCGAACACGAATGCCTGCCCCCGGCGCCAATCGCGCGTCTCGGCGCCGACGCGGAACCAGCAACCCTCCGGAACGATCAGCGGCAGATGGCAGACCAACCGCGCATTGCTGACGCCGACGTGAGCCGGGATGCGCGTATTCGGCGCGAGCAGCGAGAACATCGCGTTCGGCCCCGCGCCGGCAACCTGCGGCTGCGGCAAGCCCTCAAGCAGTTTCAATGTCGCGGGACAGTGGCGTGCATTGGCGTCCAGTCGCTCGCCGTTCCGCCAGAGGTGGATCGCGGTCCAGTCAGGATTGCGGTTGAGATCGCGCCACTGGTCGAGCGGCAGATGGTCCTCGTACTGGATGTAGGGCACCAGCTCGGCGCGTTCGGCGGCCATGACAGCAGCCAACTCGTCGGCGATCACGTCCGTCGCCTGTTCGATCGTCTCGAGCCACGGGAAAAGCTTGCGCGGATGGAATTCGCGTTCCGCAAGTTCAGGAAAATGGAAGTGTGTCGGCTGCGAATGGAAGGGCTTCGTTTTGCGCAGCACGTTGCTGCGAAAGCGTTGGATCCGTCGGAGCTCCTCGGGATCGGCGTTCGCTTCGGCAGCTGACATGTTCGCCGCCATCCGACGCTCACGCTCGGCCAACCATTCTGCATGACGCTGCTCGCCCCGGGCGATGGCAGCCAGAAGCTGCGGCGGCAGATCACCCCCAGGCTTGTTAGCCAAGGCATTGCCCCATGCCTCAGGCGCGCCGGGATCATTCAGACCGTCGAGCAGGCTGGCTCGGAGCATCAGCGCGGTGAAATCCAGCGGGCGGAGACTGAGGGCGCGATGGACAGCATCGAGCGCTAGCCGTGGCCGTCCGCGCCCCCGATTAAGAGCGGCGATCTTGAGCCAAATCTCCGCATCGTCGCTACGCTGCTCGGCGACCTGCTGAAGCAAACTGATGGCACCGTCTAGGTTACCCGCTGCGACCGCTCGCTCGGCCTCGGCCAGGAGCGCGCCCGAATTCACCAGTCAGACCTCATAGCCAAACTTGTCGATCCATGGCTGCAGGATCGGGATGATCGGCTCAAGGTGCTTCCGGTAGTTCTGCCACCGCCCGGCCGATCGCTTGTAGATCGGCTCCGCCACTTGGGCGTAGCTCGCCGTCTTGATGCGGCCCCGGCTCAGAGCCGTCGACTGATGATCCAGAACAGCGTCGTGCCAATCAAGCTCCAAGAAGTCGAACAGGCGGCGCAGCTCACTATCCCGGTCCGCAACGACATTCTCGTAAATGACGCGATGCACGGGCATCGGCATCAACTCCTGACAGCGTTCGAAATACCGGAAGCTCAAGTCGTACAGCTCGGCTGCCGTATCGAGATGAACGAAGCTCGACATTCCGTCGTTCAGCTTGAAATTCGTGACATAGCAGCTGAGCACGACGTCGCACGGATGCCGCAGGGCGAGGATGATTCGGGCGTCTGGAAACAGCCGGCGGATCACCGGCATGGCATTCATAGCCAAGGGGTTCTTGTCGACGAGCAGGTTTCCCGGCTTAAGCGAAGTAAGCGCTGCTGCGGCTTTGAAGTATGAATCCCGCGCCGTCTGGATCTGTTCGTCGGTGGCGACTGGAAGCGTATCGTGCTTCTGGAATATCTCGAATGATTCCCGAAGCATCGGCTCTTCCTCGAGAACCTCGATCGCCGGATGACCCATAAGCATGGTGTCGAGCAGCGTCGTTCCAGACCGTGGGAACCCGACGAGGAAAACGGGAGCTGGTCGGGAGTCAGGATTGGTTTGTGCCCTCCACGGCGCCACCCATTCCTCGGTCGTCGCAGCGAGGCGGTCGCGGATCATGCTTCGGTAGCGTTCCGCGCGCGGCTCAGGGGGCGGTCCTTCGGCGCTCCGAAGCTCATTCATTCTGGTGTAGGTTTCGAAAGCATCGTCATAGCGACCGACGCCCTCCAGGAGCTGCGCCATGAGATGCGCACGCCTCGGCGATTCCAGATCCGCCGGCACCTGCTCGAGCGCGGCCAAGCCTTCGGCAAAGCGCTTTGTGCGACGATGGTCGAACGCGCGGATGAAATTCACGGCGTTCTCATCAACGCCCTTTTTCTCCACCTCAAGAACAAGAGCCGAGAGTTCATCGGTACGGTTCATGACTTCGAGACAGAACGCCACACCAAGATAGGCAATTGGATTTAGGGGGTCCAGGCCAAGAGCCCTGCGATAGACGGCCTCGGCCTCTGTCGATTTAAGCGCCCCCGACAAATCACTCGCGAACGCCAACAATAAGGAAATGTCTTCGGGGGATCGGTCAACCGCTTCTTTAATCGTTTGAAGTGCCTCCTCGTCGCGACCCTCATCCTTGAGCATCTTGTAGAGTTCGCGAAGCGGCTTGACGTCTTCCGGAAAGTCGTCTGCCATGCTGCGCAGTAGGCGCTCCGCTTCGTCCCACTCGCCCGTCGCGATGAGCGAGCCAGCCAGATTGAGGCGGATAGGTGGCGACATCGGGTCGATCTCGACCGCTCGGCGAAGTGCTGAAACAGCCTTGTCGAGCTGGTCGGCGGAACGATAGGCGTTACCGAGGTTGTTCCACATCTCGCAATCGCCAGGCTCAGCGGCGACCACCTGCTCGTAACTGTGAATGGCGAGATCGAATTGTTCGGTCATTTGGGCTAGATAGCCGCGAAGCTTCAGCAATTGTGCCCCGGGGTCGGCGGCGATAATCTCGTCCGTGAGGACATCAAGGGCTTCCCCGCGCCTCCCGAGCCCGTCCAGCGTCTGCGCGAGGTTGTGAGCTATCACCGGATCTCGGGGCCGCGCCTTGTGGGCAAGCCGAAGGTGCTCCGCGGCGCGCTCGAGATTGCCGCTCCTCGATTGAAGCATGCCCAGCATCGCGTTGAGTGCAGATACCTCGCCGCCGCGACTTAGCGCACGTTCCCCGATGGTGCAGGCGTCTGCCAGCCTGCCTGCGCTGGCTGCCGCGAGAGCTTCGCGGATCGCACCCGCCGTTAGATTGTCGATCGTCGCTGTATTGGCCATTTCGATGACCTTAGCGCTTGATTCCGGATCGTTACAGGCTGTTCGCCGACCCGGGCGCAAACCAAAAAGAGGGGCGGCGGATCTAATGATCCGCCGCCCCCGCTTTCTAAGCCTGGGACTTAGAAGTTGAGCGTCACACCCGCGTAGATGTAACGGCCCAACGCATCCCAGGTGCCTGGGTAGGTGTTGCCGTTGCACGGACCGGTCGGGCACAGGTTCGAGCCGTTCAAGGCTGCGCTTCCTGTCTGGACCATCGGCGGACGCTTATCGAGGAAGTTATTCACGCCCATCCGGAAGTTATAATGGTCTCCAACCGTCGCGGTCATCGCGAGATCGAAATAACTGAACGCCGGAATGTGCAGGCCCGGATCCAGCGGGAAGTCGCCGTGAAGCGTCTCTTGAGTGCTCAGCGTTTCCGCCGTGACCTTTCCGATGTAGCGCCACTGCGCGGAGAAGCCGAGGCCGTTCGGCATCTGCAGGCTGATACGTGCCTTGTGCCGCCACTTCGGCATCGGCGCCGTACTTGATGTGGCGCCGCCGCTGCAGATCGACCCGTAGAAGCCGACGCAGTCGTAGATGCCACCCGGCAGTCCGTTGTTGACCGTGTACTTGTCCAGGAGCGTGCCAATGAAGCTTCCCGACAAATTGCCGATACCACCGAGGCGATAGCTATAGGACGCATTGAAGTCCCAGCCCGACGTCTTGATGCGGCCGACGTTGTTGGGAAGGTCCGCGATAAAGCCGTTAGAGCTCAGCCACAGCGAACCGCCCGGATCGCGGTGCACGAGAGCGCATGAAGGCGCTGGCGTAGTCGCGGTCGAGTGGTTGATGCAGTTGTTGATGATCGCGTCCGCACCATAACCCTGGATCGCGTTCTTGAGGTCGATATTCCAATAGTCGACCGTCAGCGCGAGCCTTGGGATCATGCGCGGCTGCAACACAACGCCGACCGTCTTCGTGGTCGCCTTTTCTGGATTCAGGTTCGGGTTGCCGCCGAGCAGGCCGTTATACTGGCCGGCTGGGTTACCGGCAGTCGACCGGCCCGCTGGCAAACCACTGGCAATGCAACCGTACTCGTTAGCCTGGATCTGGTGACCCGCGCACGGATCGACGCTTCCGTCGAGGCCCGTGAATTGCGGAGCGAACAATTCCTGGATGTTCGGAGCGCGGACCGCACGGTTATAGGATCCACGGAACCGGACATCGCGGATCGGCGCGAACTCGGCCGACAGCTTGTACGTATCGGTGTCGTAGGTCCGACCGTTGCTCAGCTTGTAGTAGGACTTGCGGTAGCCGAGACCGAGAGACAGGTCCTCGATGAAGCTGTGCCGGATAAGCGGAACGTTGGCTTCGCCGAAGACTTCGAGAACCCGGAAGTTGCCGCTGACAGGAAGCGTCGGAGAGCCCTGACCGGCAAGATCGTTCGTCTGGAACGACTGGTCTGGATTCAGTTCCAGCGATTCCTTGCGGTACTCAGCGCCGAGGTTGACGCCGACTCCCTCGTCCGACCAAGGCGTCTGCACGCCCATTTCGCCGAGAGCCCCGGTGAAGTTAACGTCGGCGATCTGCTCCGATGTCTGGCCGGTGATCACACCGAAGACGTTGAGGTAGTTGATCGCCGCCTGGGACGGTCCGGCCGCCGTAAAGATGTCGTACGGGACGCAGTTCGGGTCGGCACCGGTCAGGAAGGCCCGGCACACCGGATTGATTCCCGGCAGGTTCGGATTGTCGACCACGTCGAGCGCGTTCCGCAACCGGCTGACCGAGAATTCGTTCTTGTAGACCTGCGTATAGTCGGTCTTACCGTACTGGAAGTAGGAGTCGTACGACCAGACCTTGCTGATGTCGCCCTTGATACCCAGCACACCGTGATAGTTGACGTGCTTCAGGTCGGCGATACGCGGGCCGCCTTCGACGTTACGACGCAGGAGCTGGGCGTAGGCCTGCTGATAAGTCGCATTGGCAGCGCCGTTCACCGGGTTGATGAAGTCGATCGGAGGCGCGCCAGGATTCGGGTTGGCCGGCTGGCCGACCGCGAGCGGGAAGGTGCCGAGGAACCCGTTGACCAGGTTGAGGCTGCCCGCGCCGCACAAGATATTAAACTGCTGCGAGCTCATCAGCGGGTTATCGCAGTTGAGCAGGTTCGTGTTCGCGAAGTCGCCCGACGGCGCGATCTGCGCCAGGGTCCGGTCGTCCATGAACATGAACTCGAGGTACGGCTTGATCGCCGGGGTCACCTCATAATCTGCGAAGGCACCGGCGATGTACCGCTCATCCGGCCGCTGGAAGTAATTGTACGGCGCGAAGTTGAAGAGGTTCTCGTTGAACGGCTTCAGCGTTCCCGGTCCCAGCGCCGCGAACGTCGAGGTGTTGATCGTAATGACGTTGTTGTTGACGTCACGAGTCGTAGTCGAGACGAAGACAAGGATATTGCCGGGATTCGCCGTTCCCGAACCACCGCAGCGGGTGTTGTTCGGAAGGAATGAGAACGGGAAGAAGGACTTGCCCGCGGAGTTGGTGTGGTTCCGCGCCGACTCCTGGATCGTGCAGGCGCTGTAGTTACGCCGCGACTGCAGAACCGCGTTGACCTTACGGTAGCCGAAATAAGCGACGGCATGGCCACGGTTGTCATCGAACGCGGCGCCAAGCGAGACAGTACCATCGAAGGTTCCGCCGTCGGCTACGCTGCCGGTCGGGAAGCCAAACTTACGCCCATTGAGGATGCTTTGCATCGTCTGGGCCTGGCCGGCCGCCCCGCATCCTGCACTGCCCTGCGCAGCGAAGCAGTTCGTGCCGAGGGAGAAGTCCTTATTATTATGCTGGTAGAAGCTGTACTGGCCATCGAACCGGATACCGGTGAAGTTGGTATCCATGATGAAGTTGACGACGCCGGCGACGGCGTCGGCACCATACACTGACGATGCACCGCCGGTCAGCACTTCGACGCGCTTGATCAGCGCCGAAGGAATCAGGTTGAGGTCGGCCGCCTGACTGGTGCTGTTGGGGTCGCCCGGAGTGAGGCGACGGCCGTTGACCAGCGACAGCGTGCGCTTCGACCCGAGATAGCGAAGGTCGACTTCCGCGGTGCCGCTCGCGCCGTTCGAAACGCCTGACGCCTGCGAGGCGCCGACCGAAGGCAGCTGGTTCAGAAGGTCTTCGACGCGGGTCGTTCCCGTCAGCTTAACGTCCTGGTTCGTGACCACCGTGACTGGCGCGGCTGAAGTCAGGTTCGGCTGCGGGATGCGGGTGCCGGTGACGACGATGTTCTCGCCGCCGGAGGCGACGTTACCGCCTTGGGCATTGACCGACGGGGTTGGCTGACCTTCCACAGGTCCGCTCGGATTCGCCTGCACGTTGGTCGGCGTCGAATCCGTCGTGGGCGGAGGAGCGTCAGGCGCTGCAGCCGCATAAGCCGGGCTCGCAAGAGCGGAGACGCCGATCAGGAGCGTGCTGGACAGCAAGCGCTGACGGAACTGGAGTGTCATAAAATCCTTCCCCTTCACCTAGCCGCACGCGTGCACGGCTGCCGTGATCGGCAAACGATACTTTGCCGAACTGACCTTTTGATAAGGTAGAGGCTTAGACGCTGGCAACGGCCCGCCACCTCTTGCGGGCAAGTTGTCCGCAGTCTGTATCAAATTTGCAACAGCGCGATTTTGACACAATTCTTGCCGTTAGAGCGCTCCGGGGCGTAGGCTCGGCGAGGCTGCGGAATGGGGGATTTGATGCGTGCTGGATTGATGTTGATCGGGGCCATTGCGGCATTTTCCGCGACAAGCGCGCAGACCCGTACCCCAAATACCGGTACGCCCGCCGCCGTCCAGACGCTGCTCGCGTGCCAGTCGATTGCCGATGCCGGTCAACGGCTTTCCTGCTTCGACAAGGCGGCCCAGAGTCTTTCGGAAGCCATGACCAGGAAAGAGGTCGTCGTCATCGACAAGGCGCGCGCCAACGAGGCTAAGCGGTCGCTGTTCGGCTTCTCGGTGCCGAACTTCGGCGCCTTGTTCGGCGGGGGCGACGAACAGGTCGACCAGATCGAGAGCACCGTCGCCGGGGCCTTCGAGAACGGCTACGAGGGCTGGACGATCAAGCTCGCCGACGGCTCGACCTGGCAGCAGACCGACGGCGCCACCATCGCCTTGCCTCCGCGCAGGGGCGACAAGGTCGTCGTCAAGCGCGGCACGATGGGCTCCTATTTCCTGAAGCTCGGGTCGCAGCCCGGCATCCGGGCCAAGCGCGTCGGCTAGCGCGCGGCTTTCGTCTCCGCCTTCAGGCTAGCTTCGGCGTTGATGTAGGGCTCCTGCCGCTCGACGCTCCAATATTTGAGCTCATGGAGCGGAATGCGCTCCCCGGTCACGGCGCAGACGACGTGGTCGCCGTCGCTCAACAACCGGAACGTTCCGGATAGATAATGAACCCGCGCGGCCTTGCCGCTGCCCTTCATCAACATGAGCTCAATCCTCTGCCGGGTCGAACAGCCCCGGCTGCGGTGGGATGTAGGGTTTGCGCTTCCTCGGCTCAACCTTCAACGCGGGGGCAGCGCCGCCGACCGTCGCATCGACGGTTCCATCTGTGAAATGGAGTGTCAAATCCTGCGCCTCGCGCGCGTCGCGCGCATGGGTCAACGTATATCCGTCGCGGCTGGTGACGCGCGCGAAGCCTCGCGACAACGGCTTGTCGGGATGGGCCAGCTCCGCCAGCCGCCACAGGCCGGAGAGCTGCTCGGACAGTCGCATGATACGCTGGTCGAGGATCTCGCGCCTCAGCCGCCCCGCAACCAGGTTGAGGTCACCCCGCGCAACGCTTGCCCGCGCCGCAAGCGAACGCGGCAGCCTGTCCCCCGCGTCGTCGAGCCTCTGGGCCATTGGTGCGAAAATCGCCTGCGGCTCGGGCCAGCGGCAGACGGTCAGGTCGAAGCGCTCGCGGCTTCGCTCCACCCGCCGCGACAGGCAGGCCTGCGCTCGATGCTGGAGTTCCCCCAGCTGCGCCGCCAGCTCCGAGCGAACCGGAACGGCCATCTCCGCAGCGGCCGTCGGCGTCGGAGCGCGCCGGTCCGCCGCATGGTCGATCAGGGTCGTGTCGGTCTCGTGCCCGACCGCCGAGATCAGCGGGATCGGGCTTTCCGCCGCGGCCCGCACGACCTCTTCCTCGTTGAAGGCCCAGAGGTCCTCGATCGAGCCGCCGCCCCGCGCGATGATCAGGAGGTCAGGTCTGGGCTGGAGCGAGGGGAACGCCCGGATCGCTGCGGCGATTTTCGCTGCTGCCCCTTCACCCTGGACCGGCACCGGCCACAGGATCACGTGGGTCGGACAGCGGTCCTCCAGCCGATGGAGAATGTCCCGGATCACCGCTCCGGTCGGCGATGTAACCACGCCGATCACCCGAGGCAGGAAGGGCAACTTGCGCTTCCGCTCCGGCGCGAAAAGACCCTCCGCGGCCAGCGCCTTGCGCCGCTTCTCCAGCAAGGCAAGGAGCGCTCCCTCGCCCGCCAGCTCCATCCGGTCGACCACGATCTGGTACTTGGACCGACCCGGATAGGTCGTGAGTCTGCCCATCGCGATGACCTCCGCGCCGTCCTCCGGGCGGAAGGCGACGCTTGAGGTGCTGGTCCTCCAGATCACGGCGTCGATACAGGCGTTCTCATCCTTCAAAGTGAAATAGCAGTGACCCGACGCATGACGCTTGAAGCCGCTGATCTCGCCGCGCACGCGGACCTGCCCAAACGCGTTCTCGATCGTCCGCTTGAGCACGCCCGACAGTTCGGTGACGCTGAGCGCCGGCGAATTGTCGCCGGGAGCGACGTTCGCTAACAGGCCGGCACGCGTGTCGTCAGGAAGATCCATGAATATTCTGCTTCTGGGCTCGGGCGGCCGTGAGGATGCGCTTGCCTGGCGCCTTAGGCAATCGCCGAGCTGTGACAAGTTGCTGGCGGCGCCAGGAAATCCGGGCATCGCCCGCTGGGCGGAATGCGTCGCCGTTGACCCCTGCGATCCGGCCGCTGTCGTTGAGCTGGCGCAAAACGAAGGGATCGACCTCGTCGTCGTCGGCCCGGAGGCGCCACTGGTCGCCGGCGTGGCCGACGCGCTGCGCGAAGCTGGCATCGCGGTCTTCGGTCCCAGTGCAGCAGCCGCGCAGCTCGAAGGCTCCAAAGGGTTCACGAAAGATCTCTGCCGGGCCAACGCCATCCCGACCGCAGATTATGTGCGGCTCGACCGGGCCGCGCACGCACGCGCTGCCCTGGACGATTTTGGAATTCCCGTCGTGATCAAGGCCGACGGACTCGCTGGTGGAAAGGGCGTGACGGTAGCCATGACCCGCGCCGAAGCCGAGGCCGCCATAGATGCCGCAGGCGACGGACCGCTGGTAATCGAGGAATTCCTCTCCGGCGAAGAAGCAAGCCTGTTCGCGCTTGTCGACGGCGAGACCGCGGTTTTCCTCGCGTCGGCCCAGGACCACAAGCGTGTCGGCGAAGGCGATACCGGCCCCAACACGGGTGGCATGGGCGCTTACGCCCCTGCTCCAGTGCTGACGAACGAGCTCATCAGCAGGGCAATGGACGAGATCGTCCGGCCGACGGCCGAAGCGATGGCGCGGAACGGAACGCCGTTCAGCGGCGTGCTTTATGCGGGCCTGATGCTCACCGCCGAGGGCCCCAAGCTGATCGAGTATAACGTCCGTTTCGGCGACCCCGAATGCGAGGCGATCATGCCGCTGATCGACGGAGACTTTGCCGAGCTGCTCAATGCCGTCGCGACTGGGAAGCTCCGCGAGATCGCCGCTCCGCGGCTTACCGGCAAGCATAGCATGACGGTCATCGTCGCCGCTCGAGGTTATCCCGGCACACCCGCAAGTGGTGGGCTCATCCGCGAATTGGAGGCCGCCGAACAGGTCGAGGGAGTCACCGTCTTCCACGCCGGCACCGCGCTCGCGGACAACAGGCTCGTCGCGAAAGGCGGCCGGGTACTGGCAGTGACCGCAGTCGCCGATACCTTTGCCAACGCCCGGGCGCGCGCCTACCGCGCCGTCGACCAGATCGACTTCGCCGACGGGTTCCACCGCCGCGATATCGGCTGGCGCGAGCTGGCCCGGGAGACTGCATGAACGCCCTGTGGAGCTATTTCTGGCCATGCTTTGCGATCGGCCTGCTGGTCGGCGGCCCGGTCGGAACGGTGGCTTTCCGGCGACCGGCCCGACGCAATACAGCCCTCGCCGTCGGGATCTTTCTTTCGCTCGTTCTCGCAGCCCTGTGGCATGGCCCGCTCGGCGGCGCTGAAAGGCTGACCAACCGCGTCGAACATGACGCCCGCGGCGTCCTCGACCATTACGAGATGACTCAGATCGAGGTGCACCTGCACCGGGGACCGCTGAGCCGTCGGCTGGTCCTTTCCGGGCGCGCAGACGACTTCCAGACGACCGAGCTCGTCCGGCTGATGAGCGAGCTGCCGGGGGTCTCTAGCGCTGAGTGGACAAACGACACCGGCGTTCCGCTGATCGCGGAGGGCCTCGCGGTCGCGCTCATAGGCTTTCTTTTCGGGCTGGCGCTCGCCTATCTGAACGAGCTTCGCCGTCATCATAACGCGCAATGGAATTGGTGAGAGAATGGATCTGATTCGCGAATATTGGTGGGTGATCGTCCTTGTCTTGGCGGTGCTTCTGGCGTTCATCCTGCTGCGTCCGAAGCAGCGGGTTCAGCTGACCGACAGCGCTCCGGTCCGTCCGCACATGGCTCATGCGAAGAGTCCCCCCGAAGGTCGCGGGCTTCCTGGCGAGCATGCCGCTGCGACCAGCGACGTCGCCGGCGAGATCCTCCGTGCGCCGGTTCACAAGACCCTTGATGGTGCCGGTGATCCTGCTGACGATTTGTGCCGCCTGAAGGGCGTCGGCCCCAAGTTCGCCGATGCGCTCCATGCTCTCGGCTTCAACCGGTTCGAGCAACTCGCCCACCTGACGCCTACGGAGGTCGAGCGGCTGGACAGCCAGCTCGGCGCTTTCCGCGGTCGGATCGTTCGCGACCGGATTGTCGAGCAGGCCGATTATCTCGCCCGCGGCGACAGTGACGGGTTCGAGCAGAAGTTTGGGAAGCTGTAGTTTCTAGCGTCCGTCATGGGTGGAAAGCGGACGCTAGCAATTGCCTGTCAGGTCGAGCTTGGCCGAGAGCAGCCGGTCCGGTCCGCTTCCGAATGGGGTCGTGCCGTCAGCACACCGTAACCGGAACCTTGTCCACCCATTCAGGCGTAAAGACCGTTTCGCGAATGGACCAGCCTGGAGCCGCAGCATCGCCCGCGCTGATCGACCCGAGAAGCATCTTGCGGTCCGACGGGTGAAGGCCTGGAAGTGCGGCAGCCGCGAGGAAAGCGCTTGGCAGCCACGGCCTGACAGACGCACCTAGCAGCCGCTCGTAGAGGAAACGGAACGCCGGGAAGCTCGAGAGCCTGGCTTGCGCCAGGTCGAATGATGCGAGGTTGATCAGCATGGGCATGAGCTCGGCGGCAGCATCCGCGTCGATGTCATCGGGAACCGACAGGCGGATTCGCTGAATCATGGTACGATAGAGGCGCGCCTGGGCAGTGATGCTGTCGGCTTCGCCGGCGTTGCGGCACCAGCGGTCTGCCGCAGCGATGCCTGAAGCCGCGACCTCGAGCGAGCGGCGGATGTAGCGTTGCTCCGCGGCGGTGAAGGTCGCGAACTCCTTCATCTCGGCGACCATCATGAATGCGTGCTTCTGGGCCATTTTCGACACCTGCACTTCGCTTGATTGCAGGTTTCTTTTCGCATGTCGGGAGCCATGCTCTCCAATGCCGCTCTCTCATGTTTCCGATAGCCGGAGGGCAGCAGTCCCGTCTAAGCGACGCGCCGCTTCAGCACGAAATGTTCGTAATCGTCCGACTGGGGCATGGGGAGAACAGTCGCCGAACCGATGTTCAGCAGCCGGTTCGCGTAGGCATCGAAGATCGCCTGCCGCTCGGCGTCGCTCTTCCGCCCCGGTGCAAAGGCTATGAACGGCTCGACGACCTCAAAGCCGCAGAACGCCAGGATCCCGTGATTGATCGGCCGCAGCACGTCGAGCGCGGGTCCATAGATGCCGTCGTTCGAGTAGGCTTCTTTCGTCCCGCCGATGGTGACGGCCAGCATCGCCTTCTTGCCGCGCATTATTCCGCGGTCGAACCACCGGCCTCCGCCATAGGTCCGGCCGATCGCGAACACGCGGTCGATCCAGCCCTTCATGATCGCGGGCATGCCAAGCCACCAGATCGGGAACTGCAGGACCAGGACGTCGCAGGACGACAGCCGGTCCATCTCCCGCTGCAAGTCGGGTGAAAATCCCGCGTTGGCCGAGGCGAACCGTTCCTCGGCCTGCTGGTCGAAGCGCGTTGGATCGAAGGGCTCCATGAAGTTGCGGCGATCACTGACAGGATCGAACTGCATTGCATAAAGGTCGGCCACGTCGACGACGTGGCCTTCCTCCTCAAGAGCGCGCATTCCGTAGTGGGCCAGGCTGGCGGTGAAACTGGCCGGCTCGGGATGCGCCAGCGCGCACAGGAACTTCATGCGCTCACGGGATCCTGATCAGGCGGTCTAGCGAGAGCTTGCCGCCGCCGAAGGCGATCAACGGGAGCAGCAGCCCGGCCCAGCTGAGGTGCGTCGGCCAAGCGTCGGGATAGACGAAGATCTCGATGACCGACGTCATCACCAGCAAGCCGCAGGCGGAGAAGCGGGTGAACAGTCCCAACACCAGCAGGATCGGGAACAGATGCTCCGCCGTAGTCGCCGCATAGGCCGCCGGCACCGGGGCGACGAACGGCAGCTTGTAATCGGTCCGGAACAGCTCGAACGCGCTGTCGCTCAGCGTCAGCCAGGTTCCGTCCTCGATCTTCGTCCGTCCTGACATGAAGAAGATGGCGGCGATGCCTAGGCGCTGAACGAGCAGCAGAAGCGACGGGGGGAACAAGCGAGAACCGAGGCCGGCGAGAAGCTCGAACGGTGCCCGCCAGTTCAGGGACGCAGTCGGGACGGGCGTGGCAGTCGTGGTGGTCGAAGTCATGGCAAGCTCCTGTGGGATGAAGCGGCAAAGGCGCCGGCGTTGACGAGGGACGTGAACAGCGAGCCGATGTCGGTCTCGGGATAGAGGCTGCCCGC
>Ga0207644_10001291_pt1 | contig 16119 bp, 21 predicted proteins | sample KBSS73metaG_FD_184326 | JGI IMG/M metagenome (GOLD analysis project Ga0207644, IMG submission 184326) | Switchgrass rhizosphere microbial communities from Kellogg Biological Station, Michigan, USA - KBS S7-3 metaG (SPAdes) (version 2) | ecosystem: Host-associated > Plants > Roots > Rhizosphere... | reverse complement strand
AGCCACTCATTGCAGCGATCCGCACCTGATCGCGATCCGCGACTTAAGCGAAAATCGTGCGGAGCCTGTCACCGCGCTAAGATCCGACACCTCCTCCTTTACGCGTTTTTACACAGCCTCGTCCAAGTATTGCCGTTCGCCAACTGCGTCGCGAAGGTCCGGATGGACAGAAGCTGCCGGATGGCAAATGACCAAGTCCGGCATATAGCGGATCCCGGCACGCTGTTAGAACCGGCCTTTCCATATCGTGCAGCAGTCCCGTTTCTCCGTCTCCAACCGGCAGTTTCGGGACAACACATTCGGGAACAGGTTTTGGGAAAGCCCCATTGCGATACGCGACGCGAGGCTGGCGTTGCCCGCCGTCCCACCAAAGGTTCCCAATCGGGAACAGTCGCGAAGTCTCTATCCGCCTCAGGCCAGGGTAGACGCGACCAAGCGGCCGATACCGGCAAAAGCCTTGTCGAATTGCTTTTCGGTCGGCCTGCCGCCACGCGTGTAGACTGCTATGACGATCGGCGTGTTCGGTGCCGGCCAGGCGACGGCAATGTCGCCAGCCATGTCGCGGCCGCTATGACCGGTCTTGTTGCCGATCCGCCAACTTTTCGGCAGGCCGCCACGAAGGCGCGGATTGGTCTGGTTTCCGATCAGCCAGCTTGTCAGCAAGGCCTTTGATCTGTCGGAAAGTACGGTGCCGAGAACCAGGTTCTGCAAGGTAGTGGCCATTGCGGTCGGCGTGGTCGAATCTTCCGGTCCCCCCGAAGGCACACGATCGAGCTGTGGTTCATAATGGTCGATGCGGGTTTCAGCATCGCCGATAGACCTCAGGAATGCCGTCAGCGCCGCCGGGCCGCCGGATCGCGCCATCAGCAGGTTGGCGCATACCCCATCGCTGATCTCGACGGCGGCCTGGCACATGGCTTCGACGGTCATGGCGCCTTTCGCCAGATTGGCCTTGGATATCGGCCCCCAAAGGTCCAACCGTCTCCTTATCGTGTAGGGCACCAGCGCATCCAGCCTTTCCTCCCCGCGATCAACCCTCGACAGCACGAATGCCGCAAGGGATGCCTTGTAGGAACTGCACATGATGAAGCGTTCGTCAGCGCGCCATGCCAGTTTCGCCCCCGTCCTCACGTTTACGGCATAGACGCCAATCCGGCCGCCCGTCGCACGTTCGTAGTCGGCAATGGGATCGAGGCCGGTGGATCGCGCGAGCGCCGGCCAGCAGACCAAGGCCGGAATGCCGAGTGCAAATGCGCGTCGGGTCGTATTCATCTTTCGCACCCATCATGAGAAAATACTATGTTTGACGCTAATGATGGACGTCGGCAAAGGACAATATGTCAGGTCGGTCCTTAGAATATTGAGGGATGAATGGCGCGTGCGCCCATACCGTTGAATGCGTTGCGGGCTTTCGAGGCATCCGCGCGGTACCTGTCCTTCACGCGGGCAGCGAACGAACTGTGTGTGACCCAGGCGGCCATCAGTCATCAGATCAAGGTGCTGGAAGAACGGTTAGGCGTGATGGTCTTTCGCAGGTCCAATCGTGGGCTGAAGCTGACCGACGAAGGGTTAGCGCTAGCGCCGACGCTGTTCGAGGCGTTCGGCGCGATCGATCGCCTATTCGAGCGGTTCGAAGGTGGCGGCGCACAGGAAGTGCTCACCGTCAGTGCAGTGGGCACCTTCGTCGTAGGAGCGCTGCTCGGCCGCCTGTCCGCATTCAGCGCGGCGCATCCAGGCATCGACCTTCGCCTGCTCACCAACAACAACAAGGTCGATCTGGTTGCGGAGGGGTTGGATTATGCGATCCGCTTCGGAGACGGTGCCTGGCATGGCATCGACGCAGATCCGATCTGCGACGCGCCCCTGTCGCCTTTGTGCAGTCCGTTGATGGCAGCCAGCATCCGCGAACCTGCCGATCTGCTCCGTATGCCGCTGCTGCGATCCTATCGCCCGCAGGATTGGCCGGCGTGGTTTGAAGCCGCCGGCATCGAAGTCAGCGCTATTCGAGGCACCCTGTTCGATTCCTCGCTCATCATGGTTCAAGCCGCCATACAAGGCGCAGGCGTCGCGCTAGCTCCTTACGGGCTGTTTCGCCGTGAGATCGAGACGGAGCAGCTCGTACGGCCGTTTTCAATAGATGTCCAAACGGATCGCTACTGGCTGACACGGCTGAAATCTCGGCCACCCAACCAGGCCATGCGCGCCTTCCGAGCGTGGGTACTGGATCAGTTCCGCGGTGGGATACTCGTCGATTGAGCAAATGGTGGGTTTTAGGGAAGCCATATGGCTTCCCACTCAACCATCGCTTGCGAGAAGGTCCGTAATCGATAAATTGATGCCATGATTCCAACTTTGCGAACCGTGAGCGGCCTGTTCTTCAGGGCCGTTCTGGCGGAACGAGTAGACGATGTGCTGGCACCGCCCCGGCCAGACAGCACCGGACGCTATCATCGCCCCGGCCAAGCAACGCTCTACATGAGTCCGAAACTGGAATGGGCGATGATCGCCGTCTCAGGTTACATCCGCGAAGACGGTCGTTCCTGTGTCGTGGTGCCGTTGATGGTTGGCGAGGCCCATGTGCTGGATTAGCACGATGCGGATGCGTGTCGCATCCTTTGTATTGACCGAGACCTGTCGAACATATCGTGGCGTCCGACCTTGGAAGCGGGACAAGAACCCCCGTCGTGGCAAAATGCCGATGCGGCACGAGCCGCAGGAGCGGACGGCATCATTGATCGCTCCAGACAGATTCGGGGCGGATGGCACCTTAACCTGTTCCACTGGAATGAGCTTGGTGGCCCAGCCGTTACGATCTGTGGAGAGCCGACAAAGATAGAGCTTTCGAGTGATGGTCCGAAGTGGGGCCTGTAGGAACGTCTAGCCCCAATTCCCACCATTCGATCCCAACGAGAATGCCCCGGCCGTCTCGCGCGCCGTTCCCAATCGGCAGCGCGGTACCCGGCTAATCGGGTTGCACGTCGTTGACTAAAGGGTAAGTTCGAGCTCCAATGCGAACATGTCATCGTCAGGGGACAATGCTCGCCGCACCGCAGTGATAATGGGATCAGCTCGTACGGACGGAAATACCGCGGTCGCCGTATCTCACTTCATGCAGATTCTCTGCAGCCCAACGACCGTAGTAAACCTCTCTTCTGTGACAATTTCTCCCTTCGAATATGGCCACCACAAAAAGCAGGACGATTTCCGGTCCGTCGTCGATATTATGTTGATGAGCGAACATATCGTGTTCGCCACACCGGTTTACTGGTATTCGATGGCCGGGCCGATGAAAACGTTCTTTGATCGACTGACCGACTTGCTGATCGACCCAGAGGGGCGCAGGATTGGCCGTGCACTGGCAGGCCGATCAGTTTGGCTCCTCTCCACCGGCACGGATGAGACCTTACCTCTTGGATTCGCAGAGCCGTTCACCCTCACCGCCGGATATTTCGACATGGTGTGGTGTGAAGCTTTCTACTGCCGTTCGATCAAGGGCGCGCCGCTCACACACGAAGCCCTGTTGGAAGCCGATCGGTTGGCAATGCGGATCGCCCCCTGACCCTAGTTCTCATTTTCTGATCCCAAAGGGAGAGCCCCGGCCGTCTCGTTGGCCGTTCGGCAGAAGGCGCCCCGACCTTACCGTTCAGTCGCTCTTGTCCTCTCGCCGAGAGTAGGCGTAAGCTCAGGCTCGGCAGTAGCATCAAACGCAGGAGCCGAAGCATTGCAGACAATTGCGAGAGCTGCACGAAAGCACTGGTTTTACGCCATGCTTCCGATCCTGCTTGGTGCTGCGTTGAACTTTAGCACTACACATGATTGGGCAGGTCAGCCGCAATTTGGCGAGGTAACCACGCTCTTCGACTGGTACCTGTTCGTGCCCTTTCTTTATGCGATCTGCTATCGAAAGATGCCTCGGCGGGCTCTCGCGATGCGAACGTTGGCGCTAGTGTGCGGCGGAATCTGGATCGCCGGCAAGATGGTTCCTGATCCGGCAGAAACCATCCTTGTGAAATGGGGCTGGCTGCGCGCGGTAGGCATCGGTGTCTTGGTGCTTGCCGAAGGTGCTGCTCTGATCGCCATATTGCGTGTTGCATTCGGCTCCTCGCCGGACCCGGCGGAACTGGAGCGGCAAGGTATGCCGCCGTTGCTTGTAAAGTTGATGCTGGCCGAAGCATGCTTCTGGCGTTGGGTCTGGTCCCGCTTGCAGGGCAAGTAGCTCTATCCTGAAACGAAATAGCGGCTAGCCACCCCTCCGGTCATTCCCGAAATTAGATCCCAATGGGAACGCTCCGGCCGTCTCCTAGGCCGTTCCCTAACGGGAAGGTGGTTAGGCTCCTTGATGGAGGAGACGGTTGGTTACCGCATTTCCCGCAATGACGAGGCTGCCTCCTATCATGGTCGCGATGATCCGATCGGAGAGGAGTGCGATATCAATCGGCCTGCCGAGGTCCAGCACCAGCAGGATCAGCGGCGTGGCGACGATCGAGTACAGGAGGTAGTTGCGTGCGCGTGCAATCGGCACCAGCGTGGCAAAGATGCAGGCCAATACAGCGAGGATCGGTGGCGAGGTCATGTTGGTCGCGATGACCCAGGCGATCCCTACCCCGAAGATCGTGCCGAGCAGCCGTTGGATCGTCTTGGCGGGGAGATGCTCGACCGGCAGCTGGGTCAGCAACGCGACCGTCAGCATGATCAAGTAAAAATGATGCTCCGGCCAGAGATGGTGTATCTCGGCCGCGTCTTTCTTCAGGACCATGAAGCGCACCGGATCGGCGTTCTCGAAAGCCTTGGTGAAGCCCAGCACGCCGGCAGAGAAATCGTAGGCCACCCGAATATCGCGAACGCCGATACAGGGTGCTGCGCGGCCGAATGCGATAGGGGTGGCCGGTACTTCGACCGTTGGAAAAGCATCGTGCGGGGTAGTCGAATGCGTATGAGGCATTTCGCGGGCTTTCCGTTGACCCTTCGATAAATAATACGCAATGCGTATTGAATGACAAGGGCCGGCGAACGCGAGAGCGATGAGGCAAGGATCGTTCGATCCGTTTTACAGTTGGCGCGCCGGTTGCGGCGGCCCGCTGGTGAGGGAGAAATCACGGGCAGCGGTTTGGCGCTGCTCGCGTCGCTTCACCGGCAAGGCCCGATGAGCGCGGTGACGCTCGCGAAAGGCGAAGGGTTGCAGCCCCAATCGCTTAGCCGCCTGCTGGTCCGGTTGGAGGATGCCGCACTGATCGAGCGGCCAATCGATCCGGCCGATCGCCGTCGTCAGCTTATCGCTCTGACCGATGCCGGCGCCATGGCATTGCACCGTGCGATGGTTCGACGCCGGCAATGGTTGGCAGATGCGATGTCCAATCAACTGGACGACGCCGATCGTCGGACGCTGCTGGCGGCGTCCGACGTGATGCTCCGGCTTGCCAACCATGCCGAGGGAGATAACCATGAATGAAGACCCGATCCTGATCGCGGCCGAGCCTCAGCTTTTCGTGCCCGACGTCCCCGCAGCTTGCTCCTTCTATGTCGATCGCCTCGGATTCGAGCTGGTGTTCGTGCATGGCGATCCGCCCTTTTACGCCCAGGTTCAGCGGGGAGGGGCGCGCTTCAACCTGCGGCATACGGACGGTGAGGTGTTTGCCAGCGGCTTTCGCGAGCGGGAGACCGATGCGCTATCGGCTACCGTGACCGTGCAAGGCATCGAAGCGCTGTTCCGGGTTTTCGATGCCGCCGGCGTAGAGTGGCATCAACGCCTCAAGCACGAGGCATGGGGAGCGCGGACGTTCATACTCCGCGATCCCGGCGGCAACCTCATAGCCTTTGCCGGGCGGGAAGAATGACCTTGCGGCGTCGGATCGTCATCGTCTCCGGCGCGCCAGGTGCCGGCAAGACGACGTTGGCGATCCCGCTCGCGAAACAGCTCGGCTTCGCGCTCTTTTCCAAAGACCTCGTGAAGGAGACGCTCACCGACGCGCTGGGAGCTGGCGCAGACGACCTTGCGGTATCACGGCGGATCGGGGGTGCCGCCATGGAGCTATTGTGGATGCTGGCGCGTCATACGCCTCAGGCTGTGCTCGAAGCCAATTTCCGTCCGCATAGCGACTATGAGCGCGCCCAGCTCGTCGAGTTGGACGCGACTATCGCTGAGGTTTATTGCGATTGCGGTCCGACTGAGGCCGCTAGGCGCTTCCGTGATCGAGCCGCCATCGCCGGCCATCATGCCGCTCACCCGCTCAAGGAGATGCCGCCCGAGATGCTGGCGGAGTACGACAGGCCGATCGGGATAGGGTCTGTTATCCGGGTAAATACCCGCCTTAACGTCGATCTGGAGCTGGTCGCGGAGCAAGTTCTGCGCGTATTTTCGTGAGTCCGCCGAATCCCAAAATACCATCCCGGTGGGACCGGCGGGAAGCGACCGAGGCTGTGTAAAAACGCCGGAATCTGGTATGGTTTTCTCGTGTTTCGGGAGGTCTGGGCATGAGCCGTTTCGTCCAAGGTGAAGACCGCCGGCGGGACTATCTGTTGCCAGCATCGCTCGATGATTACGTGTCGAAAGACAATCCGGTTCGGGCAATCGAGGCCTTCATTGATGCGCTCGATTTGAAGGCGCTGGAGTTTTCTGGAATGACGCCGGCTAAAACGGGCCGTCCCGCCTATCATCCAGCGACGATGCTCAAGATTTACCTCTACGGCTATCTGAACCGGGTCCAGTCGAGCCGACGGCTCGAGCGTGAAGCGCAGCGGAACGTCGAGCTGATGTGGCTGACGGGTCGGCTGGCGCCCGACTTCAAAACGATCGCCAACTTCCGCCAGGCCAATGGTGCTGCGATCCGGGCTGTGTGCAGCCAGTTCATCGTTCTGTGCCGGCAATTGGGGCTGTCCACGCGCGCGCGGTTGTCGCGATCGACGGAAGCAAGATGAAGGCGATCAACAACCGCGACAAGAACTTCACGGCCGCGAAGGTCGCCTCGCGGATGAAGCAGGTGCAGGACAATATCGATCGGTATCTCGACGCGCTTGATCGTACCGATCGCGAGGAAAGCGACATTGCCGAGCCGAAGGCGAAGCGATTGACGGAGAAGATCGCCCGACTGCGTGCGCAAATGCGCGATCTTGCCGCGCGTGAAGATGAAGTTCGCAATGCGCCGGATCAGCAGGTGTCGCTGACCGATCCCGACGCCCGCGCCATGACGAGCGCGGGCCGCGGCACGAGCATCGTCGGCTACAATTTGCAGGCGGCCGTCGATGCCGAGCATCACCTCATTGTCGCGCACGAACTGCTGAACATCGGCAATGACCGCGGCCAGCTTTCCTCCATGGCGGCACAAGCTAAGGCAGCCATGGGCGTCGAGGCTTTGGATGCCATTGCCGACAAAGGCTATTTCAAGGGCGAGGATATCCGGACCTGCGAGAGCATAGGCGTCACCGCTTTTGTGCCCAGACCGCTGACCTCAGGGGCAAAGGCACAAGGCCGCTTTGGCAAACCGGACTTCGTCTATCTGGAGCAGGAAAACGTCTATCGATACCCCGCTGGCGAAGATCTGACCTATCGTTACACGTCGATCGAGGACGGCCTGACGACACATAGTTACTGGAGCTCGAACTGCCAGACATGCGCGCTCCATAACCAATGCACGACCGGCAAGGAACGGCGGGTCAGAAGATGGGAACATGAAGCGGTCGTCGAAGCGATGGAGCGGCGCCTCGATCGTACGCCAGAGGCGATGCGGATCCGTCGACAGACGGTGGAGCATCCGTTCGGCACGCTGAAATCCTGGATGGGCTCGACCCACTTCCAAATGAAAACGCTGAAACACGTCAGAACAGAAGCCAGCCTCCACATCCTGGCCTATAACTTCAAAAGGCTGGTCGCCATCCTCGGCGTCCCGGCGATGATCGCCGCTATCCAGACCTGACCGGCAACCACCACCCTCCGCGCCAATCCAAAATCACGGCCGTTGTTCTACGAACTCGTTTTTACACGGCCTGGACCAAAACCGGTCGTTTCCATTAGCCAAATGAACGTCCGCTCCGGAAGAAAGCTGTCAGTAGGGCGCGCCAATTTGTTCGGTTTTTTCGAGACGTCGAAGCGCGAGAAATAGCGCACACCTTGTCCTGCCGATCGATCAATGGGCACCTGTGTGACCTAAACGGTGTCGTGTTCCCCTACCGCTTAGTAGCATTTTGTAATCGGTCCTTGCGTCTTGCCCTTGCACAATTCTTTTTGATCATCTGAATTCATGATAGACGAGTCGAGTCGGATCAAGTCGGGGGACTTCATGGCGACGCCGCTGATCAAGATATCCATTCCTTCAATTTATGAAATCGGTGGGGAGCGCGTCCCGCTACCCGCAAGAATGGCGAAGTGCACTCCGGACACCAAGGCGGCAATCCTAGCAACCGCAGAAGCAGTGAAGGCCAGGGGCGGGAGGCTATATCTCTCGGATCTCTTCCGGAGCTACGACATGCAGCTTGGCTCTCACATGGACTACGTATCGAAGAAGAAGACCGCCTACAGTCCGCCGCCGGGCGGAAGTCTTCACGAGGCTGGGCGAGCGCTCGACCTGGACCTCGACGCATTAAAGATGCCGTTGAAGGACTTCTGGAAGATCGCGGCCGCGAACGGACTGCAACCCATCATCGACAAGCCCGATTCCAGCATGAGCGAGTCGTGGCACTTCTCGTGCCGCGGCAGCCACGCGCTGGTCTACGACTACTACAAGAAAGGCAAGGGGACGAACTTCGACAAGCCCTACAAGGCGATGGCTGCCAGCGCGATCGTCAGCGTCGGGGTCAAGGTCGACAAGTTCGAGGACGGCCAGGTCGAGGCCTACGTCCAGTCCGCACTCATCCGGCTCGGCTCGGAGATCGGGAACATCGACGGCCAGTTCGGCCCCAAAACAGACGCCGCGCTGAAGCAACGCGGAATGCAGGGGCTGAGCAAGGACGCCATCGGCGGCGCCGTGGACAAGCTGCTGCAGAAGCAGTTCCCCGGCGAATACTTCGACAAGTCGACCACATCCCCGCCGTTCGCCTGAGCGAGCGCCGAAACAGCTGATCGGACACTCAATGGCCTATGTCGCGACCCGCAGCGCCGTCCTCAACCGAGGCAAGCCGTCCGCCGGGTTCCTGGACGAACTCGTCGCTTGGGGCCGCTCGGCAGCGGACGAGATCTTCGCGCCCAACGCCGCAGAGGACGTCTACTCGAGCGTCAAGGCGGCGCTCGGTCCGTGGCAGGGGGCGCAGCATCGCCGAGCCGTGACGCTGGAGGTCATGCGCGTCCTCGCAGGGTTCGAATCGTCCTGGAACTGGAGCGCCGGCCGGGACACGACGAACCCGACCAGTGATACGCCCGCCACCACCGAGGCGGGGGCTTGGCAGGTCAGCGCCAACTCTATGTCCTTCGGAGACGACCTTCGCGCCCTCGTGAAAGCCAGGGTAGGTACCGACGAGGGAATGGCCTTCCAACGCGCGATGAAGCAGGACCACCCATTGGCGATGGAATACATCGCTCGGCTCCTGCGCCACACGGTAAGGCACAACGGACCCGTCAAGCGCCACGAGATCGACGAGTGGCTGCGGCGCGACGCCGTCGAGGAGTTCTTGCGGCTGCTGGAGGGCTGACCCCGGTCGGCACCCACTCCGCTTCAGCAAGCGACCGGGGGGGGGGCTCGCGATGAAGTTCTTCGATCGGGTGAGGGCGTTCGACGCCCGCGTCAGGCGCATGGCACCGTTCCTCGTCGTCGGCCTGCTGGCGATAGTCCTCGTCGGATGGCTGGGGATTCCGATAGCGACCGACCGCATCGCCGGAAGCAGCTTCGCAAACGCCCCGGTGGCGTTCGACCTGGAGGCCGCCCCGACCCCTTGGTTGGCGCGGTGGTCGCAGGTCGAGAGCGGGGCGCTGGCCGGGCGGGGCGAAGGCCTGGACTGCAGCCTGCCTCCGGCCGTCCACGCGGCGTTCTCCCGTCGCACGCCGGCGGGCGTCAAAGCGGACCGAGTGGAGCTCCTATTCGGCCAGGCCTGCGTCGCGCACGATCTCTGCTACCGTCACGGCGCGGCGACCTACGGCTATAGCCAGAACACCTGCGACATGATGCTGAGCGAGTCCTCGTTCCGCATCTGCCGGCAGGTCTTCAAGGCGCCGAACTGGTGCCGGACCAGGTGAGGAAGGTCCTCGGGGGCGTCGTCCTCGGCGGTTCCGGAAGCTACCGTGGCATCCTGCCACCATCGGGATGGCATCCGCCCGAGGGCGACGACGGGTCCGCGATCGGCCAGGTCGTCTCGACGGTCGCGGAATACGATCCACAGCCCTCGGGCATTGCGGACTTCGCGCTTCCGCGGTACATCGAAGGCATCTGCCCGAACGCGAAGCCGGGACTGCTCGTCATCCTCGGCAGGCCGGGCGGTCTCGCCGTGTCGAGAAGGTGCGGTGAGGACCTCTCCACCAGCTACGCTGAAGGTGTCGAAGCCAACGTCTCCGGCGACTTTGCGAGCCGCCCGAGCCTGCCGTGGCTGACCGATGCGCATGGGAGCAGGGGGCTTCTGCAATGGTGTCGGCTAGCGTCAGGCTCGTCGACCGGCGGGAGACTGGAGTTCCCGGACGGCAGGTCGCTGACTGGCGGCAAGCTCAACCCGATGGCCGACTTCGGTTGGTATCGCGGTTGCCGGGCGCTCAGGAGCGACGGTGCGCCCACTGGCGGGATGGACTTCGGCATCAAGGACGCTGAAACGGATCCGGACGCGACCACCCTGTATCCCGTCCCGGGGGCGACCGGCGCGCATGTGCCCCTGATCGGGTTGCGCGCGTATCGCAGCAGCGACAAATGCAGTCTGAGGCTCCTCCGCCCGGCCGCGAAAGCCGCTGTGGCCGACCTGCCCTTCACTTCCTGGGGGCAGCGCTGCTGGAGCTGGCTCGCAGAACCCCCGCTCATGACGGATGGGGGCGACCATTCGACCATGACGATATTCTCGCGCACGGCAGGCGCCAACGGTGACTACCAGACGCTGAGGTCGAAATCGTTCCGCATCGACACCTCCGGCGCGCGGCCACTGGGTTGTGACGAGCAGTGGGGGATCATCGTTACCGGGCAGAAGTCTAATCGCACGCTGCAGGAGACGCCGGCCTGCGCTACGACCACGAGACGCAGGACCGCGGCGCGACCCAGAGCGTAGTGATCGACCGCGCCTTGCCAGACCCGGCCAAGCTGCCGGTTCCGGCGCTCGCGCCGATCGTGACGCAGCTCAACGCCCTGCTGCGGGCGACCGCGGCCAACGCCAACAGTGTCGAGCCGGTCCGTCCGGTGACGTATCAAGCCTGGCTGCCGAAGATCGGCGCGACCTACGACATCGCCCGCGATGTTTCGATCAGCGTCACCGCGCAGCGCGGGTACCGCTCGGGCGGATCGGGTCTCAACCAGCAGCGGGCGCAGGCCTATGACTACGACCCCGAATACACCTGGAACTACGAATTTGCCTTCCGCTCCGAATGGTTCGACCGGCGGCTGACGCTGAACGCCAACCTCTACCGGATCGACTGGAAGGACCAGCAGGTCTCCGTCCAGCTGACCCCCGGCGCAGTCTTCGACACGCAGATCGTCAATGCCGGCAAGTCGCAGCTCTACGGCTTCGAGATCGAAACCAGCCTGCGTCCGACAGAGGGGCTGAACCTCTATGCCGGGGTCGGCTACAGCCACACGAAGTTCAAGGACTTCATCGTCAACGTCGGCCAGCTCTTCCAGGGTGCGCAGGGCAACGAATTCGCCCGCGCGCCGCACTGGACCGTCTCGGGCGGCGCCACCTACCGGCACGCCTCGGGCCTGTTCGCCAACGTCAACGCCAACTATCGGAGCGCCTTCTTCCAGAGCACGACAGAACAGGATTTCCGCGACATCCCGGGCCGCACCCTGGTGAACGCCAGGCTCGGCTGGGAGGGCGAGCACTTCGGCGCATTCCTGATCGTCAACAACGTCTTCGACGTCCAGAAGCCGTCGCAGTTCTTCATCGATTTCGACGATCGCACGCGCGGCACCCTGACCGAACCGCGCAAGATAGGCCTGAGCTTCGAGGGTAAATTCTAATGCCGTCCGAGGCCCTGCTGCCGTCGACAATAGCGGCGCTCCAACGTCGCCATGGTGACGCTTAGCATTTGCTCTTTGACTAAAGACACCGTAGACGAGGATTGCTGACGTCGCACGCGACGGACTATTGGGCCGCCATGCGCCCCCTTTTGTCCCTAACTAGCCTCACTGAAGCCGGGGATGTGCCGCTGTGGCGCATGCCCAATATCTTGGGACAAAGGATACCCATCATGACCGTCGGAACCGTCAAGTTCTTCAATGCCGACAAGGGCTATGGCTTCATCGCACCTGAAAACGGCGGCGACGATTCCTTCGTGCACATCACGGCCGTCCAGGCTGCCGGAATGAATACGCTCAACAAGGATCAGCGTTTGTCTTATGATGTGGAGACAGACCGCCGTGGCAAGGCTTCTGCCGTAAACTTGCAGTCAGCCTGACTTCAGATGCCATGCGGGCGGTCTTTCCGCCTGCGTGGCATCTGCCGCAGAAGCCAGCCACCCTCTAGCCGGAGCAGAGATATGTCCGATGCCAGTGCACGCCCGTTCCTCATCAACAAGGACGAGGCCGGTAACTTTCGCCTCACAGTCAGGACCACGCGCTACAACTCGCGCGGGTACCCGTTGGTGTCTGCACATCTTCAGGACGAGACGTTCAGCACAGCCAATGCCGCGCGTGCCTTTGCGCGGGATAACTTCCAGGCGCAGCCAGGCGAATACGCTACGAAGTAAGCTGTCGCCCCGCTTGGGTGCTTGCGAGCAAAATCGAGCCCAATAGCGGGTTGACCCGCATATGGCGCCGTTATGTTACGCGGGCCACCCGCGTCGGAGAACTGAGATGACGGCCGAAGATTTCCTACGTCACCTTCGCGAAGCCGGCGCAGACGAGGCCGAACTTGCTCTGGATGGGTCCAAGGTAAAGCTCCCGCTCACGGAACTCCACGAGGCGCTGGAGTTTTTCAACTGCATGCTTGATGTTCTTACGGGCGTGAAGGCCGCAGAGGATGATGCTGAGCATGACAGGATCAGAGCCGGCTTCGGTAGTACGCACTGAAGCGGGCTGTTCGGCTCACGGCACGGCGGCCCCGACTTTGATAGGCGGGCAAGCGAAAGACCCCGCCAACTGCACACTGGGGTAACGCAAGATCGGCTTAGCCGAGGTGGGGCGCCTACCTGGCCGCGAGTCCCATGCTTGCTCTGACAACGGACAAGCCAGCTTCAGCGGCCCAGCGGCGGCCCGGGTCAAGACCATCATCGCGAGCGACTGGTTAGTCCAGCAAGCCGTAGACGGTCCTAACTCAGACGATTTGGTTCTGGCCGTTCTCTCGTTCCGGAGAGAGCAACATTCCACGCAAACCAAACTAAGTCTTCGAGCGCCGCGCAGCTTAGCCCAATTGAATCTGGCGCGTGACACCCACCGCATCGCGAAATGCCGCATCATGGCTCGCCAGCAGCAGCGCCCCGTCGAAGGCGCGCAGCGCCTGTTCGATCACCTCGATCGACTCAAGGTCGAGATGGTTGGTCGGCTCGTCGAGGATCAGTAGCTGCGGCACGGTACGGGCGGACAGCACACAGGCAAGCCCCGCCCTGAGGCGTTCGCCGCCGCTGAGCTCGCGCACCGGCCGATCTCCCGCGATGTTGCGAAACGCAAACCGCGCGAGGGCGGCACGCGCTCCATTTTCGGCCAGTTCCGGATTGAGCCGTCGCATATTGTCGATCAGCCTCGCGTCGGGGTCGAGCAGGCTCACGGTCTGATCCAGCATGGCCAACGGAACGAGGCGTTCGATTGTGCCGCTGGTCGGCGCGATGATTCCTGCCGCGAGCTTCAGAACGGTGGTCTTGCCAGCACCGTTGCGCCCGATCAGCGCCACTCGTTCGGGGCCCCGCAACGAGAACGTCAGGCCGCTGATGACCAGGCGCTCGCCCACGCCCCAGACAAGTTCGTGACAGGCGAGCACGAGGCGGCCGGGAGGGAGGTTGCAAGGCTCTATGGCGACCTTGAGCGGCGTGGCGACCTCGATGCGGGTGCGAGCCGTTTCCAGCGCCAGAACTTTCGCGTCGATGCGGTCCTCGGCTTGAGCGTGGCTACCCCCGGCGCTGTTTTCGGCACGCTCGCGCTGCCGGCCCATGAGAATCTTGGGCGCGCTGCCGCTGGCGGCATAGGCCTGGCCAGCCCGATCCCGCCGCGCCTGGCCCTCGCGCGCGGATTGGGCCTCCCGCCGGGCGGTGCGAACGTCGCGCTCTGCCGCTTCGAGTTGCGCTTCCGCCTGCGCTCGGGCGGCGTCGCGCGCTGCCACCCACGTCGACCAGCCGCCGCCGTGGATCGATACGCCGACCGGTGACAGGGCGACGATCCGGTCGACGGATTGAAGCAAGGCGCGGTCATGGCTGACGAGCAGGGCGCCGCCGTGCCAATTGGCAAGCAGGTCGGCAATGGCGGCCCGGCCATTATCGTCGAGATTGTTGGTCGGCTCGTCGAGCAGGAGCAGGTCCGGTTGGGCGAGTAACAGTCCGGCGATGGCCAGCCGCGTCCGCTCGCCGCCGCTAAAGCTGGCCAAGGGGCGGCCCAGATCGACCGGCGGCAGCCCGGCGGCAGCGAGCACCTCCTCCAGGCGACGGGGTAAGTCCCAGTCGGCTTCGCCGAAGTCCTGTTCAGTGCCGGATCCCGCTTCGATGCGCTCCAGTCGCGCGAGCGCTGCTGAGACCCCCAAGGCTTGAGCTGCAAGCTCATCGCCCGGCGTAACGACCTGCTCGAGCACGGCGACGCTGCCGTTGACCGCCACGGCGCCGCTTTGCAGAGGCGTCTGGCCGAGTATAGCGCGCAGCAGGGTGGACTTGCCGGTGCCATTGCGACCGACCACGCCAACGCACTCACGACCCACCGTGAGGGTCAGATCGGAAAAGAGTAGACGCCCGGATGGGGTGGCGAGCGCCACGGAATCCAGCGTTAGAAAAGAAGACATGAGGGTACCGGATTGAAAAGGGACGGGCAGGGTCAGCGCGTCTTCCGGTCCATCTCATCCTCCTGCATGTCGGCCCGCGAGGGCAAGGGCAAAGCCTGTAACATGAATATGCCCGCGCTCGCAAAGCCCCAAATGCTCGAACGGTACGTACGAGCGCCCGCTGCAGAATGGCACGAATGGTCGACAGCGGTCACGGCGCTCAAGCACGGAACTGGGCGGGTTGGGGCCGACAAGCCGTCGTTGGCGTGGCTTACATCGACGTTCGAAAGCTGTCGTCTGTTCAGATCCCAAGCTGGACAGTGGCAGCCAAATCAGACCGCGTCCCTGCGGAAACAGCCAATGGAATGGTCGTTGACGATGCCCACCGCCTGCATCCAGGCATAGACGATCGTCGGTCCGACGAACTTAAAGCCTCGCCGCTTCATCTCCTTCGAAATCTGCGCCGAAAGCGGTGAGTGCGCGATCCATTCACGGCCCTCGTCCCTGATCGTCTTCCCATCGGTGAATGACCAGCAGAAGTCGGCGAAGCTTTCTCCGCGCTCCGCCATATCGCAATAGATCTGCGCTCCGGCGATCGTCGCACGGATCTTCGCCTGAGCGCGGACGATGCCGGGATCGGCCATCAAGCGCGCGACGTCGTCTTCTCCGAACCTGGCGACGACGGCCGGTTCGAATCCGGCGAAGGCCTTGCGAAACGCCTCGCGTTTCCTGAGCACGATGATCCAGGCGAGCCCGGCCTGGAACCCTTCAAGCATGAGCATCTCCCACAGCATGCGCGGATCATGCTGCGGCACGCCCCATTCCTGGTCGTGGTAGGCGGCCATCAGGGCATCACCCTGTGCCCATTCGCATCGGATACGGTTTTGCGTCATCGTTTCGCCCGTGTGCTTCGTTTGCGGCCCGATGGACCTTGAACAAGTTCGGGGTGACGATGGGGTAGGGGGAGGGGGCGGGCAAGATGCACGCGCCTTATCGCCCGCTGGCGAGTGCGGGATTACGCCAAGAGGAGGAACACGGCGTTTCGCGGCCGGTGTTTGCCTGGGCACGACAGGCTTGGCTGGCCTTCCACGGGTTGCGAACGTCCGGGCG
>Ga0207644_10001290_pt1 | contig 16133 bp, 13 predicted proteins | sample KBSS73metaG_FD_184326 | JGI IMG/M metagenome (GOLD analysis project Ga0207644, IMG submission 184326) | Switchgrass rhizosphere microbial communities from Kellogg Biological Station, Michigan, USA - KBS S7-3 metaG (SPAdes) (version 2) | ecosystem: Host-associated > Plants > Roots > Rhizosphere... | reverse complement strand
ACTGCCCGCCTTTTGAGCGGGCAGTTTCGTTTGGGTGGCACACACTTTCGAGCGTTGCGCCGAAAAGCGCAATGCTCAGCAAAGGGAAAAAATTTATTGTATGACTGCTTCGTAGTCAGCCTTCTGAAACTTTGAACCAAGTAAGTGCACATTATACAGAGACACCTGATTAACTGTGAGCGCGAACGACGCCTGATTCTGCGCCGATCCACGATTGGACCTTTTTTGAAACCAATGTAGCGCGCCAAGAGCGGCTGCCGTTAACAGCGCCAGGATCAGAACTGCTAAGAAAACCGTCAAAACCGGGGAACGAGTAGCAGGAGTTTCCGTGTAGACCTTCGAATGCATGGGAGTGGTGTTTACATCGTCCGAGGTTTCACCGTGTTCCCGCAGGTAACGCGTATAACCTTCAACTGCTTCGCGTTCGTCGTAACCAACGCAACGTGCATATGCCTTGATAAAGCTGCGATTGAACACACCTCCGGGCAGACGCTTGTAGTCGTTCGCCTCGATTGCCTCGAGATAATGAATGGAAATCCTTGTTTGATCACAAATATCGCGTAGGCCTATGCCTCGCTCCTCGCGTGCGAGACGCAATTGTTCGCCGATACTCGCTGCCATCTCCAATCGCTCTTTTCTTGGCGTTGGTTAGACTTGGATTAGTCGTGCGCGCTGTTGTCTGGAAGCAAGAACTACGTTGACTCTAGTGAACCGACTGCTATTGTCGCCCTCTTGAAAAAATGCCTACAACTCCCACTGTTGCCGCAATATAGCTTGCGCTGCTAAACGCTGTCAAACTTTTGGTTCTGCAAAGATTGGTGTCTCTTGCTTCTTAACGAGTTGGGTGGTACGTTGACCGACACAGTGACCCGGACAGTCGCTTTCAATCTCTACAATTTTACAAAGTGAGGATAATGAGATGCCCTTAGAAGCACTCGGTATGGTTGAGACCAAGGGATTCGTCGGTGCAGTTGAAGCTGCCGACGCAATGGTCAAGGCTGCGAATGTGCAACTGCTTGGAAAAGAATATATCGGAGCAGGTTACGTTACGATTTTTGTGCGTGGTGATGTTGGAGCGGTGAAGGCGGCTACAGATGCTGGCGCAGCAGCAGCGCGAAGAGTTGGCGAGCTGATCAGTGTGCATGTCATCCCGAGACCTCACGCTGAAGTCGAGCGTGTCCTTCCGGTTAATGGCCGAACTGGTCTAAGCCCGGATGAAAGATCACTTCAAGGCGGTGCTCGTGGGCAACTTAGTGAAGGTGGAGAACAGGGTCGAGCGCTAGGTACGCGTGAAGGAAGTAAGGAACGAAGCAGGTAGTCAAATATTGAAGATCGAAGATCTCAAATTGTAGATCACGATGGAAATGCACTTTTCAATCTACAATCAAAAATCTTCAATCAGCCGAGGTTGTCATGTCGGTAGATAAAGATTTGGTTTCGGTACAGCAGGCGCGGGATTTGGTTGAGGCCGCTCACCGAGCGCAATCTGAAGTCGCTCAATTCGACCAGGCGAAGATTGACCGAATCTGTGAGGCAATGGCGGCTGCAGCTTTACGCGACGCAGCCCGGCTTGGTGCGATGGCCGTTGAAGAGACAGGCTATGGAGTGGCGGACGACAAACGCGAAAAGAATCGCTTCGCCGCAGAAGATGTCTGGAACTATTTCCGTGGACTCCGAACAAAAGGAGTCGTTTCCGAATCGAAAGACGTTGTAGAGATTGCCAGTCCACGTGGTGTCGTTGCCGGAGTTATCCCTTCCACGAATCCAACCTCAACTGCGATATTTAAAATTCTGATCGCAATCAAATCACGTAACGCCGTTGTTCTTTCCCCACATCCTTCAGCCGCAAAGTGCATAAACGAAACAGCTCGCGTAATGAAGGAAGCTGGAATCAAAGAAGGACTGCCGACTGATGCGATCGGATGTATGACTTCGGCAACTATCGAAGGCACCGAAGCTTTAATGAAACATAAACAGACGGCGGTCATTCTAGCCACCGGTGGAATAGGTTTGGTTCGAGCTGCGTATTCGTCTGGCAAGCCCGCATTTGGAGTTGGACCAGGTAACGTTCCGGTCTGCATAGAACGAACCGCCGATGTACCTAAGGCAGTGCAGGACATTTTAACGGGCAAGTGTTTTGACAACGGAACGATTTGCGCCTCCGAACAAGCTGTGGTTTGTGACGCTCCGATCGAGCAGGCGGTGAGGGAACAGTTCAAAGCGCAGGGAGCACATTTTCTTTCTGCCGCCGAGGCTGAACAATTGGCCAAAATTGTGGCGACTCCCCAGCGATCTCTTAATCCCGCCATAGTTGGAAAGTCCGTTGACGTGATTGCAAAGATGGCCGGATTAACTGTTCCTTCTGGCACTCGTTGTTTACTCGCTGACGTCGGTGGCGTTGGACGTGAGCATCCGTTATCGATGGAGAAGTTGTCTCCGATTCTCGCGTTTTATGTAGTCGACGGTTTGCCTGCATGCGTCAAACGTAGTCAGCAGATTCTCGGTTACGGTGGAATGGGGCACACGGCCGGCATTCATACGCGCTCGAGGGAGGCGGCGGTGCAGTTTGGCGCTGACATGCCGGCTTCGCGAATCACCGTCAACACGCCAACTACCCACGGTGCGATTGGATTTTCAACAGCGCTACCTCCGTCAATGACGCTCGGTTGTGGTTCATGGGGAGGCAATGTCACATCTGATAATGTTGGTCCACTCCATCTAATGGATATCAAGCGGGTGGCTTTTGAAACGAGACCAGTTAAGAGCGTGCGTCCTGCAATAGGCACGCAGACGCAGCCATCGGTTAGTTCAAAACCGATCAACTACGCTTCAACTGTGCGAGAGCCTGAAGTTGCTGGTGGAAAGATCAATCGCCAGGAGATAGCTGCGATTGTCGATCGTTTCTTAGCAGGAAAAGGAGTTGACGGTGGTCCAGCACAGTCGCCATTGCCGAAGCCACCAATCACCGCCGAAGCTGGCAGCATGTACAGCGGGCCAGCAACACCGGAGTCAACTTCTGGTAATTACACTCAAACTCCACGACCCGCACCCGCTCCGGCGAAACCATCCGCCAATGGAAACAAGCCTGTTGATTTCGTGAGCGAGGACGACGTTCGTCGGGCACTTCAAAAAGGCGAAAAGATTTACATAACACCCAAGACGATCATTACCCCAGCCGCACGAGACATCGGTGAACCCGCAGAGATATTTGCGAAGGTTTGATCGTTGGCATTTGTTACCGCGGAATTTTTATGTTCTTAGGCAAAGTTGTCGGTACCGTGTGGTCAACAAAGAAGTCGCCTGACTTAGAAGGCGTCAGGTTTTTGATCGTTCACCCGTACGATCTGGATAAAGAGCCGACTCGCAATATCGTGGTAGTTGCCGATCGATTGGGTGCTGGGACTGGCGAAATGGTGATGTGCGCATATGGCAAAGCGGCCCGCACCGCCATCGGAAACCAGGATATGGCGATTGAAGCAGCGGTTGTTGGGATTGTAGATAGAGTGGATATCACCGACTCGGTGTCTCCGGAAATGGTGGACGCTGCCAGGCGGCTGGCGCAGGACAACGGGAAAAGATAATTATCTTGAACACATAAACATTTAGACTGCGTTTCATTGAGGATAAAAACTGAACAACTGAAAACGCAGTATTTACCAACCACTGAATCCCTCTTATTTCCGTCTCTTATCATCTTCCATGGCCAATGAAGATTTGATCTATCGGATAACTCGTGCAGTTTATGATCGGGTAGGTAGTACCGCCGACGAGCAGACTATCGAGCAGCTCGTGACGGACATCTATCGGGAAGTACAGAATTCAAATTCGATTAACGTGAGTGGAACGCAGTCGATACCTGCGTCGAGTCGTGAAGGCTCTTCGGGCCGCATGGTCATCTCGGTTTTCGGTATGGACCATCCGGGAATTGTTGCTGGAGTTGCGCAAATACTTGCAGAAGCGGCGTGCAGTATCGTCGACATCAATCAAACGGTTGTGCAAGGTAAGTTTGCGATGGTCATTATCGCTGACACTGCTCGTGCGAAAGAAACGACTGCCGAGTTGAAAGATCGGCTAAAACGCGAAGGTGAAAAGCTTGGCGTTCGCATCTACGCTCAACGCGAAGATCTCTTTAATGCAATGCATCGAGTATAAAATGCGCAATGGTGAGATTTCCCAGCGCGGCTTTGTTAGATTCGTAACTCGCAATTCGAGATTCTCCCATGCCTGATCCGGAAATAGATCGACGTTGTATCAGTTGCGGCGCTTCCATTCGACCGCAGGCTGTGTTCTGTCCCCAATGCGGTCAGAACGTGGAAAAACCATCCAGCGCAGAGACTGCCGAGTCAGACAAGACTTCGTCAAATTTTTCGGCGCAACGCGACACCATAGCAGTTTCTGGTTCAACGGTGGCCGACTTGTCGGAAACGCAACCGTTGACTGCCTTGCCTGATTTTTCCGAGACTCAACCGCTCACTCAGATTCCGGATCATTCGGAAACGCAACCCTTAAGTGCTTTTGCAGCTGTGCCGACGGTTCCCAAACCAACAACTCCTCAGCCATTTAAGCCTACGAGTCAGAGCCGCGATGGAAATATCAAAAGCCGCGTTAATAAAATTCGTAAAGCGTCCAGTGTAGTTATCGATCAGGCAGCGTACGATCCCAGCCTCAGGTTCATTCTAATAGCGGGTGTTTTGTTTATACTTTTCGTGATCCTACTCATCTTCAGTAAAGTTCTCGGTTAACCAACTCTTAATGGAATACAGTCAAGCTGAAATTCTTCAGACCGTGGCGATGACCGAGATGGAGCATCTCGACGTCCGCACCGTTACGCTTGGGTTGAGCTTGCGCGATTGCACCGGCGAGACAATGGCGACGGTAGCTGAGAAGGCGAGTAACAAAATTCGTACTACTGCCGCACGCCTTGTTAAGACTGTTGATGAGATTGGTGATGAGTTAGGAATTCGTGTCGCCAATAAACGCATCGCGGTAACACCCCTTTCAATGATTACCGAAGGTACTAAAGGCGACCTGATAGAACTCGCGCGCGCGATCGATGCTGCGGCTGTAAACGTCGGCGTGGATTTCATCGGCGGATACTCGGCGTTGGTCCACAAGGGAGCCACTCGCTCTGAAACCGAATTTCTCAATTCGATTCCGGAAGCTTTGGCGTCGACTGAGCGATTGTGCTCATCAGTGAACGCCGCGACCACGCGGGCAGGAATCAATATGGACGCGGTGGGGCAGATGGGCCGAATCATCAAGGATGCAGCCCAACGCACACGCGACCGTGGTGGCCTGGCTTGTGCGAAGTTTGTTTGCTTTGCCAATGCAGTTGAAGACAATCCGTTCATGGCCGGAGCTTTTCATGGAGTTGGCGAGGCTGAAGCCGTCATCAATGTCGGCGTGTCAGGTCCGGGTGTGGTGCATCACGCAGTTAGAGAAGCCGATAAGACCTTACCTCTGCAGGATATCGCCGAGATTATTAAGAAGCTTTCGTTCAAGTTGGCACGCGCAGGTGAGTTAGTAGGACGTGAAGCCGCACGACGTCTCGGGCTGCCTTTTGGAATTATCGATCTGTCGCTGGCTCCTACGCCGGTTCCCGGTGACTCTGTTGCTAACATCATTGAGGCAATGGGGTTTGAGCGTGCGGGAACACACGGAACAACCGCCGCGCTTGCACTACTGACTGATGCCGTTAAAAAAGGTGGAGCTATGGCCAGCGGATCGGTCGGAGGAATGAGCGGTGCGTTTATCCCGGTTTCTGAAGACGCTGGAATGATCGAAGCAGCAACACTCGGCGCGTTATCGCTCGACAAATTAGAGGCATGGACCAGCGTCTGTTCAGTTGGTATTGATATGGTTGCTGTCCCGGGTTCCACTTCCGCTGAAACGATTTCAGCGATCATCGCCGACGAACTCGCTGTGGGTGTAATGAATAACAAAACCACTGCGGTACGTATTATTCCAGTGCCTGGAATGGAGGTCGGTCAGATCGTGGAATTCGGAGGGCTCCTCGGTAGTGCGCCGATCATGTCTACGAACGCGTTCTTGTCGCATGACTTTATCCGACGCGGCGGTAGGATTCCCGCTCCAATTCATTCACTGCGCAATTGACGCGAGTGATCTCCTCTGATAGATCAACGCTGACGAAATTCTGGGCCACGCTTTAAGGAGACGTTTATGCCAGAAGCATTAGGATTGGTTGAATGCCGTGGATTGGTCGCCATGATTGAAGCCGCGGATGCGATGGTTAAGGCAGCGAACGTTCGCTTAGTGGGCTGGGAAAAAATTGATGCGGGTCTAGTGACTGCTATTGTGCGTGGCGACGTTGCGGCAGTTAAAAGCGCCGTTGATGCTGGCGCGGCAGCTGGCAAACGAGTCGGCGAGGTCGTGGCAACGCACGTGATTGCTCAACCACATTCCGATGTTGATATAGGCCTACCAGTACTTCACACCGGTGAAACGACACGGAAGAAAATCAGCGGCTCGGTCAAGGCAAAGTAACCGCACTGAATAGACCTCACAGTCTTAATAAGAACTCTCAGTTAGGGTTTTCTTCCTGGCGTTGCAGTTGTCGAATTCGTTGGCAGTCTAACGGCCGGCGCTTTTGGACCACCTGCATTCTCACGTCGCGCCAATCTTCCAGGCCTGGTAAGTGCGATTCGTTTTTCAGTTGAGCTGCCCTGGTCGACGCTGACTCGGATTGCGCGATAGGTACCGTCTGGGTTTTTGTTGGTTGGATTGTAGGAAAGTACATATTGCGTTCGCAGATCACGAACGATCTCATTCGCTATTTGCGGAACTTCCGACAGAGATTCCGGAAAGAAAGCGCGTCCCCCCGTCTCGGTTGCCAGTTTGTTTATTAAGTTGACCGCTTTTTCGCGCGGACTTTTGCGAATGAGGCCCTGATCTTTGTCGAGTTCATTCACAAAACCAATTACAAAAATTTGCACGTCTTCCTCGCGAAGTCGCGAAAGCAACTGTTCCTGGGTATAGAAACTACTCCGGTCTTCACCATCCGTGATCACGATCAATGCTCGGCGACGTCGATCATTCTCATCGCCTTTCTTGTATTCCGACACGTGTTCTGCGGCCAGGTAAACGGCGTCGATAACGGCTGTTTGCCCGCCCTCAACAAAAAGATTATCGAGCGCGTCCATCAGTAGATCTTTTTTGTCCGTAAAGTCCTGGGCCAATTCGGTGTTGTCTCTGCCAATAAACCGAATCAGAAAAGTTTCATCACCTGACTTGTTACTGTTAACGATCGTTTTCCCGGCGTCGATAACACTCTGCAACTGAGTTCGTAGCGAACCGGAAGTATCAACTGCTAATCCATAGCTGATTGGAACTTCTTCACGGGTGAAAGTCTCAATCGGCTGCGGAACGCCATCTTCGAACACGTGAAATTCATTTTTCGAAACATTATCGATCGGCCGGTTATTACGATCTATAACGCGGACATGTAACTGAACGAGATCGGTGTTGATCTTTAGAATGCTTTCGGGATCAAGTGTCTCGGGAGGCGTAGGTGTTGGTGTCGGCTTCAGCTTGGGAACCGGTGGCGCCTCACCGAGAGTTGGTGGGCCCCCAGTCTGTTTTGTCGTTGGCGTTGGACTGGGAACGCTTTGCTGAACAGGAATGGCCGGTTTTGGAGTTGGTGCAGACGTCGATTGTACTGAGGCGTTGCGTGGCCGGTTTTGACCTTCTGCAAAAGCGGAACTCAAAACGAGAACACATACGATTAGAACGGTCAGCACAAATACCACTGACCATCTGAAAAACTGTTCGTTATTGAAATCAGACTTCTTCATCAACTCGTCTCTTCGATAAGCCAAACCCTAAATTTGTATTGCTAACCTAAACCGAAACGCTCCACGAACCCTTCAATCGGGACGGGAGCGCTGTCAGGGAATTAATCCAAACCGGACGACCACGCGCGGGCTGGGGCAAACAGCGTCGCAACCAATTGCGGCGGTCAAGCGCACAGTTAAGAGATGCCACTTACGCGATTCTGCGTTGCCGAAACCCTTATAAAACAACGGTTAAAACCTAACGGGCGCCGGCTGTGGCGTAATAGCCTTCCTTGGATCTAACAAACAAACGCGGCAGGCCTCGCGGCGGCGTCACCTTTACTTTGACTCGATGCCACTTACCGTCGTTTGCGAATGTCTCTGGCTTATAGCCGATTGAGTACTGGTGCCGCAGCTCTAAAGCAATCTGTTCAAATATGTCGTCCATTTCGGCAGCGGATCTTGGGAAAAACGCTTTACCGCCTGAAACCCCGGACAGTTCATCCAGTACGCCTTGTCCTTCCATGCCAAGCGAACTTCCTGCGTCACTGCCACTCAAAATTCCAATTGCATAGAGCACAACGTCGGACTCCTTCAAGAGCTTGCGGAGTTCATTAAACGTGTAACGCGAATCATTATCCTGACCGTCGCTGATCAACAGTAGCGCTCGTTTCGGGTGTGAGCCTCGTTGCACTTTTTCAACGCCAAGATAGCAGGCGTCGTAGAGCGCTGTTTGACTCTTCGTGTCCACAAAAGTCAGCTTATTTAAAACGGAGTCGCCGTCGCGGGTCTTATCGAGCAGTAGCTGTGCGCGCGAGTTGAAGGCAATCAGAAAATACTCATCGGAATCGTGACTTGTCTGAATGAACTTGCTCAAAGCGTCGCGAGCTCGTTTCACTTTGTCGCCGCTCATGGAGCCTGACACGTCGAATATTACGCCCACAGATACGGGCGAATCATCGTCACTGAAGAACGTGATTTCCTGTTGCTGTTTATCGTCAAAAACCGAAAAAGCAGTCTTACTTAAGCCGGAAACATAGCGCCCGTAGGTATCGGTGACGGTCACTGTCAAAGTCACCAAATCCGTATGAGAAATGATTGGGCCATCATCAAGTTCACTGCCGAGTCGTTGTTTTTGAGGAGGCGTGGGTGTTTGAACGGCTGGGGTGGCGGTCGGCGTCTGCTTATCGGTTGCGGGTTTTTTATCCTGCGTCGTCTCCTGACTTCTGGCTACAAGTGTAAAAGCTAGTAGCGAAAGCAGCATTAGAGAAGCTAACGAAAATTTGGTCGCGTAACGTTTCGGTAAATACATCTCACCCCCGCTACTTTTCTTCATTCGCTTTTGACTTACGGGCCAGGCTCGAAAAGAGAATTATCAACACAGATGCTCTTGGAGTAACAAGTGATGCCCGACTATTCCTTTTGAAGCGTGAAATGGCTACGGGGAGACGACCGCGCTGTTTCAGTTGACTGTGTTGTCACAGCCATTCTAGGACAGCGCTCTAAGGCGTGCAAGAAGTAAGACGGTTGCACAAACCTCAGGCAATATGCGGGTCAAAACCGAACTGAAAACCAGTCTGAAGTTTGCGCATCCACTGGACTTATCACGCTGGTTGACCCTCGATAATACTGGTTGGTTGGTCAGTAGGAATAACTTGGAGCAACTTGAAACGAGCCGCATCGAACAAGGCAGCAAATTCCTGCCTCGTGCGTTCCTTCCCGCCTGTCATAACCAGCATGTTCAGGTCGATAAACTTGGAAAAATGAGGTTCATTCGTGTCTGGAACAACGCAGTCGACGACGATGAGTCGTGAATCCGGCCCCATTTGAGCGCGGCAGTTTTTCAGAATTTGGACAGATAACTCATCATTCCAATCGTGGAGTATCCATTTCAAGACATAAGCGTCGCCACCGGGAGGAACCGCTTTAAAAAAATCGCCGGCAACTGCTTCACAGCGATCAGCTACTCCGGCTTGGGCCAGTTTTTCGGGAGCGCCACTGACAACCTGAGCAGCATCAAGCAGAACACCTTTTGTATTTGGGTTTGATTTCAGAATCTCGGTGATTAACCCACCGTGTCCACCGCCGACATCAACGACAGTTTTGAATTTTGAAAAGTCATAAAGCGAGGTCAGGGTTGCATTGACTGCAGCCGTCATTCCGCTCATTGAATCGTTGAAGACTTTCGCGTCTTCAGGATTATCTCGGAAATAAGTCCAAATATCGGCGCCAAAGAAATTATCAAATGCGATTTCGCCGGTGCGGACGGAATGCATCAGATTTCCCCACGCCGGATAGTGCTCCTGACCCAACTCGGAAATAGTGAACCACCGAAGCGAACCGGGCGCATCGGTAATCAGAGTTTCCGAAAGCGGCGTATTGCTAAAACGTTCGCCATCAATTTGAAGCACCCTGACGCTGGCCAACGCGCGTAGCACACGGAACAGCGAAGGCGCATGCACGTCGGTTGAATTGGCAAGCTCAACGGCAGTCTTAGATCCTGACTTAAGAAGATCCGGAATCCCGAGTTTTGCGATTACAAAAACGCCGCGCGAGATCCAGAAACCGGAGATAAGTTGCAGCATTGCGACTTGAGGTGGCGGTGCTTGTTCCTTAGGGGATGACATTGATTTCTCCTCCGAATGAGCGTTTTAGATTTGTGTTTTTATACGCCTATTTCTGCTTAACACCTAACGCGCAATACCTTGAAAAAGTTTGAGCCGGACCCTTTGCAACTTCTGCCCGGATCGAGCGTGTTAACAAACGAGCGCGTAGCCTCGCTTGGCGCTTCCCGAAGTCCCCGCATCCGCATGCTATACTCGAGGTCCGCTTCGGCTTTACAAACAAAAAACTATGGCTGAGTTCATTTGTCGATTGGGAACGCCTGCGGGCGAAGTCGTTACGCGAACGATTGAAGCAACCGGCGTTAAAGAAGCGCGTTCGCGACTCGAGCGCGAAGGCTTCCGCGTGTTCAATGTAACGCCGCCTAAGACTTCAGGTGTTACCGCACTTACGCAATTCGGGCGCACTGGTGCCCATGCTCGGGTCAAGGCAAACGATTTCCTGTTATTTAATCAACAACTCGCAGCACTCGTTCGAGCTGGCATTCCAATTCTCCAGGCGATCACAATGCTGCGAAAGCGCGCCGCCTCCGCTCGTTTGCGAGCTGTTCTTGATGACGTAGAGCAACAAATTCGCGGTGGCGCGGCACTGTCGGAGGCGTTCGCTGCTCAAGGATCAATTTTCCCGCGCATTTATACTGCCTCAATTTTGGCTGGTGAACGATCGGGTGCTCTCGACGATGTCTTAAGTCGTTACGTTATTTACATGCGCCGTAACGTCGCCCTGAGACGAAAGATTCGGGGTGCGCTTGCCTATCCGATCTTCCTGCTTTTTGCGTCAGCCTGCATGGTCACATTTCTGACGGTGTATGTGGTACCGCGGATGGCGGATCTATTCACAGGTTTTGGAAATGAACTCCCGACGGTTACACAAATAGTGGTTGGAGCATCTCGCTGGCTCTCGTCAAATGTCATCTGGTTTGGTCCACTGGTAATTATCGGGTCGATCCTCCTCTTTCTATGGTCACGTACGTCATCGGGGAAGCTTCAACTGAGCGCATTGATTCTTAAGGTGCCTCTGGCCGGTAATTTGGCGATACAACTCTCAGTGGCTCAAGCGACCCGGTCACTTGCGACACTATTGGCCGGCGGTATCACTCTCGTTGAATCGTGGGAAATAGCGTCTGAATCAATCACAAATCAGGAGTTGCGACGCCGAAGTGCTTCGATCTTACCGATGATTCGTGAGGGTCGATCATTTACAGAAAGCTTGGAACTCGCAAAATGGTTGCCGCCGTTGGCCATCGACATGATAGGAATCGGCGAAAGGTCGGGCAGTTTGCGAGAGATGCTGGACGAGGTTGCGGTATTCTACGATGCAGAATCAGAGGTTAGATTGGAGCAGTTGACGACCACGCTCGAGCCTGCGATTCTTGTGGTAATGGGTGGCGTGGTAGTCACGATTCTGCTGGCCATTTACCTCCCGATCATTCAATCGATTTCAAGCGGCGCAGGAATCACCGGTCACCACTAAATAGCGCCGGCAGCTTATGAAAGAAGTATCGGAAAACAAAACAGTCCCGCTCAATAGTCCGCCACTGCCGGAATTCGAAGAGCCTACGCCACCTGAAATGAAGGCGGCGAAGGATCTTGCCCGACGCTATCGACTGCCGTTTGTGGATCTACTTCCGCCGAATCGCGAGTCTCCAATCGATTACACCCTGTTTGCCGAAGTGCCGGTTGACTTGATGGTCCGACATCAATTTGTCCCGCTCAAACGCGACGAAAAAGGTCTCCACATCGCGATGGCGGATCCGACAGATCTCGAGCGCCTCGACGAACTGTCAGGCACTCTCCGCACTCGGGTAATTCCCTATGTCGCAACAGCTGGCGCCGTCGAGGTTGTGTTGCGCAAGGGCGATACAACTCAACGCGTACTTGCCGAGGCAGCATCAACTTTTCGAATTTCGCTAGTCAGAGAAACAGAGCACGGCGAAGAGGTTCTCGATCTCGACCGACTCGCGACAGACTCCGAGATGTCGCCGATCATCAAACTCGTCGACACAATCATCTACAACGCGATGGAGTCTCGGGCCTCCGACATTCACATCGAAACGCGTGACACCGAGGTCCAAGTGAAGTACAGGATCGATGGAGCGCTCTACGCTAAAGTTGATCCGATTGATCTCGCATACCACCAGACACTGATTTCACGCATCAAGGTGATGTCTGAACTCGATATCGCGGAGCGACGTGTACCGCAGGACGGTCGTTTCAGAGTTCGGTATAAAGGACGCAATGTCGACTTCCGCGTTTCAATTATGCCGACGATCCACGGCGAAGATGCTGTTATTCGTATCCTCGATAAAGAACAGATCAACGAAGAGTTTAAAAATTTGAATCTCAACGTTGTCGGTTTTGCTGAGGAGGATTTGCGAAAGTTTCGGCGCTATATCATGGAGCCGTATGGGATGGTGCTTGTCACGGGACCGACTGGTTCCGGCAAAACTACTACTCTGTATGCGGCCCTCAATGAGATCCGAAATGAAGAAGATAAGATCGTGACTATCGAGGACCCGGTCGAATATCAACTTCACGGGATCACGCAGATTCCAGTCAATGAAAAGAAAGGTCTCACCTTCGACCGAGGCCTTCGTTCAATACTTCGTCATGACCCTGACAAGATCATGGTTGGTGAGATTCGCGATACTGAAACCGCGCAGATAGCCATTCAGTCGGCGTTGACCGGACACCTTGTATTCACTACGGTTCACGCTAACAACGTCATCGATGTAATTGGAAGATTTTTGAATATGGGTGTTGAGCCGTACAACTTCGTTTCGTCGTTAAACTGCGTATTAGCTCAGCGCTTAATCCGAATGTTGTGCCCTTATTGCAAACGCCAATATCAACCTTCCGATACTGAGTTGGCGGAGTCGGGTTTAGCTCCTGACCAATACGGGAACCGGCCGTTTTATTTAAACGTCGGTTGCGACGCGTGTAATCACACAGGTTATCGAGGTCGAACCGCCATCCATGAACTATTGGATTTGTCAGACAACATTCGCGAGATGATCGTGGAGCGGCGCCCGGGCTCCGAAGTTCGACGGGCTGCAGAAGCGGAAGGACTGACGAGTTTACGGGAATCTGCATTACAGAAAGTCTTTTCGGGCACCTCAACCTTATACGAGATTAATCGCGTCACCTTCGTTGAAGAATTGAGTGTGGTCAAGTAGCCAGCTGCCGGTCTTTTCATGTTTGAAATCGATTGTTTTAAGGAACCAAAATTTCTTTTGGGCGTGTAAGGAAATCAGGTGCGTCGATCTTGCATCTTATGCGCAGCGGCGGCATTATTACAGCGCCGATTCTTTCCACCTCCCGCGTAGAACGCCAAAGAGAACAATATGCGAAGTAGAACACTTATTTCCCTGGTCTTGGCATTGAGCCTGTTGACGGTTCCAATGACCGCTTTCGCCAAAAAAGGCGAAAAGAATTTCCGGCATGGCCTAGATCTGGAGAACGCCCAGCAATGGGACAAGGCTGCCCAGGAGTTTACGTTAGCGGTTGCCGCCGATCCCTCGAACATGGAGTACCAGATGCATTTTCGGCGAGCGAGCTTTAATGCTTCGCAGACCTATATGCAGCAAGGTCGTTCGTTGGCCGAGCAAGGCGATTTCGTTGGGGCGTATAACGCTTTCCGCCAGGCATATGGCTTCGATCCGGTTAACGAGTTAGCCGTATCTGAGATGGAGCGCATGTTACGACTCCAAGGAGTTAAGGAGGGAAGGACCGCGCCTCCGGCAAATAAGAACGGCGACCAGGAGGGCGTATTCACGCCGGCTTCTGCGCAAACGCAAGAGCTTCCAGGTGGCCGTGAAACTCAAATGCGCGTGGTCCAATACCAGGGTGATTTGAAATCGTTTATCAGACTCTACGCCGAACAACTAAATCTTAATGTCATTTTTGATCGACAGTCGTTTGCACAATCTCGACCGCTCGACATCAACCTTCATGAAGTAACAACCGCTCAAGCCCTCGACTATGTTTTTCTGCAGGAGGGTTTGTTCTTTCAGAAGCTAAGTCGCCGCACTATCCTGGTTGCAGATCAGAGTCGCCGGCCTCAGTATCAGCAGTTAGTTCTCCGCACGTTCTTTCTTTCAAACATGAAGCCAACCGATGCGCGCACTCTCGTGCAGCAAGCAATTCCACCGTCAGTTGGCCGGCCGCAAACTATCGTGGTGCCTGACGATGCGACCAATAGTTTGACCGTCCGCGACACCGCGGAAAATGTTCGGTTGATTGGCGACTTGCTGCAGAGTATCGATAAAGATCGTGCTGAAGTCGTTATGGACGTCAGCATCTACGAGGTTTCCAAGAGCGATCTTCTGCAATTCGGAAATCAAATCGGCACGGCCGCCCCTTTCAGCGTTGGCGGTTCACCAGGTTTTTCATTGCTGACTGATAACGGTGTTGTTAACAGCGCTGCAGGACGAGGAGTTAACCTCGGTGCGTTTGTCGGATCAGTGCCAACAGCACTTGCGGCCGCACTTGTTATTCCGCAATCGACGCTGACAATGTTCCAGAGTCAGGACAATACAAGATTGATTGCGTCAACTCAGGTTCACGCTTTCAATGGTGAAGAATCCACTGCACGAATCGGACAACGAGTGCCGGTGCAAACTGCGCAGGCGTATCCCTTCGGTATTCAAACAGGACAGCCAGCAAATGGAACGAATTATCCTAGTGGTGGTTTCCCAGTCATTAACTACGAACCTACCGGTTTGACCTTGAAGTTCACACCGCAGGTATTTCCGAACCTTGATGTCCAGGTGAAGATGAACATCGAGTCCAAGGATGTTTTGGGGGCCAGCACTCTGACTCCGACGTTCACCGAGAGAACCATAACGGGCACTGCGCGCGTTCAGAACAATCGCACGATGATGTTAGCGAGTGTTTCGACGAATGCTGAAACACATGGACGTGCCGGACTTCCGGTCATCGGAGGCTTACCCATTGTGGGACGTCTATTCACTTCACCAACTAGAAATAATCGTCAGATAGACATCGTAATCTCAGTCACACCTCGTGTGTTGCGAGCTCCAACCGTGACTCCGCGCGATGAGGAAATGAGACCGAGCGGTACATTGCAGTCGCCAACAACTGGCTCGCTGGCTGAAATGGTACGCGACGCCAATCGAGACGATCAGATTGCTGCGGCGAGGCAAATTCCTAGAGAAGTAAACGTTCAGCTTCCTGATGCTCCGCTTGAAGTCCCCGCCAAAACGGCCGATGTAGCTCTCAACACAATACCTGCTGCTGTAGTTGCCAACACAACAACTAATGCTCCAGCTGCAAAACCCGCTGTCAAGCCAACTGCAACTGTTGCCGCCAAGAACACGACCAATGACACGGTTGAGGAACTTCCATCGTATATTCCTGCGCCTAAGTCGTTAGTGAGCAATCAAGCCGCTACCCAGGTAGCTACCGTGAACGCGAGTACGGCTGGTACTCAGAATGCAGTTTTGACCAGCATGCCAAAAGCTGAAGAGACTTCGCTTAATACCAAGTCAGGCGCTCGAGTCGCCCAACTTAGTTTCTTGCCAGCGGAAGATGTTTTAAAGGTCGGTGAGAAACGCCGATACGCAGTTCAGTTGAATTCGGATGTGGCTTTGAGTCTCGCGACGTTGGCATTGCGATTTGATCCGAAAGTAGTGAAAGTCAACGCAATATCAGCAGGCTCGATGCTCGCGTCACAACCTGACGGATTAGGAGCGACGTTCGC
>Ga0207644_10001286_pt1 | contig 16154 bp, 19 predicted proteins | sample KBSS73metaG_FD_184326 | JGI IMG/M metagenome (GOLD analysis project Ga0207644, IMG submission 184326) | Switchgrass rhizosphere microbial communities from Kellogg Biological Station, Michigan, USA - KBS S7-3 metaG (SPAdes) (version 2) | ecosystem: Host-associated > Plants > Roots > Rhizosphere... | reverse complement strand
CTCCAGGCTGCAAGTCCGGACGCCACCAGTTCTGCCGCGGCAGCATCGATCGCTTCCTTCCGCTCGCGAATCTCGGCGCGAAGCCGCGCCTCCGCCTCGACGAGCGTAAGGCCCGACAGGCGCGCGTTGATAAAATTGCTGACCTCGGTCAGCGCCGCCGCACTCGCACCGTCTTCGAGCGACACGATGCGGTTCTCGACGCTTCCATCCGCGCCGACGAGCACCGCAAGTGCACGAGTGGCGCTGAGAGACACGAAACTCAGCTGCTTGAGCGTCAGCTCGCGCTTCGGGGCCAGCACCACGCCAGCCGCCTGGCTCAGGCCCGAGAGAGCGGCTGAAGCCGCCGCGAGCGCATCCTCGATCGGCTGGTCGCGCACGATCTGTCGCTCGATCTCGCGCCGCTCGCGCGGATCGGGGGCGGCAGCCTGCATGATGCCGTCGACGAATAGCCGTAGCCCGCTATCAGTCGGAATTCGCCCTGCGGAGGTGTGAGGGTGCGTCAGCAGGCCCCGCTCCTCCAGCTCCTGCATGACGCCGCGGATCGAAGCCGGCGACAGGCTGATCGTGCCGGCAAGCGCCCTCGACCCGACCGGAAGCCCTCGCTCGAGATACGCCTCAACCACGTGCCCGAAGATATCGCGCATGCGGTCGGTCAGTTCGCCAATCGGCTGCCCCATGACATTCATCTAGGATTGCGACACTCGCCGGTCTAGGGACGCCCCGCACCAGTATCAGGAGAATGAGCGAATGCGCCCGTCCGGACGCGCCCCCGACCAAATGCGCGAATTGAAGTTCGAGCCCGGTTTCACCCGCCATGCCGAAGGTTCCTGCCTCGTCAGCTTTGGCGACACCCGCGTGCTTTGCACCGCCAGCGTCGAGGAGAAGGTTCCTCCGTTCCTGCGTGGCAAGGGACAGGGCTGGGTCACCGCCGAATATGGCATGCTCCCACGCGCTACCCACACGCGCGGCAACCGTGAGGCGGCGAGAGGAAAGCAATCGGGCCGGACACAGGAAATCCAGCGCCTGATCGGCCGCTCGCTTCGCGCCGTCATCGATCTCCCGAAGCTCGGCGAGCGGCAGGTGATCGTCGATTGCGACGTGATCCAGGCCGACGGCGGCACGCGCACCGCGTCAATCTCGGGCGGCTGGGTCGCGCTACGCATTGCGATCGACAAGCTCCTGGAATCGAAGGCAATTTCTACCGATCCCATCAACACCCAGGTGGCAGCCGTCAGCTGCGGCATCTATCAGTCCACGCCGGTGCTGGACCTCGATTATGACGAGGACAGCAAGGCCGGGTGCGACGGCAATTTCGTCCTGACCGCCGACGGTTCGATCGTCGAGGCACAGGTCACGGCCGAGGGCGAATGCTATGACGAGGAAGGCCTGCTGCGGCTCCTCCGCCTCGCCCGCATCGGTTGCTCGGAAATCTTCCAGGCCCAACTGAAGGCGACCGGACGATGAGGCCGCTCGGCGACAAGCTGGTCATCGCGACCCACAATCCCGGCAAGCTGCGCGAGATCGCCGCTCTGATCGAGCCGCTTGGCATCAGCTGCGTCGGTGCCGAAGAGCTCGACCTTCCGGAGCCGGAAGAGATCGGCAACAGCTTCGCCGACAACGCCGACCTCAAGGCGCGTGAAGCGGCGGACCTCAGCGGCCTTCCCGCGCTCGCCGACGACAGCGGCCTTTGCGTCGACGCGCTCCAGGGTCGGCCTGGCATCTTCTCGGCCCGCTGGGCCGAAGACGAAGCCGGTAACCGCGACTGGGTGCGGGCAATGGAAAAGGTCTGGCGCGAAACCGAAGCGACCGAGCCGGATGCGGCGCCGGCGGCGCATTTTGCCTGCGCGCTCGCGATCGCCTGGCCCAACGACGGCCAGACGGAGACTTTCGAAGGACGCGTGGACGGCACGTTGGTATGGCCACCGCGGGGCGAGCGCGGATTCGGCTACGACCCCATGTTCGTGCCGGTGGGTTACGAACAGACCTTCGGTGAGCTGGAGCCTCAGCACAAGCATGAGATCAGCCATCGCGCCGATGCGTTCCGCAAGCTCGTCGCGGCCCTTGCCTAGGCGCCGCTAAGGGATCGATCGTGGCAATCGAGCTGACTTCGCGCGGGCCGGATGGCGAAGGCGGCGGAGAGATCGCGCTCTATATCCACTGGCCGTTTTGCGTGAGCAAATGTCCCTACTGCGACTTCAACAGTCACGTTCGGAACAGGATCGACCAGGAGGTTTGGCGCAAATCGCTCCTGACTGACCTGGCCTATGAGGCGTCTCTTCTCCCCGGCAGAAAACTGACTTCGATCTTCTTCGGCGGCGGCACGCCATCGCTGATGGATCCGTCGACGGTTGAAGCGATCATCACGGCTGCCCGCGAATATTGGACACCCGCCGATCGCATCGAGATCACGCTCGAGGCGAATCCGAATTCGGTCGAAGCTGCCCGCTTCGCCGATCTCGCGGTCGCCGGCGTCAATCGCCTGTCGCTCGGACTCCAGAGCTTCGACGACGAGGCGCTGCGCTTCCTCGGGCGGGCCCACTCGTCGCGCGAGGGCTGGCGTGCGCTCGACATCGCGCAGAAGAATTTTGGCAGGGTCAGCTTCGACCTGATCTACTCGCTTCCGGGAGATGATGAGGAACGGTGGGCCGCCACCTTGGCTCAGGCGATGAGCCTCGGGACTTCGCACCTTTCACTTTATCAGCTGACCATCGAGCCCGGCACGCGCTTCGCGACGATGGTCGCGAAAAGGCAGTTCGAACCGCTCGATTCCGATGCTTCGGCTGCGCTGTACGAATTGACCGACGCCATGACGTCAGAGGCGGGCAAACCGGCCTATGAGATCAGCAATTATGCGCGCCCCGGGCACGAGAGCCGCCACAACCTCACCTACTGGCGGTACGGTGAGTATGCGGGGATTGGGCCCGGTGCCCATGGCCGCCGTCTCGGCCAACGCACCGTTCGCCACAGGAAGCCTGAGAACTTTCTCTCCGCGATCAGGCGAAATGCGCACGGCATTGTCGAGGAAGCATCTCTCTCAGCAGTAGAGGCGGCAGACGAAGCGCTCGTGATGGGCCTTCGCCTTCGCGAAGGCGTCGACGCCGCCGCGATCTCGCAGAGGTTCGGATTGCCCGATGTAGTCGATTGGGCACGAGTCGACCGGCTTGTCGAGACGGGCCATCTCCGGCGCAATAAAGCGCTCATCGCGCTCACCGCGAAGGGCCGCCTGGTCCTCGATTACATCCTGGGCGACATCGCCGCCCCTGCCGAATCTAAGGCTTTGGAGGTTGCGTAGGCACGGAAGCCTGTGTCGGCGCGGGCGTAGCCGGCGTGGCCGCTTTCGCGTCCATGCCGGCGACGAACTTATAATTGTCCGCGGGCGTCGCGACGTAATCGTCGACCGTCATCTCGGCATCGTTTCCGGCGGCCTTGCGACTCATTCCGTTCTTCATGCGGAAGCTGATCAGGGCCTCTTTCAACGACCCCATCTGCACTGTGCAGGCGGTCTTGAGATAATCTTCGATCCCGTCGCCAGGCACTTTGTCGCTCTTGGCTTTGGTGGCCGCTTCGCGAAGGCAGCCGCGAAATGCGTCGGTTGGCGCCGTGATCGACGCCTGAGCGACGACGAGGTTGATCGCAGATGCAAACAACAATTCAATCATCAGGCCTTCTCCCCTAGGCCAGCGAATCTGCGCACGATGACTCTTTTTCGCTTCAATTGGAAGAGGTTAATCAACGCCTGATGGACAAGAGCCTGGCGCCCGGATTGCACATTGTCGCAACGCCGATCGGCAATCTCGGCGACTTGTCCCCACGCGCCGCGGAAGTACTTCGGAATGCAGACCGAATCCTGGTCGAGGACACGCGGGTGACGGCAAAGCTTCTGGCACATGTCGGCGCGAAAGTGCCGATGATTCGCTACGACGATCACACGACGGAGCCCGAGCGCGACCGGATCGTTGCCCTGCTGGGAGATCAGATCGTGGCCCTGGTCAGCGATGCCGGGACGCCGTTGATTTCAGACCCTGGTTACAAGCTCGTCCGGGCTGCGAGAGCTGCGGGGCATGACGTCCACACCGTTCCCGGGCCGTGCGCCGCCATCGTTGCGTTGACCCTTGCAGGCTTGCCGACCGATCGGTTCCTGTTCCTCGGTTTTCTCCCGGCCAAAGCGAAAGCGAGAAGCGATGTGATCGCGGAAGTCGGAGGCGTCAGGGCAACGCTCGTCATATACGAAAGCGGTCCGCGTCTTTCGGACACCTTGTCCGCCTTGGCGGAGCAGCTGGGCGCTCGCGACGGCGCCGTAACTCGCGAGCTGACCAAGCTGCACGAGGAATGCGTGACCGGAACTCTAGCCGAGCTCGCCGAGCGCTACGCGAACGCGTCGCCGAAGGGCGAAATCGTCATTGTCGTCGGTCCACCCGCAGAAATCGCTACGGTCGGCGACGATGTGATTGACGCGATGCTGGACGAGGCCCTTCAACGCCTTTCTGCGTCACGCGCCGCGGCCGAGGTCGCGGAGCGGCTGAAGATTCCGCGCAAGCGAGTTTACGCCCGCGCGCTGGAGAAAGGTGGCAAGAACTGAAGAGGCTGATCGGACCATTGCTGACGATCCTGCTCTCGGCATGTGCCCAGGCTCCAGAACCGCAATTCGGACCATCCGATCTCGCTGACGACTGGGTCATGATGAGCGAGGGGACAGAATATCCGGATGGCTGCGAATCCGACACGACAGTTCGATACTTCTCCGACGGCACTTTTGCGTTCCTGGATTTCAGCGGGACCTGGCAGTTGGAGAACAATGTCCTGACCGAGATCGAGGGCGACCCCGACATCAAGACGGGAAAGCCATTTCGTTCGACCTTGCGATGGAACGGCCGCGACCGGTTCTGGAAGCGCTATGCCGACGGGTCGATCGAGGAATTCAGGCGCTGTCCCTAATACCAATGAGCCGTGAGGCCGCAGAAAAGCGCGGTCGCGGCGCCGAGACCCTCGCTTGCTGGTACCTGCGCCTCCATGGCTGGCGAATTCTCGCGCGCCGTGCGCGAGTGCGAGGCGGCGAAGTCGACATCGTCGCGAGGCGGGGCCGCACCCTCGCCTTCGTCGAGGTAAAGGCGAGGTCTAGCGAAGCCGCCGCCGCCTTCTCACTCGACGACTGGCGCCTACGACGGGTCGTTGTTGCCGCCGAGCGGCTCGCACCACGCTTCATGCGAGATGGCGATGACGTGCGCATCGATGCGCTGTTCGTGGTCCCGCGCCGCTGGCCCCGCCATCTCGCGAACGTCTGGCAAGCGTGACAAAGGCCTATCGACCCCTTAGGCCGCCCTCATGCCGCTCCGTGTCGCTGTGCAGATGGACCCGCTGGAAGGGATCGGCATTGCCGGCGATTCCACCTTCGCGCTGATGCTCAAGGCCCAGGAGCTGGGTCACCAGCTTTTTCATTATCTCGCCGAAGACCTGACCTACGACGACGGCCGAGTATACGCCGGAGCTCACGAGGTGACGGTCCAACCGGTGGCCGGCAATCATTTCAGCCTCGGCGAGTTCAGGATCCTCGACCTCGGAAGCGACGTCGACGTTGTCCTGATGCGCCAGGATCCGCCGTTCGACCTCGGCTACATCACCGCGACCCATTTGCTCGAACGGCTCAAGGGCGAGACTTTGGTGGTCAACGACCCGGCGGCCGTTCGCGATGCTCCGGAGAAGGTCTGGGTTCTCGACTTCGCCCGCTTCATGCCGCCGACGATGGTCACTCGGTCGTTGGGCGCTGCGCGGAAATTCATCGAGAAGCACGGCGACGTCGTCCTGAAGCCGCTTCACGGCAATGCCGGGAAGGCCGTCTTCAAGGTCAGCCGCGACGGCGCGAACCTGTCGGCACTGATGGAATTGTTCAACACGACCTACCGCGAGCCGCACGTCCTCCAGGTCTTCCTGCCGGAGGTAGCGGAAGGCGACAAAAGGATCGTCCTCGTTGACGGCGAGCTCGCCGGGGCGATCAACCGGCGGCCCGCAAAAGGGGACATTCGCTCGAACCTCGCAGCGGGCGGAACTGCGGAGGCCGCTGAGCTGACCGAAACGGAACGCGAGATCTGCGCGTCGCTTGGTCCGGAGCTGAAGCGGCGCGGGCTGCTCTTCGTCGGGATCGACGTGATCGGCGGACGCTGGCTGACGGAGATCAACGTTACCTCCCCCACCGGAATCGTTGCCATCGACAGGTTCAACGGCACCGATACGCCGGGCCTGATCTGGCAAGCGATCGACCGGCGGCTGGCCAACTAGCTCCAAACCGGACTTAGTCACCCTCGGCTGAGGCGCCGAAAAATCCCGCCAAAGCGGTTATTTAGCATTCGCTTTACTGCTGCGGTTTACCCCCTTCCCTGTCGCGGCAAGGTGGTTCCCCACTACCGCCGAGCCGCGGCAAACCTCGTTCCGGCTCCGGGCCTCTGCTCAGGCGCGGGGGTGGGCGTGGCGATAGACATCCAGCAATCGCGCCGCGTCCACCGCCGTATATATTTGGGTCGACGACAGGCTGGCATGACCCAGTAGCTCCTGCAGCGATCGCAAGTCCGCACCTCTCGCGAGCAAGTGCGTCGCGAAACTGTGGCGGAGCGCATGCGGCGTCAGCGTATCGGGCAAGCCTAGCCTGCGCCTGGCGGCAGCGACCGCACGGCGCACCAGGTCGGGATTGAGCGGACCGCCCCGCGCGCCGACAAAAAGCGGCGCGTCGCCGGACAGCGGATAGGGGCATTGCTGCGCGTAGCTGTCGATCGCCTCCCGCACCGCTGGGACAATCGGGACGACACGCGTCTTGGATCTCTTGCCGGTAACGCGCACCGTCTGGCCGATAGGGAGCAGGTTCGCAGTCAGTGACATTGCCTCGGCAACGCGCAAGCCCGCACCGTAGAGAAGCAACAGGATTGCCAGGTCTCGGGCACCGATCCAGGGCGCGCTGGCCGCCTCTGCGGCATCCTCGGCAAGGTTCATTGCCTCATCGGGAGCGGCGGGCCGCGGCAGCGTCCGCGGCCGTTTTGGCGCCCTGGTGCGCGGCACGGCGCTCGGCACGCCCTGTTGCTCGGCGGCATATTTGAGGAAGGCGCGCACTCCCGACAGCTCACGAGCAGCCGAGGCGGCGCCCAGCCCTTCGGCCCGGCGATGGGCAAGAAAGGCGCGAAGGTCGGCAGCTTCGATTTTCGTCAGCGCGGAAGGTCCGATTTCTTCTCCACGATACTGCCCAAGGAATCCAATCAGTCGATGGGCGGTCGCGGCGTAGGCGCGAACGGTGTGCGCCGAACGTCGGCGGTCGTGCTGAAGATGCGAGGCCCAACGGGCGACGAGCGCACCGGCGGGATGATCATCTAGGGTTGCGGGTCGATCAGCCACTTGCGGATCATAGCCGCAAGGCTCCGCCCGAGGAACATCAGCAATTCCGAGCCGTGCCGGGCATCGAGGTTGAGCTCGGCCCGCTGCCCAATGACGAGCAGACCGCTCGGCAGCGGAGGTTCGCAATCGATGCGGATCAGTGCCTGGGCCCGGATCAGGTCGCAGGCCGGCCCGAACAAGGGATGGCCGCGCTTAACCGTCCGCAGCTCGACCCCGTGGACCCGGTCGATTGCACGGCGAAGCAGAGCCGGATCGACGATCTGGACCCCGCCGCCGTCAGCCCGGAATCCCTGGGTGCCGACGACGAGAGAAAGCGCCACTGCATCAATGCCCAGAATCAGCGGCCATTCCTGCGTGACGACATGGAACAAAGCTTCAATGCTTTCGGCCTCGAGCCCCGCGAGAACGGCTTCATGGATCGAGGCAACCGCGCCCGAATGGCCGCGCGCAAAGGCGATAAGGTCCTGGTTGGCTTCTTCGACGACGCCGAGCCGCCGGCGCAGATTCGCCACCGCCCGCTCTTCGAAGGGGATCACCGTTGCCATGGCTGAGAGAATACGCCCCAGGCGGTTAATTTCCTATCATCACCCCGGCGCGTCTTCGGAGCACAAAACAAAGGCGGCGGCGCCTTTTGGGCACCGCCGCCTTCTCGTCTTGAACGCGAGTGCGTTTTAGCCGAGGTGGTTCGACACGTTGTTGAACGTCGTGTTCAGCTTGTTGCCGATGCCCTGCATCGCGCCAATCGCCGCAACGGCGATGAGAGCGGCGATCAGGCCGTACTCGATGGCGGTCGCACCCTCTTCGTTACGAATCAGCTTAAGAAACTTGCTCATGGTCTTCGCTCCTTGGTTCCAAGTGCAGGCACAGAGTGCTGCCCTGACCCTGCGTGTCCTCTTGCAGGATGCGAGGAACCTACCTCCCGACCAGTTGAGAAAGTGTTACGCGCGAAGGTTGCTCAAAGGTTAACGCGTTGAAGCTAACCTACTGACATCAGGCTATTTTCTGTCCTGTCGATTCCCAGTCCTTTAGGAAACTTGCAATCCCCGCATCGGTCAGCGGGTGCTTGAACAGCTGGTGGATGATCTTTGGCGGTGCGGTCATCACGTCGGCGCCGATCTTCGCGGCTTCTACGACATGCATGGGATGCCGGACGCTTGCCACCAGGATCTGCGTTTCGAAGTCGTAATTGTCGTAGATCAGCCGGATGTCCGCGATCAGCGACATACCGTCGAAACCGACGTCGTCATGGCGGCCCACGAAGGGCGAAATGAATGTCGCGCCCGCCTTGGCCGCAAGCAAAGCCTGGGCGGCGGAGAAGCAGAGCGTGACGTTGACCATCGATCCGTCGCCGGTAAGCGCCTTGCAGGCCTTCAGCCCGGGCTCCGTCAGCGGGACCTTGATCGCGATATTATCCGCGATGTTCCGGAGCACCTCGGCCTCGCGCATCATTCCGTCATAATCGAGGGCGACGACTTCGGCGGATACGGGTCCTTCGACGACCCCCGCGATTTCCCGAACGACGTCGATAAACTGGCGGCCGGACTTGTGAATCAGTGACGGGTTCGTCGTGACCCCGTCGAGCAGGCCAGTTTCCGCGAGCTCGCGGATCTCGGAGATTTCAGCTGTATCGGCAAAGAACTTCATAGGATTTGCGTGTGCCCCGGCTTTGGTGGATGGGCGGGCATTAGCCGTTGGGACGCAGCGCGTCATCCAATTCTGGCGGGGAGACGAACATGGGCGAGCACGTACGCGTGGACCGGAACGGGAGCGTGCTGGCGATAACCCTCGCAAGGCCGGATCGGCGCAACGCAATCACGGTCGCCATGTATGCGGACCTTGCCGACGCGATCGAGGCGGCGTCAGCCGACAAGACGGTTCGAGTAATTACGATCCGCGGCGAAGGACAGGATTTCGCGGCGGGAAATGATCTCGCCGACTTTCTCGCCGCCGCACCCAGGCTCGACGAGGAGATTCCCGTCTGGCGGCTCCTCCGTGCGCTTGCGACGTCGGAAGTCCCGCTGATCGCTGCGGTTCACGGCAATTGCGTCGGCATCGGCACGACGATGTTGCTTCACTGCGACCTGGTCATCGCCGACGATAGCGCCCGTTTTTCCATGCCGTTCGTGGACCTGGGCCTTGTGCCGGAGGCGGCCAGCTCCCTGCTGCTTCCCCGCATTGCCGGTCGGCGCCGGGCAGCGCGCTACCTTTTGCTTGGAGAACCCTTCGGGCCGGATGAAGCTGAGGCGATTGGCCTCGTGAGCCATCGCGCCGGGCCGGGCGAACTCGATGAACGCCTGGCTCAGATGGTGTCTGCCTTGCTCGCCAAACCGCCGGAAGCGCTGCGGAAAACCCAAGGTCTCTTACGTCATGGCTCTCGAGATGAGATCCTCGAGCGGATGAAGCTCGAGAGCAGCCTTTTTGCCGAGCGCCTGGCATCGGACGAAGTGAAAGAAGCGATCAGCGCCTTCTTCGAAAAACGGAAGCCCTCTTTCCGCTGATCAGGCGCTGGTCGAGAGCCACACTCGCTTCGATCGGCTCAGGCTCATGGTCGGCCCGGGAAAAAGCAGGAGGTTGGTCGGCTGCGAGTATGAGACCGTGAGGTCGTAGTATCTCGCCGTGCCAGACGTTCCTGAAACTGGATCGCTGACCGTAAAAGTCCCGGGGCCAATCCCGTACACGCTGTCTTGAATCTTCTTCTTGATGGTCCCGGAGGCCGGCGTGGTACCCGTGCCGGGCGCCGGCGCGCTGCAACCCGTCGCACCAGGATTCATGCACAATGTCGCGTAGCGCGCGCCTTCGCCGAGCGCCTGCTGGATGCCCGCAACGGCACGATAGACCTGGGCAAGCTGGACGAAAGCCCACAGCATGACGACGAGCACCGGCAGCGCGAACGCCATCTCAATGGCGGCAGCGCCGCGATCGTCGCGAAGAATCGGAAGGCGCAATCTCATGAGGTCCTCATGCCTGCGGTCGCAGAGATGTGATACGTGGAGTCACCGCTATTGAAGCTCGCGAAATGTATCGGGAATAGCGGGGAATATTTGTCGTTCACGGTCACCTGGAGATAGCGGGCCTGCCGCACGGTGCCGGGGGCGCAGGTGAATGCATCGTAGGTGGCCGACGATGTCGTCGACTGCGTCGCGGTGGTGCCGCCGGAGTCAGTGCACTCCAGGCTCCAGGTGACGACGACGTCGCTCGACGTGATCGGCGTCGCTTTACAGGTGCCGTCGGCGTTGACGCCGTTGACCTGGCAGATCGCCTCGTTCGAAAGCGTCGCCTCGACCGTGGCAGTTTCCGTCGTCTGCCCGATTTTCTCGACGGCGCGCTGAGCCGCCTGCTCGAGCGCCAGCTTGCGGCTGTAAGCATTGCTCATGTCGACAATGCCGATCACGGTCAGCGCAAGAACCGGCGCGACCAGCGCAAGCTCGATCACGGCGGCGCCGCGTTCCTGCCTGAACAGGCTTTTCGTAAGTTTCAGCGTCATCCCAGGATCCTCACCTGCCTTACGGCACTGTTCGAGGGCATTCCGGAGCCTGCGCATGGCGCATCGGTGGGGCTGCTGATCGCAATCGAGCTGTTGCCGATCAGCGTCACATCCTTCGCCACCCACATGGCGCATAGGTTGACGGCGTTGCCACTGGCGTCGACCGTGCCGGAGCCGTTGATCTGCAGGACAGTCTTGGGGAAGTAGACCGCGCCCCGAATGATGTTGCCCGAACCGCCGTTGATGGTGTTGCTGTTTGAGGTGGCGCGACGATCCTGGTAGATTGAGATGCCCGCATAATTGCCTGTCGTCGGCGCCGTGATGTTGTTGTGCGCCTGAGCATTGGACGAGAAGCTGCCGATCGTCGCGTTAGCCGCCTGGCTCTGGTTCGTCAGAACGACCGTGCAACCGGTGCAGTTGAACGTCCCTTTCAGGTCGACGCTGCCCCCGTTGACGTAGATGGGTCCGAAGTTGGCCGGGACGTTGATTGTCCTGTTGGGCTGCAAACCGATCGACGAGAAGCAATTCGTATTGCCCAGCGTGGCCCAATTGGTGTTGTCGTCGAGCGAAGCGGCCGTGCAGTGCATGTCCGACGGATCGACGTTCACGTTCGCGAACGGATCGGGAAGCGGGGGCGAATAGGGAATATATTGTTGCACGTGCCAGTTGTTCGACTGCGAAATGCCGCCGACGGCGGCGATCGCCAGCGCCGTGATGTTGGAGCTTCCGCCCGCGCTCGCCGCGTTCGAAGCCGGCGAATTCGAATAGAGGATGCACGTCGGCGCGTTCACGGTCGTGTTACCGTTATTGCTGAGCCCCGTAACAGCCGTCGGCTCAAGCGCCTGGACGCAGGCAGGTCCACCGGCCGAGACGCTGCCGGCCGTGGAGGATGCCTGGATCAGCGGCGCGCTCGACATGAACATGGAGCTGAACGGCAAGGACTGCTGGACCCGAAGCGTCACCGTCACCTGGTTGGTCACGAACGTGGTGTTCGCCGGATACGAAATGGCGGAATAGCTCCCGACGCCGCCGGTGCACGGCGAGGTAGCTTGCAGCGACATCCAGGTATGCAGGTTGAGGGCGATGTCGTGGCAAACCGCCGTCGGCGTATTGGTGGTCGCGCCGGTTGCGGCCGAGCGATCGTAGACCCCGGCCATCGCGGCGGAATCCGCCGCACGCTGGATCTGGCGTTTCCAGAGCGTCCATTGGATGGTGTCGGTCGCAAGGCCGGCGGCACCAACCACGAGCGGCAGGCAGGCCGCAGCAATGGCAAGCGTGTTGCCACGACGATCCTTGAAGAGTTTTTTCAGCAAGCCGATCACTGTGCCTGTCCCTGTTGCCCGATTTGGGTCGGCTGTAGTCCTTTCACGGTAAGCGAATCGTTCAGGGCTGTGGTTAACGTCCTTCAACCATGCCCCAACCTGGGACATTGCTTGAACTCTTGTGTCTTACATCTATAATACAGTCGTGGATGCAGCGTTGACCGGTCCCGCACAGGGCCGCAGAAGAGACGCTCGAAAGGATTGAGACGATGGCGACCGAACCCGCAGATGCCGCAACGGCGACGGCCACGACGACGAAGCTGAAGCTGGATCCGCCCGATGTGCTGCAGCCGGTAGCGCCGGCGGAGGCATCCGGCCTCGTCCCGCTCAAGACGGAAGAGACAAGCGAGCTCGACAAACGCGTCGCGCAATTCGTCGATGAGCTTGCCGGTCTCGATTCCAACAGCCCGGAATTCGGAAAGAAGGTGGATCAGCTGACGGCCATGGGCCGCAAGGAGATCGCCGAGGCGGCGGGCGCGTCCAACCGCTTCCTCGACCGGCCGGTGAAAGCCATCGACAAGGACACCGGAATCGGCGCCGATCTGACGGAGCTTCGCCGCACCGTTGAATCGCTCGATCCGAAGGAAGCGACGAAGACCCGCAAGATCCTTGGGATCATTCCGTTCGGCAATCGGGTCGATCGTTACTTCGACAAGTATCGCAGCTCCCAGACGCACATTTCCAAGATTCTCGGCAGCCTCGCCAACGGCAAGGACGAGCTTCTGATGGATAATGCGGCCATCGATACCGAACGCGCGAACCTGTGGAAGACGATGCACAAGCTCGAGCAGATGGTGCACATCTCGAAGAGCCTGGATCAGAAGCTGGAAGACAAGGCCAATGAGCTGGACGCGACCGATCCCGCCAAGGCCAAGGCGATCCGCGAAACGGCTTTGTTCTACACCCGCCAGCGGACGACTGACCTGCTGACTCAGATGGCCGTCACCGTTCAGGGCTATCTGGCGCTCGATCTCGTCAAGAAGAACAATGTCGAGCTCGTCAAAGGCGTAGACAGGGCGTCCACTACGACGGTCGCGGCTCTTCGCACCGCCGTCACCGTGGCTCAGGCGATGACGAACCAGAAACTGGTGCTTCAGCAGATCAGCGCACTCAACACGACGACAGCAGGGATGATCGATTCCACCGGCGAGATGCTGCGCACGCAGACAGGCGCCATTCACGAGCAGGCGGCGAGCTCGACGATCCCGCTCGAGACGCTGCAGCGCGCGTTCCAGAACATCTACGACACGATGGACCAGATCGACCAGTTCAAGCTTCAGGCGCTCGGCAACATGAAGCAGACGGTCGAGACCCTCGGCAAGGAGGTAGAGAAGTCGAAGGGCTATATCGCGCGTGCCGAGGGAGTGAATCAGGGCAAGCTTGAGAATGCTTCCTCTCCCCTCACCCCGCTTGAGTTGAAGTGACCGAGGTCACGGAGAAAGTTGAGCGCGCGATTGCGCGTTTCGATCGGGTCGCCCGGCAATTGGATGAGCGCGGCGGGCCGTCGCGGGATGCTGCAACCCGCGAGCGGCGTCGGCTCAACGCGGGGCTCGGCCGAACCGCGGTCCGTGCCGCCGTCGCCGTCGGCGTCATCTGGCTTGCGACCGTAGTGATCGGCCTGGTGAAGCCGATCGGCATGTTTGGCTTCCTTGCCGCCCTCCTCGTCACCGCAATCGTTGCCGGCTTCGTGATCAGTCGTGGCGGACGCCAGACGGTGACATCCGCTGCGCCCAGCACGGATTTGCCCAACGGAGCGATGGTCGACCGGTTCGATTCCTACATTTATCGCGCGCGTGCGGCGCTCCCAGCGCCGGCGAAGGCGGAAATCGACGCGATGGCCCGCATCCTGCCGTCGCTCAAGCAGACGCTGGAGCGCGTCGAGACGCTCGATCCGACGGCGCAGGACGCCCGCCGGCTGATGTCGATCCACTTGCCCGGGCTGATCGAGCGGTACGAACGGGTTCCGTCGGCATACCGGCAGGAACTGGACGGCGAAGGCAAAACGGTCGACCAGCGGCTGGTCGAAGGGCTCTCCGCGGCACGAAGCGCGCTTGCGGAAGTATCGGAGCAACTGGCTCGCGCCGACGTGGCCGCGCTTGAGACGCAGGGCCGATTCATCGAGTCCCGCTACGGCCAGGAGCGGATCGACAGCGAAAGCGCGCCAAACAGTTAAAGATTGCGCGAGGGAGCCGCTCCCCTCATGATTGTAACGGGTTAGCGACGGCTGGAGCTAATGCATGCAGCTTGCCTTGGCCAATGATGGTTGGGGAGAGAAAGGGGGCTTCAGGCTTCCTCCATGCGTGCCGCCGTTCAACACGCTCACGCATCGGCTTTTCACGTTCGTCTGGCTGCTCGCCTTCGCACTGGCGTTGGCCGGGCCCATCGCGGGCTTTTACATCCGATACACGTCGGCAGAGAATAACTCGCAGCTCCTCCTCGGAAGTCGCGCCGGCTTTGCCGTTTCGCCCCGCGACGCCACGGTAGTTCGCTTCACTGTCGGGCCCCAGGCCAAGAGCGCCGGGATCGGGCCGGGCGACAAGATCACCGCGATCTATGGCCTCCCCCTGCCACCGAGCATGCCGGTCAACGAGGAAGCGTTGGCGCAGCATGCGAACGATCCCGCCTATATCGCACTGGGGAACCTCCTGTTCGGGACGGATGCGGCGGAGGTTCCGATCACCGTTCGCGACCCCACTGGCCGCTTTCGCGATGTCACCGTCACGACCGGTGAAAACCACATAGACGCCGGTGCGCGAGCGCTCGGCATTTCGCCTCGATCCTTGAACTTCATCGACCTGTTGCACGTCCTTGCCTATCCGTTCCTCCTCTGGGCGGCGTGGCTGCTCCATCGTCGAAATTCGCGCGATGCCGTGAGTTCGATCCTTTCGCTGGCTGTCCTGCTGACGATCGGCGCTGAACAGCCGTCGTCGATATTCCTTTCGCATTACAATGTGCCGCGAGGTCTGAACGTCGCCCTTTTCGACCTCGGCAACGTTCTCCTGCTGGCGGGAATTCTGCTCTTCCCGCACGGCAGCCTGTCCTGGCGCCGGCTGTGCCTACTGGCATCGTTGCCGATCATCATGTTGTTGCAGGGCGCGCTCTATCAGACCTTCTTCGTCTGCTTCATGATCATCGCGGTCCTGTCGCTATTGCGATGCCTTCGACTCACCGAGGAAAGCGACCAGCGGCAGCAGATCCGCTGGGCGCTCCTCGGGATCACCGGCTATGCCGTTCTGCGCTGCCTCTCGATCGTGGCCGACTATCTCAAATGGTCCGCCGGTAGCTTCGGAGAGCAGCTCTTCGTCGAGATTTGCGCCGGAATCAGCTTCGCGCTCGCAGTCCTTTGCCTGCAGCTCGGGCTCCTGATCGCGCTGGTCCGATACAGGCTGTACGATGCCGAGTTCGTCATCAGCAAATCGGCCAATGTTGCGCTCATCACGATCGCTGTCGCGGCGGTTTTCGCCGGCACTGCGGACGGGCTGAAGCAGATCATCTATAATTACTACGGCAACACGAACAGCGAAGGCCCGGTAATCTTCGCGGCCGCGCTGTCGACCGTGCTGGTCAATCCGATCCAGGAACGCGTCCAGCGCTGGTCTGAGAAGAGGTTCCAGAAGAACCTCTTCCTGCTCCGGGACGACTTGCCGGAAGTGGCCCGTGACATGCGCGAGACCGCGTCCCTCGGCGAGATGCTCGACGAGATCCTGGCCCGCGTCGATCGCGGCGTGCGCGCGGTGCGCAGCTCGGCGATCGTCAACGGATGCGTCATGCGGAGCCGCGGGCTCACCGTCGAAGATGTCGAGACCTGGCGATCCAGCCAATTCGCGCAAGATTATAAGAAGGATCATTGCGAGCCCAAGGACCGGCTCTTTCCGATACGCGTGCCCCTCGTCCCAAGCTCCGACAATGAAGAGCCGATCGGCTACTTGCTGGTCGGGCCGCGGCCGGACGGGTCGATCCCCAGCCGCGAAGAG
>Ga0207644_10001284_pt1 | contig 16169 bp, 16 predicted proteins | sample KBSS73metaG_FD_184326 | JGI IMG/M metagenome (GOLD analysis project Ga0207644, IMG submission 184326) | Switchgrass rhizosphere microbial communities from Kellogg Biological Station, Michigan, USA - KBS S7-3 metaG (SPAdes) (version 2) | ecosystem: Host-associated > Plants > Roots > Rhizosphere... | reverse complement strand
ACCACACCGGCGTCACTGTGCCGGACATCAAGCAGGCCGCCGATTTCTTCATCAACGTGCTCGGCTGCAAGGAAGCAATGTCGTTCGGCCCGTTCGCCGACGAGAAGGGCAACTTCATGGCCGACCTGCTCAACGTCAATCCGCGCGCGGTGATCAAGGAGATCACCCTGGTGCGCTGCGGCTACGGGTCGAACATCGAGCTGTTCCAGTACACCTCGCCCGACCAGAAGACCGTGACGCCGAAGAACAGTGACGTCGGCGGCTACCATATCGCCTTCTATGTCGACGACATCAAAGCGGCGAAGGACTATCTCGATAGCAAGGGCGTGAAGACCTTCTTTGGTCCGTTCCCCGTGAACGAGGGTCCGGCCGCCGGCCAGAGCATCGTCTATTTCCTCGCCCCCTGGGGCCTGCAGATGGAGATCATCAGCTATCCGAAAGGAATGGCCTACGAGAAGTCGGCGCCGGTGGTGCTGTGGTCGCCGCGCGACCCGGCGAAGTGATCTTCTCGTCAGGACCGCTAGGTAATTCCACATAGATTACGACGCGGATACCGCAGTGCACGCTTGTATCCTCGGCGCGGCGAACCGGCATTCATGATGCACATGCCGGTCCGCCGCGCTGCACTGCAGCACGGTTACCGCCGCCACGAGAGTTTCACGAAGCCGTCGCAGGAGCGCCACATACCTTGCGCAGTATGGTAAGCGTTCGCGGGTGAAAATCGGGGATCGGAGGGGGTGCGTCGAGGAGAATCGACGATGAGCATCCTGTCTGTCTGCCACGCCGAGAAAACCGCGCTCCGCACCGCACTTCAAGAATTCGGCCGGCCTGACTGCCCGTGTTGCGGCAGCACCTTGCTTATGGCCGAGCAATCCGAGTTCAATCTCAAAGGCCGCATCCGCCACGAATGGTCGTGCGACGACTGCGGCCATGAATTCGTCACCTCGATCCGTTTGTGGCGGCACTAGACCCGCGGCGGGAACCGCTCGCGGGCTTGATCGTTAAAAAGCGTAACAATGTAATCGTAACGTAGCGATTGTCGTGGAAGGCGGCTTTGCAGTTAGAGCGTACCGCCACCGCCTCTTTCCACGGGCCCGAACCAGGGAGGAAACGCCCGGAGGTCGCAACTCCGGGCGACAAAGGTAACGGGCCAACTGTAGGAATGTATCGCGCCCGACGTTGTGTCAGTTGAAGGCGCGCATGAGTGACCCGCCGGCCCCGCGTTGATGCGGCCGGCGGGTTCTTTTTTTGGTCAGTTGTTGTTGTCCCCCTGGGCCTGAGCCGCGAGTCAAGGACGCGTCCTTCAGGACTGCACAACGTCGCGCTTCGCCGCCCATTGTTCTTTGATCTCGGCGGCATGGTCGGCAAAGCGGCCGGCGGCGATTGCGGCGCGGGCTCCCGCCATCAGGTCTTGATAGTAGTAGAGGTTGACGACTGAGAGGAGCGTGCCGCCGAGCGCCTCGCCGCTGCGAAAGAGGTGATGCAGATAGGCGCGGGAAAAGTCACGCGCGGCCGGGCAGCGGCTTTCGGGGTCAAGCGGCCGCGGATCCTCGGCGTGACGCGCATTCTTGATGTTGATCGGGCCGAAACGCGTAAAGGCGAGGCCGTGACGGCCGTTGCGCGTCGGCATCACGCAATCGAACATGTCGATGCCGCGCGCGACCCCTTCGAGGAGGTCGTCAGGCGTTCCCACCCCCATGAGATAGCGCGGCCGCGCCGCCGGCAACTCCTCTGCCGTGGCGGCGACCACTTCGAGCATCACGCTCTGCGTTTCGCCGACGGCGAGACCGCCGATGGCGTAGCCATGAAAACCGATGTCGACGAGCGCCCGGACGCTCTCGGCCCGGAGCTTCGCATCGTCACCGCCCTGCACGATGCCGAACAGCGCGCGCCCTGGCGCTGCGTTTTCGAAAGCGCGCTTGCAGCGCTCGGCCCAGCGCAACGAGAGCTTCATGGCGCGCTCGATGTCGCTGCGTTCGGCCGGCAGCCGTATGCACTCGTCGAGCTGCATGGCGATATCGGAACCGAGCAGGATCTGCACTTCCACGGCGCGCTCGGGCGTCAACTCCACCATCGCGCCGTCGATGTGCGAGCGGAAGGTGACCCCCTGCTCTGCTATTTTGCGCAGCGACGCGAGCGACATCACCTGGAAGCCGCCGGAATCGGTGAGGATCGGCCCCGGCCAGCCCATGAACGCATGCAGCCCTCCAAGCGCAGCAACGCGCTCGGCGGAGGGCCGCAACATCAGGTGATAGGTGTTGGCGAGCAGAAGCTCGGCGCCGGCGGCACGCACATCGTCGTGATGCACGCCCTTGACCGCCGCCTGCGTGCCGACCGGCATGAATGCCGGCGTGCGCACAACGCCATGCGCCGTCGTCATTTCGCCGACGCGCGCGCGGCCGTCGGTGGCGATCAGGCTGAATGAGAAGGGAGCGGACATCGGCACCCAAATGTGGCGCGGCAGCCATAGATTGCGCGGGGCGACCCAGCAAGCCCGCGGGGTCAGTTCAAGCTGCCATCCGCCGCCTGGCGAGTGGCGCGAGAGCGCAATACGCTCCGCCATCTGCCCTATGTGCCGAGAGATGGGTGACTAAGATATTGCGAAGCAGCAGGGTGCCGCTATTTCAGAGCGGCGCCGCTTGGTCGCGATCGGGGCAAGAGGACAGAGTCTTACGCTCGACTCCACACGCATGCACCGATAGGCCCCAATTGATTGCTTGCCAAACACCGCGGAGGCTCCAATGAAGGTCGTTCTCGCCTCGGTCATTGTCCTCGCTCATTCATGGTATCCCTGGGCATGCTGTCACGATCAGCATTGTCATCCGGTTCCTTGCGAATCGATCAAGGAGAACGCGCTGGGCCTTTCGTGGAATGGGATCGTGTTCACCGAACCGATGATACGCGAGTCGCTGGACGCGGATTGCCACGTCTGCGTGAGCAATAGCGGCGGGCGGTACATCTATCCGTACTGCGTCTTCATTCACAAACCAAAATCGACCTGACAAAAAGCGTTGAGGGCCTGGGATCATTTCGACCAGGCCTACTCGTCATCTGAAGCCGCCGTCGCCGGAAACAGCAGACAAGCGTCGCCGTAGGAATAGAACCGGTAGCCCGTCTCGATCGCGTGCGCATAAGCGCGCTGCATCGTCTCGAGGCCACTGAAGGCAGAGACGAGCATGAACAGGGTCGAGCGCGGCAGATGAAAATTGGTCAGCATCGCGTCGACCGCGCGGAAGCGGTAGCCGGGCGTGATGAACAGTGCGGTCTCGCCTGAAAAGGCAGCGAGCGTGCCGTCTTCGGCGGCCGCGCTTTCGAGGAGCCGCAGCGCCGTCGAACCGACCGCGATGATGCGGCCGGCGGCGCGCCGCGCCGCATTGAGCGCCGCCGCCGTGTCGGCGTCGACGGTTCCCCATTCCGGGTGCATCTTGTGCGCGGACGTCTCCGCGGTCTTGACCGGGAGGAACGTGCCGGGTCCGACATGCAGCGTTACGCGGTGGAGGCTGATGCCACGCGCCCGCAGCGTTTTGACGATCGCGTCGGTGAAATGCAGCCCCGCCGTCGGCGCGGCGACCGAACCTTCCTCGCGCGCGAACATCGTCTGATAGTCGCTGCGGTCCTGCTCGTCCGCCGGGCGGCGGCCGGCGATGTAGGGCGGCAGCGGCATGTCGCCGCGCTCGGCGAGCGCTTCGTCGAGAACCGGCCCGTGAAAGGCGAAGGCGAGCGTGAGCTCGCCGCCCTCCCCCTTCGCCTCGACCGTGGCGTCGAGCTGGTCGAGGAAACACACGCTGCCTTCGCTGCCGAAGCGCACGACGTCCCCGACCGCGAGGCGCTTGCCCGGCTTCACCAGCGCGTTCCAGCGCGAGCCATCGAGCCGCCGCGTCAGCGTCGCCGCGATCGCCGGCTCGCTCTCGCCGCGGCCAATGCGGCGGCCATGAAGGCGCGCGGGAAAGACCTTCGTGTCGTTCACCACCACCGCGTCACCGGCGCGAAGGAGCTCCGGCAGGTCGCGCACGACACGGTCCTCGAACGGCGTGGCCGCGCCCGGCCGCACCACGAGGAGCCGCGCGCTGTCGCGAGGGGTCGCCGGACGCAGCGCGATGCGATCCTCAGGCAGTGCGAAATCGAAAAGGTCGGTGCGCATAGCTGATGGCGCCATACTTGTGCCGCTCGTCCCCGCGAAAGCGGGGAACCTATTTTTGCTTGTTATCAGTACTGGATTCCCGCTTGCGCGGGAATGAGCGGATCAACGCTGCACGGTTGAGCAGAGAAACGGAACAGAGCCGCAAAACAGTGGATTACTTGCCGCTGTCCCTATCTGTCGTGCGCTCGTCGACGTAGCGGATGGCGATCGGGCGGCCGGCCACTGCGCCGGCCATGCCCTCGCTGAAGTGCAGCGGCGTGCAGCGCTGCAGGGCCGCATCGATCGACTCGCGGTAGGTGTCGCGCACCGCAGCCGGCGCATCGTGGCTCGCATAGGTCATGCGCGGCGGCGCGACCACCTCGCCGTCGCGCTTGAAGGCGAAGCGGATGGTGTACTCCATGCCGTGACGCGCTTCGTCCTTGGCCGGCGGCACCCAGCAGGCGCGCAGCGCGGCGAACATGTCGCGGATCGAGTCGAGCTTGCGGTCGTCCGCCGTCTGCTCCGCATTGGCATCGGCGCCTTGCGTTGCATTTTCCTTAGCATCGTCGTCGGTCGAGATGATGGTCAGCCGCAGATCCTGGCCGATCGGCGGCAGGTATTGGGGAAAGCACGGCCCGAGGTGGAAGATGTCGCAAAACGACGGATGACATGGCTGTCCGCTCAGCACGCTGCAGGGCGCGCGCGCCGGCGGCAGGTGGTTCAACGGCTGCGCCTGGGCGGTCGCAACGGCGGCGGCAACGCCGCCGAAAAGCACGCCGCAGGCGATCGCAATCGCATAGCGCGGCAAGTGCGCCAATCCTTACTGTTTCGCGTCCGCCGCCACCTGCATGTGGACGATGCGGTCGGGATCGCCCGGCGGCTCGCCGCGTTTAAGCTTGTCGACCGCTTCCATGCCCTGCACGACTTCACCGACCACGGTGTACTGGCCATTGAGGAACGAGCCGTCGGCAAACATGATGAAGAACTGGCTGTTCGCCGAGTTGGGATCGCTGGTGCGCGCCATGCCCACGATGCCGCGCTTGAACGGCACCTTGGAGAACTCCGATTTCAGGTTCGGATGCTTCGAGCCGCCGGTGCCGTTGCCGTTCTGGCCGTCGCCGGTCTGCGCCATGAAGCCGTCGATGACGCGGTGGAACGGAACGTTGTCGTAGAAGTGCTCGCGCGAGAGGAGCTTCAGGCGCTCGGCGTGCTGCGGCGCCACGTCGTTGCGCAGCTTGATGATCACCCGACCGTGTTTGGTGTCGAGAAAGATCGTGTTCTGCGGATCGAGTCCGGGCGGCAGGCCTTGGGCGGCGACGGGTGCGGCACACATGATGGCGAACAGTACGGCAAGGATACGGGTCATGTCACCTCCGGGCGATGCTTTTTATTTCGCGAATTTCTGCTTCAGCCGCGCCGCGACCTGCGCCGGCACGAAGGCCGAAACGTCGCCGCCCATGCCGGCAATCTGGCGCACCAAGGTGGCGGTGATCGGGCGTACGATCGGCGAAGCGGGAAGGAAGATGGTCTGCACTTCGGGCGCCATCACCGCGTTCATGCCCGCCATCTGCATCTCATAGTCGAAGTCGGTCCCATCGCGCACACCGCGGATCAGGATGGTCGCGCCTGCCCGCTGCGCCGCCGTGATCACAAGGTCGGCAAACGTGAGGAACGCGATCTCGCAGCCGGCGGCGCGCGCGACCGGCGCGCACACCTCCTCGAGCATCGCGATGCGCTCCTCGGCCGCGAACAGCGGCACCTTGCCGGGGTGAATGCCGACCGCGAGCACCAGGCGGTCGACCATCGACGCGCTCGCCCGCACTACGTCGAGATGACCGTCGGTCATGGGGTCGAACGACCCCGCAAAAAGCGCGATTCGCGGCATGGCGCGGGTCTAGCCCGCGTTCCGGGCGACCGCAACCCTCATCGGCGAACGCGGGGCGACGGCACGGTCGGGTTTTCCGAGACGGTCGGGGCAAACGACGAAAGTGTGATGGCTGTCAAAGAACGACGCGCCAGGCTCGATCAAAGTACGGGATAGTTAATGCACGTTTGATTGCGCCGACGCGTTGCGTCCCCCCTCAGCGCGTTCAGGCGACGCGGAAGACCCCCACCTGATCCTGTCCCTTCGGTCCCCCCCTGAAGGGTCGAGGACAAAGGTGGGGGTCCCGTCCCGCTCAAGCCGCCCCCCGCGTTCGCGCAGCTACCGCCCGCCGCCCTCCTCAGTGTCGCGAAGCATCACGCAGATCGGAACCGTCGGCGCCGGCGCCCAGTGCGGCGACGCCGGCACGCAGTTCGGCAATCAGCTCGACGCTGTTCGGCAGATGCGGCGCTTCCGCGTCCAGGATCTGCATGAAGCCGCGCTTCTTGAGCGCCAACAGATCCGCCTCGGTCACCATGTCGCGGCCGGCGGAATCGCAGACGATATCGAGGAGCCGGTCCAGCGCATGCAGCCGGCCGAGAAGGTAATCGTTCTCCCGATAGGCGCGCGAGAGGAACGCTGCGGTGTGCTCGAACGAAATGCCCTTGAGCTGCTGCGCCCGTTCGACGTCCTTGAGCGCGCGCGCATCGCGGACGCTGATGCGATCGACCAGGAGTTCGTTGAACTCGCCGACCTGGCGCCAGGTCATCACCGGAAAGGTGAGCACGTCCCAGAACGGAAAGCCGAGATAGTTGACCATCACTTCCTGCCGCGCGTCGTGCGGCCAGCCCTCGCGGAACGCCTCGGCGAGGAGCCCGTCGATGTCGCGCGTGCTGGAATCAAGATCGATGGTCACCGCCAGCCGGTCGACGAGGCTGTCGATGCGCCACGCGAAACGGGCGGCCACAGCTTGCCCGTAGCGGCCGATATCCTTGATGTCCTCCGCCGACGGCGGCTCGGAGAATATTTCAGCGACCAGGCCGCGAATTTCCTCATCGAACTGCGCCAGGTTCTCGCGTTGCTGCAGGGCATCGAGGCCGTCGTAGAACCGGCGCTTGAGCCGATCGACGCGTTCGGCGCCGACTTCTCCGAAGCGTTCGGTATCGAGCATCTCGTAGAGCCGGTTCTGTCCCTCGATCATGAAATGCAGCCGGCGGCGACGGTAGTCGAGGTCGAAGTCGAGCAGCAGGGTTACCCAGCGCGGCGCCGCGAGCAGATTCTGCGCCGCGCCGCTGCGGAACGATCCGGACTTGGCTAGGCGGTCGGATGCCTCCGTCCGCGCCGCCCAGGCGTCGATCACCTCGGCGATCGCGCGCGCGAACGGCGAACCGGGCTTAACGCCGCGGATCGTCATGATCAGCTGGGCTATAAAGGCGCGCGCCGAAGCGAGCTTGAGGCCGACATAGCCCTCGTAGGCAAAGCCGCCCTCCTCTGCGGCGCGCACATTGGCCTGCTCGCGCCATGCGCGGATCTGTGCCTTGCTGATGTCATCCTGTGAGCCGGTCATCACGTTCGCCACGAGACGGCTGACCTGCGGCCGCGCCCGCTCGATGATCGCTTTCAGTCGGCGCGCGCGCTCGTTGAAGGTCGCCACCCAGCTCAGCTCCTCGGTCACCGGCTCGGTACGCGGAATGTCTGACAAGGCGCCCTTGATCGTCGAGAAGAAGCCGGGCATCTCGTCGTGCGTCCGCGATCCCGGCGGCTGCGGATCGGGGTCGATGTAGACGATGCGCCGGTCCACCTCGCGGTGGGCAGGTCGGCCGGGAATGGCCCTGATCGCCTCGCGGAACGGGCGATTGTTGAGCACGCTGCCGTCGATGAATGGCACCGATGTCGGATCGATGCCGTTCTCCAGGTAGTTGGCGAAATTCTGCGCGATGAAATCGGCGCGGCCCGGCCAAGCCGCGCCCTTGCTCCGCACCAGTTCATCCATTTCCGAAAGCTGCGCCGGCGGAAACGCCCCCGGCACCGAGGACGTCGCCCGCGCCGCGAAGGCAAGAGCCGGCGCATCGCCAAGGTCGAAATCGCTCTCGACCTCGCCGTTGGGACGCCGCCGGTATTTGAAATGGAACAGGTGGCGGTGCACGCGCTCCTCGATGATCGCCGGATCGTGGATGGGCACCGGTTGCTGATAGCCGTAATAGTCGGTGACGGTGACGAACAGGTCGAGTCCCTTCCCCGACGGCAGCAGCGATGCTTCGCGGCTCTTTGGGCTGCCCATGGTGATGACGGCCTCGTACATCAGGCTGGCCATGCGCATGCCGTCGAGCGGCGGCTTGAACCAGCGCGAGCGCACGAACATGGAGAGCTTGGCGCGGACCTCGGCATCGCGGATGAGCGGCGAACGCCGGGTGCCGATGGCCCACAGCACCGGGCGCAGGAACCATTTGCTCCATCCGCGCGCCCGCGCTTCCGGGGAGAGCAGCCCGCTGACGTCGGCATTGTCGAGCCAGAGATCGCGCAACCGCGCGGTCGGCAGATCGTGACAGAGCGCGCGGGCGAGCATCGTGCCGTTGATGCCGCCCGCCGAGGCGCCGGCGATGATGTCGACGACGACCCGCAGGTCGATCTTGCGCCCGACTTCGCGCAGCAGATCGAAATAAACCGCTTCGGTGTCGTATTCCGGATCGTTGCGGTCGATCAGCGAGTCAAACGCGGCGCTCGATCGCTTCGCCCGGTCGGCGATCCCATGCAGCGCGCGCGATGCGCGCACGAGCTTGAGTATTTCCTTGCAGATGCCATGCATGTAGATGGCGAGCGACACGCCGCCGAAACACACCAGCGCAAACCGCAGCTCCTTTTCCTTCACCGCTCGACCCCTGACCCCGCCGCCGCGGCGGATAGCATATCGGCAAGGTATTTAAGCGCCGTTGCCGATTCCTTCGGAATCCGTTACGAAGGGCCTCCTTTCCGGACTATTGGGCTGCGCGCAATGTCGCACCGCGAAGGGTGCATCCGCCGATTGTTGGTCGGTGACCAAACGAAGCATACGAATGATCGTCCTGATCGACAATTACGACAGCTTCACCTTCAACCTGGTGCACTACCTCGGTGAACTGGGAGCCGAGGTGCGCGTGTATCGCAACGACAAGATCACCAGCGCCGCCGTCGTCGCGAGCGATCCGGACGCGATCGTGCTCTCGCCCGGCCCGTGCACGCCGCGCGAAGCCGGCATCTGCCTCGAGCTTGTCGCCGCCGCGGCCGACAAAATTCCGATCCTCGGCGTCTGCCTCGGCCACCAGGCCATCGGCGATGCCTTCGGCGGCAGAGTGGTGCGGGCGCCGACGCCGGTGCACGGCAAGCTTTCCGAGATCCACCACTCCGGCGCCGGCATCTTCCATGGCATCAACGCCTCCTTCAAGGCGACGCGCTACCATTCGCTCGTGGTCGAACGCGCAAGCCTGCCGGACGAACTGACCGTCACCGCGGACACGGACGACGGCCTCATCATGGGGCTTGCCCACACGCGTCTGCCGATGCACGGCGTGCAGTTCCATCCCGAAAGCATCGCCTCCGAGCACGGCCATCTGCTGCTGAAGAATTTTCTCGGCATCGCCGCATCCTGGAACGCGTCGTCCGGCCGGCGCAATGCGGCGGCCCCTGCCCTTGCGCGTGCGCCGGCGCGAGAGCGCGCACGCGCTCCGGTGCATTGAGGACTTCATCGTGACCGACGAAGTCAGGGCGCTCATCGGCAAGGTCGCGACCGGCGCCGCGCTTACGCGCGAAGAGGCGGTGACCGCTTTCGAGCAGATGATGTCGGGCGAAGCTACGCCCTCGCAGATGGGCGGCCTGCTGATGGCGCTGCGCGTGCGCGGCGAGACGGTCGACGAGATCACCGGCGCCGTCTCGGCGATGCGCGCCAAGATGCAGCGGGTGAGCGCGCCACCCGAAGCGATCGACGTCGTCGGCACCGGTGGCGATGCCTCCGGTTCGTTCAACATTTCGACCTGCGCCGCGCTCATCGTCGCCGGCGCCGGCGTGCCCGTCGCCAAGCATGGCAACCGCGCGCTGTCCTCGCGGTCGGGCGCGGCCGACGTGCTCGCGGCGCTCGGCGTCAAGATCGACCTGACGCCGGAAAAGATCGCGCGCTGCATCCGCGAGGCCGGCATCGGCTTCATGTTCGCGCCGGCTCATCATCCGGCGATGAAGAACGTCGGCCCGACCCGCGTCGAACTCGGCACGCGCACGATCTTCAACCTGCTCGGACCTTTGTCCAATCCGGCCGGCGTGCGGCGGCAGATGGTTGGCGTGTTCTCGCGGCAGTGGACGCAGCCGCTCGCCCAGGTCTTGAAGAACCTCGGCGCCGAACGTGCCTGGGTGGTGCACGGCTCTGACGGGCTCGACGAGATCACGACGGCGGGGCCGACCAGCGTCGCCGCGCTCGAGAACGGCACGGTGACGAGCTTCGAGATTTCGCCCGAAGAGGTCGACCTGCCCCGGGTCAAGGCGGAGTATCTCCGCGGCGGCGATGCAGAGGCGAACGCCAAGGCGCTACGCGGGGTTCTCGAAGGCACGAATTCCGCGTTCCGCGACGTCGCTTTGTTCAATGCCGCGGCCGCCCTGGTCGTCGCCGGCAAGGCCAAGACGCTCAAGGAGGCATTGCACCTCGCCGTCCACGCGGTCGATTCCGGAGAAGCCGAGGGACGGCTCGAGCGGCTGATCGTGGTCTCCAACGATGGCTGACATCCTCGCCAAAATTGGCGCGTATAAGCGCGAGGAGATTGCCGCGGCGAAGCGGCAGCGCCCGCGCGCGCGCCTCGAAAGCGAGGCCAAGGCGGCGGACCCGCCACGAGGTTTTCTGGCGGCGATCGAGCGGCGGCTCACCGCCGGCGACTACGCGCTCATTGCCGAGATCAAGAAGGCAAGCCCGTCGAAGGGTTTGATCCGCGAAGACTTCGACCCCCCGGCGCTGGCCGCGGCCTATGCGGCAGGCGGCGCAACCTGCCTTTCGGTGCTGACCGACGGCCCGTCCTTCCAGGGCGCGCTCGATCACCTGCAAGCCGCGCGCGCCGTCTGCGCTTTGCCGGTGCTGCGCAAGGACTTCATGTACGACACCTATCAGGTGCTCGAAGCGCGCGCCGCCGGCGCCGATTGCATCCTCATCATCATGGCCGCGGTCGATGATGGTTGCGCGGCGGAACTCGAGGCGGCGGCGTTTGCGCTCGGCATGGACGCGCTCATCGAGGTGCACGACGAGGAGGAGCTGGAGCGGGCGCTGCGCCTGAAATCGCGGCTCGTCGGCATCAACAACCGTAACCTCAAGACATTCGAGACGACGCTCGCGACCGCCGAACGTCTGGCGCGGCTGATCCCGAAAGGCCGCGTGGTGGTCGGCGAGAGCGGCATCTTCTCGCCCGACGATCTTGCCCGGCTCGCGGCGGCGGGGATCGCTACCTTCCTGGTCGGCGAGAGCCTGATGCGGCAGAGCGACGTCGCCGCGGCAACGCGCGCGCTGCTCGCCCGCAAGGCCGCGCTCGCCGCCGCCAGGTGAACGCCGTGGCGCGGCGTTCCGCACTGACGCATCTCTCGGCCGCCGGCGAAGCGCATATGGTCGATGTCTCGGCCAAGCGCGCGACCGAACGCGAGGCGGTCGCCGCGGGCCGCGTGGTGATGCAGCCGGCCACGCTCGACATCGTGCGCAAGGGAAACGCCAAGAAGGGCGACGTGCTCGGCACCGCCCGCATCGCCGGCATCATGGCGGCCAAGCGCACGCACGACCTCATTCCGCTCTGCCACCCGCTTCCCATTGCCAAGGCCGAGGTCGATATCCGGCCGGATGCCGGCCTGCCCGGCCTCGAAGTGACGGCCCGCGTCAAAGTCGCAGGCAAGACCGGCGTCGAGATGGAGGCGCTCACCGCCGTGGCAGTTGCCTGCCTGACCATCTACGACATGGTGAAGGCGGTCGACCGCGGCATGCGCATCGAAGGCATCAGGCTCATCGAGAAGCGCGGCGGCCGCAGCGGCCATTTTCGCGCAAAGGAGTAACGACGTGGCGTTGCTGTCGGTCGCCGAGGCGCTTGAACGCGTGCTTGCGCACGCGGCCCCCCTGCCGTCCGAGGATGCCCTGCTGTCCGAGGCTTATGGGCGCATCCTCACCCGCGATCTCAAGGCGCTGCGGACGCAGCCGCCGGCCAATGTCTCGGCCATGGACGGTTATGCCGTGCGCACCGGCGACGTGACGCTTGCGTCGGTTAGGCTCAAGGTCATCGGTGAGGTGGCGGCCGGCAGGCCGTTTACGCAGGCCGTCGGCCCGGACCAGGCGGCGCGCATTTTCACCGGCGGCGTCGTGCCGGCCGGCGCCGACACGGTCGTGATCCAGGAATTCACCAAGCGCAATGGCGACTGGGTCGACATCCAGGGGCCCACCGCACGTGGGCGCCACATCAGGATGCAGGGCCTCGACTTCAAGGAGGGCGACGCCCTGCTGTCCGCCGGCCGCACGCTCACCGCGCGGGACGTCGCGCTCGCCGCCGCGATGAATCACCCGCGGGTGCCGGTCTATCGCCGGCCGAAAGTCGCGTTGTTCGCGACCGGCGACGAGCTGGTGCCGCCCGGCACGCAGCCGGGGCTCGGACAGATTGTCTCCTCCAACACCATTGCGCTCGCCGCCCTGGCGCGCGCGGAAGGCGCGGAGGTCATCGATATCGGCATTGTCGGCGACCGGCTCGACGACACGGTGGCGGCGGTGCGGACCGCGCGCGAACGTCGCGCCGATATTCTCGTCACCAGCGGCGGGGCATCCGTGGGCGACCACGATCTCGTTCAGTCGGCCTTTACCGCGGAAGGCATGGAACTGTCGTTCTGGAAACTGGCGCTGCGCCCCGGCCGGCCGCTGATGCATGGGCGGCTCGGCGACATGCACGTGCTCGGCGTGCCCGGCAATCCGGTCTCGGCGTTCGTGTGCGGTTTTCTGTTCATGGTGCCGCTGATCCGCCGGCTCGCCGGCCGCAGCGACATCGCACTAAAGACCGAGCCAGCGCTGCTCGGCGGCGACCTGCCTGAAAACGACGAGCGCGCCGACTATTTGCGCGCGACACTGAAAGAAAGCCCTGAATGGCCAACCGCGACACCGTTCTCGGTGCAGGACAGTTCGATGATGGCACCGCTGGCCAAGGCCGATTGCCTGATCATCCGCGAGCCGTTTTCGCCGCCGGCCAAGGCCGGAAGCCGCTGCATGATCGTGCGGCTGGGGCTGTGATGGCCGCTCTTGTTGCTTCGATCGGAAATCGGGAAACCCCAATCGCTGCGTTCCAGAGCGCGATCGTTGGCGTGATCAGGGGGTCCAGTTCAGCTTGTAGACAAGCTCGGTCGCGAGCGTCTGCACCTGCGGGCGGATGTGCTCCGCGACGGGGAACGGAGCGCCCGAGACCTGGAAAATCAGGTCCGCACTTTGATAGCTCGAATAGCGATATTCATTGCGCCAGAAGAAGCCCGGGATCGGGAGGATCGTGAGCGCGAATTCCATTCCACCGCCGATGAACCAGCCGCGATAACTCTGTCCCTGCAGCGTAATGCTGGTGGCGATGGGTGGAGCGACCGCAACCGAGAAATTCATCTGATCGAATTTAGTCTCCGTATAGCCGCCATTGACGTAAGTAAGAACTGTAGGCGCCACCAGATAGCCGATGCGAGCGCCCGCCGCCCAAGCCCAGCGCTCATTTTCGTCAGCTACAATGGCCGGCGCCGAGTAGGTTGAATTGATAGTCGCAGCCCCCGCCGGCCACACCGAACCATCCGCGTCCGCCGGCTGTGGCGTTCGGTGAGCCCGGGATGATAACGGGCGTAGTCCCCTCGATGTAACTGTCCTGATTCCACATGCCGTAGCCGCCGCCGCCGTTGACGTAGCATCCGGTCCAGTTCGGACCGGGAGGTGGAGGCGGCGGAGCCGACTTGATCGGCAGGCCCAGATCGGCCGCAGACGCCGCATGAACCGTCAGCACAAGTGCGGCAACGAGACCGATGAATGGTGTTCTCATAACGCTACCTCAGCACCGACGACCGGGACCCTGCAGGTATCCTAGCGGGCACAACCCCGGCGGGCTGTGTCCGCGCGGCAACAAGAGCTGAAATTTGCGCGGATGTGCACGCTATCGATTCGCCCGCGGCAGACCCGTGCGAATCACTCGTCGGGCCACGATGCACGTGGTCGACGCGCTATGCGCACTAGGCGACCATGCCCGGCTTTCTTCGATCAGGCTCACCAATCCGCAACGTTAAACGCGCCTTGGGCTCACCTCTCGACTTCTTCACTTCAAATTAAATGGTTGCGGAACACATATGGAACGGATAGTGTCCGTTCATGATTTGTTTTCGCCGCACGCCAGCGCGCGGCCAAAGAGGGAAGCGCCAATGCTCACGCGCAAGCAAGCAGAACTCTTGCGTTTCATCCATGAGCGCCTCGAGGAGGCGGGAGTGCCGCCCTCCTTCGACGAAATGAAGGATGCGCTCGACCTGCGCTCCAAATCCGGCATCCACCGCCTGATCACGGCGCTGGAGGAACGCGGCTTCATCCGCCGGCTGCCCAACCGGGCCCGCGCAATCGAGGTGATCAAGCTGCCCGAATCGGTTGCGCACGGCATCGCCGCGAGCCGCGGCCGCGGCTTCACGCCGAGCGTCATCGAAGGCAACCTCGGCCGCGTGCGTGCTGCCTCCGAGGATGAAGGCGGCCGACCGGTCGCGGTGCCGGTGATGGGCCGCATCGCCGCCGGCACGCCGATCGAGGCGATCCAGACCCGCAGCCATACCATCAACATCCCGCCCGACATGCTCAGCACCGGCGAGCACTTCGCCCTCGAGGTGCGAGGCGATTCGATGATCGAGGCCGGAATCCTCGACGGCGATATCGCGCTCCTCAAGCGCACTGACGGCGCCGACACCGGCGACATCGTCGTCGCCCTGATCGACGACGAGGAGGCGACGCTGAAGCGTTTCCGCCGTCGCGGCGCCTCGATCGCGCTCGAGCCCGCCAATACTGCCTACGAGGTCCGCATCCTGCCGCCCAACCGGGTGCGCATTCAGGGCAAGCTCGTCGGCCTGTTCCGCCGGTATTGATTTTCACTCGTTCGGGTCGAGATCCTCGGAACGCGGCGTAGCGTCAGGCGGAGCGGGCTTCGACGCTTCCGGCACAATCGCACCGCCCGGCGCCTGGCTCGCGGGTGACGCGTGTCGCGGCTGAGGCGCGGGCGCCCAAGGGCGGTCGTAGTTTCGCGGGCGCGACGACTCCATCACAAAGCCCGAGCCGTCGCGGCGGAACGTCAGCGCGCCCTGCTCGCGCCAGAGAGTGCGGCCGACCACCATGGCGGCGCAGTCGGGCGCCGTGTCGCGCGCGGTCACGACGATGGCGGCGCGCTCGCAATCCTCCTCCAGCGCATCGGGCGTAAGCGCGTGCGAGACCAGTCGGCCGTCGGCGAGCCTGCCGATGCAGCCTGACGGATCGCAGGTGATGCCGTTGCCAAGGCTCGGATCGCGAACGTCGCGGCCGTCGGCATCCGCGGCGAGCCATTCGCGCGTCGCAAAGGTGTCGCCGCCGGTATGATGGAATGCGAGCCGGCCGTCCGCGCCGCGCACCGCGAAAGTGCGGCCGTCGCTAGCGACCATAACGTCCGGCGTTGGCGTGCGTGCCGCCCAGATCGCTGCGACGATCGCGAGGACGATGCCACTCCAGCGCAGCGGCGTCTTCAACAGCCCGATCACCAGCAGTCCCGCGGTGCCGAGCAAAAGCGGCCCGGCGCCGAAGGCGGTGACGCGGCCGAATGCGCCGGGAAGACTCGCGACCCACAGCGCGACCGCGTCCATCCAGTCGATTCCGTGCCCCATCTGCCGCCAGAATTCGGCATCGAAGCCGAAGGGAATGGCGACGACGCCGAGAATGCCCATCGGCATGACCCAGGCGGAAACGATCGGCATGGCGAGGAAATTGGCGAGCACGCCGTAGGGCGCGAGGCGGTGGAAGTGATAGGCCGCGTATGGCGTGGTGGCGAGGCCGGCAAGCAGCGACGCGAGGATCACGCTCGCGACTTCGCGCACGCCCCAGAGCGCGGCGCGGGCGCCGAGCGAGGAATCGGCGCCGCCGCGCACCCACGACAGGCCGCGTTCGTAGCCCGCGACCAGCGCCAAGGTCGCCGCGAA
>Ga0207644_10001282_pt1 | contig 16182 bp, 13 predicted proteins | sample KBSS73metaG_FD_184326 | JGI IMG/M metagenome (GOLD analysis project Ga0207644, IMG submission 184326) | Switchgrass rhizosphere microbial communities from Kellogg Biological Station, Michigan, USA - KBS S7-3 metaG (SPAdes) (version 2) | ecosystem: Host-associated > Plants > Roots > Rhizosphere... | reverse complement strand
GGACGGACAGCCACGGATAGAGCGCGAAGGTCTGGAAGACGATCGTCGCATGGGGGTTCACGCCCCGGAGCGGCGCCCCCCGGTAGAGGATGCGCCCCTCCGTGGCGGGGCTGAGGCCCGTGATGACCCGGAGCAGTGTCGACTTGCCGCACCCCGACGGCCCGAGCAGGCAGACGAACTCGCCCGCGCGCACCTCGAGGTTCACGCCGTGCACGGCGCAGAAGCTCCGGGCCCCCACGCTGTAGTCCTTGACGACCCCAACGAGCGACAGAAGGACCTCACCGTCGCCGGGGGCGCGCGGCGCGATCCCCTGCGTGGTCATGCGCCGCTCCTGCGTGCGCTCCGTGCGCTCACTTCCGCTCCCTTCATTCCATGCTGAAGCGCCGCTCGGCGACGCGGTAGAGCCATCTCCAGAAGGTCCGGTTGATGATAACGACGGTGAGGACCAGGGCCAGCGTCCCCCCGAGCAGCAGAGCATAGTCTCCTTCGCTCGTCGCGCGCGCGATGAGGGCCCCCACCCCGACGGTGGAATGCGTCTCGCCGCCGAACTGCACGTGCTCGGCCACGATGCTCGCGTTCCACGCCCCGCCGCTCGCCGTGATCATGCCGGTGACCAGGTAGGGCATGAGTCCCGGGAGGTAGAGATTCTTCCACCGGTCCCAGCGGGAGAGCCGCAGGAGAGCGGTCGTGTACCGCAGGTCCTGGGGCAGCGCCGAGGTCCCGGCGATCACGTTGAAGAGCAGGTACCACTGGGTGCCCAGGAGCATCAGGAGGACCGCGGCGAAATTGAGTCCCCCCGGCAGGCGCAGCAGCGCGAGCAGCAGGACGGGGAAGAGCGCGGTCGCAGGGATGGACGCGACGATCTGCACGACCGGCTGGAGCAGTGCGGCCAGCCGCCGGCTCGTCCCGATGGCGACGCCCACGGGGACCGTCCACAGGAGCGCGAGGAGGAGCGCGGCGACGACGCGCGCGAAGGTGGCCCCCAGGGCGAGCGTCAGCTCCTTCCAGGCGCTCGCGGATAGCGTGGAGAGAAGCCCCGCGGCCCGTGCGGCTCCGTAGCCGATCGCGACGACCGCCAGGACCGCGGCCGCCCCCCCGAGCCAGGGAACGCGCCGGGCCGGAGCCGCGGGAGCGTCCGTGATGGCCGCGTCCGGCTCGGCCGGGGTCATCGCGGCATCGAGACGCTCGAGCAGCGGCCGGCGCACGCGCGCGCGAAAGGCCCCCGCGAGCCACGACCGGCGCAGCGCGTCGCGGAACCAAGACCGCGGAACCTGCTCGGAGGGCGACATCTCCACCTTGAACCGGTCCGCCCACGCCAGGACGGGACGCCACAGGAGCTGGTCCAGGGCGACGATGACGACCACGAGCGTCGCCACGCCCGCGAAGATCGCGCGCAGATCTCCCGCCCCGGCGGCCGTCTGCAGGTAGGCCCCGAGCCCCGGCAGGCGGAAGTCCCGTGAGCCGACGTTGAAGATCTCCGCCGCCATCAGGAAGAACCATCCTCCGGCCCAGCTCATCATGCTGTTCCAGATCAGGCCGATCGCCGCAAAGGGCAGCTCGAGGGTCCGGAAGCGCAGCCACGGGGAGAGCCGGAAGATCGCCGCGGCCTCGCGCAGCTCACCCGGAAGGGTCTTGACGGACTGGTAGAAGCTGTACGTCATGTTCCAGGCCTGCGACGTGAAGATGAGGACGATGGCGGCCAGCTCGGCCGCCAGCCTCTGGGGAAGCAGGGCGCTCAGGCCGAGCAGGACGACAGGCAGGAACGAGAGGATCGGCACGCTCTGCAGCACGTCGAGGAGCGGCATCAGGAGGCGCTCCGCGGCGCGGTTGTGCGCGCAGGCGTGTCCGTAGGCCAGGCTGAAGGCGAGCGAGAGGAGATAGGCGACGGCCATCCGCCCGACCGAGAGCGCGGCGTACCACGGAAGGGCCCGGAAGGAGAGCGAGATCGCCGGACCCTCGATGACCGCGGGCGTGCGCAGGGCCAGGCGCGCGCCGGCGTAGAGGGCCGCCGCGAGGGCGAGGACGATGAGGCCGTCGATGGGAGTGAAGGCAGGCCGGCGCGGCAGCGCGGGACTGTAGCGGAAGATCTTCACGGCTCAGGTGGCGAGGCGCGAGATCAGGAGCGTCGCCAGGCCGAGGAACGAGAAGAAGCCGCAGCAGTCGGTGAAGGTCGTGACGATCACCCCCGAGGCCAGGGCGGGATCGATCTTGAGGACGCGCAGCGCCAGGGGGATCATCGCCCCCGCCACGCCGGCGACCATCATGTTGCAGACCATCGCGGTCCCCAGCACGAGCCCCAGGTAGGGATTCCCCTTGTAGAGGAGCGCGATCAGGGCCATGAAGGCGCCGAGTATCGCCCCGATGGCGAGGTTGACGCTCCCCTCCTTCAGGATCGCGCGCAGGGCGTCGCGCGCCGTCACCTCGCCGATCGCGAGCCCCCGGATCACGACCGTGAGCGTCTGCGTGGCCGCGTTGCCACCCATCCCCGCCACGATCGGCATGAAGACCGCGAGGATGACGGCCGCCTGGATGGTGCGCTGGAAGAGCCCGACGACGGACGCCGCCAGGAACGCCGTGAGCAGGTTGACGAACAGCCACGGGAGGCGCTTCCGGATCGAGCGCGACGGGGCGCAGAAGACCCGGTCGTCCGAGCCCAGACCGGCCATCTTGTAGATGTCCTCGGTCGCCTTGGCCTGGATCAGGTCGACGATGTCGTCGACGGTCACCACCCCCAGCAGGCGGTGGTCCTCGTCCACGACGGGGATCGCCACGAGGTCGTGGCGGGAGACGAGGGCCGCGGCCTCGTCCTGCGGCTCGTCCGCCCGGACGGAGCTGACGTCGGACTTCATGATGGAGCCGAGCGGAGTGTCGCGACGCGCGAGGAGGAGCATCCGGTACGAAACGACGCCGACGAGGTAGCCGCGCTTGTCCGTAACGTAGATGTAGAAGATCGGCCCGCTGTCCGAGGCGCGCTGGAGGGCCTCGACGGCCTCGGCCACGGTCGCGGTCTCATCGAGCGCGAAGGCCTCCGGCTTCATGATCGCCCCCACCGTTCCCGCGGGATGGGCGAGCAGCTCCTCGACGGCGTCCGAGGCGGAGACGTCCATCTTCGCGAGGATCCCCTCCCGCCGCTCGGCGTCCAGGAATCGAAGGACCGCGGCGGCGTCCTCGCGGGGGAGGCGCCCGATGAGAGTGACGAACTCGGGGTCGTCCATGTCCTGGAAGGTCTCCGCGGCGACCTCGACCGAAAGAGCCCCGAGAAGATGCACGAGCGCGTCGCGCCCGATGAGCTCCGCGAGCCTGCGGCGGTCCTGGACCGTGATCGACTCGAAGAAGTCCGCCGCATCGCCGGGCCTCATCCCTTCGAGAAGATGCGCGACCTTCCGGTAGGCGCCGTGGCGGAGCATGCGGCGCGCGCTGTCGATCATCAGGCGGGTACGGGCGGGTGCCATGAACGATCCTCCCAAACGACCGCCCATTCTAGACCGCCCCTCGCGGGTTAGAATCCCGGCCTATGAAAGCCGTGACCCTCAAGGGCGGGCTCACCGTCAAAGACGTACCCGATCCCGTGCCCGCGCCGGGTGAAGCGCTCATCCAGATGACGCTGGCGGGGATCTGCGGGACGGACCTCGAGCTGGCCAAGGGGTACATGGACTTCGACGGGATCCCCGGGCACGAGTTCGTCGGGGTCGTCGAGGAGGTCGCGGGAACGGACGACGAGCGCGCCCTTTGGGTCGGAAAGCGGGTCGCGGGCGAGATCAACCTCGCCTGCGGCGTGTGCGTGTGGTGCGCGAAGGGGCTCGGGAGGCACTGCCCCACGCGAACCGTCCTCGGGATCCTCGGCAAGGACGGGGCCCACGCAGAGCGCCTGACCCTCCCTCTGGGGAACCTGCACGCCGTTCCCGACAAGGTGACCGATCGTGACGCGGTCTTCATCGAGCCCCTCGCCGCCGCCTGCGAGATCCTCGAACAGGTCCACGTCACGGGGAGCGAGCGGATCCTCGTGGTCGGGGACGGCCGGCTGGGCCAGCTCGTCGCCCGCCTTCTCGTGAAGGCCGCCCCGTCCGTGACCGTGCTCGGCCGCCATCCCGACAAGCTGGGGCGGCTCGCCGCTCTGGGGATCGCGACGACCTCCGACGGCATGTCCCTCGCCTCCGATTTCGACCTCGCGGTGGACGCGACGGGTTCCCCGTCCGGCCTCTATGCGGCGTCGCGACTGCTGCGTCCGCGAGGAACGCTCGTCCTGAAGAGCACCTACCAGGGCGAGCGGCCCCTTCCCATCGCGAAGATCGTGGTCGACGAGATCACCATCGTCGGTTCGCGCTGCGGCCGCTTCTCCGCGGCGATCCCGCTGCTCGAGTCGGACGCGGTGGCGGTCTCCGACCTCGTCACGGAGGTCCTGCCGCTCGCTCAGGCCGCCGATGCCTACCGGAGGTCGGCCGCCTCGGGGGTGCTCAAGGTGCTTTTGACCCCCTGAGGCACTTGACATCGATTTCCTCTTTCCTAATATTGGACTCGGTGATGGATGTCACCGACTGAACGATCGCAAGCGAACGCGATCGATGGAAGGAGGTGGTAGCAAGAGATGCCGGCCAAGAAGAAAGCCGCTAAGAAGAAAGCCACGAAGAAGAAAAAGTAAAACTCAACAGATCCGGTAGCACTTCGAAGGGGCGCCCAGCGGCGCCCCTTCGGATTTTCAGGCGGGTTTGACCGCGCGAATCGTCGCGGAGGCGATGAAGTCCTCGGCTCCGGATCCGGGCATCCATTCACGGATGAAGACCTGGCTCTCCCGGCGCAGGTCGATCCGGACCTCCTCGAACCCCGACGCCTCGATCATCGCGCGAAGCGCGCCGACCGCGGACGCACCGGCGATGCACCCGGCGAGAGCCCGCGGATCGTCGCGAAGGGCCGCCGGCAGAGGCGCGGACGCGACGATGTCCGAGAGCGCCAGCCGTCCGCCGGGCCGGAGCACCCGGAACGCCTCGCTGAAGACCGAGGGCTTGTCGGGCGAGAGGTTGACGACGCAGTTCGACACGATCACATCGACCGAGCGGTCCGCCACGGGCAGCCGCTCGATCTCTCCCAGGCGGAACTCCACGTTCGGGACGCCGAGCCGCTCCCGGTTCTTCCGCGCCTTCGTCACCATGTCGGGGGTCATGTCGACGCCGATGACGCGGCCGGCGGCGCCGACCTGCTTCCCCGCCAGAAAGCAGTCGAGGCCGCCGCCGCTGCCGAGATCGAGCACCGTCTCGCCCTCGCGCACGTCGGCGAAGGTCAGTGGAGAGCCGCAGCCGAGGCCCATGTCGGCTCCGGCGGGGACCGAGGCCAGATCCTCGGGCGTGTACCCGAGCTGGAGCGAGACCGCCTCCTGGGAGCCGCAGCAGGCGGTGGCGCAGCCGCCTCCTCCTTCCGACCGGGCGACACGGGCGTAGTAGGTGCGAACGACCTCTCTCGTCACTTCGGACTCTCCAGCGTTCATGGCGTCACCTCCTGGAATCCCGGGCTTGCACATCACGATATAATGATATATGAATATGTCCATGAAGACCACCGCCATGGATGTCCGGCCCGTTTCACGATTTTTCAGGGCCCTCGGGGACGAGACGCGCCTTCGGATCGTCGCCCTCCTCTCCCACGGCGAGCTGTGCGTCTGCCATCTCCAGGAGGCGCTCTCGCTCTCGCAGCCCAACATTTCGCGGCAGCTCGCCGTCCTGCGCGCCGCCGGGATCGTGCAGGACCGGCGGGAGGGCACGTGGGTCTATTACCGGCTGCTGCCGCAGGAGGACGAGGATCGCGAGCGCCACCTCAGGGCCCTCGCGCAGTCCTTCGCCAAGCGCGACGTGCTGCGCCGGGATGTCGAGAAGCTCCTCAAGGTCTGCGGGCCGGGAGCCTGCCGATGAACCCTCGGATTCCTGCGGGCTCGAAGCTCCCCGAGGGATCGGGCGGGGAGGACGAGCCCCTCATCCGGAAGCTCTCGGCCATCGACCGCTTCCTGCCGGTCTGGATCTTCGCCGCCATGGCGCTCGGGCTCGGGCTCGGACGCCTCTGGCCGGGCATCGGCCCCGCGATCGATCGTGTCAGGCTCGATACCGTATCCCTGCCGATCGCCGTCGGCCTCCTCTGGATGATGTATCCGGTCCTCGCGAAGGTGAAGTACGGACGGCTGGGCCCACTCGCGGCGCGACGGGGCCTTCTGGGCGTGTCGCTCCTGTTCAACTGGATCCTCGGGCCGGTCCTCATGTTCGCTCTGGCATGGCTCTTCCTCGCGGATCAGCCGCACTACCGGACCGGGCTGATCCTCATCGGTCTCGCGCGGTGCATCGCCATGGTCCTCATCTGGAACATGCTGGCGTGCGGCAGCGGGGAGCTGGCGGCCGTCCTCGTGGCGCTCAACTCCGTCTTCCAGATCCTCTTCTACTCGGTGCTCGGCTGGCTCTTCATCACCGTCGTGCCGGGCTGGCTCGGCGCCAGCACGGCCGAGTTCCACGTCTCCATGGGGGCGATCGCGAAGAGCGTGGGCATCTTCCTCGGCGTTCCCCTCGCCGCGGGCGCACTGACGCGGGTCCTCCTGGTGCGGCGAAAAGGCGAGGATTGGTATGACACCCGCTTCCTGCCCCGCCTCGGGCCGACCGCTCTCCTCGGCCTTCTCTACACGATCGTCCTGATGTTCGCGATGCAGGGCGAGAAGATCCTCCAGCGTCCTCTCGACGTCCTGCGGATCGCGATCCCGCTTCTCATCTACTTCGGGGTCATCTTCGTCTCGGCCTTTCTCACGTGCCGGCGTCTCGGCTTCACCTACGAAGAGACGGCGGCCGTGTCCTTCACCGCCGCCGGGAACAACTTCGAACTCGCCATCGCCGTCTCCGTCGGCCTTTTCGGCATCGCCTCGGGCGAGGCCCTGGCCGGCGTGGTGGGCCCGTTGATCGAAGTCCCGGCCCTCATCGCGCTGGTCTACGTCTCGCTCTGGCTGCGCGCGCGTCTCTTCCGGCTACCGGACGCGATCGCGCCCGCCCCCGCCGCGTCGCGCGCCTCATGAAGACGATCCTTTTCGCGTGCGTGGCCAACGCGGGGCGCAGCCAGATGGCGGCGGCCCTCTTCAACGACGGGGCGGATCCCGCTGCCGCCCGGGCGCTCTCGGCGGGAACGCGCCCCGCACCGGCCGTCCATCCCGTAGTCGTCGAGGTCATGCGCGAGAGCGGGATCGATCTTTCGGCTGCTTCGCCCCGCAAGCTCACGCAGGAGCTCGCCCGGGATGCCGACCTTCTCATCACCATGGGCTGCGGGGACGAGTGCCCGGTCGTCCCGGGCCTTCGCAGGGACGACTGGCCGCTTCCCGACCCCTCCGGGCAGCCCCTCGAGCGTGTTCGCGCGATCCGCGACGAGATCCGCGACCGCGTGCGCGCGCTCCTCGACAGCGAGGGCTGGGGAAGGCCGTAAGGGCGGGGGCAGCTCAGCGCGAGCGGCCCGGCGCGACCGACCCGGTGCGACCGGGCGCGCGCGGGGCGGCAATTCACGCGTTCTTCACATCCGGGCGACATCCCCGCAAGCCTCCGGCGCGATCCTCCTCCGCGAGACCCCTCGGAGGAGAACGCGATGGCCCACGCAATCCCGAGCCCCGAAAACGCACGCTGGCAACCTCTCCCGCGCGAGCAGGAGGCGCACCTCGCGGCCCTGGTCCGCCTGGGCGACCGCGAGGCGCTCGCGCTCCTCGTCGCGGCGAACATGCGGTTCGTGAAGAAGGTCGCGCGGCGCTACCGCCACTGCGGCCTTCCCATGGAGGACCTCGTCGCCGAGGGGTGCCTGGGGATCCTCCAGGCCGCGGGGCGGTTCGATCCTTCCCACGGGACCCGCTTCGTGACCTACGCGGTATGGTGGATCCGCAAGGCGATCCTGATCGCGCTCGGCGAGAGGTCGCGGCTCGTGCGGCTCCCGGAAGGGCAGACGCTCCGGATCCTGGAGCACCGTCGATCCGTCCCCTCCCCTTCACGAGGGAGAACAGTCGCGCCGGCGCGTCATGGATCTCGCATCTTCCATCCGCCCGCTCCTGGCGACGCTCCGGCATGGGGGCGCGAGATGAGCCTGGAGGAAGCGGCCTCGGCGGCGGGAGGCCGGACGCCCCTGGACTGGCTTCGGGCCGCCGATCCGAGCGTCGAGCAGGAGCTCATCCGGGCGGACCGGACCCGGAGCCTGCGCGGAGCGCTCGAGCGGCTGACGAGCCAGGAGCGCGAGGTCCTCGCGCTCCGATTCGGGCTGGACGACCGGCCGGTGCTCACGCTGCGCGAGCTCGGGCGCAGGATGGACCTGAGCAACGAGGGGGTCCGGCAGATCGAGATGCACGCCAAGCGGCGCCTCGCGCTCCTACTGCGCTCCGGTGAGTCCGGGCGGAGGCTTCCGGCCGGGCCGTGCGTTGCGCCCGACTCTAGCGGTGCGCCCGCGCGACCCGCTCGACCTGGTCGAGGTAGCGGGCGATCTCGTCGCGCGGCTTCAGCTCCTGCGATCTCTTGAGCAGGGTCACCGCGTCTGCGTACTTCCCCTGCCCGACCAGGATCTGCGCCAGGCGGACCTTGGCGTCCGCCTCGAACGCCTCGAGGCTGGCAGCGCGCTCGTAGTAGAAGGCCGCCTTCTCGGGCTGGGCGGTCCGTGAGTAGTACTGCCCCAGCAGCATGAGGGCCTCGCCGTCGAGGGGATCGAGCGCCACGATCTCCTCGAGGACCGCGGCCGCCTTGTCCCCGGACCCCTGGGCCACGTCGATGCGGGCCTGGAGCTTGAGCAGGCGGCGCTTGTCCCCCTCGTCGAGCCTCGGCTCGAGGACCGTGCGCATGCGCGCGAGGACCAGGCCCGCCGGGTCGAGGGCGCCGCGCGCCGCGAGCGCCTCCGCGGCGCGGAAGGCGCGGGCGGGAGCCTGTGCCGGATCGAGGTCGATCGCCCGGATGGCGGCGCCGGCCGCCAGATCCATGAGCGCCTCGTTGATGTAGATGTCGCCCAGCGCGTAGAGGATCTCGGGCGTCGCGTGGCCCGTGCGCGCGAGGATCTCGTAGTTCTGGGCCGCGCGGCGCGGCTCCTTCATGCCCAGATAGGCGCTCGCCTGAAGGACCATCAGGTCGGTCCTCTCCGGATGCTTCCCGATCAGCTCCCCGCACAGGGCGGCCGCTTCGGAGTACCGCTCCTCCTTGAACAGGGCCCGCGTCAGCCCCAGCTTCGCATCGAGAGAGTCGGGCGAGAGCAGGAGCGACTGGCGGTAGGCGGACTCGGCGCTCAGGAAGTCCCCTTGCGAGGCATAGGCCTGGCCGAGCAGGCCGTACGTGAATCCGTCGCCGCCCCCCAGCTCGATCATCTTCGTCAGCGCGCGGATCGCCCCGGGCATGTCCCCGGTCCGCATTGCGAGCAGGCCGAGGTTCTTCCACGCGCGCAGGAAGGTCGGAAACTTCTGCACCGCGCTTCCATAGCTCCTGGCGGCCTCGTCGAGGCGGTCCCGCTGGAACTGGACGTTGCCGAGGGTGAAGTCGAGAAGGGCGCTTCCGTCGGGCTTGACGAGCGCGGCGAGCGCCGTCTCCGCGGCCGGAAGGTCGCTGCCGAGCAGCGGGACGATCTTCTCGAGCGCCTCGCGCTCCTGCGGGCTCAGCTTGGGCTCGCGCTCGGCGAGAACGCCGTACGAGCCCATGAAGGACTTCCGGAACTCGGGGTCCTTCCATGCATCGAGCTCCGAGCCCGCGTCGGACGGTGCCGGTGGGGCGGGCGCGGCGCCTCCGCCCGCTGCCGGCGCCACCGGCGCCGCCGACGGGACGAGCGTCCTGGCCGCGCGGACCGGCGGAGCCAGGAGCGCCGTCGCGGCCGCCAGAAGCGCGAGACCCGCGCGGATCGCGGGACGCATCACGAGCCCGCGCTGAACCGGAGCGGCACGCGCATCCTCGCGGCGACCTTCTTCCCGCCGCGTACGGCGGCTTCGAATTTCCATTGTCTGACCGCCTCCAGCACGGGCCGCTCGAATCCGGGATTCGGGGACGTCTCGATCTTCGGATTCACCACTCGGCCCGTTTCGTCCACGATGAAGAGGACGCTGACGGTCCCCTCGATCTTCTTCTGCCGCAATTCGTACGGGTACTGAGGCGCGGTCTGCAGGATGGCCCTCGGCTTCTGGTCCAGCTCGGCGATGGCGAAGGCGCCGTCCCCGCCTCCCTCTTCGGCGCCGGACGCGCGCCCCGTGCCGCCGATCCGGCCCCCCGAGGCGAAATCGACCGAGTTCTGGAGGAACCCGCCCTCCCCCGAAGCCACGTCGGAGGGATTCAGGGCGTCCTCGAGAGCGGAGAGGCTCATGGCGTCGAGCCCCGGCGCGGCGGCCGCGTCGAGCTTCTCCAGCTCCTTGAGGTCCGGAACCGATTCGGCCTCCTTGATCTCTTCTTTCTGCTGCTTCTCCTCTTCCTTCTTGGCTTCCTCGTCGGCCGCCTTCTTCTCTTGTTCCTTCTTCTTCGCGTCGTCCTGGGTCTGGACGAGCTCGACGTTCTCGATCTTCGCCTTCTTCGGATCCTCGGCCCCGGAGCCCATGAAGAAGATCCCGCCGAACAGGAGGATCGCGGCGTGGATCACGACCGCCGCCGCGATTCCCGCGGCGATGCCGAGGTAACCGATCCAGCCGTAGGCGGATTCTCTGTGAGGGCTCACTTGCGGTCCGTGGAGATCCCGACCTTCGTGACGCCGATCTTCCGGACCTCGTCGAGCACGGCCACGACGACCTTGAAGTCCGTGCCCGCGTCCCCGTTGACGACGACCTTCGGGTCTTTCTCCGTCGTCTTCCATGTCTGGAGGCGGAACGGCAGCTGCTGCAGGGTGATCTTTTCCTTGTTGAAGAAGACCTCGCCCTTCCGCGTCACGCTGAGCGTGACGGCGTGGCTCTGCTGCTGCTGGTCCATGAGCTGTCCCGCCGATGCCGCGCCGGGAAGCGCCACCTGGACGCCCTGATTCTTCGTCATCGACAGCGACACCATTACGAAGGTCGCGAGCAGGAAGAAGATGATGTCGATGAGAGGGATGATTTCGATGCGCGCCCGCTTCCGCCCGCCGCCGCCACCGACTCCGTGCATGGCGCTACCCGTTCGCCACGGCGTGGGGGATGAGCGGCGCCGCCGCGCCCGCGACCGCCGGGGGCGCCGGCCACTCGCGCTCCGGATGCAGCAGCAGCTCGAGGCGCGTCGACGCGCCGTCCAGCTCGTGCCGGACTTCCTCGACGCGGCTGTTGAGGAAGTTGAACGGGATCAAGGCGGTGATCGCGATCCCCAGGCCGAACGCCGTGGCGATGAGCGCCTCCGCGATGCCGCCCGTGATCGCTCCGGGAGCCGACAGCTCCCCGCCGATGAGCGAGAAGGACCGCATCATCCCGGTCACCGTGCCGAGCAGCCCGAGGAGCGGGGCGAGCGTGATGACCGTGTCGAGGATCGCGATCCCCCGGCTGAAACGCTTGATCTCGATCGATTGCGCGAGCACGAGGGCGTTCGAGATCGACTTCTCGCGGTGCTCGAGCGCGTAGGTCAGCGCGCGGCAGACGTAGTCGCTGGTCCTGCGTCCGTTGGTCAGGGCCTCGGAGATCCTCCCCGTCTCGACGCAGTCCAGCATCTGCTGCAGGGCGTGCGAGTCGCGCCGCCGCGACTCCGTGACGAGGAAGATGATCCGCTCGATGACGGTCCCGAGAGCGAGGATGGACGCGAAGAGCAGCGGCCACATGATCGGACCGCCCTTCAGGAAGACGTGGATGATGTTCGTGCGCTGCACGAGCTCCTTGAGCGCGCCGCCGCGGGACGGATCGACGGGCACCGAGCCCGTTCCGCCCGTGACCACGGCGAGGATGCCCGCCCCGAAGCCCGCCTCGAGGGGACGCACGGCCGGCTTGGTGGAGCCGGTCTGCGCGAGGGCCAGGCCGGCCGTCTTGCCGTTCGGCGTGGCGAAGAGCGCGATGGGGCCGATGAGCGCGAACTTGCCGTCGGTGACGGCGCCCTGAGGGTCGATCGCCTGCCCGTCGAACCGGGAGCCGCCGATGACGTCCTCGAGCCGCGCGACGGACGTCTTCACGAGCGCGATCTGCTGGCGGAACTTCTCCTCGGGGCTCAGGTTGCCGTTGCCGGGCGCGTTCTTGGCCGCCTCGATCACGGGCGCGTAGCGCTGCAGCTCGCTCACGTTGATCCGCGTCTCGAAGTTGGCCCTGTACTCGTCGAGAAGGGTGCCGACGTACGTCAGCTCGTCCTGCCGGAGCTTGACCTCGCTCTTGAGCGACGTCAGCTCGAGGCTTCCCGCGTCCGTGTCGCGCGAGGAGCGCTCACTCTCGCGGCGCAGGTCCGCCAGCTCGGTTTCCAGCCGCGTGAGCTCCTCGTTGAGGGGGACCCTTTCCACCCGGATCGATTCGCGCAGCGCCGCCAGCTCGGCGAGGCTCGCGTCCAGGTCCTTCTGCGCCGACGCATTGACGGCGTCGAGGTTCGCGTCGGCGGCATGGACGGGCGCGCCGCACAGGACGGCCACGACGGCCGCGACCAGGAGTCCTCGTCCCATGTAGGCCCTCATTGGATCGTCACCGGAAGGGAGATGAACTTGGGACTGCTCTTGTTCTGCAGGATCTCGAGCACCCGGCCCACGTCCGCCGCCACCGCGGGGGCCGGTTGCCACTTCCAGCCGTCCGGGCCCGGCAGGCCCACGCCGGCTTCCCCGCGCGCGCTCAGGTACCAGGCCTGTCCCAGTCCCAGATAGACCGTCTTGACCTCGGAAGGCTTTCCGTCCGAGAGCGAGCGGATCTCGCTGGCGACGGTGATCTCACCGTTGAGGCGGTTCATCTCGTTCAGGATGCCCAGGACGTTCTGGTAGCGCTCGGCCACCGTGACCTTGGCGGCCTCCGGGTCGGGCGGCATCCGGTCGTAGAGCGGCTGGACCTTGTCGCGCATGGATTCGGGCAGCACCTTGTAGAGGGAGCGCACCTTCCCTTCCAGCGTCCCCACCTCTCCGGCCAGCTCGCCGGAGAGAGACTTCGCGGTATCCCGCTCGCCGGTCGACTCCGCCTGGGACTTCCGGAAGTCCTGCTCGCTCTTGTGGGTCTCGTCCACCTTCTGGCGCAGCTGCGCGATCTCGTCCTTCACGAGCTGGATGCGGGAGGTCAGGAGCTCGCGCGCCTGCTGCCAGTCCTTCTTCTCGCGTGAAAGGATCTGCTGGGTCTCGACCCACTTGTCCAGCGTTCCTCGCGCCCCGTCGAGCGTCGTCGGGGCGGGAGACGCGGGAGGGGCCGTCGCCGGGTCCGCGGCCTGCGACGGAGCGATCGCCGCCAGGCAGAGTCCCGACGTCGCCGCCAGCATCCTGATTCCGAAGATCTTCATGGGTCGTGGTCTTTTCCGGACCTATCGAATGTATCGGAGACGTGTTTCGAGGGGGTTACATCCGTCTGTCATCCGCGTGTCCTACCATCTCCAGCCGGCGGAGACGCCGAACTGGGAGGAGGTGGAGCGCAGGGTCTTGATGACCTCTTCCCCGTCCGGCAGGCGGGCGACCGTCCGGGCGTCGCGGCGGAGCAGGTTCATGGCCTTGAATCCGACCCGGAAGTGTTTTCCCAGCTCCTGGGACCCGGTGATGTCGAGCGTGTCGTGGGGCTTCTCGAAGGTGTTCGGGAGCCCGTCCTCCGGGCCGCGGGCGGCCCCGGTGCGGAGCGTCTCGCCGACGTAGTTGTAGAAGAGCGCGAGCGCGGTCCCCTTGTGGTCCCAGGTGAGGCTCGCGTTGAACAGGTACTTGGGCTGCCCCAGCAGGCGGCGGCTCTCTTCGTCGAGACCGTAGGCGGCGAGCGATTCCTGCTCCGCGGCCGGCACGTCGACCTGCGAATCGATCCAGGTGAAGTTCATCCCCCCCTGGAAGCCGCTGGCCCAGCGGCCGAGCCCCGACAACGACGACCGGCCTTCCAGCTCGAACCCCTTCACCCGGCCCTTTTCGTAGTTGACCGGCTGGACCAGGACGTTGCTCGCCACCGAAAAGCTGATGAGCTCGATGGGATCCCGGATCTTCTTGCCGAAGATCCCCGCGGAGAGCACGCTCCCGCTCGACGGGAACCACTCCCATCGCAGGTCGGCATTGTCGATGTGCGACAGCGTCAGGTCCGGGTTGCCGACGAACTTGTCTCCGAAGAGGAACTCCTCCGTCGCGACCGGCGCGAGCTCGCGGAAGGTCGGGCGCGCGATGGTCTGCGTCCAGGACGAGCGAACGCTCATGTTCGACCGGAGCTTCCAGGTGAACGAGATCGAGGGGAGGGTCGCCGTGTCGCGGATGTGCGTCACCGCCTCCTGCTCGGGGACGAACTTGATGCCCCGGTCCCCGGAAGGGAACTGGACGATGACCTGGACCAGGCCGAACGCGTCGTTGTGGGGGACGATGTCCATGCTCGTCCTCTCCATGCGCACTCCCGCCGTCACCATGAGCGGGCGCGCCAGGTGGAAGTCCATCATGGCGAAGGCGGCCCAGATGTCCTGCGCGCCGTCGTAGTTGACGTCGTCGCCCAGGGGCGCGATGTACCAGAGGATCTGGTCGGGCGCCGGGGGACCGTTCCTGGCGAGCCCGATCCGACGGTCCGAGAGAAAGACATCGGTCCAGAGCTGGCCGGGCGTCCCCTCGTAGCTGGTCAGGGTCGTGTTCCTGACGTAGACCGGACGTCGGGGGTCGTTTCGCGAGCCGGGGAACTGCGTGGCGAAGTAATAGCTGAAGGAGCGCTGCTCGTACAGGCGGTTGGTCCGGTCGGTGTTGAAGCCGAGGCGGATGTGCTCCTCGTCCTCGGTCCAGTCCTCGAAGGAGAAGTCCCCGCTGCCGCTCAGCTGCCAGTTGTCCTCTTCGATGTTGCGCCAGATCCGGCGCGTGTTCTCGGGCTCGGTGCTGTTTGCCGGACGGTTGCTCACGAAGGAGTCGACGACGAAGCTGTTCCGGAAGAAGCGCACGTCCGGCTCCTGCTGGCGCGAGTCGTTCGTCGAGAGCGTCCAGTCGAGACGCCAGGGGCCCGCGAGGTGGTCCCCGTGGAGCTGGTTCGAGCCGACGGACCTCTCCGTGTAGTGAAGGCTCTGGTTCTGCTCCACCACGTCCTGCTCGGGATCCTTCACCTGGAAGCGCGCCTCGTCCTCCGCCGAGTGATTGCGCAGGACCGTGAGCGACAGGTTCTGGCCGGTGGCCGGCTGATAGACGAGGCCGCCGAGCACGCCCTCCAGAAGCTCGTCCGTGCCCTTGGAGTCCGTCCGGGAGCTCTTGATGCTGAACCCCTGCCCGGCCACGGAGACCACCGGCACGTCGTAGACGCCGTCCTCGTAGAAGTCGTACTTGTGATTCCAGGTGAACGCGCCGAGGACGCCCAGGACGCCGCCGTTCGCGAAGGTGAACCGGTCCCCCAGCTGGATCGACCCGCTCGTGTTCCATCCGGGGGTCGACGTGCTGGTCCCCATCACGGGATCGAAGGACCGGGTGTAGCGGTCGATCTCCACCGCTGCGGCCGCCTCTTCCGGCGTCGGGCTGCTGCGGAATCGCGGAGGGACCGGAGGCAGCTCGTCAGTGCGCGCGCTGAGCGCGCGGCTGTCCGCGCCGAAGCCCGTGAGGTTCACGCCGCCCCCCTCGTAGGAGAGGAAGTCCTCGTTGCCCGTGGCGCTGGTGTCGTAGTCGGTCGACAGCGTCACCCCGAGGACGGGTCCGTCGGGGATCCCCTTCGTCTTGATGTCGACCCCGCCACCCGTGAAGTCGCCCGACAGGTTCGGCGTGAACGTCTTCGTCACGGTGATGCTGTCGACGGTGCCCGTCGGAAAGAGGTCCATCTGGACGGCGCGGCGACGCGGGTCCGCGCTGGGCACGCGCACCCCGTTGAGCGTGGTGCCCGTATAGCGGTCGCTGAGACCGCGGACGGTGGCGTACTTCCCCTCGGCGATGGAGGTCCCCGTCACCATCTTCAGGGCGCCCGTCACGTCCGAGACTCCGGCGCGCTTGATGAGGTCCGCCGAGATCGCGTCCTGGATCACCGTTGCCGCCGCTCGGACCTCCAGGATCCCCACCTCGCCGCTGGAGAGCAGGTCCGCGCCGGTGATGACCAGCTCCTCCATGTCGACGACCTCCGACGCCAGCTCGATGCGAAGATCCGAGAGCCGTCCCGGGGCCACCGCCACGCTCGTCACGATTTTTCGCTCGTACCCGTCCTTGTCG
>Ga0207644_10001278_pt1 | contig 16194 bp, 11 predicted proteins | sample KBSS73metaG_FD_184326 | JGI IMG/M metagenome (GOLD analysis project Ga0207644, IMG submission 184326) | Switchgrass rhizosphere microbial communities from Kellogg Biological Station, Michigan, USA - KBS S7-3 metaG (SPAdes) (version 2) | ecosystem: Host-associated > Plants > Roots > Rhizosphere... | reverse complement strand
TTCCTGGACGGTCCCACCGCAGTCGAACAGCACGACCAAGTCCAAGGTGCGCGTCATCGCCTACAACTCGTCGCATGTCAGGGCGGGGGCGGATGTCTCGGATGCGCCCTTCACGTTCGCCGTAGTCAAGGTCGATTCACCGAACGGCCACGAGTACCTGTCGTCCGCCACCACGAGGACCGTCAGATGGACGACCTATCCCACGACGCGTCCTGTCGAGAGCGTCTCGCTCTTCCTGTCGACGACGGGTGGAGCGACCTGGAAGACGATCGCGACGGTTGGAGGCAACCCGGGACTCTATGACTGGACCGTCCAGGTCGTCGGCCGCTTCCGCTCGAATTGCCGGCTCCGTGTGATGCTTCGCGATGTCGCGGGCAAGAGCCTGGGCAGGGACGAGAGCGACGCCGCTTTCGCGATCGAGCCCTGACATCCGAGATCGACGGGAATGACACGACGGGGACGACGGCTCGAGACGCGCCGCCGCCGATTCGTCAGAAGCGGTCGCCGATCACAAAGTAGAAACGTTCCCGGTCCGGTTCGGTCCAGCCCCATCCGATCCTGGCCGGGCCGAGAGGAGTCTCGGCTCCGAGGAACACCGAGCCGCCGTAACGGAGGGAATCCCAGGTAATCGCATCGTCCGCACCATAGACGTTGCCCGCCTCGAGCGTGGTCCCCGCGAAGAGCCGTCCCGCCAGCGGGCCGAGAGTGATTCCGGTGAGCTGGTGGTAGAAGCCGAGGCCGAAGGTGCCGCCCTGATCCCCGATCAGCTCGTTGTCACCGAGGCCCGAGAGACGTCCGGCCCCGCCGGCCACCGCGGCGGTGCTCAGCGGTCCTCCGCTCGAGAAGTTGTCGATCAGGGAGGCGAACGGGGCGAACGTGTTGCGTCCCACGGAAAGGAATTGCTCCCACTCGACACGCGCTTGGGTCGCGTCTTCGTCGCCCCCCAGGGACTCGAGAGTCCGATCGAACGCTACGGTTCCATGGGCTCCGTGCGTCGGGAACACCGGACGGTCGCGCGAATCCATGGAAAATGCGCCGCGCACGCCGCCGAGCTGGTCTTCCCCCTTGCCCAGATTGGGAGGTCCGATCCGTACGTCGCCCGTCTCCCTCCCTCGATAGATCCCCGCGCGGAGCTCTCCCCAGTTTCCGAGCGTGCGGCCGGCGGCGAGGCCGCCTCCGTAGTAGTTGAGGCGCAGGTCCGCCACCGGCTGTCCGTCGATCCAGAGCGACTGGGTCGTGCGCCCGATCGCGACGCCGGCATCGGCGAACCACCTTTGCCCCCAATCGAGCGGCTGATAGAACTCCGTGGACGCGAGCGACTTGCCGCCGATCTGGAACGTGTTGACCCACTCGCCGTTGAGACGGTTCACCGCCAGGACGCGGTGGCGGATGAGGACCGCGTAGGCGTCGTCGCCCTGAAAGTCGCTCCGGAGGTTCACCCCGAACTGGAGGCTCCCGCGGCTGTAGGGCTTCTCGGGGGTTCGCAGGGTGAGGCGGCTCGCGCCGTCGTCGACCTTGAGGTCGTAGGACATGAGGCCGAAGGTATCGAAGGCCGAGAGATTGATCAGGTCCTTCTTGAGCTGCGCCTCGTCCAACGGCTGACCTGGGGCGACGTGGAGACGTTTCGTCACGACGCGGTCGTCCAGCCAGGAGGTGTTCTCCAGGTGGAACTCCTTCAACGGGACCGCGGTCGCATCGGTCAGATGGTGGCGCGCCTCGAACTGCTTCCAGCGCTCGGGGTCCGCCCCCAGGGGACGGAGGAGAGCCACCTGTTTCCGCGCCGCCTCTTCTCCGAGCGCCACGGCATCCCGCGCGCGGTCGAAACTCTTGAAGGAGATGTCTCCCAGCACGGGCTCGATCAGGACGTCGGTCTTCGAGAGCCGCTCCTTGTCGACGTCCACGCTCCCGGCGGTGAGGTACGCCGTGAGCTGGTTCATCACGCCCAGGAAGGAGAGGCGTCCGATCTCCGTGTCGAGCGGCGTCGAGATGTTCACCGCGATGATCTGCTCGGCGCCGAGCTTCTGGGCGACGCCCACCGGGAGGTTCGCCGCGGAGCCGCCGTCGACGAGCTGGCGTCCATCGAGGATGACCGGCGGGAAAGCTCCCGGGATCGACATGCTCGCGCGCATGGCCAGGGCGAGGTCCCCCTTCGCCAGGACCACGGCCTTGCTCGTGCCGAGGTCCATGGCCACGGCGCGGTAGGGGATCGGGAGCTTGTCGAAGTCCGTCTCGTCCGTGGCGTGGACGACGAGGTCGCGCAGTGTGAGCTCCAGCTTCTGCCCCCCCAACAGGCCGGTCGGAAGGGACGGCTTACCGCCGACGAAACGGAGCTTGAGCGGGACGAGATAGGGACTGTCGTCCCCTTTGCGCCGGTAGGGGCGATCGGTGCGCTTGACCGTATCGAAGAAGATCTCGTTCCAGTCGATGGTCGCGAGGATGTCCTCGATCTGCTGCGGCGAGTAGCCGGCGGCGTAGAGCCCTCCCACGATGGACCCCATGCTCGTTCCCACGATGAGGTCGGGAACGATGTGGTTCTCCTCGAGGACCTTGAGGACGCCGATGTGGGCGGCGCCCCGGGCTCCGCCGCCGCTCAGCACGAGGGCCAGCTTGGGATGCTTGCCGGGCGTGGGCGGCGCCGGCGGCGCGCTGCCCTCGGGTCCGGCGGTCTGACCGAAGGAAGGACCGGCCGCGAGGGCCAGAAGGAGGAGCGTGGAGAGCAGGCGCTGCGCGGGATCCCTCATGGGCGGGATTCTCCCACCAAAGGGCCGCGGAGGGATGGGCGGCCCCCGACCGCGCTCTTCATGACCGCCGCCGCGCGGCTCAGCCCGACAGCGCTTCCGACAACGCGGCGAGGGAGACGTCGTACCGATAGGTGATCTGCATGTGGCCGTCGTCGAACTCTTCGTGGCGGTGCGCGATGCCGCGAGCGGCGAGCTCCTCGGCGAGGACGCGCGCGCCGAAGTGGAGGTTCCATTCATCGCGGGTTCCGCAGTCGATGAAGAGGAGCCGGAGCGACCGCAGCGCGGACTCGTAACGGCCGACGAGGCGCGCGGGATCCCATTCGAGCCACCGCGCCCAGACGTCCTCGCGCAGGCGCCCCGTGCGCAGATCGAAGGGCAGCTCGATCCCCAGCTCGCTTTCGGTGTCGGGAGAATAGGCGGCCGCCATCGCGAGGATGTTCAGGACCGTGAGGTCCTCGTGCTTCTTGCGCACGCTCTCCTGGAACGCGCGGAAGAACGGGCCGACGCCTCCCGCCTTCTGCACGCCGTTCAGGAACTTCGGGAAGTCGGGGAGGTAGCAGTACTCGAAGAGCATGTCGCCGCTGTGGCACGCGACGGCGTGGAAGACGTCGGCGTTGCGCATGCCGTGGATGATTGCGCCGAACCCGCCGCTCGATTTACCCATGACCCCGCGCCGGTCGGGGCGCGTGCGATAGGTCGCGTCCGCCCACGGAACCAGCTCGCGCACGAGATGCTCTTCGTAGCGGCCCGTCGCGGATGAATCGATGTACTGGCTCCCGCCGAAGCGCGTGAAGCAGTCGGGCATGACGAGGATCATCGGTCGGGCCCGGCCGGAGGCGATCAGCCGGTCCATGCGCTCGGCGATGTTCGGCGCCCAGCCGTCCTCGTTCAGCAGCATGACGCCCCGCCCCGTATAACCCGTCAGGCAGAAGACGACCGGGTAGCGTGTGGAGGGCGCCGCGTCGTATCCGGGCGGCAGGTACACCGGCACGGTCCGCACCGCGGGATCCCCGCAAGGGTTCGATTTCAGGACCTCGCTCGTGAACGCGATCCTCTCGACGCGGCCGGAGACGGACGTCATGCCAGGGCTCCTTTGCGCCCCCACTATAGGCAGGAAGGCGTCCGGCTTGCCAGCGCCGTGGGGGCCGGGCTATTCTCGTCGCGAGCCCGTTCCCGGTAAGGCAATCCGTCGTTCCCCTGAAAGGCAGCCCGTCATGCGCGAGATCACCGAGTTCGTCAACGAGCCCTTCACCGACTTCGGCAAGTCCGAGAACCGCAAGGCCATGGAGGCGGCGCTGGCGAAGGTTCGCGCCCGGCTCGGGGCCTCTCACCAGGTCGTCATCGGCGGCAAGCGGATGGCGGGGGACGGAACGTTCGTGTCCACGAACCCGTCGCGCCCCTCCGAGATCGTCGGCGTCTTCGAGAAGGGGACGGCCGAGCTCGCCGACCTCGCCGTCAAGACCGCGCACGAGGCGTTCGCGTCCTGGTCCCGCACGAGCGCGCGCGATCGCTCCGAGGTCCTGTTCAAGGCCGCGGCCATCCTGCGCGAGCGCAAGCACGAGATGTCCGCGTGGATGATCTTCGAGGCGGGGAAGAACTGGGCCGAGGCCGACGGCGATACGGCGGAGGCGATCGACTTCTGCGAGTTCTACGCGCGCGAGAACCTGCGCTACGCGGGCGAGCAGCCTCTCACGCGCATCCCGTCCGAGAAGAACGAGCTGCGCTACATCCCGCTCGGTGTCTGCGCGATCATTCCGCCGTGGAACTTTCCGCTCGCGATCATGGCGGGAATGACGGCGGCCGCGTTCGTCACCGGCAACACGGTGGTGCTCAAGCCGGCGAGCGACACGCCGACCATCGCCGCGCGTTTCTTCGAGATCCTCGAGGAGGCCGGCCTGCCCCCCGGCGTCGTGAACTTCCTGACGGGGCCCGGGAGCCTCGCGGGGGAGTCCCTCGTGAAGCATCCGCTCGTGCGCGTCGTCGCGTTCACGGGCTCGAAGGCCGTCGGGCTGCGCATCAACGAGCTCGCCGCGAAGGTCGGCCCGGGACAGAAGTGGGTGAAGCGCGCCGTCCTCGAGATGGGCGGTAAGGACTTCATCATCGTCGACAGGACCGCCGACGTCGACGCCGCCGCGACGGGGATCGTCTCGGCCGCGTTCGGCTTCCAGGGGCAGAAGTGCTCGGCGTGCTCGCGCGCGATCGTGGACGCTTCCGTGTACGACGCCGTCGTCGCCAAGGTTGCGGAGAAGACCAAGGCGCTCGCGGTCGGCGCCGCGGACGATCCGGCGACCGCCGTCGGACCCGTGATCAACGAGGATGCGCGCCGCAAGATCCTCAATTACGTCGAGTCGGGGAAGTCGGAAGGGCGGCTCGTCGCGGGAGGCGGGGCGGCGGACGGCTCCGGGTGGCTGATCCAGCCGACGGTCATCGCGGACGTGAAGGAAGACGCCCGGATCGCCCAGGAAGAGATCTTCGGTCCCGTCCTCGCCATCCTCAAATCGAAGGACCTCGACGATGCGCTGCGCATCGCGAACGGAACCGAGTACGGCCTGACCGGATCGATCTACTCGAACGACCGGGCCGCGATCGACCGCGCCAAGAACGAGGCCTTCGTCGGCAATTTCTACGTGAACCGCAAGTGCACGGGCGCGCTCGTCGGCGTGCACCCGTTCGGCGGCTTCAACATGAGCGGCACCGACTCCAAGGCCGGCGGACGCGACTACCTGCTGCTCTTCCTCCAGGCGAAGGCGATCAGCGAGCTGACCTCCAGGTAGGCGCCTCGCCCGGGTCCGCGGGTCCCTTGCGGATCCGTGATCCCGCGCACGATTCCGCAACGCCTTCGGCCTCCGGTCCTTTCGTCCGAGGCCGCCAACTCCTTGGAAATACTGGAGTTGCGCCGGGATCGCGCCGCGCGGCGGGCTGGTCCGCACCTTGCTCCCTCACGGGCGAGCGATGAACGACACGCGGCCCCATCACCAGCCGGGGCTCCCGGTAGTGCCCGACGCCGACGATGTTCTGGCGGCGATCCGGCGCCTGGACCTCTCGGGGCCGCGCGAAAAGGACGATCTCGGGCCGTCGGTGGAGGCGGGCGTGTCGGGGCGCACCGCTTCCGCCGGCGGCCCTCTTGTTGTCTCTCCTCCCCTTCGCGATCTGGGCCTCCTGCTCGACGACGCCCTCATCGACAACCTCTTGATGTCGGAAGGACCGCAGGTCTCGATCCCGGTCGAGATGGCGCTCGACGCGCTCTCGGCGCACGAGGCCAGCGCCGGCGCGGGCGCCGCCGATACGATCGGCGCGAGCGCCGGCGATACGCTCGGCACGCGCTGGCGCCTCACGTCCTGGTCGGGACGCGAGGGGCGGAGCGGGAAGCTGGAGCTCACGGCCACCCTCGTTCCCTCGCCACCGGCGTTCCTGACCGAGTGGCCGATCCGTCCCCGCGCGCCACGAGCGCGGTCGCGCTTCCCTTGGGATCTTCTCGGAAGCGATCGCCGCCCCTCGGCCCTGGATCGGACCCTCGAGGACGCCGCCCTGCAGGATCTCCCGGGTGCCGAAGCCGGGAGCTTCGCGCCGGACCCCGCCGCGCCGGCGCCGCAGCGGTCGGCGGCGCGAGGGATCTCGGCGGGCGTCGCCGCCGCCCCGGATCACGCCGCGCGCGCCCAGGCCGCCGAGGACAACGCGGGCATCGAGAGCGAGCGGGACCGGCGCGAGCGCGAGGCTGCGCTCGCGATCGCCGAGGCCAGGCGATCCCCATCGCCCGCCATGGTCGCGCTCGCATCGCTGGTCTTTCCCGGATGGGGACAGGCGCTCAACGAGGAACGACGCAAGGCCGCGGCCTATCGGTCGGCATATCTCGCGACGCTCTTCTTCGCGGCCACGCTCGCATGGCGAGGCCCGATCGGCAGGTTGGCCGCGTCCCTCGCGTCCGTCGATACCGCTCCCGCCTTCGCCTGGCTCGGGACGGCCTTCACGGCCGGCGCGGGGCTCTGGCTGCTCTCGATCTACGACGCGCTCGTCGTCCGCATCGCCCGCCGCCGCACGACCTAGGCGGGCTCCCGCCCCGCCGAGCTCCCTTCGGGAGACGCTGGCAGGAGTAGGCCCAAGGGCCAGGCCCAGGCAGGACCCCGCCTCCGCCGAAGCGCGATCTGGGCGCGTTTGCCTGCAATGGAGAGGTCTTTTCCGGGCTCGCACGTGGGAAAAGGGCGTTCGCGCTGGCTTCGCCCTGTTCTTGTCAGTACTCTGTTTGGCGGGGTTCCTTCATGTTTGGGAGAGGGTCGAGCGAACGTCTGATCGCAATAGCCATGGCTTGGGCCGCGGCGATCGCATCGGCTCGCGGCGCCGCTCCCGCTGTTCCCGCCGCTCCTGCCGGTCCCGGCGCCGCGCCACGCGAGATCGCCCTCGCGCAGCGCATCGACGCGGAGCTCAAGCCCGGAGAGTCCCATCGCTATCAGATGACGCTCGCCGCCGGACGCGCGGCCCTTGCCGTGGCCACGCAGACGGGGATCGACGTCGCGCTCGTCTTGCGCGGCCCCGGCGGCGCCGAGATCGCGCGCGAGGATGCGCGCTCGAGCGGGATGGAGCCGCTCGTCGGCATCGCCCCGGTCACGGGCTCGTACGAGATCCTCGTCAGCGGCTCTCCTCGCTCCACGCCGGGCCGTTACACGCTCGTCGTGAGCGATATGACGCTCGATCCCGATCGCGGCGCGGCGCTGCAGCATCACGCCGCCGGACGCCGGCTCGCGTCGGGGGCCCGGGAAGGCTGGCCCGAGTCGCGCGGGGAGTTCATCGCCGCGCGCGCCTCGTGGGACGCGGCGCGCGAGCCCGCGATGGCGGCCTATTCCTCCCAGGAGCTGGGCCTTCTCTCGCTCGCCCTTCAGGACCTCACCGCGGCGAAGGACGCGTTCACCGATGCCGCGCGCCGCTTCGACGATCTGGGGCTCACCCCGGATCTGGCCGTCGCCCTGAAGTCCCAGGGCGAGGCGCTGATGGCGGCGGGTGAGTTTCGCGCCGCGAGCGACGCTCTGCGGACGGTGCTCTCGATGGAGCCGTCCCTGACCCCGGTCGATCGGGTGACGCTGCACTACGACATCGGCTGCACCGCCAAAGAGCTCGGGGACTACGACGCCTCGCTGACGGCCCTGCGCGTGGCGATCGCCGCCTTTCACGATCTGGGAATGGTCCCCAGCGAGCTCACGGCGCGCTCCGAGATGGCCTCCGTCCACGTGATGCGGAGCGATCCCGTTCGCGCCCTCGAGGAGCTGACCGCGGGGGTCGTGCTGAGCCGCGAGGCCGCCCGCCCCGACCAGGAAGCGAGGTTCCATCAGCGCCTGGGCGTCGTCTACTGGGAGGCGGGAGACGAGGACGCCGGCGCTGAGGAATGGGGCCGCGCGCTGACGCTCCATCGCGCCGCGGGGAACCGGATCGGCGAGGCGGCGGTCCTCATGTCGCTCGGCGACTACGATTCGATGCAGGGGAAGACAGGCGATGCGATCGCCAAGTACCAGAAGGCCTACGACATCCTGACCGAGCTCGGCTCGAAGCAGGGCCAGGCGAGGGCCCTCACGCGGCTGGGGACCGCGCTCGCCAAGCGCGGCGAGCTCGCCCGCGCCGAGGAGCTTCAGACGAAGGCGGTCGAGATCAACCAGGCGATCGGCAACAAGCAGGGCGAGGCGCTCGCGCTCAAGAACCTCGCCGCGACCAAGAGCAGCCTCGGCGACCGTGCGGCCGCGCGCGATGTCCTCACGCGCGCGCTCGCCCTCAGCCGGGAGCTCGGCGGCGGCATCGCCCGGCCCGACATCATCGCCGACCTCGCGCTCGTCTACAGGGACCTCGGGGACACGGACCGGGCTCTCGGGCTTCTCGACGAGTCGCTCGCCGAGTTCGAGGCCGAGCAGCGGCGCGCCCTGGTTCCGTCCCTGCAGGCGGGCATCGGGCACGACGCGCAGTCCGCGTACGCGGCGAGGATCGATATCCTCATGAGCCGCCACCTGGTCTCGCCGCGCGCCGGCTGGGACGCGAAGGCCCTGGAGACGGCGGAGCGCGCGCGCGCCAGGGCGCTGCTCGGCATGCTCGCCGAGTCGCACGTAGACATCCGCAAGGGGGTCGAGCCCGCGCTGCTCGCCCGCTACCGGTCGCTGCAGGCGGAGGCGGCGTCCGCGAGCGCGGCGGCGAAGGCGGACACAGGGCGCCTCTCCGACCTCACCTCCAGGCTCCATCTCGCCGAAGCGGAGATCCGCCGTGCCAGCCCGGCCTATGCGGCGCTCACGCAGCCCCAGCCGCTCGATCTCGCCGCGATCCGCGGGCGCGTGCTCGACCGGGACACCGTCCTTCTGGAGTACGCCCTCGGCGAGAAGCGCAGCTGGCTCTGGGCCGTGACGAAGGACGAGATCGTCAGCGCGGCCCTCCCGCCGAGGGACGAGATCGAGGCCGCGGCGCGCCGGCTCTACCAGGATCTCGGCGTCCGCCCCTCGGTCGACGGCGCGCGGCGGACGGAGGAAGACGCCGCTGCGGTCGGACGCGCTCTCCTCACGCCGATCGCGGCGCGGCTCGAGGGTCCCTGGAAGGGAAAGCGGCTCGTCATCGTTCCCGTGGGCGCGCTCGACTACGTGCCGTTCGGCGCGCTGCCCGCGCCGTCTCGGGCCGGAGCGGAGGGATCGCCCGCGCAGCGTCTCATCGAGGTCCACGAGGTCGTCACGCTGCCGTCGGCATCCGTGGTGGAGCGCCTGCGCCGGGAGCGCGCGGGGCGTCGCGCGGCGCCGCGGCGCATCGCCCTGTTCGGGGATCCCGTCTTCGGGTCCGACGATCCGCGCGTCCGCCGAGATGGGGATGCGGGCGCCCTGTCCCGCGCGTCCGGCACGCGCTCCGGAGAGGAGTCCGACCCGGAATCCAACTCGGAGTCCGACCCGATGCCCGACCCGAGCGAGTCCGATCCCGGATCGCGGGCGGCGCTCGTGGCCGCCGGAGCGAAGGGCTTTGCCAGGCTGCCCTTCTCGCGTGAGGAGGTCCGCAGCATCGCGTCGCTCCTGGGCGAGCAGGACGTCCTTCTCGCGGTCGACTTTCGCGCGAGCCGCGCGCTCGGCACGAGCGCCGCGCTCGGCGGCTACCAGATGCTTCACTTCGCGACGCACGGGCTTCTCGACACCGCGCATCCGGAGCTCTCGGGCCTCGTGCTTTCACAGGTCGACGAGAGCGGCCGTCCGGTGGACGGGTTCCTGCGCCTCCAGGACATCTACAACATGCACCTCGGCGCGGACCTGGTCGTCCTGAGCGCCTGCCGGACCGCCCTCGGGCGCCAGATCGCGGGCGAGGGGCTGGTCGGCCTGACGCGCGGGTTCATGTACGCGGGATCCCCGCGCGTCGTGGCGAGCCTCTGGCAGGTGGACGACAGCGCCACATCGGTCCTGATGACGGCCTTCTACAGCGGCATGCTCAAGGACAAGCTCCGGCCGGCCGCCGCGCTGCGCGCCGCCCAGCTCCGGATCGCCGCCGACCCCCGCTGGAAGGCGCCCTTCTACTGGGCCGGTTTCACGCTGCAGGGTGACTGGCAGTGACGAAGGCGCGAGGACAGCCGCGGCCGGGCTCGGGCTTCGAGAGGCTGCTCGCCCGCCTGGAGGCGGATCCGGCGCGCGCGGAGGCGGAGTTCGCCCGGTTCCGGCGGTCCCTCACCAAGTTCTTCGACTGGCGCGGCGCCCACTGGCCGGAGGACTGCGCCGACGAGACGCTCGACCGCCTCGCCCGCAAGCTGGAGGAAGGCGTGGAGATCCTCGACGTCCCCGCCTTCGCGCGCGGGATCGCGAAGCTCGTTCTCCAGGAAGCGGCGCGCTCGCAGGAGCGACTCACGCCGATCGACGCACTGGAGGCGCGCGGCGCGGTGCCTGCCGCGGCGGAGGTACGAGGAAGGGACGAGCCGCTGGCCGCGCACCTGGACCGGTGTCTCGAATCCCTGGCGCACGACGCGCGCACGATGGTCCTCTCCTACTACGGAGGCGGCAAGGGGAAGGGCAAGATCGAAGCGAGGCGCCGTCTGGCGCGCGACCACAGGCTCTCCGACAACGCGCTGCGCAGCCGTGTCCAGAGGCTCCGCGATCAGCTCGAGGACTGCGTCCGCGCGCGGGCGGCGCTGGCGGAAAGAGGGGGAAGGTGAATCCGGCGATGATCGCGACACGTTTCGGAGGGGTCCGACACGGGTAGATAGATGAAGAACTCACCTTCCATCGATCCGGGCACGATCCGCGCGTATCTCCTGGGCGACCTCCGTTCGGAGGACATGGACGACTTCGAGAAGGCGTACTTCGCGAGCGAAGAGGCGCTGGACGAGGTGGCGGCCGTGGAGCAGGAGATGATCGAGGAGTACCTTGCGCGCTCCTCGAGCGACGCCTCCGCGTTCGAGAGCCGCTATCTCGATACGCCGCCACACCGCCTCCGTGTGGCCCTCGTTCGGGAGCTGCAGCGCCGCGCGCCGCCGAGCCGCAGCATGGGGCGCATCTTCCCCTTCGCGCTCGCCGCGGCGATCCTGATCGCGGCGGGGCTCGGCTTCGTGCTGATCCGCCGCGGCGGCCCCGCCGGCGAGCGTGCGGCGGTCAGCCCCGCGCCCGGCGGTTCGGGGACGGCATCTTCCACCTCCTCGGCGGCCATGGTCGCGATCACGCTGCCGGTCATCATGGTCCGCGGGGAAGGAGAAACGCCCACGATCCGTCTCGCCGCGGAGGATGCCGGCATCACGCTCAGGCTCGAGCGCGGTGAAGCCGCGCCGGTCGCGGCGGCGGAGCCTTACCGCGTCACGGTGAGGACGGTGGAAGGCGAGGAGATCTGGAAGGGTGAGGCCGCCGCCGCGACGGGCGCGGAGGCGACCGACGGCGCGGGAACTCCGCTCGTCGCGTCCGTGACGATCCCCGCCGCGTCGATCGTGGACGGGGATTACGTCGTCGTCCTGGCGCAGAGCCGCCCGGGCTCCCCGGACGCTCCGGCCGCGGACGCCGAGATCCAGCGCTACTTCTTCCGGCTCGTCCGCCGCTGAGAGCGGCGTTTTTTTGACGGGCCGAACGGCCCCGCGCTAGACTCCCTCCACCTTGAAAGCCATCCTCAAGAAGTCCGCCGGCAAGGGCCTGTCTTTGGGCGAGGTTCCGGTCCCGAAGATCGGTCCGAACGAGGTTCTCATCCGCGTCCGCGCCGCCGGGATCTGCGGCACCGACGCCCACATCTACGACTGGAACGCCTGGGCCCAGGAGCGGATCAAGCCGCCGCTCGTCGTGGGGCACGAGTTCGCGGGCGAGATCGTCGAGCTCGGCAGCCAGGTGCGCGGCTACGCGAAGGGCGAGACCGTATCGGCGGAGGGGCACATCACCTGCGGTCACTGCGTCCTGTGCAAGACCGGGCAGGCGCACATCTGCCGCGATGTCTCGATCATCGGCGTCGACCGCGAGGGATGCTTCGCGGAGTTCATCGCGATGCCCGCGAGCAATCTCTGGAAGATCCCGCCGGAGGTGCCGATCGAGTGGGCGGCGATCCACGATCCCCTCGGCAACGCGTTCCATACGGTCCTGACGGCGGACATCCCCGGGCGCAAGGTCATGATCCTCGGGGCCGGCCCCATCGGCCTGATGGCGATCGGGATCGCGCGCGCCTCGGGCGCGGCCCGCGTCATCGCGACCGAAACGAACCCCTTCCGGCGGGAGCTCGCGACGAAGATGGGCGCGCACCAGGTGCTCGACCCCTCGCACGAGGACGTCGCGAAGGCTGTCGCCGAGGCGACGGACGGGCTGGGCGTCGACGTGGCGTGCGTCATGTCGGGCCATCCCGACGCGATCCATCAGGCGCTGCGATCGGTGCGCAACGGCGGGCGCGTCCAGCTCCTGGGGCTTCCTTCCAAGGAGGTCTCGATCGATCTCGCGAACGATGTGATCTTCAAGGGGATCACGATCTACGGCGTCATCGGCCGGCGCATGTACGACACCTGGCAGCAGATGAGCGAATCGCTGCGCGCCGGGCTCATCGACCTCGCCCCCGTGATCACGCACCGGATCCCCTTCGAGCAGTTCGAGAAGGGCTTCGCCGCGATGGCGTCCGGCGATACGGGCAAGGTCATCCTCGTCATGGAGAACCGGTAGGCCGCCCATGTACGGCAAGATGAAGGAAGACCTCGGCCGCACGCTCGCGGAGATCCGCGAGGCCGGGCTGTACAAGGAAGAACGGCGGCTCTCCGGCGCCCAGGGCGTGGAGATCACCGTCAAGGGCCGCAAGGTCCTGAATTTCTGCGCCAACAACTATCTCGGCCTCTCCGGGGATCCGCGCGTCGTCGAGGCCGCGCGCCGGGCGCTCGACGCCTGGGGCTATGGGCTCTCCTCGGTCCGGTTCATCTGCGGGACCCAGGAGCTGCACGTGCGCCTCGAAGAGGCGGTAGCGCGCTTCCTCGGCATGGACGCCGCCATCCTCTACGTCGCCTGCTTCGACGCCAATGGCGGCGTCTTCGAGCCGCTCCTCGGTGAGCAGGACGCCATCATCACGGACGCCCTGAACCACGCCTCGATCATCGACGGGATCCGGCTGTGCAAGGCCCAGCGCCACATCTACGCGCACGCCGACATGTCGAGCCTCGAGGAGAAGCTCCGCGCAGCCGCGGGCGCGCGCTACCGGATGATCGCCACGGACGGCGTCTTCTCGATGGACGGGGACGTCGCAAACCTGAAGGACGTCTGCGACCTGGCGGACCGTCATGACGCCGTCGTGATGGTGGACGACTCGCACGCCACCGGCTTCATCGGCAAGACCGGGCGCGGGACGCCCGAGCACTGCGGCGTCGAGGGCCGGATCGACCTTCTCACCACGACGTTCGGCAAGGCGCTGGGCGGGGCGTCGGGGGGCTGCGTGGCCGGGCACCAGGAGATCGTGGACCTGCTGCGCCAGCGCTCGCGCCCGTACCTGTTCTCGAATACCTTGGCGCCGTCGATCGCCGGGGGCACTCTCGCGGTCCTCGAGCTTCTCGCCTCGACCACGGCATTGCGGGACACGCTCGAGGAGAACACGCGCTACTTCCGCGAAGGAATCGCGGCCGCCGGCTTCGAGATCAAGCCCGGGGTCCATCCCATCGTGCCGATCATGCTCTACGAGGCCAAGCTCTCGCAGCAGATGGCCAAGGACCTTCTCGACGAGGGGATCTACGTCATCGGGTTCTACTACCCGGTCGTGCCGAAGGGACAGGCCCGGATCCGGGTCCAGATCTCCGCGGGGCACGAGCGCGCGCATCTGGACCGCGCCATCGCGGCCTTCGCCAAAGTCGGCCGATCGCTCGGCGTCGTTAAGTAGCGGATCCCGGCCGCGGCTGCGGCCCACCGACGGAACCGGCGGCTGCTCGGCCAACCTCCCTCATCAGGAGCAACGTTGCGTTCATCAAATGCGGCCCCGCCCGCGCTCGGGCGGACGGGGCCGGTCGTTCAGGCACATAGGCGCGTGGACAGCAGGGACACGGTGCTTTCGCCCTCCTCGGTGAGGAGGTAGGTGTCGTCTCCGGCCCAAGCCAGGAGATTCCGGTTGACGAGACCCATCAGAGCATGACGCGCCTCGCCCTCCGCTCCGGGCTTTTCGTTCAGGGTGAGCTGCACCAGATCCGTGGCAACCCTGCCGCTGTAGACGGACAGGAGGATGTCTTTTTCGAGTTCGGACATCTTCACTTCTTGGAAAACAGTGGCCATTTACCGCTCCTTTCCATTCATACGATGGATAGAGCAAATTGGATGCCGGACGGGCGGCGGCGTGTTTTTCCGCGTGATGGGCCGTGAATCGCCACGGAAGCGGTGAGGAAAGGGCGCGGGAGGGCCCCCCGTGTCCACAAGAGGTGTCGCCCGCGCTGAGCGGTTTTCCCTCTCAGTACGATTCAGCGGCGGCTGCTGCCGGACTCGAGGGCGAGGATTCCGTGAAGGGCCTGGATGACAGCGCCATGTGGCGGTAGCCGCCGCCGACGATCGCGATGAAGTTCCGAGATGCGACGAAGAGGATCTTTGAATGACGTCCTCCTTCCGGAAAACGGCAGCCGTCTTTTTCTAACGAAAACGTGTGCAAGGAGTTAGGGTCTGTTGATCCCCCGCACCTAGCATCGAGCATCGGGAGTATCTTGAAGGCCGCGCGGACCCGCACGAGAACGCAGGCGTGTTCTTCGGCGGACGCGCCGGGAGGTGTGCGATGCGCCCACGAGAGTCGATGGCGGTCCTGTGGCTGTGCCTGCTCGCGGCGATGAGCGCCGTTGCCGCCGCCGACGGCGCCGGCGGCACGTCACCGGAGCCCGCGCCGGCGCCTCCGGCCGCCGCCTCCGACGCCCTCCCGGCATCTGCCGCTCCGGCGGTCCCGAAGATGCCCGCTGGAAAGCCGATCACCGCGCGGGCGCTCACGCTCCCCGGCGGCGGGGCCGAGGGGGTCTTCATGGATTACCTCGCATGCGATCGCGCCGCGGGCCGTGTCTGGGTGCCCGCGGGGAACACCGGCAGCGTCGACGTCATCGATGCGGGCACGGACAAGGTTGCGCGGATCACGGGCTTCCCGACGGCGGAGGTCGAGCGCCGCGGACGGAAGCGCACCGTCGGCCCGAGCTCGGCGAGCGTGGGCGACGGCGTGGTCTACGTGGGGAACCGCGCCAACTCCAACATCTGCACCGTCGATGTGAAGTCGCGAAAGATCGGCGCCTGCGCCGTACTGCCGTCGATGCCCGACGGCGTGGTGTACGTGGCCACGACGAAGGAGGTTTGGGCGACGACGCCCGGCGACGCATCGCTCGTGGTCCTGGACGCGTCGAAGCCGGGCGCGCTCACCATCAAGACGTCGATGAAGCTGGAGGGAAGCCCGGAGGGCTACATCGTGGACGCGGCGCGCGGGCTCCTCTACACGAACCTCGAGGACAAGGACCGCACACTGGCGATCGACGTCAAGAGCCGCGCCGTCAAGGCGACCTGGAAGCCGGAGTGCGGCGAGGACGGCCCGCGAGGGCTCGCGCTGGACACCGCGCTCGGCTTGCTCTTCGTGGCCTGCACGGATCATATGGCGGTCCTGGACACGGCGCACGACGGGACGATCCGGTCGACGCTTCCGATGGGGGAGGGGGTCGACAACATCGACTACCTGCCGTCGAAGCGCCAGCTCTACGTGGCCGCCGGCCGCAGCGGGACCTTGACCGTCGCGCACGTCGCCGACGACGGAAAGCTCACCGCGATCGCGTCAGGCCCGACCGCGGAAGGCGCGCGCGTCGTCGTGGCGGACGCCAAGGGCGGGGCCTACGTCGCCGACTCGCGAGGCGGGCGCATCCTCTATTTCCCGCCGATGTAGCGCCGCGGCTTACGGTCCGGCCGGAGCCCGGCGCCGGCCGACGCGCGCGTCGGTCGCGTGCTCTCGGACAAGGACTTCAAGATGGCGTGGACGACGTTGGAGTCGGACTCGGAGACCGCGATCGCCCCGACCGCTCCGGAAGCCGCCT
>Ga0207644_10001271_pt1 | contig 16224 bp, 14 predicted proteins | sample KBSS73metaG_FD_184326 | JGI IMG/M metagenome (GOLD analysis project Ga0207644, IMG submission 184326) | Switchgrass rhizosphere microbial communities from Kellogg Biological Station, Michigan, USA - KBS S7-3 metaG (SPAdes) (version 2) | ecosystem: Host-associated > Plants > Roots > Rhizosphere... | reverse complement strand
GGCAAGGTGCTCAAGCGCGAGCTGCGCGATCGCTTCATTGCCGAACACTCGGCCTCTCCTGCGGTGCCGAAGGGCTGAGGCCCTCCGGCCCCGCGCCCGCACCCGCGGCCTCGAAGGTCTTTGCGGGCGCGCAAGTCGATTCGGCTGCCGCCGCTGGCCGCGAGCGCGCCGACGCCGCGCTCAGTCGTTGACCGCGTGCGGCGGGCGCTTCTCGTACCAGTGCGTGATCCGCGTGCCGTCCCAGTGGAGCGCGAGGTGCGCCGCCGACTTGGCATGGCGCAGCGCGCGCGGCCTGAAGATGCCGACGCACTCCCCGCCGGCATGGCGCACGCTCGGATAGCGGATTCCCCAGCTCTGCGCCGAGCGCAGGCGCCGGCCAAGGAGCTGCGACGGTCCGTAGTCGTCCGGATCGAGGACGGCGGCGAAGCGGCTCGAGCGGGTCGCAGCGGTGTCGGCCTCGAGCAGGTCGTGCAACTCGGCTTCGACGCTGGCGGTGATGAGGCGCATGTCGAGATCGATCGCCGGCTCCTCGGTGCGGCGCAGGAAGACGGCGCGATGGTGGCTCACCTCGGCGATCGCCGTCTCGAGCGAATGCGCCGCGTAGTAAACGCCGTACGTGCCGTCGGAAAAGCGGGAGCCTTCCGCGTTGAGGTGAGTGAACGCGGCCATCACCGGCGTCGCCCCGGGGCCGGAGAGGCGCTCGTCCTTCGGCACGAGCGCGAGCTCGCCGATCTCGTCGCGGATGCGCGGGTTGGCAAGCGCCTCGATCGCGAAGACGACGTCGAGGTCGGCGGCGTCGGCGATGGCGTCGTAGAGGCCGACAGTCGGATAGCGCGACGGGATCAGCCGGTACGACGGCCGCCACGAGACGCGCCGCACCGGCACGGTGCTGGCGTCGACCGCGTTCATCCGCGGGCTCGCGCGCCGCGGCCGCCGCCGCCCGCGGCGCGACCGGTCGCGCCGCTCATGCCTTGCCGCCGCGCTGCGCGTCGAGGTACCGGCGGACCTCGTAGAGATCGGAGACCTGGCCGCCGAGCATCCGGTCGAGCGACGACCTGCCGCCGAACATCGGTGCCGTGTTGGGCTTGCGCAGCCATTCGTCGGCGCGGCGCGGCGATGGGAAGAGGATCTGCAGCGACGAGTAGATCCCGAACAGGTGCGACAGCCGCTCGAGCAGATGGCGGTCGAGCGGAGCGACCTTGCCCTGCTTCCACTGGTAGAGCGTCGTTCGGGCGACGCCGAGCAGCGTCGTCTGCTCGGCCACCGAGAGCTGCCAGGCATCGGCGAGGCGAAAGAAGGTCCGCAACGCGGCCGCCGCGCTCGCCGGCGAGGTCAGGTCGACGGCGGGAACATCGGGCTTGAGAAGAGCGCTCATCGGAGGTCGATACGGCCACCCCGGCTGCGGAGTGCGCGGAATCTAGTCCATCGGCGAACAAAAAGCAATGGAATGTCCGTACGCGGACAACGGTGATTCGCTCGCGCGCGGCCGTCAGCGGGAATGCGTCACGCCGCCGTCGACGACCAGCGTCGAGCCGACGACGTAGTCGCCGGCGCGCGAGGCGAGATAGATCGCGGCGCCGGCCATGTCGTCGTCGACGCCGATCCGGCCGAGCGGGATCCGCGCCTTGACCGCGTCGGCGCGGTCGCGCGCGTCGCGGTTCATCTCCGAAGCGAACGCCCCCGGCGCGATCGCGCTGACGACGATGTTCTCCCGCGCCAGGCGCAGCGCCATCCGCCGCGTCAGCTGGATCAGCCCGGCCTTGCTCGCCGCGTACGAATACGTTTCCTGCGGATTGACCGAGATGCCGTCGATCGAGGCGATGTTGATCACCTTGGCCGGCCGCTCGGCGCTCGCCGCCTTGCGCAGCGGCGCGGCGAGCGCCTGGGTGAGGAAGAACGGCGTCTTCAGGTTGAGGTTGACGACCTTGTCCCAGCCCTTCTCGGGGAAGGTGTCGAAGTCTTCGCCCCAGGCGGCGCCGGCGTTGTTGACGAGGATGTCGAGCGAAGACTCGTGCTGGGCATACGCCGCGACGAGCGACTGCACGCCCTGCGCATCGGAGACGTCGGCCGGCAGCGAGACGCAGACGCCGAGCGACGACAGCTCGCGCGCGGTGGCGTCGCATGCCTCGGCCTTGCGGGACGAGATGTAGACCGCGCGCGCGCCGGCCGAGAGAAAGCCGGCGGCGATCATGCGGCCGATCCCGCGCGAGCCGCCGGTGACGAGGGCGGTGCGTCCGGCGAGGGAGAAGAGGTCGTTCATGATGTCGCTCCTGAAGGGGTTTGAGGGGGCGCGTCACGTCTACGCCACGCGACCAGCGTACACCGGTCGCCGACCGCTCGATCTGGGCACGGCCGTTGCTGCAAAGCGGCGATGAGCCATCCGCCTGGACCACCGCGCGGGCCCCGTCACGACGCGAAGGGATCGTCTTGGAACAGAAGTGGCCGCAGACGCTGTGGGTCGTCCGGCACGGCCAGAGCGCCGGCAACGTCGCGCGCGACGCCGCCGAGCTCGGCGGTCTGACGACGATCGACATCGCCCATCGCGACGTCGACGTGCCGCTCTCGCCGCTCGGCGAGCAGCAGGCCGACGCGCTCGGCGACTGGTTCACCGCGCTGCCCGAGGACGAGCGCCCCAACGTCGTCCTGAGCTCGCCCTACGTGCGGGCGCGCCAGACCGCCGACCGCGTCCTGCGCGCGCTGCAAGGCCGAGCCTCGGCCGGCGCCGCCGACGCGACGATGACGTGCGTTCGCGACGAGCGGCTGCGCGAGAAGGAGTTCGGCATCCTCGACCGGCTGACGCCGCTCGGCATCCGCGCCAAGTACCCCGACCTCGCCGAACAGCGCGCGCACGTCGGGAAGTTCTACTTTCGCCCACCCGGCGGCGAGAGCTGGTGCGACGTCATCCTGCGCCTGCGCAGCCTGCTCGACATGCTGACGCGCGAGTACCGCGGCGACCGCGTCCTCGTCGTCGCCCACCAGGTGATCGTCAATTGCCTGCGCTATTTGCTCGAGCGCCTCGACGAGGACCAGATCCTCGCCATCGACCGACTCGGCGACGTTCCCAACTGCGGCATCACCTCGTATGCCTTCGACGCGCGCGCCGGCCGGCACGGCAAGCTCGTCCTGCAGCTCGAGAACTTCGTCTCGCCGCTGCGCGAGGCAGGCGCGCCGGTGACCGCCGAGCCCGACCTGCCGGTGGCGCCGAAATCGTGAAGTCGGACGACGTGCCCACCCTCGAGGTCGACCCGCGGCTGCTGCGCGAGTGGCCGTTGCCGCAGCCCGATGCCAGTGCCGACAAGGAAGAGCGCGGCTCGACGCTGGTGATCGCCGGCAGCGCCGAGATGCCGGGCGCGGCATGCCTCGCCGCGACTGCGGCGCTGCGCGCGGGCGCCGGCAAGATGGCGGTAGCGACGGTCGCCGGAATCGCCCCCGGCGTCGCCCTGCTGCTCGCCGAGGCGCGCGTCCTCGCCCTGCCGCAGACCGACGCGGGCGGCATCGCCGCCGACGCCATGGCCCAGATCGAGCAGCGCCTCGCCAAGATCGACGCGGTGCTGATCGGCCCGGGCCTTCTCGACGGCGCGGCGACGCGCTCGTTCACGCGCCGCCTCCTCAAGCGCGCGACGCGCGCCGCGATCGTCGTCGATGCGCTGGCGATGGACGCCGTCTTCGACGTGCGCCGCTTCGAGCGCGCGCCGCTGCTGACGCCGCATGCCGGCGAGATGGCGCATCTCACCGGCCTGGGCAAGGACGAGATCGACGCCGACCCGGAGCGCCATGCGCGCGAGGCGGCGCTGCGATGGAACGCCGTCGTCGCGCTCAAGGGATCGACGACCTACATCGCGACGCCCGAGGGCGACTGCTGGCGCCACGCCAGCAGCCAGGTCGGCCTCGGCACATCGGGCTCGGGCGACGCGCTCGCCGGAATCATCGTCGGCCTGGCGGCGCGCGGCGCCCCGCTCGCGCAGGCGGCGGTCTGGGGCGTCGCGCTGCACGCCCGCGCCGGCCGGGCGCTGGCCGAGCGGATGGGGCCGCTCGGCTACCTCGCGCGCGAGCTGCCGGGCGAGATCCCGGCGCTCCTGCACCAGCTCGCCCACTGAACTTCGTCGCACGGAGACCGGCCATGAAGAGCGCACTCGAACCCTACTTCGGCAAGCGCGATTTCAGGATCACGAGCGAGCCGCAGGGCGGCAAGTCCTCGACGGGCGCGCTCACGTTCGTGATCCAGAAGCACGCCGCGAGCCGCCTCCACTACGACTTCCGCCTCGAACTCGACGGCACGCTGAAGAGCTGGGCGGTGCCGAAGGGGCCGAGCCTCGATCCCGCCGACAAGCGGATGGCGGTGCACGTCGAGGACCACCCGATCGACTACGGCCGCTTCGAGGGAACGATCCCGAAGGGGCAGTACGGCGCGGGCGAGGTGATCGTCTGGGACAACGGCACCTGGGAGCCGGTCGGCGATCCGCGCGCGGGCTACCGCGCCGGCAAGCTCAAGTTCCGCCTCGACGGCAAGAAGCTGCACGGCGGCTGGATGCTGGTGCGGATGCACGGCCGCGCCGGCGAGCGGCAGGAGCCGTGGCTGCTGATCAAGGAGAAGGACGACGCGGCGCGGCCCGCCGGCGAATACAGCGTCGTCGACGCCGAGCCGAAGAGCGTGCTCTCGGACCGGACGATCGCCGACAAGCCGGCGGCGGCGCCGAAGGAAGCGGCGCGCGACGATTCGACGTCGCCCGAACACGCGAAGGGCGACCCGGCGACGGCGACGAAGAACGGCCCGGCCGCGAAGACGAGGGGCGGCGCGACAGCGAAGACCAAGGCGGCGGCAGCGAAGCCCAAGGCCGGCGCCCCAGCAAGCACGACCGAACGCGCCACCGCCAAGGCCAGCGGAGCGGCCGCCGCGAGGACGAGGAAAGCAGCATCGTCATCTGCCGCTGCCGCAGCCGCCCCTGCGCCGCTCGCGCTGCCGGCCGGCGCCATCAAGGCCAAGCTGCCCGCCACCTTCAGCCCACAGCTCGCGACGCTCGTCGCCGAGGCGCCGAGCGACGCCGGCTGGATCTACGAGATCAAGTTCGACGGCTATCGCATCGTCGCCCGCGTCGACGGCGACGACGTGCGCCTGTTCACGCGCCGCGGCAACGACTGGTCGGCGCGAATGCCGGGACTGGTCGACGCCGTGCGCGAGCTCGGCATCGGCTCGGGCTGGCTCGACGGCGAGATCGTCGTCAACGGCCCCACCGGGACGCCCGACTTCAACGCGTTGCAGAACGCCTTCGACTCGGCGCGAACGAACGACATCCAGTACTACGTCTTCGATCTGCCGTACTGGGCCGGCCACGACCTGCGCAGCGCGCCGCTGGTCGAGCGGCGCGCCGTGCTTGCCGCGCTGCTCGACAACGCGCCGACGCAGGAGCGGATCCGCTTCAGCCAGGACTTCGACTCGAGCCCGAAGGAGCTTCTGCAGAACGCGTGCCGGATGCGCCTCGAGGGAATGATCGGCAAGCGCGCCGACTCGCCGTACGTGTCGCGGCGCAGCCCGACCTGGATCAAGCTCAAGTGCACGCAGCGGCAGGAGTTCGTCGTCGGCGGCTGGACCGAACCGCAAGGCTCGCGCACCGGCATCGGCTCGCTCCTGCTCGGCATCCACGACGAGGCCGGACACCTTCGCTTTGCCGGCGGCGTCGGCAGCGGCTTCGACCAGAAGACTCTTCGCTCCGTCAAGCAGGCGCTGGCGGCGATCCCGGCCGAGAAGACGCCGTTCTTCGAAAAGCCGCGCGACGTTCGCGGCCACTGGGTCGAGCCGGTTCTCGTCGCCGAGGTCTCGTTCGGCGAATGGACTCCCGACGGCAGGATCCGCCACTCGGTCTTCCACGGCCTGCGCGACGACAAGGACGCGAGCGCGATCAGTCGCGAGAAGGCGGTCGATCCGGCGGCCGATTCCGGTGCGACCGCAGCGCGCAAGCGCGCGGAGAAGAAGACGGCGCCATCGGCCGCCGCGCAGAAACGCTCAGCCTCGACCGCGAAGTCGGCCGCGCCCGCGGCCTCAGCGAAGCCCACCACGCCAGCGGCCGCAGCGAAGTCCGCCGCGCCCGCGGCCGCAGCGAAGCGACGCGCCGCCGCAGCCGGCGACGCGACCGTCGAAGGCATCCGCATCAGCCATCCCGACCGCGTCATCGACACCTCGACCGGAATCACCAAGCTCGACGTCGTCAACTACTACCTCGACGCGTCGAAGCTGATCTTGCCGCACCTCATCACGCGACCGGTGTCGCTCGTCCGCGCGCCCGCCGGGCTGGCCGGCCACCTCGTCTTCCAGCGCCACGCCGGCAGCCTTCGCATCCCCGAGCTGCGCGAGCTCGATCCGTCGTTCTCGCCCGACCACGAGCCGATGGTCGAGGTCGATTCGTTCACCGCGCTGATCGGCTCGGCGCAGGCCAACGTCATCGAGTTCCACACCTGGAACGCGACGAGCCGCGACCCCGGCCACCCCGACCGCATCGTCTTCGACCTCGATCCCGGCGAAGGCGTCGCCTGGCGGGCGATGCAGGACGGTGCGGAGCTGACGCGTTCGCTGCTCGAGCAGATCGGCCTCGCCGGCTTCCTGAAGACGAGCGGCGGCAAGGGCCTGCACGTCGTCGTGCCGATCGCGCCGAAGGAAGACTGGGACACCGTCAGGGAGCTCGCCAGGCGGATCGTCGAGCACATGGCAGCGACGATCCCGGAGCGGTTCGTCGCCAAGAGCGGGCCGAAGAACCGCGTCGGCAAGGTCTTTGTCGACTACCTCCGCAACGGCTTCGGCGCGACGACGGCGTGCGCGTGGTCGGCGCGGGCGCGCCCCGGCCTCGGCGTCAGCGTCACGTGCGAGTGGGACGAGCTTGGCGCGATCACGGCCGGCGACCACTGGACGATCCGCAACGTGCACGAGCGGATCGAGGAGCGCGGCGATGCCTGGCGCGACTACGCGAAGACGCGCCAGAGCATCGCCAAGGCGATGAAGGCGATCGGCGTCGAGCGCGCCGCCGCCTAGGTTCGCGTCGTCAGATCGCGCCGACGCTTCCCGTCACCGGCAGCACGATTCCGGTGATGTAGCCCGCGCACACCGGCGCGGCGAGGAAGACGTAGGCCGGCGAGAGCTCCTCGGGCTGCGCGGGTCGCTTCATCTCGGTGTCGCTGCCGAACTCGGCGACCTTGTCGGCCGGCGAGTCGGCGGGGTTGAGCGGCGTCCAGACCGGTCCGGGCGCGACCGCGTTGACGCGGATGCCCTTCTCGATCAGGTTGGCCGCGAGCGACTTGGTGAACGCATGGATCGCGCCCTTGGTCGCCGAATAGTCGAGCAGCCTCGCGCTGCCCTCGAGGCCCGTGACCGAGCCGGTGTTGATGATCGACGCGCCCGACTGGAGGTGCGGCAGCGCCGCCCGCGCCATCCGCATGTAGCCGAAGATGTTGGTGCGGAACGTCTCGTCGATGCGCTCGTCGCTGATGTCCTCGAGCGACGCGGCGTGCTCCTGAAAGGCGGCGTTGTTGACGAGGACGTCGAGCCGGCCGAATGCCTCGATCGTCCGGGCGACGACCTTCTCCGCGAACTTCGGCTTCTTGATGTCGCCGGCGACGAGGACGCAGCGCCGGCCCTCGGCCTCGATGCAGCGCTTCGTCTCGGCGGCGTCGTCGTGCTCGTCGAGGTAGGCGACGGTGACGTCGGCGCCTTCGCGCGCGAACAGCACCGCGACGGCACGGCCGATCCCCGAATCGCCGCCAGTGACGATCGCCGCGAAGCCGTCGAGCTTGCCGCTGCCGCGGTAGTCCGGCGCCATGAACCGCGGCGCGAGCTCGAGATCGGCTTCGCTGCCGGGCTTCCTCTGATGCTGTGCCGGCAGTTTGTCGGGCTGGCGTCGCGCGCCGGCCTGGACCGCCTTCTTCGCATCGTCCTTCTTGGCGTCGCCCTTCTTCGCGGCGGCGCTGTCGCGGCGGTCCTGCTCGGCCTGGATGCGTCGCTGCTTGCGCGCCGTGCTCGATGCCGCCGCGGCAGACGCCTCCGAGCTCGTCGCCTTGCGCCGCGTGCTCACCGGGTCGCCTCGCGCACGATCGGCAGGCGTGCCTCGCCAGCTCGCGTGCATGAAGCGGCAGCGCTGTCGTCGTTCATGAAGACTCCATCCGTTCAGGTCGTGGTCGGGGGCAATGGATGTGCCCAGCGAAAGCGGCTCGTCGAGGGCCGGCGAGATCGGCCGTCACAATCCGCGCGATGAGCGAACCCCTCCACCTCGTCGACACGACGATGTTCTGGAGTCCGACCGGCGGCGGCGTCCGCCGCTACCTGCAGACCAAGCACGATTGGCTCGCCGGGCAGCCGCGCTGGCGCCATTCGATCGCGGTGCCGCGCGTCGCCGGCGCGCCCGCGAGCGACGCCACGCTGCCATCGCTGCCGCTGCCCGGCAGCGGCGGCTATCGGCTGCCGGTGAGCCGCGCCGCGGTCCGGCGCGTCCTCGTCGGCCTCGCGCCCGACCTGATCGAGGCCGGCGACCCGTACCGCGTCGCCTGGGCCGCGCGCGACGCGGCGCAGGCGCTCAGCGTTCCGGCGGTCGCGTACTGCCACTCGAACATCGCCGCGCTGGCGCGCCTCGCCGCCGGAACCCGGCTCGGCGCGACCGCGGCGCGCGTCGCGGCGCGCTATGCCAGACACGTCTACGGCGGCTTCGACCTTGTCCTCGCGCCGAGCCGAAGCATGGCCGCGCATCTCGAGGATTGGGGCGTGGCGCGGGTCGCGTGCCAGCCGCTCGGCGTCGACACGTCGGTCTTTCGCCCCGAGGCGCGCGACCTGCGCTGGCGCGAGCGTCACGGCTTGGGAGCCGAGACGCGCGTGCTCGTCTATGCCGGGCGCTTTGCGCCCGAGAAGCACCTCGACGTCCTCGCCGACGCCGTCGCGCGCCTCGGCGCGCCTTACGTGCTGCTCGCCGTCGGCGCGGGACCGGCGCCACCGCGCGCGAGCGAGCGCGTCGTCGTCGCGCCGTTCGTCGCCTCGACCGCAGAGCTCGCGACGATGCTGGCAAGCGCCGATGCGTTCGTCCACGCCGGCGACCAGGAAACCTTCGGCCTGTCGGTGCTGGAGGCGATGGCGTGCGGCACGCCCGCGGTCGTTCGCGACGCCGAAGGACTCGGCGAGCTCGCCGGCGCAGACGTCGCCATCGCGGTGAAGGACGGAACCGGCACGGCGTTCGCCGCCGCGATCGAATCGCTCTTTGCCGGCGGCGACCGCGGCGATCGATCGCGCGCCGCGCGGCGGCGGGCCGAAGCGAGCGACTGGCAGCGCGTCTGGCCGAGTCTCTTCGGCCAGTACCTGCGCTTGCTTGGCGATGGCGCCGCAGCATCTCGGCCGGCCCACGACGTGCGGGCGGAGGCGAGGCCGCGATGAGCTGGCCCGCACCGCAGACAGCGCACGACGGGTGCCCCCAAGGCGAGGCGACGATAGGCGAAGCGCGCGCGCGAGCAGCGCACGCGGACAACGGGACGACGCCGCGATGAGCGAACCCCGCGAGCGGACGATCTGCATCGTCCTCCACGACGCCGCGCCGTCGACGCGATCGGCCTGCTTGCGAACGCTCGCGGCGGTGCGGGACGTCGCCGGCGACGCGCCGGTGACGATCCTCGCCGTGCCGCGCTATCACGACGAGGCGCCGACGCCGTCGTTCGAAGCCTGGCTGGGCGAGCGATCGGCGCGCGGCGACGAGCTCGCGCTGCACGGCTGCACGCATCGTGACGACGGCACGCCCGCGGGCTGGCTCGACAGCCTGCGCCGCAGCAGCTACACCCGCGGCGAGGGCGAGTTCTGGTCGCTCTCGCGCGCCGAGGCGCTGGCGCGGATCGACATCGGCATCGACTGGTTCGCGAAGAACGGCTGGCCGCTCGCCGGCTTCGTCGCGCCGGCGTGGCTGCTCGGGCCGGGGGCGCGCGCGGCGGTCGTCGAGCGGCCGTTCGACTACACGGCGACGCTGCGCCAGCTCGTCCACCTGCCGGGGAACGTCGCGGTGACGAGCCAGAGCGTCGTCTACAGCACGTCGAGCGCGTGGCGCCGGCAGACGTCGCTCGCGTGGAATGCCCTCGTCGACCTCGCCGAGCGAGGCAACCCGCTGCTGCGCCTCGAGCTCCACCCGCGCGACGCCGACTTCGTGGCGGTGCGCAGGTCATGGCAGCGGATCCTCGAGCGCGCGCTGCGGGCGAGAAAGCCGTCGACCGTCGCCGACTTCATGCGCCGGTCGCGGCCGCTTGACTCGGGCGGCATCTGGACGGCGACCGGGCGCGGCGCCGCTACAGCAGATTGAAGCTCACCGCCGCGGTGAGCGCGCCGATGAGCGCGCCGACGATGACGTCGCTCGGGTAGTGCAGTCCCAGCACGATTCGCGAGACGGCGACGAGGACGGTGAACGGCCAGACGACGAGCGCGAACATCGGGTAGTACACCGTCAGGATGAGGCTGAACGCGACCGAGTGCAGCGTGTGGCCGCTCGGGAAGCTGAACTCGTCGAGCGAGCGAGCGCAGGCGCGGATTCCAGGGCACGTGCGATACGGGCGCGGCCTGGCGATCCAGCGCTTGATGATCCGGTAGACGACGAGATCGACGGCGCCGACTCCGATCATCCGCACCGCCGCCGAGGTGCCGACCGGCCCGCCCGCCCAGGGCAGGCAGGCGATCACGGCATACCAGAGCCAGCCGTCGCCGACCCGACTCACCGCATCGAGGAAACGGACGACCCAGGCGCGCGCCGAGGCGCGGTGGAACCAGAGCGCGACGCTTCGCTCGCGCGCGACCCAGTCCACCTTTCGCTGGCGCGCGGTCCAGTCGACGCTTCGCTCGCGCTCGACCCAGAGCGGCGCTTCATCAGGCCACGGCGGGGATGCGTGGGGACGACGCTTCGAGTGCATGGACGGTATCTTCCAGACGGGCCTCGAATCGCTCGAGCACCTCGGCCCAGTGGGCGCGCCGAGCCGCGGCGAGCGCGGCGGCGCGCATCGGCGCCAGGGCGGCGCCGCGCTCGGTCATGGCCACGACTGCGGCGATGAACGAGGCTTCGTCGCCAGCAGCGACGAGACGGCCGCTGACGCCATCGTCGACGTGCTCGGCGGGCGCGGCGACGGCGAACGAGACCACCGGCAGCGCCGAGGCGAGCGCCTCCATGACGACGTTGCCGAAGGTGTCCGACAGGCTCGGGAACAGGAACACATCGGCCGACGCGTAGTGCACGGCGAGATCGGCGCCGCGCTGCACGCCGACGAAGCGCGCCTCGGGATGGGCCGCCTCCAGGCGCGTTCGCGCCGGCCCGTCGCCGACGACGACCAGCCGCGTCCCGGGCCGCGCCCGGCGCGCCCGCTCGAACGCGCGCAGGCCGAGCTCGACGTTCTTCTCGGCGGCGACGCGGCCGACCATGAGCAGCACCGGCGCGTCTTCGGCGTGCCACTGCCGGCGCAGCGCGGCGCTGCGCTGCTCCGGCGCGAACACGCCGGTGTCGACGCCGCGGCCGACGACGGTCAGGTTGTGGAAGCCGACGCCGGCGAGCTCGCGCAGCGCCGCGCGGGTCGGCACGAAGGTGCGCTGCGTCAGGTTGTGGAAGCGGCGCAGCAGGCCGAGCACCGGCGTCGCGAAGGCACCAAGGCCGTAATAGCGGCTGTACTGGTGGAAGTTGGTGCGGAAGTCGGAGGTCGTCGGGATCCCGAGCGAGCGCGCGGCGGCGAGCGCGGCCCAGGCGAGCGGGCCCGGCGTGGCGAGATGGACCAACTCGGGCCGGGTGCGCCGGAAGCGCTGCGCCAGCGCGGCGACGCCCGCGACGCCGAAGCGCAGCTCGCGATAGACCGGGATGGCGAAACCGAGGGTGCGCAACTCGTCGCTCGCGTCGAGGGCGGTCTCGCCGGGCTGGCGCGGCCGGATCAGCTCGACGTTGTGGCCGCGCGCGCGCAGGAAGCGCACCGTTCGCTCGACCGTGAGCGACACGCCGTTCAGCTCGGGCGGATAGGTCTCGGTGACATAGGCGATCCGCATCGGGCGGCGAAGGGCAGCGTCCATCGAGTCATTCTGGCAATCGATATGCCGCTCCGCAGTAGGACGCGACCGCGAGCGCGTCGATCTTGAAGGATCCCCGTGACAGCGCCAAGACACTCCGCATCGCCTGATCCCCGGCGCGCCTAGTCCCCCTCGAGGTACAGACAGACCAGGCGCAGCGACCGGGTGCGCCGGCAGATCGCGCGCAAGCCGAGCAGCAACGGGACGGCGAGAAAGGCGCCGGCGATCCCCCAGAGCCAGCCCCAGACCATCACGGCCAGGAAGACGAACACCGGCCTGAGGCGCAGGCGGTGGCCCATGATCATCGGGCTCAGGAAATTCGCCTCGATGCCGTGCAGCAGCAGGAACACGGCCGGCGGCGCGAGCATCGCGGCGCCGGTCCCGAAGCTGACGCTGCCCGCGAGCAGGAGCAGCAGGGTGATGAGCAGCGGCCCGAGGTAGGGAATGAACGCGAGCACCGCCGTCGTCGTTCCCCAGAGCACCGGATTGGGCATCCCGATTCCCCACAGCGCCAGCCCGGTCGCGACGCCGAGGGCGAGGTTGACCGCGCTCATCGTGCTGATGAAGAGGCCGATGTCGCTTTGCGCCTGGCGCACGCCGGCGAGCAGCAGCGCCCGCGCCCGCGGCCGGCGCACCGCCGCGACCGTTCGCGCGACCAGCCAACTCTCGGAGGCGAGCATGAAGTAGAGCAGGATCACGGTCGCCGAGGCGGAGAGCGCGAACGAGATCGTCTCGCCGACGACGAGGCGGGTGACGGTCCAGCCTTCGCTGGCGAGGCGCTCGCCGAGCGCGTCGATGGGCGGCGCGAGCGCCGGCGGCCGGGTCAGCGACGCCGGCGGGGCGTACGGGAAGAGCGCGTCGCGCCAGCGCTGCATCGCCTCGACCAGCTCGTGGACGATCAGCGGCGCGCGCGCCCACCAGGCCGCCGCCGGCGCGGCGACGAGCATCAGCAGCAGGACGGCGACGCCGAGCACCGCGCCGATGACGAGCGCCGCGCCGATGTACTCGTGCACCCCGGCGCGCCGCAACGCGCGCACCGGCGTGGCAAGGACGAACGTGAAGACGACGGCGATCGTCACCGGCAGGAGCAGCGGCCGGGCGTGCTCGAGCAGGAAGACGATCGCGACGAAGAGCAGGCCGCGCCCGACCCACGCCGTCGCCTGGCGCGGCCCGGCCGGGGTGGAGTCGATTGCCGGCGGTGTCATGGGCGGGCGATGATGGCATGGCGGTTGCCCGGGGGTCGCCGGACAGGGCGGGCCGGGAGTCACGACGACGATGGCGACGAGACGACGAACAAGCGCGGCGGCATCGGCGCTGACGCCCGAGGCGCAATCGGCTGCGCCCGCGCTGGCGGAGTTCACGCCGATCGAGCCGATGCTCGCCAAGTCGGTCGACGACCTGCCGCCGGCGGGCGCCTACCTGTTCGAGCCGAAATGGGACGGCTTTCGCGCCCTCGTCTTTCGCCCGCGCGCCGGCGAGATCGCGATCCAGAGCCGCGACCTGCGCCCGCTCGACCGCTATTTCCCGGAGCTGCGCGCCGCCCTGGTCGAGCTGCTGCCCGACCGGTCGATCGTCGACGGCGAGATCGTCGTCGTCGGCGCCGACGGCCTCGACTTCGACGCCCTGCAGCAGCGCCTGCACCCGGCCGAATCGCGCGTCAAAAAGCTCGCGCTGGCGACGCCGGCTGCGTTCGTCGCCTTCGACGTGCTCGAGCTCGACGGCACGAGCCTTCTCGACGCTTCGCAGGACGAGCGCCGCGCCGCCCTCGAGACGATGCTTGGTCGGGCGCGCCCGCCGCTCTACCTGACGCCGATGACGCGCGACGGCGACGTCGCCGCGGGCTGGCTGCGCGAGTTCGAGGGCGCCGGCCTCGACGGCGTCGTCGCCAAGCCGATCGACGCGACGTACCTGCCGGGCAAGCGGGCGATGCTGAAGATCAAGCACGCGCGCACGGCCGACTGCGTCGTTGCCGGCTTTCGCTGGCACAAGAGCACCGAGGAAGGCGGGCCGGAGGCGGTCGGCTCGCTGCTGCTCGGCCTCTACGACGACGCCGGCATCCTTCATCACGTCGGCGTGACGTCGTCGTTCACGATGGCGACGCGGCGCGAGTTGGTGAAGGAGCTGGCGCCGCTGCGCCGCGACGCCCTCTCCGACCATCCCTGGCGCGACTGGGCCGGGCAGGACGCCGCTGCCAAGGCCGCACCCACGGGAGCGACCGCGCAGCGAATGCCCGGCGCGACGAGCCGCTGGAGCGCCGGCAAGGACCTCGCGTGGCAGCCGCTCAGGCCCGAGCGCGTCTGCGAGGTGAAGTACGACCACCTCCAGGGCGACCGCTTCCGTCACGCGACGACTTTCCTGCGCTGGCGCAGCGACAAGCCGGCGAAGGCGTGCCGCTACGACCAGCTCGAGGTCGTCGCACCCTACGAGCTGAAGAAGATCTTCCGCATCTGACCCACCAGCGCGTCTGTCACACGCTCGGCCCGGGGGAGGGCTGCGCCTCGGCCGCGGCGGCGGCGACGTGCGAGGTCTCAGCGCGCATCCGCTCGAACAGGCGGTACCAGTCGATCCTGCGCGTCGCGACCATCAGTCCGGCGAGGACGGCGAACAGCATGACCGAGCCGAGCAGGAGCGCGGTCTGCTCGAGCTGCAGAAGCGCGTAGAGCGCCGCGTAGAGGACCGCGATGGCCGCGCCGAACGCCGCGCCGGCGCGGCTGCCGCGCAGGACGAACGAGCCGTAGAAGGTGAGCAACGCGGTGCACGCGGCGGCCGCCGCGACGTAGGCGATCGCGAACGGCACGTGCTCGGACAGGCTCACGAGCAGCAGGAAGAACACGGCGAGCGCCGAGCCGACGAGGAGGTACTGGATCGGGTGAACGCGCAGGCGCCGCATCACCTCGACGGCGCCGACGCCGACGAAGGTGAGGGCGATGAAAAGCAGGCCGTACTTGGTCGCCCGGTCGCTCAGCACGTAGGGGCTGACCGGATCCATGAAGGCGACGCCGAAGGTCTCGACGCACGGCGTGCGGCGGCGCTCGTCGGGCGGCGAGACGTCGTCGATCACGGCGTCGTAGAGCCGGCACGCCGGCGCGCCGCGCGAGGCGGCCTGCGGCGCGGTCGTCGCCAGCGCGTTGAGCTGCCAGCGCGCCTTGAAGCCGCTTTCGCCGACCTCGCGTTCAAGCGGCAGGAAGCGGCCGGCGAACGAAGGATGCGGCCAGTCGGACGCGAGCGTGACGCGGGTCGCCTCGCCGACCGGAGCGAAAGCGAGCTCGCCGGTGCCGACCAGTTCGATGCCGACCTCGGCGCGCAGCGGCCGGCGCGCGCCGGCGAACGACTCGGCGACGTCGGCATGGAAGCCGCGCGGATGCGCCACGTCCCCGGTCCCTGCGAGCACCGGCGCGACCGCGCCGTCGATCTGCATCGCCGCGCTGCGAAGGCCGCGCGAGTCGCCGAGCGCGACCATCATCACCGGTGCGTCGCAGTGCAGTCGCGAGCCGGCATGGATCGCCTCGGGAACCAGCGTCGCGCCGTCGTTCCAGGCGGCGACCAGGCGCGCCTTCAGCACGTAGCCGTTGACCTTGAAGATGCCGCGGTAGCGCGGCTCGATCGCGACGTCGCCCTTGACGTCGAGCGATGCCGGCATGGCGGTGAGCTTGAAGTCGCGCCGCTCGGTGACGGTCTTCCTGTCCTTGCCCTCGCCCTGCGTCGATTCCCACGCCTCGCTGCAGTCGCGCTCGATCAGCGGGCCGACGATCGTCTGCGCCGACGCCAGACTGGCGGCGACGCTGCGCTCGGCTTCGTGCAGCCGCCCTTCGCGCTCGGCGACGATTCCGCTCACCGACTGCAGGGCGACGACGAGCGCGACGACGACGCCCGCGAGGGCGAGCGATTTACCGAGAAGGGGAAAACGCCAGATTGCCATGGTGTGCCTTTTTCGACGGGTTGCGCCGCCACGTGCGACGTGACGCGGACGATCGACTCGGGCAGCGAAGAAAATACGAAGGCGACGCGGCCCGGCGAACGGGCCCGTGAAGCGACGATGAAAAAGCGGCGTCGACCGCGGCCGCCGCGCCGATCGCCTGAACTGGCCGGCTCGCCGGCCTCTCATCGCCGCTCTCCGTGGTCCGTCTTTTCCCTAAGCTCGCTCTCGCACTCAACCTCATCGCCTCGTCATGACGTTCCTCGGC
>Ga0207644_10001270_pt1 | contig 16226 bp, 14 predicted proteins | sample KBSS73metaG_FD_184326 | JGI IMG/M metagenome (GOLD analysis project Ga0207644, IMG submission 184326) | Switchgrass rhizosphere microbial communities from Kellogg Biological Station, Michigan, USA - KBS S7-3 metaG (SPAdes) (version 2) | ecosystem: Host-associated > Plants > Roots > Rhizosphere... | reverse complement strand
GGACGTCGCGAGGCGGATGGGTCATGAGAGCTCGGCGTTGTACCTTGTTTCTGTGATTCGGGCGGGTCAACGGCGATGGCGGGGAACCGGCGCACCCGATTGGTATTCTTGCCTCCGCCCCCTCGCGCGAGATCCTCACCATGACCACGGTTCGCATCGACAACACCGGCGAGATCTGGACCGTGACGATCGATCGTCCCGAAGTGCGCAACGCCGTCGACGGCCCGACCGCGCGCGCCCTCGCCGATGCGTTTCGCGCCTTCGACGCGGACCCTGCGGCGCGAGTGGCCGTTCTCACCGGCGCGGGCGGCCATTTCTGCGCCGGTGCCGACCTGCGCCGGGTCGCCGGTGGCTCGTCGTCGGGCGGCCTCGGCGGCACCGAGGATTCGCTCGCGCTCGCCCTCGACGACGACATGGCCGCGGACGGGCCGATGGGACCGAGCCGCCTCGAGCTGACCAAGCCGGTGATCGCCGCCGTCGAGGGCTACGCCGTCGCCGGCGGCATCGAGCTCGCGCTCTGGTGCGACCTGCGCGTCGCCGCCGCGACGGCGACGTTCGGCGTCTTCTGCCGCCGCTTCGGCGTGCCGCTGATCGACGGCGGCACGGTGCGCCTGACGCGCCTCATCGGCGAGAGCCGCGCCATGGACCTGGTCCTCACCGGTCGCGCCGTTGGCGCCGCCGAAGCGCTCGCGCTCGGCCTGGCCAATCGCGTCGTCGCCCAAGGCGAGGCGCTGCGATCGGCGCTGCAACTCGCGCGCGAGATCGCTGCGTTCCCGCAGGAGTGCCTCCGCAACGACCGGGCGAGCGCGCGCCGCCAGCACGGCCTGCCGCTGCGCGATGCGCTCACGCAGGAATTCGCGCTCGGCCGGGCGACCCTCGCCTCGGGCGAGGCCGAAGGCGGCGCACGACGCTTCGTCGCCGGCGCGGGCAAGCACGGCCGGTTCGAGACACCCTGACGGTCGTTCCTGCGACATGTCCGGAAACGGCCAGTCTCAGGCGTGGCGCTGACCATAATCGGCGCATGACGATCGATGGCGACGCTGCCTACCAGGTGCTCCTCGCGCACGACGCGCGCTTCGACGGCCGGCTCTTCGTCGGCGTGACGTCGACGGGCGTGTACTGCCGTCCGATCTGCCGCGTTCGCATGCCGGCGCGCCGCAACTGCCGCTTCTTCGCGTCGCCGGCGCAGGCCGAGGCGGCGTCGTTCCGGCCGTGCCTCAAGTGCCGACCCGAGATAGCCCCGGGCCCGGGACTGCCGTGGACGGTGATGGACGCGTCGCGGACGCTGGCGCGCCAGGCGGCGAGCGCCCTCGACGATTTCGCCGCCGACGCCGACGCGCCGAGCGTCGCCGCGATCGCCGCGCGGCTCGGCGTCAGCGATCGCCACCTGCGCCGGATCTTCTTCGCCGAGCACGGCGTGACGCCGCTGCAATACCTGCAGACGCGCCGGCTCCTTCTCGCCAAGCAGCTTCTCACCGACACGACGATGCCGGTCGCGCAGATCGCGCTGACGAGCGGCTTTCGCAGCCTGCGCCGCTTCAACGCCGCCTTCCTCGGCGGCTACCGGATGAATCCGACCCGGCTGCGCCGGGCGACGCCGCGCGATCCGAATGCGGCGCCGTCGACGAGGCGCGGCGCGGCGCGCGACGGCAGCGGCGAGCGCGACGCGATCACGGTCACGCTCGGCTATCGCGCGCCGTTCGACGTCGCGCCGCTGCTCGCCTTCATCGCCCAGCGCGCGATCCCGGGCGTCGAAGCGACGACGGAACGGTCGATCCGGCGCAGCATCCGCGCCGGCGTGATCGCAGCGCCAGCGGGCTGGATCGAGGCGCGCTTCGCAACCGACGCGGCGCGAGTCCACCTCGCCTTCGCGCCGACGCTCGGCAGCGCCAGCGGGGCCGTGATCGCCGCCGTGCGGCGCTGGCTCGACCTCGACGCCGCGCCCGAGACGATCGCCGAGTCGCTGGTCGGACTACCGGGCGAACCGGGGCTTCGCCTGCCCGGCAGCATCGACGCTTTCGAGCTCGCGGTGCGCGCCGTCCTCGGCCAGCAGGTGACGGTCGCCGCCGCACGGACGCTCGCGCGCCGCCTCGTCACCCGCTTCGGCGCCGACATCGCGACACCGTGGCCCGACGTCGACCGCACCTTCCCCGGCCCGGACGATCTCGCCGCCGCGCCGATCGAGCACATCGCCGAGCTCGGCATCATTCGCAGCCGCGCCGGCGCGATCCAGGCGCTCGCCGCGAGCTGGAACGAGCTCGCGCCGCTGATCGTCCCGGGAGCGTCGCCCGAAGCGCTCGTCGAGCGCCTGCGCGAGCTGCCGGGGATCGGCCCGTGGACGGCGCACTACATCGCGATGCGCGCGCTCGGCTGGCCCGACGCCTTTCCGCCCGGCGACGTCGCCGCCCTGAAGGCGATGCGGCTGCGCTTCGCGACGACGACGCAGCGCGACGCCGAAGCACACGCCGAAAGATGGCGCCCCTGGCGCGCCTACGCCCTTCTCCGCCTCTGGAATTCACTGGAAGTCACGCCATGACCTACGCGACCGAATCGATCCATCGCCACTGCACCGCGCAATGCCGCATCGACTCGCCGCTCGGCACGATGCTGCTGGCGCGAACCGGCACCGGCCTGGCCGGCGCCTGGTTCGAAAGCCAGAAGCACCATCCCGACGCGATCGACGCGCCCGAGCGCGGCGACGATCCGCTCCTGCGCGAGACGGCGCGCCAGCTGCGCGCGTATTTCGCCGGCGAGATCGATGAGTTCGCGCTGCCGCTCGACCTGCAGGGCACCGCGTTCCAGCGCGACGTCTGGCAACAGCTGCTTCGCATCGAGGCCGGCGCGACGACGAGCTACGGCGCGATCGCGCGCACGCTCGGCGTTCCCGCGGCGAGTCGCGCCGTCGGCTCGGCGGTCGGCCGCAACCCGGTCTCGATCATCGTGCCGTGCCATCGCGTCGTCGGCAGCTCGGGGTCGCTCACCGGCTATGCCGGCGGGCTCGATCGCAAGACCTCGCTCCTGCGCATCGAGGCCGAGCGCTCCCGGCGCCGACGGGGCGTCGCCGAGCTGGAGCTCCATTGAGGCCGCGCGACATCGCCGAGCTGATCGCGCTCGCCGCCCTCTGGGGCGGCTCGTTCCTCTTCATGCGGGTCGCCGTCCCCGCGTTCGGGCCGATCACGCTCGTCTTCCTTCGCGTCGCCGGTGCGGCGCTCCTGCTCGTCGCGCTGCTCGCAGCGCGCGGCGAGCTGGCGGCGGTGCGCGAGCACTGGCGCGCGATCGCGATCGTCGGCCTCGTCAACTCGGCCGTGCCGTTCCTCTGCTTCGCCTACGCGGCGCAATCGATCAACGCCGGCCTGTCGGCGATCTTCAACTCGGCGACGCCGCTCTTCGCCGCCGTCGTCGCCTGGCTATGGCTCGACGACCGCATGACGCCGCTGCGCGTCGCCGGCCTCGCGATCGGCTTCACGGGCGTCCTCTGGATCGGCGCCGACAAGGCCGACTTTCGCCCCGGTGGCTCGGCGTGGGCGATCGGCGCGTGCCTGCTCGGGACGATGTCGTACGGCATCGCGCCGAGCCTCGCCAAGCGGCGCCTGACCGGCGTCGCGCCGCTCGCCGTCGCTGCGGGAAGCCAGGTCGCGGCGGCGATCTTCCTCGCCGTTCCCGCCGTGCTCGCGTGGCCGGCGCTCGCGCCGTCGACAAACGCGTGGCTGATGATGGGCCTGCTCGCCTTCCTCGGCACAGGTCTCGCGTACGTCCTCTATTTCCGGCTCATCGCCAACGCGGGGCCCGCGAACGCGGTTGCCGTCACGTACCTCATCCCGATCTTCGCGGTCGCGTGGGGCGGCATCTTCCTCGGCGAGCGGCTGACGCTGACGGTCGTCGCCGGCTGCCTCGTCATCTTCATCGGTACCGCGCTCGCGACGGGCGTTGTCGGCGCGCGCCGATTGCACCGGCCTGCCTCGGCCGATGCCATCGGCGCCGGCCGCTGACAAGCCGCGCCTGCGCTGACCCCGGTCACGCCGCGCCGGCGCGTCCGGATAAGGCGCGCGCCGCGACGACGGCGCGATGCGAAGGCACGTTGGCGAGGAAGGTGGTCCGCTCGGCCTCGCCGAGCGGCGCGGCGCGCTCGCTCAGGAGGGCGTGGGCACGATCGAGGAACTCGGCGGAGCGCGGCGACGCGGCGGCCGCGAGCACCTCGTGGCACGTCAGGTAGATCCAGATCGGATCCTCGGTGCCGTCGACCGACCCGCCGCCATCGAAATGGGCGATGACCTCGGCGATCGTCGCCATTGCCGCCTCGACGTCGCCGCGCGCGAGGTCGATCCGGGCGAGGCCGGCGATCGGCTCGGGCGGCATCGTCGCCCGGCCGATCTCGCGAAACAACGCAAGCGAGGCGCGATAGCACGCGGACGCTTCGTCCCAGTCGCCGAGCGCTGCATGGGCGTGGGCGCGGACACAGCGCAAGGTCGCCTGCAGGTCGCGGTCCTCGAGATCGGCGGCGAGCTTCATCGCCTGTGTCGCCCAATCGATCGAGCCGGCCGAATCACCGCGCCTGAGCGCGCTGATCGCCATGTTGCAGAGGAGATAGGCCTCGGCGACTCGCTGGCCGATTTCCGCGCTGAGGCGCCGGCCCGCCTGCAAAAGCTCGAGCGCAGCGCTGTAGTTGCCGAGCTGCTGCTCGATCTCGCCCAGGTTGTTGATCATCCCGCTCTCGAGCGAGCGATGGCCGATCGCGCGCGCGACGTCGAGCGCCTGCCGGTAGTAGTCGCGCGCAGTGCCGTAGCGGCCGCGCTGCATCGCCAGGATGCCGAGCTGCCCGAGCGTCGTGGCTTCGACTCTCCGGTTGCCGACCTCGCGGGCGAGGACGAGCGATTCCTCGATGTGCGACTGCGCCGCAGCGTAATCGCCCTGGAACTGGAGCGCGCGCGCCCAGTTGATTCGCGCCGACAAGGCGGCGCCGCGCTGGCCGGCGGCGTCGGCCCACGCGACCGCGCGCGCCGCCGCCGCCGCCGTGCCGGGATAGTCGCCGACGGCGAGCGCCAGCGCGGCGCGCAGGCCGGCGGCACGGGCGCGCATCGCATCGTCGTCGAGCCGATCGGCGGCCTGCTCGATCGCCGCGACGTCGTCGGCCTGCTCGCTGCGCCGGCCGGTGATGCTGTGGATGGCGATTCGCGTCTCGAGGAGCGTGAAGCGGGTCGCCGCGTCGTCCTCGCGAACCAGCGCGAAGGCGCGGCCGAGGTAGTCGAGAGCGGCGGCGTTGACGTAGGTGCGCGCCGCGTCGTCGCCGGCCTTGCGCAGGTAGGTCAGCGCGTTGTCGACGTCACCGGCCCGCTCGTAATGCTCGGCGATCAGGCCGAAGTACTCGCTCGCGCGATCGCCGCTGCGGACGACGAGCCAGTCGGCGGTGAGCCGATGCTGCTCGCGCCGCGACTGCTTGAGGACGCCCTGGTAGGCGACCTGGTGCAGCACGTGGTGCTTGAAGACGATCTCGCGCGTTCCCTCGAAGGCGCTCGTTTCCCTCCCGTAGGCGAGCTCGCGCCGCATCAGGCCGTCGAGCGCGGCGCCGGCGGACGGCGCGATCCGCTGCAGCGCTTCGTCCCAAAACACGTGGCCGATGACGCTCGCCTGCTGGAGCGCCGTCTTCTCGTCCGGCGGCAGGCCGTCGATGCGCGCCTGCAGGACGCCTGCGAGCGTCGACGGCACGCGGACGTCGAGGAGCTTGTCGCCGACGACGCGCCACGGCTCGCTGGTCGTGACGATCACGCCATCGTCGATCAGCATGCCGATCAGCTCCTCGACGAAATAGGGGTTGCCTTCGGCGCTGCTCGCGAGCAGATCGCGCAACGCCGTCGGCACCGTCTCGAGCCGGCCGAGGAGCGCTTCGATCAGCTCGCGCGTGCCGCGCCTGGAAAGCGGGGCGAGATCGACGCGCAGGTGCTCGCTTCGGCCGCTGCCCCAGAGCGGCCGCCGCTCGTAGAGCGCCGCCCGCGTCAGGCAGAGCAGGAAGAGCGGCAGGTCGGCGCACGCCTGCGCCAGGTGGTTGACGAAGTCGAGCGAGCCTTCGTCGGCCCAGTGCAGATCGTCGAGCAGGATGACGATCGGCGTCGCGGCGTCACGGTGGACGGCGCGAAAGTACGAGGCGAGCGCATGGAACGCGCGGTCGCGGATCTGCCTGGCGTCGCTGGCGATCGCGGCGATGTGCGGGTCGGCACTGAAGTCGAAGCCGATCAGCGCGCCAATCAGCGCCGTGTACTCGGCGGCGCGTTCGCCGAGCACCGCGCCGAGGCCGGTTGCGAGCTTGGCCTGCGCGACCGATTGCGGGTCGCTCTCGAGGATCTCGAAGCGCCACGCGAGCAGGTCGCGCAAGAGGCCATAGGGAATGTTGGTGCCGTAGGGCTGCGGCCGGCCCTGGAAGAACCGCACCGGCTGGCCCTGCAGCTCGAGCCAGTGCGTGAACTCGAGGCCGAGGCGGCTCTTGCCGATGCCGGGCTCGCCGACGATCGTCACCTGCTTCAGGCTCTTGTCCTCGCACGCGCTCTGGAACAGCTCGCCGATCCGCGCCAGCTCGGCGTCGCGGCCGACCATCTGCGTGTCGATGCCTTCGAGGCCGCGGTTGGCCATGCGAAACGCGCGCGGCTTGGCGCGAGTGACGAGATAGCTGCGAACCGGGTCGGTGATGCCCTTGATCTCGATCGGCGCCTGCGGCTCGACGTCGAAGACGCCGCGTACATGGCGATATGTCTCGTGGCTGATCCTGAGCGCGCCGGCGGGAGCGCTCTGCTCCATCCGCGCGGCGATGTTGACCGTCACGCCGCGGATGCTGCCGTCGGGATCGATGCCGCCGCCGAGCAGGACCGGGCCGGTGTGGATGCCGACGCGCAGATCGAAGCCGTCGAGCGCGTAGCGTTCGCGGAACTCCGCGGCGAGCGGCGCGGCCTCGGCGAGGATGGCCAGGCCCGAGCGGACCGCCCGCTCGGCGTCGTCCTCCAGCGCCTGGTCGGCGCCGAACGCGGCGAGGAGGCTGTCGCCGGCGTACTGCAGCACCCGCCCGTGATGCGCGCGCACGATCGCGGTCAGGCGCTCCAGCGCACTGTCCATGACCGCGTGGCAGTCCTCGGGGTCGAGCCGCTCGCTGAGCTGCGTCGAGCCGACGACGTCCATGAAGAGCACGGTGGCGGTCTTCAACTGCTGCGTCGCGCCGTCGCGGCCGCGCCGCGCAGCGAGCTTGTCCTTGAGCGGCGCGACAGCCATGTCGACGACGGCGTCGCCGAGGAGCGTGCGTTGCGACTCCAGGGCCTGGATTGCCGATTCGATTTGCGCCGCGGTCTCGTCCATGTGAGAGTCGTCAAGTCGAGCGTAGTGGCATCGCCGGTGGTGATGCTTGCTCTTCGCCCACCCCCGCGTTCGCGGGGGTGCGGATCTCGAATTCCGAGATCACCGCAACGACCGAAGAACCACACTCTACATTTACCGGTTGGCAACGCGTTTCGCGCCAGCCTCCAACAAAGGTCTTGCCCATGCTCACGAAGTGTCTGCCCCTGCTCGGCGCGTTAGCGGTCGCGAGCCCTGCCTTCGCCATCTCCGTCAACATGGACGGCTTCACGCTTGGCGCGGCCGACGTCGTCATGACGGGGACCGAGGGCGTGAGCCCTTCCTACTCGGGCCAGGCGGGCGAGTTTTCCGGTAACTTCGAAGGGGCGTTGTCGGGCGCGCAGAACCTGCGTTCGGCGGTCCTCGACGCGGCGCCGACGTCGTTCCTCGCATGGTGCGCGGAGCTGACGCAGAGCTTCAGCTTCGGCGTGTCGTACGAATACAGTCAGGTTTCCGGGATCGCTTACTTCGGCACCCAGAAGGCGACCGACCTGAGCCGCCTCTTCACCGCCGCGCAGGGCTTCGTCGTCGACAGCCTCACGTCGGCGGCGTTGCAGGCCGGGATCTGGGAGATCATCTACGAAACGGACCCGTCGTTCAGCCTCACCGGCGGCAAGTTCAAGGGCGCCCCCGAGACCCCCGCCGGTCAGCCTGCGTTCGGCATCGTCAACGGCTTTCTCCTGAACCTCGGCTCGTACCAGGCCAGCGCGCGGATCGACGTGCTCAGCAATGAGGCGCAGCAGGACTTCCTGGTCGCGACACCCGTGCCCGAGCCCGAGACGTGGCTGCTGTTCGGGATCGGTTTGGGCTCAATCGGGCTGATGCGGCGCCAGCGCCGGAGCTGACGACGCGGCAGCGAGCTACGCCGTCGGCGGCGGGGTCGCGGCGGGCACGGCGGCATCGCTCGTGTAGCCGCGCTGGAGAAGCAGCCAGCGCCATTTCGAGACCGCGCGGAACGGCCGCGTGACGGCCGGAGGACTGGCGGCCGCCACCGGGTGCCCGTTCGCCATCTGCAGCGTGATCGACCTGGCAGCATCAGGGCAGACCTTGCACGCCCAGTTGCGCCCGTCCTGGATCGCGCACTCCTTGAACTTGCCTGACGGCTCCTTGCTGCCAACCGTCCAGAAGATGACCTCGCCGTGCGGCTTGAGGGCGCGATAGCGGTAGCGCTCGCCTGCCGCGACACGACCGCTGCAGCGCTCGCCCTGCCAGACGCCGCCGGCGCAATCGACGGTGTAGATCGTCCGCTCGCCCTGCATCGTCACGAAGTCCGAGGCCCAGGCGGCGAAGCCGAGTGCGGCCAGAACTGCGATCACGAACGCCCAGACTCGAACCATCGGCATTGACTCCCGCGCCCCGTGGCGCGCCCGGGATTGTGCACCTGCGTAGCCCGGCCCGGCACCCACTTGGGGCAACCCCTGCTAGGCGCGCGGCGGGTCGACCGGCTCGTGGCCGGGGCTGGTCGGCACGGCCGGCAGCTTGGCTCCGTCGTCGGGCTCGACGGGCAACGCGTCCGGCTCGGGCTCGTCGGTTTGCGGTAGGCCGGGAAGCGTCGCCATGTCGGACCCTCGCGATCGCGGGGGCCCATCATGCCGCGCCGCGGCTCGCCGCGTCGCTGCCGTGGGCTTAGCGACCCGCGCTCAGTGATCCCGCGTTCTGGATCAGCGGCACGTGGTAGGGATTGACGATGACCGGCTTGCTCGAAGGGACACCGGCGCCCGCCGATGGCGTCGTGCCGGCCACTTGGGGGGCGGTCGCTGCCTGGATCAACATGAACGAGTTGGTGGTCCTGCGGGCTCCGTCGTTCGTCGCTCCGCCGGCAGCCGCGGCGGCGCTGGCGGCGGCGAGGCCGATGGCCAGCGCGACAGTCCGCGGGATCGAGTCGTGTGCGCGTGCCATGGCGAGGTCCGGTCGGGGGGATACACGCATATCGGCGTCGCGGCAGGCGGCTGAAGGCGCTCGTCGTGACCAAGTGTAGAGACGGCGGGAATGGGCGTTGCCTCTTCGCGCTGTGGAAAAACGGCAACTGTTGCGATGAGGAACGAGGTGATGGAGGCGATCCGGGCCGAGCGGCGGGCGCTCAGGGAGGAGGCGAAGCAGTCGATCGAGGAAGCGCGCCGTGCGCGCCATCTCCTGCAGGCGACGATCCAGGCAGTTCGGGAGGCACGCAAGTCAAGGCCGGCGGGAAAGAAAGGGCGACCTTCTTCGCCTTCGCCATGAGTCCGCTGGCGCGAAAAGAAAAACGGGGCGCTGGGCCCCGTTTTCATCGTGATCTGGCGGAGTGGACGGGGCTCGAACCCGCGACCCCCGGCGTGACAGGCCGGTATTCTAACCAACTGAACTACCACTCCTCTTCTTCTCAACTCTTCCGCCCGATTCGCGCGACTCGATGCGCGAAGAAGGTGGCGTCCCCTAGGGGATTCGAACCCCTGTAATCACCGTGAAAGGGTGGTGTCCTAGGCCTCTAGACGAAGGGGACCGCAACTCTCGATGCCGGCCTCGCGGGCCTGGCGTTGAACCAACTTGGTGGAGGTAAGCGGGATCGAACCGCTGACCTCTTGCATGCCATGCAAGCGCTCTCCCAGCTGAGCTATACCCCCGTCGAAAACTGATGCGTAGAGCGGCAGATCGTCCTCGCGAGAAGAGCCGATCGCCGCAGCGGAAGCCCGAGATTATAGCCAGCGTGCCCCGGCCGGCGCCGCCGCGCCGCTACGGCGAGATCAATCGCTGCAGCACCGTGGCGCGTTCGAACGCCTCGAGGACGGCGTCGAGCGACGGTGTCTGCGAGCGGCCGCAGACGAGGACGCGAACCGCCGGCGCAAGCTGCGGCATCTTGAGTCCGTGCGTCGCCAGCGTTTCCTTGATCGCCGCGGCGATCGCCGCCTTGTCCCACGGGACGACGGCGAGCTTCTCACGCAAGGTGGCGAGCGCCGGGCGAACCGCGTCGGTCACGTGCTGGGCGACGTCCTCGGCGCTGGGCGTCACGTCGGCGTAGATCGGCGCGAGCCAGTCGGCGAGCTCGGCGCCGGTGCTGCAGCGGTCCTTAAAGACGGCGCAGGCGCGGGCGAGCGATTCGACCGATGGCGAGACGATGCCGCGCCGCGCCAGCTGCGTCGTCGCCAGTGCGACGAGGCGACGCTCGTCGAGCGAGCGCAGGTAATGCGCGTTGACCCAGTCGAGCTTGGCCGGGTCCCACTGCGCCGGGCTCCTCGAGAGATGAGCGCCGTCGAACCAGGCGACCATCTGCTCGCGCGAGAAGATCTCCTCGTCGCCATGGCTCCAGCCGAGCCGCGCCAGGTAGTTGAGCATCGCCTCGGGCAGGTAGCCGAGCTCCTCGTACGCGGTCACGCTGACCGCGCCGCGCCGCTTGGAGAGCTTGTGGCCGTCGTCGCCGAGGATGATGGGCACGTGCGCGAACACCGGCAGCGGCGTGCCGAGCGCGGCGAAGAGGTTGATCTGCCAGGGCGTGTTGTTGACGTGCTCGTCGCCGCGGAAGACGTGGCTGACCCGCATGTCGGCATCGTCGACGACGACCGCGAAGTTGTACGTCGGCACGCCGTCGGCGCGGACGATGACGAGGTCGTCGATCTCGTGGTTGGCGATCGTGATCGGCCCCTTGACGAGGTCGTCCCACGTCACCACGCCGGACGCCGGGTTGCGGAAGCGGATCACCGGCGCCACTGCCTCGGGCACCGGCGGCAGCGTCTTGCCCGGCTCGGGGCGCCAGCGGCCGTCGTAGAGCGTCTTCTCGCCGCGCGCGCGCTGCGCCTCGCGCATCGCCTCGAGCTCGGCCGGGGTCGCGTAGCAGCGGTACGCCTTGCCTTCGGCGAGCAGCCGCTCGGCGACCTCGGCGTAGCGGGCGAGGCGCTGCATCTGGAAGATCGGTCCTTCGTCGTGATCGAGGCCGAGCCAGCGCATCGACGCCAGGATCTGCTCGACCGACGCCTCGCTCGATCGGGCGACGTCGGTGTCCTCGATGCGCAGGATGAAGTCGCCGCCGTGATGGCGAGCGAACGCCCAAGAGAAGAGCGCCGTCCGCGCCGTGCCGAGGTGAAGGAATCCGGTCGGCGACGGTGCGATCCGGGTGCGGACGCGCTGCCCCGCCGCGATCACCGGCGCCGCGTGCGGCGCGCTCACAGCGCCGCGAAGCCGCGCGCGAGGTCGGCCTTGATGTCTTCGAGATCGTCGAGCCCCATCGCGATCCGGATCATCCCCTGCGTGATCCCGGCGGCAGCACGCTGCGCTTCGCTCAGCCGCCCGTGCGACGTGCTCGCCGGATGGGAGATCGTCGTCTTCGTGTCGCCGAGGTTGGTCGTGATCGAGCAGACCCGGGTGGCGTCGATGACGGAAAACGCCGCCGCCCGGTCGCCGCGCACGACGAACGAGACGACCGCGCCACCGACCCCGCCCTGCTGCGCCATCGCGAGCGCATGCTGCGGATGCGACTCGAGACCGGGATAGAACACGCGCTCCACCTTCGGCTGCGCCTCCAGCCAGTGCGCCAGGGCGAGCGCGCGCGCGCTCTGCGCCTGCATGCGGATCGAGAGCGTCTCGAGCCCCTTGAGGACGACCCACGCGTTGAAGGGCGAGAGCGTCAGCCCGGCACTGCGCATCAGCGGCGTGAACTTCGTGTCGATCAGCTCCGTCGAGGCGCACAGGGCGCCGGCGATCACCCGGCCCTGGCCGTCGAGGTACTTGGTCCCGGAGTGCATGACGATGTCGGCGCCGAGCGTGGCCGGCCGCTGCAAGGCGGGCGAGCAGAAACAGTTGTCGACGACGAGCAGCGCGCCGCGGGCGTGGGCGATTTCGGCCAGGGCCGCGATGTCGCAGACCTCGGTGAGCGGGTTGGTCGGCGTTTCGGCGAAGAGGAGCTTCGTGTTCGGGCGCATCGCGCCACGCCACTCGGAAAGGTCGGCCTGCGCGACGAAGCTGGCCTCGACGCCGAACTTCGCGAAGTCCTGGAACAGGCGGATCGTCGATCCGAACACGCTCTGCGAGCAGACCACATGGTCGCCGCTCTTCAGGAGCGCCAGCGCGAGCATCAGGATCGCCGCCATGCCGCTCGACGTGCCGATGCAGCCGCCGGTGCCCTCGAGCGCCGCGAGGCGGCGCTCCATCATGGTCACGGTCGGATTGGTGAAGCGCGAGTAGATGAACGCCTCTTCCTCGTTGGCGAAGCGCGCCGCCGCCGTCGCGGCATCGGGCTGGACGAAGCTGCTGGTGAGGAACAGCGCCTCCGAGTTCTCGCCCCACGCGCTCGGCGGCAGGCCTTCGCGAACCGCGAGCGTGTCGAGTCGCAAGCCCTCGGGCAGGTCGACACGGGGGATGCGGGCTTCCGCCATCAGGCAAGCTCCGCAGCGCTCTGCAGGGTGAGCGCGCCGCGGTCCGCGGCGGCTTCGTCCTCGTCGCCCTGGCCGCTGCGGCCCGCCGCCATCGCCGCGACCTCGTCGGCGCTCGCCGCGCCGGCGATGTAGACACCGTCGAAGCACGACGCCTCGAAGCCGTCGAGCTTCGGGTTGAGCGCGGCGACGACTCGCTTCATCGCCGCGACGTCCTGGTAGATCAGCTTGTCGGCGCCGATGAACTCGCGGATCTCCTCGATCGAGCGGCCGTGGGCGATCAGCTCGGCCGAGGTCGGCATGTCGATGCCGTAGATGTTGGGAAAGCGCACCGGCGGCGCCGCCGACGCGAGGTAGACCTTCTTCGCGCCGGCGTCGCGCGCCATCTGGACGATCTCCTGCGAGGTCGTTCCGCGCACGATCGAGTCGTCGACGAGGAGGACGTTCCTGCCCTTGAACTCGACCTCGATCGCGTTCAGCTTCTGGCGCACCGACTTCTTGCGAACGCCCTGCCCCGGCATGATGAAGGTGCGGCCGACGTAGCGGTTCTTGACGAAGCCTTCGCGGTAGGGCTTGCCGATCCGCTGCGCGAGCTGCATCGCCGACGGCCGGCTCGATTCCGGAATCGGGATGACGACGTCGATCTCGGACGGCGGCAGCGTCGAGATGACGCGCTGGGCGAGCGTCTCGCCGAGGTTGAGGCGCGCCTGGTAGACCGAGACGCCGTCCATGATCGAGTCGGGTCGCGCCAGATAGACGTACTCGAACATGCACGGGTGGAGCGACGGATCCTCGGCGCACTGGCGCGCATGCACCTTCCCTTCGAGGTCGATGAAGATCGCCTCGCCCGGGGCGACGTCGCGAGTCAGCGCATGGCCGGTGCCGACGATCGCGACCGACTCGCTCGCGACCATCACCTCGGGGCCGTCGGGTCCGACGCCTTCGCCGAAGGCGAGCGGGCGGATGCCGAACGGGTCGCGGAAGGCAAGCAGGCCATGGCCGGCGATCAACGCGACGACCGCATACGAGCCGCGAATGCGCTTGTGTACCGCGGCGACGGCGGCGAAGACCTCCTCGGGCGAGAGCTGCTTGTCACGCGCGGCGCGCTCGAGCTCGTGCGCGAGGACGTTGATCAGCACCTCGGTGTCGCTGCCGGTGTTGATGTGGCGCCGGTCGATGTCGAACAGCTCCTGCTTGAGCGAAGCCGCGTTGGTCAGGTTGCCGTTGTGGACGAGGACGATGCCGTACGGCGCGTTGACGTAGAACGGCTGCGCTTCCTCTTCGCTGTAGGCGTTGCCCGCGGTCGGATACCGCACCTGGCCGAGGCCGACCCTGCCTGGCAGCGCGCGCATGTTGCGGGTGCGAAAGACGTCGCGGACCATGCCGCGCGCCTTCTGCATGAAGCACTTCGTCCCCTCCATCGTGACGATCCCGGCGGCGTCCTGGCCGCGGTGCTGGAGCAGCAGCAAGGCGTCGTAGATCAGCTGGTTGACCGGCGACTTCGCGATCACTCCGACGATTCCGCACATGGCAGCTCCTTGCGATTCAACAGGCGCACGCGCGGCGCGGGGACTCGATCAGACACTTCGCTCGGCCGGGCCCGGCGTCCCGGGCGCCAGCAGCGGCATCAGCTCGTGCACGATCGAATTCAGCCAGGCGGCGCCGTGCGATTCGCGCCACGCCGCCGAGGCGCTCGCCGGCGTGTACGAGATGATCGCGGCCAGCGCGAGCAGCACGAGCACCCCGCGCGCCACGCCGAAGACCGCGCCGAGAAAGCGGTCGAGCGGCCGCAGCATCGTCTTGCCGACGAGCGCCGAGATGCCCCGCGCCGCCAGTCCCCAGAGGACGAGGACGACCAGGAACGCAGATGCGAACGCGGCGATCGCGTTCAAGGGAGACCCCGGCGCGCCCACGGGAATGTGCGGCGCGAGCAGCGGCCCGAGCCAGAGCCCCGCGAACCACGCCGCGACCCAGCCGAGCAGCGACAGCACCTCGAATGTCAGCCCGCGCACGGCGCCGACGAGCGCCGAGAGCGCGACGACGGCGAGCATCGCCACGTCGACCCATCCGAGCGTCGGCCAATCGATCACGAACGCACTTCACAGCGTGAGGAGCACGGCGCTGAGGCCGGCCGCCTTGGCCTTGGCGAGCGCGGACTCGGCTTCGCCGCGCGAGGTGAACGGGCCGACGCGAACGCGGATGCGATTGCCGCTCGACGTCTGCGCGACCTGCGTGTACGTCTTCAGGCCGAGCTTCTCGACGTTCTTGCGCGTCTCGCGCGCGGCCTCGGCGTCGGCGAAGGCGCCGACCTGGACGACGAATCGCTGCTCGTCGGCGCTCGCGACGGGCCGGCCCTCCAGCAGCGCGCGAGCGCGGTCGCCGTCCGCCGACGACGAGCGCGGCGCCGACGCGACCGCGACGGCGGAGCTCCCGGCGCGTCGGGACGGCTCGGCCGCGGAAGCGGCGCGAGCGACCGTTGGCGTTGGCGCGCGCTCTGCCGGCGCCGCGCGCGGCGCGGTGACATCGCGTCCAGCATCGGCGCTCGACTCGGTGACGATTCCCTCGGCGCCGCGCGACAGCGGCGCCGAGGCGCGCGCCGCGAGCGGCGGCGCCGAGCCCATCGATGCCGATGCGGCCGCGCTGCCGTCACCGCCCGACGTCTGCGGTCGCGCCGGCGTCGATCGTGCCGGCGGCATCGTCAACGGCGGCAACGAATCGCGGCGCGGGATCTCGATCGGCACGTCGACCGGGATCGGCCGCGGCTGCGTCTCGAACACGAGCGGGAATCCCATGATGCCGATCGCGAGAAGGACCACGGCGCCGATCAGGCGCTGGCGGGCGCGCGTGCGCGCCTGCTGAACGGCGTCGGCGGGCTCGAGCCTCGGCTTGTCGGGAGCGGGATCGCGCTTCTGCTTGAACATGGTGAGCCGGACGATCGAGCCGAGGGCGGGTACGCCGCAGGGCCGTGCGGCGACCGGCTCAGGCCGCGTCGCGGCCGGATCGTTGCGGCAGCCCGTTCTCGAGCACGCCGCCCACGGTGTAGAAGGAGCCGAAGACGACGATTCTATCAGCGGGGTCGGCGCTGGCGAGGCCTGCGCCGAGCGCTGCGCCGGGGCTGGAGTGCGTCGCGATCGTCGCCGCGTTCGTGCCGACGCGGATCGCGGCGAATCGCTCGGCGAGCTCGGCGCCGCTCGCCGAGCGCGGGCTGGAAAGGTCCGTGAAATGCCAGGCGTCGACGAGCGGCGCCATGCGGGCCAGGATCGCGTCGATGTCCTTGTCGCGCATGGCGCCGAAGACGGCATGGGTGCGCGGGAAATAGCCCATCTGGTCGAGGTTCTGCGCGAGCGCCGCGACCGCATGCGGGTTGTGGGCGACGTCCAGAACGATCGTCGGCGTGCCGGGAACGACCTGGAATCGCCCCGGCAGCGCCACCGTCGCCAACCCGGTGCGGATCGCCTGCGCGCTCACCGGCAACTGCTCGCGCAAGGCTTCGAAGGCGGCGAGCGCGCCCGATGC
>Ga0207644_10001268_pt1 | contig 16243 bp, 19 predicted proteins | sample KBSS73metaG_FD_184326 | JGI IMG/M metagenome (GOLD analysis project Ga0207644, IMG submission 184326) | Switchgrass rhizosphere microbial communities from Kellogg Biological Station, Michigan, USA - KBS S7-3 metaG (SPAdes) (version 2) | ecosystem: Host-associated > Plants > Roots > Rhizosphere... | reverse complement strand
CTCATGGAGAGACTTTAGGTTGGTTCCGAACCGCTCATGCACCCTGTTGAAGAAGTCCACCGCATCATCGCCATCCATGCCGATGTCTTGAAGGAGGCGGTCGGAAAGGCGGACTTTCTCCCGTGCCACGCCAGTTGCGTCCGCTACGAGGTCAATGACGTCGCCTTCAAGGTTGGGGCCTGCCATGCATCTATGCTCGCCCAATCAACTGCGCGTTGGCAATGGCAGCTTTCCACCCAAAGCGGTCATTAAAGACTTCCGTTATAGAGTTCCGCTCATGCGTATTCTCACAGCGATAGTCTTGTCGTCATCGATTTTGGTTGGATGCACGCCCACGGCGGTCGATCACAACGTCCAGACTTCGAGCTCCGCTCGGCCGCTCGATGGCGCGTCGCTTCGCCAAGTGTTTCGCGACGTTTTACTTTCGCCGGCTCTCTCTGCCGGGGTGCTTACGGATCATCCCCCTGGCGAAGTCTTCCGGGCGAATGGCGGCTATCGCCGCATCCTCGGAAGAACAGGACAGGAAGGGACGTTCGCGATTGAAGGCAACTTACTCTGTGTCATGGGGGCGGACTTTCCCAAGCAATGCCGAAGGGTGTTTCCGCAAGGAGGCGGGACCTGCGTGCTGATTGACGCGTCCGACAAGTCGCCTGCTACTTTGAAACTCTCCCCCCTCGAATAACTGCTGTCTGTGCGATGGGGCCTAATGTCAGCTTTCCACCCATTGCAGACATTCGCCCAGTGACTGCTTTCCACCCATTGCAGACATTAGGACGCTCGCTCATTCTAATTGAATGTGGACACTTGTTTTGACGCTGGCCGCCGCCGCACCGATGGCCCCCGAATGCTCCGGCCAAACTACCGTGGAAGTAGAGACTTGCCTCGCTGCCGCGCTCGCGAAGAGTGATGCGGAACTGAACCGCTATTATCGCACGGCGGTGCTGCGAGCGAGGAGTGAGGATGGCAGCAACGTAGCTCGGGGAATCGTTCGCGCGGAGCGGTCTTGGTTGGCTTACCGTGACGCCGAGTGTTCGTCTGTCTTCGACCGATGGAGCGGAGGCACAATCAGAGGAACGATGTACTTCAAATGTCGCATTCGGATCACGAGGCTTCGCACGTACACCCTTTGGCGCAGCTGGCTTACCTATCCCGACAGTACGCCACCCGTGCTTCCACGCCCCAATGTCGAGATGGCTACAACCGGTCGCTTTTAAAGAACTGATCCGAGAGAAGGTCGACTAGCGCCATGGGCTTTATTGCTCTGCTGATACTGCTGCCGCTCATAGCCTACTGCCTTGTGCAGACGATCAGAGACTATCGCGCGAGACGCGTGCTGATGAGCTTGTGGGGCATGGCCATGACCGCGCTGCTATTCTGGTTGTTCGTCCGCGCCGGACGCGGCCCGCAATATTAACGTCGCTCCGGAATGTCAGCTTTCCACCCATTGCAGACATTAGCCTGACGGCAGCTTTCGACCCATTGCAGACGCAGTGACGTTATCGGATGATGCCGCAATGAAAGGCATAAACCTCAAAAACTCGACGGGTCGCAAGCTTACCTTGATCATCGAGCCGATTGCGGAAGAATATTCATTCAACGTGGGCGACGAAATTGAACTTCGGCCACCACTCTACGTCGACCCGCGCGAGGTGATCGACATCCGGCTGGAACGTGATTTGGTCATTGTCTTTGCTGATGAAGACGTGAGCATCACGCGTGACGGGAAACCTGTACCCTGTGAGAACAGGGCGTAGCGTCAGCTTTCCACCCAAAGCTGCCGCTCTGCGCAGGCATTTCGACCCAGCTGCCGACATTCAGAGATGTCTGGGCGGGTTGCTGGTGGAACAAGGCAGCGGGTGGACAATTGCTGTGGTCTCGCGCAGCCTCACGCCAATATTGAGGGGGGTCTCATGCGGATTTTTCTTGCATTTGCGATCGGTGCCGCGGTCTGTTCGTCTCCAATAGTTGCGTCTGCTGCCCCAATCGCGACCAACGAGGATGCGCGCTTTACGGCATTCGGCGACCGCGTTGTCGATGAGTATCTGAAGCTCGATCCCATCAGCGCCACGCAGCTCGGGGACCATCGCTTCGACGCCCTCTTGCCGGACGTGTCCGCCGCGGGACGAGCCGCACGGCGATCATATGCCGAACGTTCGCTTGCCGAACTAACCAAGTTCGACGCTCACAAGCTCAGTCGCGAACACCAAGTCGACGCCATCCTACTCAAGGATCAGCTCACTTATCTTATCTTCAGCATCAACCGCCTTCAGGACTGGGGATGGGACACGACAACCTATTTTCCAGGACCCGCCCTGTTCGCGCTGACGGCTCGTGAGTTCGCGCCTTTGTCTGATCGACTTCGTTCCGCCACCGGGCGGCTCGAAGCTCTTCCGCGATTCCTAAAGCAAGAAAGGGAGTCGCTGGTGCCGGCGCGGGTACCCCTGATTTATGCCCAAACAGCCTCCAAACAAAACCCCGGATTGAACGAGCTCATCGACGGAATACTTGCGCAGAAGGCCGCTCTTCCGGCTGCGGACCAGGCGCGGCTGGAGCGGGCAGCCGCGACCGCGAAGGCCGCCGTCGCCGACTATCAGAGCTGGCTCGACAAGGAACTGGTGCCGAACGCGAAGGGCAATGAACGACTCGGGCAAGCGCTTTACGACGAGAAGCTGCGGCTCGCGCTCAACTCGCCGCTCGGGCGTGAAGAAATCCGTCGCCGCGCCGAAATCCAAATCAAGGACCTCCGAGCGAAGATGTACGCGGTCGCTGCCGGCATGCTGAGAGGCCGCGCGGGAGCTCCGCCAGTCCCCGCAAATCCCACCCCCCCTCAGCAACAGGCGGTGATCGAAGCAGGGCTGGCGATCACCGCTGCCGATGTCCCGCCGAAAGACGCACTGATCCCATATGCGCGCAAGGCGCTCGAACAAGCGACCGCTTTTGCCAAGGCCAAGAACATCGTCAGCTTCCCCAAGGCGAGCTTCAACGTCATGGAGATGCCGGAATATGCACGCGGTTTCTCGGCGGCATATGCCGACATGCCCGGCGCGCTGGAAACGGATCAGCGCGGATACTTCGACGTCATGCCGATCCCGTCCGATTGGACGCCCGAGCAAACCGCATCGTTTTTGCGCGAATACAACAACTGGGCGTTCCATGAGCTCGCTGTGCACGAAGGTGTTCCGGGGCACCTTCTCCAGCTTGCCCATTCCAACTTGTACAAGTCGCACCTGCGTGCCTTCCTGCAGTCCGGGCCGATGATTGAAGGCTGGGCTTGCTACGGCCAGGACGTGATGGCGGACACCGGGTTCCTGGGCGGCGACCCGCGCTACCTGCTGGCGCATTACAAATACCAGCTCCGGATCCCGACGAACGCAATCCTCGACCAGGACTTTCACGTGAACGGCCTGACGCGCGAAAAGGCGATGGAGCTGATGACAAAGACCGCGTTCCAGGAGGAGCGCGAGGCAGCGGGCAAATGGGTCCGCATGCAGCTCAGCTCCGCGCAGCTGCCGACCTATTTCGTCGGTTATTCCGAGTGGTGGGATTTCCGCCGCGCGGCCGAGAAACGGCCCGGCTTCCGGCTCAAGACGTTCCACGACGAGGCGCTCAGTCATGGCTCGCCGCCGGTGCGCTTTATCCGCGAACTTACACTGGGAGAGCCGATCCGGTAGTTTGTCGGCCAGCAGCCAGAAAGCTAATGTCAGCTTTCCACCCATTGCCGGAGCTCGCTGCCACGTGAGCCCAGGGTGGACGCGGACGAGAGGCGCGGGGAAGCGCGGCTAAGAAGGTCGACGAACCGGAGTGAGCGGCTCCTCGATGTGACTTTTGTCGACGAGCGGGTCAGGGTCGTTTTCAAATAGCATCGGTGCGGACGGAGAGGCGCGCTACGGCAAAATTAATTCCAGGCTCGGTGGATGTCCGCTTTCCGCCCGTTCCTGCCATTTCACGCGCCGACCTTTAGGCGTCAGCCTCGGTCTTTTTTATCGAGTATCCGGCAGCCCTCAACGCCATCGCCGCCGCCAGCGCTTGATAGTGCGCCTCGTGCCCTCGTTCGTATAACCGACCACTTTCCTCGGTAACCCGCTGAATGGCCTCTCGCATCGCGCGGTATGCGTCCTGCGGAACGGTCCCGTCGCGCGTCAGCCGTTCAAGCTCCTTATCCATGCCGCCTCCCTGCGTTCCGCTAGAGCCTAGGCGGGGGGATGACAGCTTTCCACCCAAAGCTGCCATTAGCTTACCGCGAGCAGACGGCTACTTCTTCTTCGGAACTCCCTTGCCCTTCAGCTCGACGAGGATCGCCTCGAACGGCTTGTCGCTGAGATTGGTGGGAGTGTGAATTCCAGCCGGCGCAAACTCTGCTTCGCCGGCCTTGGCCTTCGCGGTGGTCGTCTTGCCGTCGCCCAGCACGAACTTGATGTTGCCGTCGGTGAGGTAGGTCACGACCGAATCAGGGTGCGAATGACGGACGCTCGTCTCGTGGGGCCCGTAGTGAATGCGCAGCACCCGCACCTGCGCGTTTTCGGTAATGACCTTGTAGTGCTTTGGATCGACCTTGGTGGCGTCCTGGGCGAGTGCGGCGCTCGACACAAATGCGATAGCTGCTGCCGCAAGCGCGGTACGAGCGATGATTACCATAGAAATGTCCCTCTCTGGTTCGCCCCGAAACGGGTGGCCAACGACGCACGAACGCGACGCAACGGAACTGGCCGAGGCGTTAGAAGGACGAGTTGATCTCGTCCAATGAATTTGCCTCAACGTCAGCTTCCACTCAATCATGCCGCTAGTGAAACCGCGGCAGCGCACGGCAGGGTATTTTAAGGACATGCAACCATCATGTCGGCTTTCCACCCATTGCGGGCGTAAGCTCGTCTGGTACGCTGCCGATCGCTGGGGGGCGGTCCGATGCATGTCCAGGTACCGAAGCCGCTGCACGGCTGGCGACAGTTTGCTGGCGAGGTCGGCATTATCGTTTTGGGCGTGCTTATCGCGTTAGCCGCCCAGCAGCTCGTTGCCGATCTTCATGAGCAGAGTGAGGCGCATCAGGCCGAGCGAGCGATACGAGGCGAGCTCGAAATCAACATGGCCCGACTTCGATCTCGTCACGCCGTGCGCGCATGCGTCGAAAGGAGGATCGAAGAGCTGCAGGCGCTAATCGATTCTGCCGGCACCAACGGCGGATCAATTGCCACGCCGAAATGGGTCGGACGTCCGCAGTTCTGGACGATGCAGTTGTCGCGCTGGGAAACATCGTCGCAGGCTGGCCGCGCAGCACTCATCCCGGCCGACGACCTCAACCTCTACGGTAGCATGTATCCGTTCATGGAGCGCATAAACACTGAAGGCGCCTTGGAGCAGGATGCGTGGGCGGAACTGCGCGCGCTCGAGCATCTGCAGCGCGTCACCCCTGAAACAGCGTTTCAGCTTCAAAGCACCTTGCAGCGCGCGCGATACATAAACTGGCGTATGGAGGTCTGGTATGCCCAGCTGCAGGCGATTTTTGACCGGCTACATTTAAACGTCGTCCGAAACGAGGTGCCGGCGTCGCGCTCTGCTTGCGTCCCAATGTCGACCCCGCGAGACCAGGCTATCCGGATAAGCAACTCCTTCATTCAGGACGAACCTTGAGCGCCGAATAATCGTCAGGTCACGACGAAATGGCAGCGTTCCGGCAAAAGCTGCCATTAGCGCAGTGTCTGCTTTCGACCCATTCCTGCCATTAGCCTATGCGTATTTCCAAGCCCTAGCGGAACTGAGTGCCGTAGATTAGCTACTTGCCGCGAAGGTCGCTGTGAGGAGCGGCTAAACCGCCGTGAAGGAGAGGCAATGTTCGTGACCCTCGCAGCCATGGGGGCGCTCGCGATTGGCTTCGTGGTGCTGGCAATTGTCTTTGCGAAGAATGTCCTGAGAGCGCGGCATTCTGATGAGATTTACAACAAATCAATCCTCATCCGCCGCTCTAAGTCTCCGGTGAACTTCTGTATGACGGTCATATTTTACGCATTCGCCACGGTGTTCGCTCTTGGAGCCGCGTGTTTCATTGTCTTCATCCTGTTTACGCTTGGGCCGACCAGCCTCGGTTACTAGCGGCCGTGTTTGCCGTTCGTTCAAGTCGTTTCTGGCGTCAGCTTTCCACCCATTCCTGCCATTAGGCGACGACCCGTCGCAGACATCAGCGTACGCTGCGATGAGTTCGCGATGGGCCGCGTTCAGCTCATCGCTGTAATCTTAACGACACTGCTTCTCGGGTCATGTGACTTTGCGTTGGGTCTCGACATTCTGAACGCCACCGACGCTCCGATAACCGTTAAGGTGGCAGGGGACAGCAAGTCCGTCGTGCCGGGTTTGAGCTTCCACGGTCGCTTTCCCGAGCCAGGCACTTTCTCCATAGCCTCGAGTAGATGTGTTCGTGTGTATCCTGTTCCCGACCTCGATACGTCGCCGTGGCGGTTCCTAATTGGGCGCTCAATAAAGCTGCGAGCCATGCCTTCCGGCATCCTGCTCGGTTATCCTCCAACGCCGGATGTTGAGCAGAAAGACAATCCGCTGCGAGCGATGTCAGGCTCGGAAGCCCAACTGCGACCTATCCGCCAAGTGTGTCGCTAATGGCAGCTTTCCACCCATTGCTGACATTCGTGCAAGAGGTAGTGTGCCCCTGTCAGGCAGGGGAGAAAATTCAATGCGCGTTGCGGTCTTCGTTACAGCTCTGGCGTTTTGCTGCGTCGCCGGGGTGCCCGCGCAGGGCAAAGCAAGCCCATCAAAATTCAAGCTTAACGGGATCACGTGGGTCTTTGTCGAGGAGCACGGGACGAAGGTTCGCGAGACGGTCGACCATCATGGCAATTATGTTGCGAGGACATTTGTCGGGAAGGAGCTCGACCACGGGACTGCCGTGATGAAAGGCAGCAAGGTCTGTTTCACGAGTGAAGTAGATAATAGTGGCGAGGTTTGCTGGACGACGCGCCCGCTGAACATCGGTCAGTCGATGGTGTCGACGAGCGACAAAGGTGAGAAGCTGAAGGTGACACGGGTCAAGTATGTGGCGATGAAGCCGCGGAAGTAAGAGGGCTTTGAGCCCGGAAGACCGATGCGCCGCCTGGATGCTACCAGTCGCCAAATGCTTCACGTATCCTAGGGTGAGCTTTCGACCCGTTCTTGCCGTTGTCCGAGCCGCAAGCTTCCGACCCGTTGCGGACATTCGCCGCCAACACGAGCGGTGGGGTCAGGTCATGCCGTGCGCGGCCGGGATCTGCGAGGGAGGTCCAGCGGGCATCGCAAGTAGCGTCGCTTCTTCCTCCCCAGCCTCGAACCGCTCGAGCAAGGCGTCAGGATCGTACATCACCCCAACCGGATTCTCGGCAAAAGCAGGCGTGCGCATGAGAGCCGTAGCCTCTTCGACGGTTCCGCAATCGATCTGGAACTCCATTCGATTGCCATCGGGATCGGTGTAGTACAGCGACAACGTGGTCCCGTGATGGACTGGCCAATAAGGCTCAATCCCGGCGTTCTTAAGGCGCGCATAGGTGTCGAGCAGATCGCCAACGCTTCCGTAGGTGTATGCGACGTGATTGACGCCTATTTCTCCTCGGTCGTCGCGGGAGTCGCCGCCGGGTTTCAGGATGTCGAGGTTGGCGAACGCGAACCTGTGATGCTCGTCGTCGTAGGTGAGGAATGCGAGGGCTGGATTTTCGTAGACAACCTCGGCCTCAAAGACGTTGCGGTACCATGCAATCATCTCCTCGAAACGCCGCGTCATGTAGACGACGTGCGCAAACTTCACCGGCTTTGCCATGGCCTCTCTCCCCCTCAAAATGCTTGAACCGCTACGCAAATTACGAGGCGACCGGTGGCCGCGAGATGACAGGATCGCCTACCAGTTCAGCGACGGAAAGTCGCGCCTCTCGCTCAATTTACGAGTGCCCGCTGTCCACCCGAATGCCATCGGCCGAGCGAGAGCCCCGCTGCAGACATTGGCCGCGTGGGCCGCGGAATTCGATCGAACCAGAAAACGGTGTTTTCCGCAAAGGAGTGATTTTGACTAACGCACCTACTGGTGTACGGTATACCAATGTCGGATCGCTTCAGTTTCATCACGCCCTTCGACTTGCCTGGTGCGGCAGCCGGCCAGCTTCGCTCTTTGATCGTCACCGGACAATTGCGGCCCAACGAGCGGCTTCGGGAACGCGAAGTTGCGGAGCAACTGGGAATTAGCCGAACGCCATTGCGACAGGCACTGCAGCGCCTCGAGCACGAGCGCCTCTTGTTCAGCAACTCCGGCAAAGGCTTCGTCGTCAGCCCACTCACCGCTGACGAAATCACGAACATCTACCAGTCGCTTGCTGCCCTCGAACGCGCCGCCCTGATGCACACGGCAGCTGTAACCAAGGACATGGCGGCGCGACTGAAAAGTGCATCGAAGCGGCGGTCAGCAGCGGAGTCCGACGTCGAAACCAGCATCAAGGCCGATCTCGATTGGCATCGAGCACTGACGGGCTTCACGGCCAACGAGATAATTGGAGAAATGCTCGAGCCCGCCCGACAGCTGGCCGAGCGATACGAGAGAGCCTTCTTTAGCAGCGTCCCGGATGCACAAAGGACGACTGCCGAACACGACGAGATCGAAGCCGCGGTACTTGCCGGAGATCTTCGCCGCGCCGCCTCACTCGTCGAGGCGCACTGGCTCGGAAACATTCCTGCAATCGTCACTATCATCGAGCGATCAGGGGCGCGTAGCGAATGAGAATTGTTGCAGGCCTTGCGCTCCTGTTGCTCGCCCTAATTGGGACGACTGCGGGAGCGGCACCGGCCACCAATCCGGCGCCTGCGTTCGTGCCGCTCGTCGACTACCACCAGCATTTGGCAAGTCCTGCCGGGGTCGCGCTCCTCAACCGCAGTCCGCGGCCAGTGAGTTTGCCCGAAGATATCAGTGGCTTGCTCGATCAGCTCGCCAGGCACTGGAACGACAGCGCTGCACTCGCCGATCTGTACACTGACGATGCGACAGTGTTCGCGAATATTAAGAGCCCGCTCGACCCATGGCTGCACGGACGCAAGGCTGCAGCCAATTACATCGGCTCGCTCTACGGGCGTCCCTATTCAATGACACCGATTGTGTTCGCGAGCAGCGGCCGGAGGGCGCATCTCGCGGGCTTCTTCAGCCGTGGCGAGCGCGGAAGCGAGCAACATTTCGGGTATTTTGACTTCGAGCTCCTCCAAGGAACCGATTCCCGGTGGCGAATTGCAGTCGACAACCGGAATTTCGAGCCGAAACCCTTTTATCAGCCGGCCATTTCCGGACGGGTACTCCTCAACCTGCTCGACGAAGCCGGAATTCGCCACGCTGTGGTTCTCTCCGATGCTTACTGGTTCGATGCGCCGACCTACCGATCGCCTGGACAGACAATCGAGGAAATGTATCCGCTTGTCCGCGCCGAAAATGACTGGACAGCTCGCGAAAGCGCTGCATCCGGCGGCCGGCTCGTCGCATTCTGCAGCTTCAACCCTTTGGCATCGTACGCATTGCGCGAACTTCGGCGTTGCAAGTCATCGGGAGCGATAGTCGGACTGAAACTCCATCTGCAAATGTCCGAGGTCGACCTGCACAGCGCGATGGACGTCGGTCGTTTGCAGCAGGTTTTCGCGGAAGCGGACCGCCTCGGGCTCGCGATAGTCGTGCATGCGCAGACGGCCGGGAATTATGACGCGGCGGCGGCCCGGGCGCTGATCACGCAAGTGATCCCGGCGGCGCAGCATGTGCCGGTTACGATTGCGCATCTGTGGGGTGGGGGGCCGCTTGCTGCTGCTCCGCTCGAGGTTTACGTATCTGCGGTGCAGCGCCACGCCAAGGGAACCCAGAACCTTTATTTTGACGTGGCCGAAGTGGCGCTCGTCGCCAATGGCAACAAGGAAATGTTGCAAACCATAGCGGACGCAATCCGGCGGATCGGGCCGACGCACATCTTGTTCGGATCGGATGCCGTCGGGCAGAACACGTTGCCTCCCGCAAAGGCCATCGCCCAATTCAGAAGCGACGTCCCTTTGACCGATGCGGAATTTGCGATCATCGCTGCCAACCACCTGCCGTATCTGCCGCCGGTCCGATAGTCAGGCGCCCTTTGCGGCGCTCGCCGTTAAGGTCCGTTTTCCACCCAGAGTACACCGAAGGCGGCATCTGCGTTCGCGGATGGCCGGCCTTCGGCCGTCGACGCAGCCTAGCGCTCCATTCGATAGAGTAAGTTTAGCGAAACGCTCGTCTCCAGCTGCCCTGGCGCCACGATCCCGCCGTCGCGCTCTGGCGCGGGTGGCGGGGGCGGAGGAGGGGCCCCGACCGGGCTGATGCGAGAACCGGTGACGATGATGTCTGCGCCCCTGTACGAAGTCCCTTCTTCCACCGACAGAAGTCGTACCGAGGTGAAGCCATTGTTCCGAGCGTATTCGGACGCTTCGGCTTTGCCCCTGGCCATTGCCCTGACCCGCGCTTCCTGGCGCAGAGGAGCGGGTTCCGAGATGCCAAAGTTCGGCCCGTATACGGTGTCCGCACCTGCCGTCGTCAATATATCGAGAAGCGAAGTCAGCTTGTCGATATTGCGCGTTTTTATCTGGACCGAGTTGCTGGCGATGTAGCCGACAAGCGTCTGCCGTCCTTGGCTGCCGGGCAAATTGTCCCACCTGTAGTCGGGCTGCAGGTGAATCCCTTGAGTCTGGATGTCGCGCTCGCGGATTCCGGCAGCGCGGATGGCCGCGAGCAGCTTCTCCGTCTTCACCTTGTTGGCAGCCACCGCTGCAGTTGCGGTCGGCGCCTTGGACTGAGTCCCGACCGTCATGCTCGCCTCATCAGGGGTCGTACGCAGTGCTTCAGTGATGTTCACGCGCACCAGGGGCGTACTTGCCATTTCTGCGATGCTGCCCGCGGCTGATTGCTGCGCGATGGCTACTCCCGGCAGCAGGATGAGACCCGACAAAGCTAATACGTTCCACGTCCTCACATGCCGCACGAAGATCTCCCTCAAAGTCTCGCCAAGCCACATGCGTATCGTTCGATGGTTGAGGAATAGCTGAACGGAGGCGTCGTCTCGGCAACGCCCAAGTGGCGGGACGGCCTTCATGACGGGTCACGGGTCACCCCTTTCGCATGTGATATGATCGCGCCGGGACTCGCGCCCACTAGCTCAGCGGGGGCCGAGTTTCGCGGCCCCGGTCTGATGTTCCCTTCGCCGCGGCCGCACTCATTCCAACCCGATGCGAAAGCTCTTCTCAGCCACTGTCGGCACTTACCCTTATAGAGCAGCGCCTAAACCTCCGGCAGACAAAGCCGCGTTGAGCGGGAGTGGAACCCCGTTCAAATTGGCGAGAGTAAGTGGGCATACGAAGGGACGGTCTCAATCTCCCCCGAGGCCGTCCCCACTTTTTTCGCAAGGCTTTGTTCACGAAATGTTTCGATGGGCGTATCCGGTTGGAATGTCCACCAAGCACGTCCGAACGACTGGTGACCTTGCTCGGTTCGGTTGCGCACTGAAGGTGGAATGTGCTCACTGCCATTCGGCTAGAACGCTCAGTGCGATGGCTGCGGTGAAGGCCCTCGGGATGGTGCCATTGCAGGCGGTGGCCCGACGCTTTCGTTGCCTACGATGTGGCATGAAACAAGCGAGAGTCGTCGTGCTGCCGCCCGTGTAGGCCGCCCCTGCGAATTCCTCGCCTGCCGTCTCCATCTACGGATTAATTTGAACGAAGAGGCGCCAAGCCGTCCACTCCCGGTCCAAGAACCACGTCGCGCTCCAGCGCCATCGATCTGAGATTCAGGACGACTATCTTGCCGGCGCTCGGGCATGGAACAAAGGCTTTCGAGCCTTCCTTGGAAAGCGTGACGCCTGATGGGGCCCCCATCACATCGAGCTCGTGAACGACGCGCTTCGACTTCAGATCGACGACGTACAGAGCGCCGCGTCCCTTGATGCTTTCGTCGCCCTCAGGCGATGCCGCGACGAGGTAACGCCCATCTGGAGTGACTGCCGACGCATAGCTTTTACCCGGCAGCTGGATCCATCCCGACACCAGTTTTTTCTCAGGATCGATGATCGCGATGCGCGGATTATCGACGTCATGCGTGAACACCGTCCCATCGGGGGCGACAGTGACCCGCTGGAGGCGTTTCGCGACGGCTATTGTTCCGAGCAGCCTCCTTTTTCGCGTATCGATAACGCTCAGAGTGCCGGTGCCGAAGTTAGCGGTGTACGCGCGGCGGCCGTCAGATGAGAATGCAAGCATATGAGACTGGGGATGGCCGGTTGGCACCCGTCCGACCACGCGCCGCGTTCGCGGGTCGACGACAAGAACTGCGTTGGCCAATTCGGCCGTGACCCATAGCAACCCATCAGGGCCAAAGTGGATGGAATGCGGTCTAACCGCCTGGCCTAGGTCGATTGTCGCCACTCGCTGCATCGTCCGAATGTCGACAACGTCAATGGTTGAGCCGTCCGAACCCGGCCTGTTCAATCCAGAGTTGCCGTAGATCGGAACAAAGGCAAAGCGCTCGTCAGGAGAAACGACAATCTCGTGGCCGTTGACGCCGAGCGAAGCGGTGCCAAGGACCCGTTGATCGCCTAGGTCAATCTTGCTCAGCGAGTGCTCGCGCTGGTTCACGACGAGCAGCGTTTGAGGAGAAGAACGTGCCCCAGCAAGTTCAGACCGGGCGTTTGAGGGCCCTGCACTTGCCGCGAGCAACGCAGCCCCGAAGGCCAACGCACGAAGTGGCAAGTGCGGCATGTTGATTTCCTCCCCGGTCGCGAGCGGTATCGCGCGTCGCATCACTGATCAATTGAGGCCTCGGTCAAATGTCAGCTTTCCGCCCAAAGCGGCCGTTAGGGAGCGGGGGAAGCTAAAAGTCCGGGGCCGTCGAGTCTCGGACACCGGGTTATTTCTCAATTTTCTACGTGGTTTCAGCCATTTAGCGTCCGCCAGAGGGGGCGCATGGTAGTGCTGCCCCGCGAGCCTTGCCCCTGAGTCTCGTGCGGGGACCGACGGAAGGCTCGCACTCCGCGAAAGGTGCGGGCCTTCTGCTATCAAGGATGTTCCCAAGAAAATACGCCGCGGAGCTCTAAGCAATGCCGTAACCTGGCCCGCCTCACGCCTCGCGAGAGGATGAGTTGGCAGCTTCTGATTGGGGCTGACCAAATCGAGGCATATGCCGACCGATTAATGGCGAGTCATGACGAGCAGCGCCGGTGTGGATGGGGCTACGAGACGGGCGGGAGGGGATTGGGCATGGTCTTATGCTCAATCCTGTTCGCCATGGCTTCATACTCGAACGCCATTTGGCGAAAGGACGCGATGTCGTTTCTGTCTGTTAGACCGGAAGCCAGGCGACGACACTTTGCGGCGAGTTCGCGCAAATGGGCCACATCTGCAGAAACATCATTCATACCAAATAGTTAGTGCGCTCAGGTGCAACGGATACCGGGATGAATACGGATGGGCCCGAAATCCTGGTGCCCGCGTAAGCCCGGAGATAGGGTCTTACGGTGCCTCAGCGTCGAACATTGTCGCCTTTTTCGCTACGGCGGCTCACCAAGCCCCGTCGCATTGCGCGGGCACGCAACCGTTAGCCTCGCCCATCGAAGCAGCGTTGGTGCGCGTTTAACCGCAACGACGCGGTGAAGCACCGATTACGCTCTCGCAATGATGAGCCAGCCTCCTTTCGAGGGCTAGCGCTTTGGCAGCGTCGCGGCGGCCGCTTAACTGACGTCCTGGCTCAGGCGCCCTAGGCCGGGCTGCGAGACGCGAAGAGCCGGTAGAGGACGAGCAGCACGATGGCGCCAAGAGTTGCGATGAGGATATTCATCATGTTGCTGCCGCCGCCCAAACCGAAACGACTTGCAGCAAACCCACCCAGCAGGCCACCGGCGATACCGATGAGGATCGTGACGATGATGCCTCCCGGGTCCCGCCCCGGCATGATCATCTTGGCCAATATTCCGGCGACCAGGCCGACGACAATCCAACCGATGATTCCGTATTGCATTGCCGCTCCTTCCACGACTGTTTTGACGAAGCACGTTGTCGGGCGATGGCCCGATGCAGCGCTGTCGGTTTCGGCCTCGAAACAATAGAGGGCTATCGGGACAAACCCGACGGCCAAGCTAATGGCAGCTTTCCGCCCGTTCCTGCCTGCCGCTATGGATCGGCGCGGCGTGTGTCCGGCTTGGAGATCGGATCTGCTTGCGGGCTATCGGATCCTTCGATCTGCGCGACTGCCCGGGCGCCGTCATCTGTCACGATCTGCTCGATCGCATTCAAGCGTGCTTCCACGCGCTCCATTAAAGCGCCAAATTGTGAGGCCTGCTCAGCCACTTCCTCGCTAAGCTGCCGGTTCGTCCTCTCCTTGGACTGAAGCCACCGTCGGAACCCGACCCAAACCATCGCAAGGATCGCGATCCCGAAGACCGCCATGATCAGCAGCGTTTCCTGGTAAGCGAAGACCTCGATCAAGCCGTGTTTCACATCAGTCTCCCGACGGCACGAGACGACGCTATTTTCTCACGTATGTCTTAGTGATGCAATACAGTGACGCAGGGACTTCAGGTCCAGTGTCCGCTTTCCCCATTCTTCCTTTTAAAAGCGGACGGGGTCAGGCTAGCCTCAGTCAGCTTTCGCGCCGGTAGTGCATGGCCACGGCACCGTTGCGGAGCGGCTTTGCGGAGACCAGATTGAGCCTTCGCGTACTGGGCAACCCGCCCTGGTACAGCGTCGGGCCATGTCCAGCGATCCTGGGATGTACCAGCAGCTTGTACTCGTCGATCAGATCCAACCGGTCCAACTCCGTTGCGAGTTTGCCACTCCCCAAGAGCACGCCAGCGGGATTAGCGTCTTTGATCCTTTGCACGCCCACTCGTAAGTCTTCGGCGATGTGGTGACTGTTGGTCCAAGGGAAGTCCTTCCGTGTCGATGACACCACGTACTTCGGCTTGGCCTCCAGCTTCACCGCCCATTCGCGCATCGCCGGCGGCACCTCCACGTCGCCGCGAGCGACTCCTGGCCAGTAGCTCTCCATCATCTCGTATGTGGTGCGGCCCCACAGCATCGCTCCGGCCTCGTCCATGAGGCGGGTGAAGAATGCGTGCGTCTCGTCGTCAGCAATGCCCTCCTGGTGGTCGACGCAGCCGTCCAGCGTGATGTTCATGCTGAAGGTCAAGAGCCCCATGGCGTGAGCCTAAGACACACGCTCCAGAAAGGGCAACCGGAAGTGCGACGGCGAAGGTCCGCTTTCCACCCATTGCCGCAACTAGCCGAATTGCGAGCGTCGGCCGTTGCTGGCCATTTCGCCTGTGAGCGACATCGAGATCGGCCCTGTCAGAAGATGGCAATCGCCGCGCGACGGGCCATCTCCCCTTAGCAACAACGCTCGGCTGAACTATTTCGTTACCGCCGTCATGGCCGGGACTGGCGTCGAGCTGGTCCAGCGGTCCATCCAATCCCTAACCACCTGGTACCACTGCACCGAGTTCTGCGGTTTCAGTACCCAGTGGTTCTCGTCGGGGAAGACGACGAGCTCGGACGGGATGCCGGCGCGGCGCGCGAAGCTGTAAGCGGAGATGCCCTGCTCGGTCGGGACGCGAAAGTCCTTGCCGCCGTGGATGATCAGTATCGGCACTTTCCAACGGCCAGCATAGACTGCGGGATTGAACCGCTCGAGGTCCTCGGAACTCGTCCCGAGTTCTGCGTTGATGAATACGGTCGAGTCCATCGCCTGCCCCTGCGAGCGAACGTCGAAGACGCCGGCGTGGGAGACCAGACACTTCCACGGCTGCTGCCACTGGCCTGCGATCCAGTCGACCATGTAGCCTCCGTATGACCCGCCGAGGGCACACGCGCGGTTGCCATCGAGATAGCTGTAACGCGACAATGCGGCGGCCCAGCCCTTTTGCAGGTCTTCGAGCGGCCGGTCACCCCAATGGTTGATGATCGAGCGCCCGAAATTCTCGCCGTAGCCACTCGAACCGTGAAAATCGACGAACACCACCGCGTAGCCCATTCCGGCCCAGACCTGAGGGTTCCAGCGATAGCTCCACGCGTTTCCAAAGCTGCCGTGCGGTCCACCGTGGATCAGGAAGGCCACCGGATATTTGCGCCCTTCGACGAAACCCGCGGGCTTCATCACGTAACCGTACACGGTCTCGCCGTTCCAGCCCGCGAAGTTGAATTGCTCGAAGGAACTCATCGGCGTCTCAGCGAGAGTTGCGGCACCGGTGCG
>Ga0207644_10001265_pt1 | contig 16259 bp, 17 predicted proteins | sample KBSS73metaG_FD_184326 | JGI IMG/M metagenome (GOLD analysis project Ga0207644, IMG submission 184326) | Switchgrass rhizosphere microbial communities from Kellogg Biological Station, Michigan, USA - KBS S7-3 metaG (SPAdes) (version 2) | ecosystem: Host-associated > Plants > Roots > Rhizosphere... | reverse complement strand
GAGCTCGCGCTCGCCCACGCGCGAGACACGTACACGCGGCGGCAGGAAGGCGTGAGCCTGTGGGTCGTCCGCTCGGCGGACATCGTCGCGTCAGACCCTGACCAGGCGGGTGAGCTGTTCGAGCCGGCGGAAAGCAAGATCTACCGCCACCCGACTTTCTACGACATCCCGGACGAGGTGAAGCACATCTGATGGCGACGCTCGCCGTCGATCCCCGCACGGATTATCTTCTGCGCCTTGGCGACGACGCCCTGGTGCTGGGACAGCGCGTGTCCGAATGGTGCGGGCATGGTCCGGTGCTGGAGGTCGACATCAGCCTTGCCAACCTCGCGCTCGACCTGATCGGGCAGGCGACGTTGCTGCTGGGCGAGGCGGGCGACGGCGACAAGCTGGCCTTCCACCGCGATGTTCTCGATTTCCGCAACTGCCTGCTGGTCGAGCAGCCCAACGGCGACTTCGCGCAGACGATCGCGCGGCATCTGCTTTACACTACGTGGCAGCACATTCTGCTGCAGCGGCTGACGCAGTCGAGCGACAAGTTTCTAAGTGAGTTCGCGCACAAGGTGGTCAAGGAAGTTGCCTACCACCGCGAGCTCGCATCGGAATGGACGATCCGCCTCGGCGACGGCACGGAGGAAAGCGCGCGGCGCATGGCCGAGGGGCTCGACTGGAACTGGCGTTTCCTGCCCGAGCTGTTCGAGGTCGACGATGGCTTGCAGGCGGCGGTCGAGGCCGGCATCGCGCCCGACCCGAGCGTGTTCGAGGACGAGTATCGCTCTGCGATCGCAGCGGTTCTTGCCGAAGCACAGTTGGCAGCGCCGGCTGATCAGCGCCCGATCCTCGGCGGCCGCCGCGGCCATCACAGCGAGCATCTCGGCCATTTGCTTGCGGTGATGCAGTTCCTGCCACGCACCTACCCCGACGCGACCTGGTAGCCGCGCCAATGGCCGAGCATTTCCATGCGCTGCGCATCGCCGAGATCGTGCCCGAGACCGACGAAGCCAATTCGATTCGCTTCGATGTGCCCGCGGATTTGCGCGAGCGGTTCGCGTTTCGGGCCGGCCAACATCTAACGCTGCGCGCGACCATCGACGGCGAGGAAGTGCGGCGCAATTACTCGCTCTGCACGCGTCCGGCAGACGGCGACTGGATGGTAACCGTCAAGCGGATCGGCGGCGGGCTGTTCTCCAACTGGGTCGGCGACCGGCTGAAGGCCGGCGATACTCTGGACGTGATGCCGCCCCACGGCAGCTTCACTTGCGAGTTCGACGCGGCGAAGTCGCGGCACCTGGTTGGCATCGCCGGCGGCTCCGGCATCACGCCGGTCATGTCGCTGGTGCGCACCTTGCTGTCGGAAGAGCCGAACAGCCGCTTCACATTGTTCTACGGCAATCGTGATAGCAGCTCGGTCATCTTTCTCGAAGCGCTCGCAGGGCTGAAGGACAAGTATCTCGGGCGGCTCGAAATCTATCATTTCCTCGACGCCGAGGAGCAGGACATCGAGCTGTTCAACGGCATGTTGAGCCGCGAACGGCTGGAGGAGGCAATTCCTGCCCTCGTGCCCGACGCAGCCGAAGTCGAGGGCTGGTTCATCTGCGGCCCCGGGCCGATGATGGACGCGGCGGAAGGCGTACTGCTCGACCGCAGCATCCCCAAGGATCGCATCCATGTCGAGCGCTTCACTGCCGACCGGCCGCCTGAGGCCGTCGCGAAGGAAATGGCGCAGCTTCAGACTCAGGCCGAGGGCGTCACGGTTGCGGTCACGCTAGACGGGCGCACGCGCCGGGTGCCGTTCACGCAGGGCAACATTCTCGACAGCGCGCGCGCCAGCGGACTTCCCGCGCCCTTCGCCTGCAAGGCGGGCGTCTGCGCGACTTGCCGAGCGAAAGTAACTAAGGGCAAGGTCGAGATGGCGGCGCGCTACGGCCTCACCGACGAGGAGGTGGCGGAGGGCTATGTGCTGACCTGTCAGTCGGTCCCTCTCGGGGACGGCGTTGCAGTGGATTACGACGCTTGAGATCATCGTCATGCCAGCGAAGGCTGGCATCCATGCCTCTGAGTAAGCCTTTCCCCGAATGAAAGGCGGTTGGACCTACATCATGACCAATAAGCCATTCGGGACACTCTACATCGGCGTGACGAGCGACCTTGCTGCAAGGGTCACTCAACACAGAGCCGGCAAAGGATCAGTCTTTTGCAAGAAGCGTGGGCTCACACGGCTCGTCTACGCTGAGCAGCACGCAAGCATCTATGAGGCAATCGCGCGCGAGAAGGCGATGAAGGCGTGGAATCGCAACTGGAAACTACGGCAAATCATGGACGCGAATCCGGATTGGGAAGACCTCTTCGAGTAGATCAATCACTAGTCACGTCGGGGACATGGACCCCAGCCTTCGCTGGGGTGACGGGAATAGAACACTGCGCTATCCGCTCCCCATGCTGACTACGACGCACGCGAAGGGCCTCGCCGATCTTCCGCCCGTCATAAACGACTCGCTTCTGGCGCTGATCGCGCTGTGCAATGCGGATCCGCGGCCCGAAAAGATTGACGTGGGCGTCGGCGTCTTCCGCGATGCGGTCGGCAACACCCCGATCCTGAAGGTCATGAAGGAGGCGGAGCAGCGCCTGCTCGATACGCAGGTGACCAAGGCCTATTTGGGCAGCGCCGGCGACAAGCGCTTCGCCGAGCTCCTGCGCCCGATCCTGCTCGGCCATCATGCGGGTGACGACCGCATCGCCGGACTTCAAACGCCGGGCGGCTGCGGCGCGCTGCGCCTCGGCTTCGAGCTGATCGCGACAGCCAATCCGCAGGCTCGCGTGTTCGTCGGCACGCCGACCTGGCCCAACCACCCGCCGATCATCAATTCCGTCCGGCTGCAGATGATCGACTATCCCTATTACGAACGCGGGCAGGGGGCGATCCGCTTCGAGGACATGATCGCCGCGCTTGAGAACGGCGAGCCGGGCGATGTCGCACTGCTCCACGGTTGTTGCCACAATCCGACCGGCGCGGACCTCAGCGAAGACCAGTGGCGCGAGGTGGTGCGGGTGGTGAGCGAACGCGGCCTGCTGCCGCTGATCGACATCGCCTACCAGGGGTTCGGCCGGGGGCTCGACGAGGATGCGTTCGGCGTGCGGCTGATGCTGGACGCCTGCGACGAAGTGATCATCGCTCAGAGCTGCGACAAGAATTTCAGCGTCTATCGCGACCGCGTCGGATCTTTGTTCGTGAAGAGCGGGTCGGTCGAAACCACCAAGAAGGCGATGGACCATGTTTTCCAGCGCGCTCGGGAGATGTGGTCGATGCCGCCCGACCATGGCGCGGCGGCGGTGCACATCATCCTTGAGGATCCGGAGCTGCGCGAGCGCTGGCTGGTCGAGCTGACCGCCATGCGCGACCGCATCAATGCGGTGCGTCAGCGAATAGCCTCCACCGACCCGCGGCTGGCGTTCATCGGCCGCCAGTTCGGCATGTTCTCCATGCTGCCGCTGTCGAAGGACCAGGTGCTGAAGCTTCGCTCCGACGACGCCATCTACATGGCCGACAGCGGGCGCTTCAATGTCGTCGGCCTGGGCGACGACCAGATCGACCGATTTACCGCCGCCGTGATCGGCACACTCGAAGCCTGATCATGGCTGATCGCGACCCCGGGAGAGTATCCGCCGACGTTGATTGGCGCGAGGTTGTAAGGCTGGTCCTGACCAGCCGGGAGATGGACCGGATCGAGGAGCAGGAGCTCGTCCCGGCCAAGAAGGTCCTCTATCAGTTTTCTGCGCGCGGCCACGACATGGCGCAGGTGCTGTTGGGCCTGCAGCTTAAGGATGGTGACGCGGCGTGCGGCTACTATCGGTCCAGGCCGCTGTTGCTCGCGCTTGGCGTTCCGCTGGCGGATGCGCTGGGGTCGGGAATGGGGTTGGCGGGCGGCTATTCCGACGGGCGCGATATCGGCGTCGTGTTCAACTACCCGAATCCGGGCGGAGCCCATGCGCTGCCGATGTGCGGCGGGGTAGGCGCGCAATATACTCCGGCGGCCGGATGGGCGCAGGCGATCGCGTACAAGCAAAAGGTTCTGCAAGAGGGGCCGGACGACGCGATTGCGGTCGTGCTGGGAGGCGATGCCAGCTGCGCTACGGGGGGATTTTGGTCCGCGCTAACTATTGCTACGACGCAATCTTTGCCGCTGCTCATCTACGTCGAAGACAATGGCTACGGCATCTCGGTGCCTTCGGAATATCAGACGCCGGGCAAGGACATCGCCGCCAACCTCGCAAGCTTCTCCGGCCTGACCATCTTTAACGGCGACGGCACGGATCCGGAGGAAGCGGCTCGGCTGGTTCGCGATGCGATGAGCCACGTCCGCACCAGGCGCGCGCCGGCGCTGCTGAGGGTGACCGTGCCGCGGCTCGAAGGACATAGCTTCCAGGACACGCAAACTTACAAAAGCCAGGCCGAAATCGACGCGGAATGGGCCCGGGACCCGCTCCCGAAGCTAAAAACCCATGTCAAAAAGCTGCAAATCGGCGACGACGCCTGGGAAAATCTCGAACGCGAGACGAGCTGGCAGGTGCAGGCCGCTGTCGCCGAAGCCGAGGCGCGCGGCGTCTCTCAGCCGGAAAATGTCACGTCAAAAGTCTTCTTCGACGGCGAGATGAGCGAGGTCGGCGGACGCGCGGGGCTTAGCCTCGATGGTACGACCGACGAGCCCAGGCCCGAAGGCCAGCGCATCAACATGGTCACCGCAATCCGCCGAGTGCTGGACCAGGAGCTCGAGGCCAACCCGCGCGTGCTTGTGTTCGGCGAGGACGTCGGACCCAAGGGCGGCGTGCACGCAGTGACGCTCGGCCTGCAGGAGAAGTTCGGCAGGGAGCGCGTGTTCGACACCAGCCTCAACGAGGAGGGCATCGTCGGCCGAGCGGTTGGCATGGCGCTGGCCGGGCTGATGCCCGTGCCTGAAATCCAGTTCCGCAAATATGCCGAGCCGGCGACCGAGCAGATCCACGATTGCGGGACGATGCGCTGGCGCACCAACAACCGCTTCGCTGCGCCGATGGTGCTGCGCGTGCCGGGTGGCTTCTTCAAGTGCGGCGACCCGTGGCATTCAATGACCAACGAGGTCGAGTTCGTGCACAATCCCGGCTGGAAGGTCGCGGTGCCATCCAATGCCGAGGATGCGGTCGGGCTGCTGCGCGGGAGCCTGCGCGGCAACGACCCGGTGCTGTTCTTCGAGCACCGCGCAATGCTCGACGACAGCTGGGCGCGGCGGCCCTGGCCGGGCGATGAATATGTCCTGCCGTTCGGCCGCGCGAAGAAGACGCGTGAAGGCGACCAGATCACGATCGTAAGCTGGGGCGCAATGGTCCCGCGCTGCGAAGCGGCCGCCGAGGGTTTCAGCGCCGATGTTATCGACCTACGGACGCTTCATCCGTGGGACAGCGAGATGGTTCTGGAGAGCGTACGCAAAACGCGCCGGTGCCTGATCGTTCACGAGGACCTTCGCACTGGCGGCTTCGGCGCCGAGATCGCTGCGGTCGTCGCCGACGAGGCGTTCCTCGATCTGGACGCGCCAGTCGCGCGCGTCACCATGCCCGACATCCCGAGCCCGCATCATCCGAAGCTGATGGAATGGGCGCTTCCCTCGCCGGCTAGCATCCGCGCCGAGATCGAGCGGCTGGTCGGCTTCTAGATGATCGAGGTCCGAGTTCCCGACGAGCAGGAGGGCACCAAAGCGGTCGTTCGCGCCTGGCTCAAGCAGATCGGCGATGCGGTCGCCGAGAACGACCCCCTGGTCGAGCTCGAAACCGATAAGGTCACTCAGGAAGTTCCGGCGCCGGCAGCGGGAGTGCTGGCAGAAATAGTGTTGGATACCGATGCCGAGGCAGTGCCGGGAGCGCTGCTCGCAAGGATTGAGACTGACGGTTCCCCGGCGAAGGCCGGGGCCCAGCAGGCGAAGCCTCTGTCCCTGTCGCGAATCCAGATGTCGCCTTCCGGCGATTCTGGACCACCGCCTGCGCCGGGGAACAGGGAAGAGCGCCTTTCTCCCTCCGTCCGTCGCGCGTGCCTGCAGCATGGGATCGATCCCGCGCGCGTTCAGGGCACAGGGCGAAATGGCCGGTTGACTCGCGAGGACGTCGACCGTGCCGTAGAATCCGCGACCGTAGTCAGCGTCGGCGAGCCTTCGACCGCCCAGCGGCGACAATTCTCGGGCGGCGACGTTCCGCACGACCGGATGCGCCTCGCCATCGCCGAGAACATGGCGCGCGCGGTCGCCGAGCAGCCCCACGTCACTGCTGTGTTCGAGGCCGATTTCACCGCCGTCGCCGCGCACAAGGCGGCAATGGCGTTGCGCGGCGTCAAGCTCAGCTACACCGCCTACATCGTAAAGACCGCCGCCGAGGCGATGGCGGTCGCGCCGGCCATCAACGGCCGCTGGAAAAGCGACCGGATCGCGGTCTCGCGGACGATCGACATCGGCGTCGGCACTGCGCTTGGCGAGAAGGGCCTGGTAGTTCCGGTCGTCAAGGATGCTGGCAGCCTGACGCTCGAACAGATCGGTGCGAAGCTCGATGAGCTCACCCGGCGCGCACGCGACGGCAAGCTCGAGCGCTCGGACGTCTCAGGCGGCAGCTTCACCATCTCCAACCATGGCGTCTCTGGCTCGCTGCTCGCTGCGCCGATCATCCTTCACCAGGGGCAGGCCGCGATCCTCGGCGTCGGCAAGCTCGAGAAGCGCGTCGTCGTGCGCACGGTGAATGGCCGTGACGCGATGCTGATCCACCCGATGGCGTACGTCACGTTGACGATCGACCACCGCGTCGTAGACGGCCACCAGACGAACGCATGGCTGTCGCGCTTCGTCGAAATTCTCGAGAGCTGGCCTGCGGCCTAGATTTCAATAAGCGCGTAGGGGCGGCCGAACTTTGGCCTGACCACGAATTGCGCGACATTGTAGACGGGCTTCCCTAGCGGTGTTCGGCCTTCGTAGGTGCCATGATGCGCGTGGCCGTGGACGACGGCTTTGACGTGGTCGAAGCGATCGATTGGGTCGCACAGCCGTTGCGAGCCGAGATACTGGAAGATGGCCTCGGGCTCGCCCTCGATCGTCCCCTCGATCGGGGAGTAGTGGAGTACGGCCACGCTGCGCTCGGTGCGCAGGGTGCGGAGCTGGTTCTCCAGCTTGCGCGCCTCGTTCAGCGCCTCGTCGACGAACAGTTTGGCAATGGGCTCGCCGAAAGGCGCGAGCTCGCCGCGGCCGTAGCCGCCCATGAAGCCTTTGACGCCGGCGAAGCCGACGCCGTCTATCTCAATCGCCTGTTCGTCGAGCACCTTCATGCCGGCGGCGGTCAGGATCCCGGCGACCTTTTCGGGCTGGCCGCATTCATAATCATGATTGCCGAGCACGCCGATCACCGGGATCGAGCAGGACTTGATGTCCTCGGCCAGGATCTCGGCTTCGGTCGTCTTGCCGAAGTTGGTGAGATCGCCGCACAGCGCCAGCACGTCGGCATGTTGCGAAATCTCCGTGAACAACTCGCGGTAGGGCGCGACGTCGCTCTCCTGGACGTGGAGGTCGCCGATCGCCGCCACCCGCATGGGCTTAGTCGCCATATTGCTCTTCGAGATTGCCGACGGCGTCGGAGAAGCCCCATTTCTCGACGTCCATCGCATAGTCGCGCGGGGAAAAGATGCGGCCGCGGCAGACCTTCTTGCCCGGGCCCTTCACGTCATACTGGTCGCTGAGCCGCTCCAGCAGCTCGTCCATCAGCCATCGTGGCACCACGTGGCGCTCGCTGGGGTAGACGAAGCGGAAGTTGAGTAGCGCCATCAGCAGCACTTCCCAATAGAGCTCCATGTGGCTCAGCAGTTGCTTCCAGTCGACCGAGGCATGGCATTTCAGGATCATGTGCGCGACGTCGGCCATGTCGTAGCGGTGGTGGTCCTGGACGAAGATCTTGGACCAAATGAACTGCGTCGGCGGGACCAACCTCACCTTTGCGCCGAACAGCTCGGATTCGGGCGCGCCCACAAACCATTCGTCGGTCACGTGGGTGGTGACGGTCGGCATGTTGGTGATGATGTCGACGAACAGGTCGCCGCGGGTCACGCGGTAGAGCCAGCGCTCGTCGACGATCTCAACATCGAAGCCCTGCTCCTTGAAATAATGGAGCATCTTCAGTGCGTCACCGGCCTTGGCGAAGACGTCGACATCCTTGGTCGGGCGGTCGATGCCGGTGTAGCTGGCGAGCGCATAGGTGCCCGAGACCAGGAACGGAATTTCCGACTTGGCCATCAGCTGGAGGACTTCAGAATAGAAGGCCTCGGCCGCAGGTGGCGGCGTGATCAGCGGCGTCTTGCGCTCAAGTGTGTGCACATTGTCCACGCCGCCTCAAACGGGATGGGCAAGCGGCGGGTTCCGCCGCCTCGTAGCTGTAACGGTGTTTCAGAGCCCTTGGCTGAGCGCCGCGGAGACGAACATCGGCTTGCCGTCCTTGTTGCCGGGCGGCGAATAGCGGCAAATCAGATAGTCCCAGTCCGCCGGATAGATCGCGCAGCCGACGTGCGTTGTCGTTGGCCACACCATCTGCGTGTAATGCGCAATGTCCTGCCAGTTGCCGGTTCGGCTGGTGCCGGGGAAGAGGTAGCTGCCCGGCTGGAGCAGTTGGCGCTCCCGGCTCCACATCGCGACGAGCGCCTCGGGGGAGAGGGTGCCGTGCCAAGCCATGGCAAGGTTCTCGCGTTCGCCGGGGCGGCTTTCGCGCGACGAATGGACGAGGCGACGCAGGCGGGCCAGCTCCGGGCCATAGGAAGCGGCGTGCTCGGCCAAGGTCGCATCCCACTGCAGCGGTGGAGCGCCGACGGCGGCGCGCTCGGCATTGTGAGCGGCGAGGATGCGTGCTGCGATTGCGCCGGTCGCGCCCTGCGGCGCAGGTTGGGCGACGGACGCTGTGGCTGCGGAGAGGGCAGCGCACGCGGCAATTAGGTCTAACCTCGACATGGCGGGACCATTGCCTACGAAGGGCTAAATGGCCGTCAGCAGTCATGGTTAACGCGGTCGGAGCCATTGCGGTCGGCGGGGCCGCGTGCGAGCAAAACCCCGTATAGGAGGAGGGAACTCATGAAATTCCGGCCGCTCGCCGCCGCAGCGGCACTCGCCTTTGGATCGGCCGCCGTCGCTGCGCCGGTCCTCGCTCCACCGGCAGCGCTGGGCCCCGAGGTCCAGCGCTACGTCCATCTCCCTGCCGGGCTGACCGCCATCCAGCACTTGCGGATCATCGACGGCACGGGCTCCGCGCCGATCGAGGATGCGACGCTGCTGATCGACGGCGCGAAGATCGGGGCGATCTTGCCAGCAGGGTCGTCGATCCCGGCCGGTTACAAAACCCTGGACGGCACTGGCGAGACCGCGCTTCCCGGCCTCGTCGGGATGCACAACCATCTCTATTACCTGCAGCTCCCGAACCTCGACGCGTCGGGCAAGTTCGAGCAGCCGATCATCATCCCTCAGATGACGTTCAGCGCGCCGCGCTTGTATCTCGCCAACGGCGTCACGACGATGCGGACCACGGGCAGCGTCGAGACGTATACGGACCTCGCGCTCAAGCGGGAGATCGATGCTGGACACCTGGTGGGGCCGCATCTCGACGTAACCGGCCCATATCTCGAGGGCGAGGGCGCTTTCTTCATACAGAACCACCCGATCACGTCGCCGGAGGACGCGCGCAAGGAGGTCGCCTTCTGGGGCGATCAGGGCGTCAATTCCTACAAGGCGTACATGAACATCACGCGTGCCGAGCTGGGCGCGGCGATCAAGGAAGCGCACCGGCGCGGCCTTAAGCTGACGGGCCATCTCTGCTCGGTCACTTATCCGGAGGCGGTAGCACTCGGGATCGATGACCTGGAGCACGGCTTTTTCGTCAACACGCAGCTCGATCCCGGCAAACAGCCGGACAAATGCAGCGACGGGACGGGCACACCGACGCTCCTGAAGATGATTCCGGGCAGCCCGGAAGCGAATGCACTGATCAAGTTGCTCGTCGATCATCACGTGGCGGTGACGTCGACCCTGCCGGTCTTCGAACAGGATGTGCCTTTGCACGCGCCGCTCCAGGGGCGGCAGATGGACGTGCTGACCCCGCAGGCCAAGGAAGCCTACCTCTTCAACCGCAATCGCGTGGCGGGCCGCGCCGGGACCCCGCGCGCCGAGGCAAGCGCGCGGGCCTACAAGAACGATTTGGGGCTGGAGCGGCAGTTCGTTGCTACAGGCGGGCTTCTGCTCGCAGGGCCTGACCCGACGGGGAACGGCGGCGTCATTCCCGGATTTGGCGACCAGCGCGAGCTAGAGCTGCTGGTTGAGGCAGGCTTTTCGCCGGTCGAGGCGGTGAAGATCGGCACCCTCAATGGCGCCACCTACCTCGGGCTCGCCGATCGCATCGGCACGATTACCGCGGGCAAGAACGCCGACCTGTTTATCGTCAAGGGCAACCCGGCGGCGAACATCAATGACGTCGAGAACGTCATTGTCGTGTTCAAGGACGGCGTTGGCTACGACAGCGCCAAACTCATTCAGTCGGTGAGGGGACGCTTCGGCCAATATTGACCAGCCGCATCCGTTCACTTGCGCTAGGTTAACAACCGTGTAACTTCGACACTCGGCGGCCGACTTCCGGCGGCGTGTGATGCGTACGGCTCGGGGGCGTGCTGTATGATTGACGGGGCGGCCGGGTGCGCGAGGCGCGCTCGATGATCTTCAATTCACTGACTTTCCTGGTCTTTTTCGCGATCGTGATGGCGCTTCACCACGCGCCCTTCTTCTCGTGGGACCAGAAGAAGCTCAACCTGATGATCGCCTCTTACTTGTTCTACGCAGCGTGGAACCCGCCGTTCGTCATCTTGCTGTGGATTTCGACCGTGGTCGACTGGTGGGCAGCGCAGTGGATGGTCCGCGCCAAGCATGATCGGACGCGCAAGGCGTGGATGCTGGCCAGCGTCATCACGAACCTCGGGATGCTCGGCTACTTCAAATATGGCGGCTTCCTGCTCGCCAATTTCGTGCAGATCATGCACACGCTCGGCGTGGTTTACCAGCCGCCCAAGTGGGACATCGTCCTGCCGGTCGGCATCAGCTTCTACACCTTCGCGACGCTGTCTTACACGCTCGATGTCTATCTACGGCGTTCGAAGCCGGCGAAGCACTTCCTCGATTACGCCTTGTTCGTAACCTTCTTCCCGCACCTGGTGGCGGGACCGATCATGCGCCCGACCGAACTCGTGCCGCAGTTCGAGCAGCAGCCGAAGGTGAGCGCGCACCAGATCTATTTCGGCCTCGGGCTCATGACCCTCGGGCTGTTCCAGAAAGTAGTGCTCGCCGACGGCTTTCTCGCGCCGGTTGTCGAGAAGGTCTTTGACGCCCGCGAGGGCGTACCAACGATGCTCGACGCCTGGACCGCGACCCTCGCGTTCAGCGGCCAGATCTTCTGCGACTTCGCCGGCTATTCGAGCACGGCGATCGGCGTCGCTTTGTGCCTTGGCTTCGCGATGCCGGACAATTTCCGCTTTCCCTACGCGGCGGTGGGCTTCTCCGACTTTTGGCGACGATGGCACATCACCTTGTCATCCTGGCTGCGCGACTATCTCTACATTCCACTGGGCGGAAACCGGCACGGCCCGGCGCGCACCTATACCGCGCTGATGGGGACGATGCTCCTCGGCGGCCTGTGGCACGGCGCAGCGTGGACCTTCGTCGTGTGGGGCGGCCTGCACGGTACCTACCTCGCGGTCGAGCGCTGGCTGCGCTCGCGCTTCGCGGGGTGGAAGCCGGGGCCCGGATCGATCGTCGCGCTCGGCCTGCTGACCTATCTGCTGGTCGACATCACCTGGGTCTTCTTCCGCGCCAAGACCTTCACTGGCGCCGCGACCATGCTGCAGTCGATGGCTGGCTTCGCCGCAAAGCCGGTGCCGATGATCGCGCTGCTGCCGATGATCTACGCGCTGATGATTGTCGGCTGCATTGTCGGGACCCACTGGGTGATGCGTGGAAAGACCTTGGAGATCGCGGTCGAGCGAACCCCGGCCTGGCTGGTCGGCGCGGTCCTCGGAATCATGGGATTGGCGGTAATAGCAGAACAGGGGAAAGGCAGTGCCTTCATCTACTTCCAGTTCTGAGCCGCCGCACGGCGTCATCCGTAAGGAAGGCGCGCTGCCAGCGGGATTGCGGCTGACGGCATCCGACCGTCCTGGACAGGCGCAGCCGGTGCCGACGCGCGACATCCCACGCCAGCCTTGGGGACGGATCGCGCTCAGCGTTGCTATGACGCTGGTGCTCGGCGTGACCGCGCTGGAGGTGAACGCGCGAAGGATTGGGCTTCACGCGGGCGACCTCGACAATAGTGAGGTCGAGTGGGTCAAGGAGCGCGCCCGCTCCGCTCAGGCGGACGTGGCGATCGTCGGCGATTCACGCATCCTGTTCGACACCAATCTCGACCGCTTCGAGCGTTTGACGGGCGAGCGTCCGGTCCAGCTCGCGATCCACGGCACCAGCGCGCTCACTTTGCTCGAGGATGTCGCCGACAATCCCAACTTCCATGGGCTGCTGATCGTCGGGCTGGCCGACACGATGTTCTTCCAGCCGTTCGACGGATACGGCGGCTATGTTCGTCGTCGGAACGACTTCAAATCACCGTCGGGGCGGATCGGGATCGAGATCGACCATGTCCTCCAGCGTCGCCTGGCATTCCTCGATTCCAACTATCGGCTGAGCGTACTCGCGCATCGCCTCGACAAGGATTATCGGCCTGGGGTCGAAGGGCCGTTGGACGATATCTGGAAGATCCAGGAGGTCGGCGAGCGCCGGCAGACGTGGATGTGGGACCGGATCGAGCGGCCGGGACCGCTGCAAGCCCATGCGCGCTGGGCGTGGAAGGGCTTCAAGGAGAAGTTCCCGTTCACACCCGAACTGATCGCCAAGGGCCAGGCACGGGCGAAGAAGGCGGTTGATGCGATCCGGGCGCGTGGCGGCGAAGTCGTGTTCGTGCGCCCGCCGTCGGGACCGCAATTGCGCGTGAATGAGGAGGCGCAAGTGCCCAAGGCGAAGGGCTGGGACGTGCTGCTGCGCAACACCCACAGCGTCGGCGTGCATTTCGAAGATCTTCCGGCAAGTATTCAGGGGCTCACCCTGCCCGAATATTCGCACCTGACGCGCAAGTGCGCGGTGGTCTTCACCGATGCTTATGTCCGCCGGCTCACCGAGCTGACGCCGAGGCTGAAGCTAAAGCCAGACGCGCCACCGCCACTCAGCCGCGCCGACTGCGTGCCCGAAAAGGTTGCCTCCCGGTAGCGATCGGTCAGGAGGCGACGGTGACGTCCGAAAGGCCGAAATCATCGTCGCCGCACGATGGCGAAGTAGCCACGGCCGTCAGCACATGGAATCGCGGTTGCATTCCGAGGCGATCGACAATCTCGTATTCTAGACGGCCGAACCTCACCCTGAGGCCGGGCGGCGCCGAATAGCGATGGCCGCGATAAAGGTAGGTTACGGGCCCGACGCTTCGTGCATCCTGCTGATAGATCTCCGCCATTGCCGATCCCCAAGTCGCGTTGCGGGCTGCGATCCGGCAATCGCCGCGAGCAGCCATGACGATCGGAGTGCGATCAGGAATGGCGCGGAAGGTTGTTTCGAAGCCTCGAGAACGAAGAATGAAGCTCGCGCTTCGTTCGAATTTGCTCGCGTCCGAATCGAGCAGGCTGTCGCGAGCCGGGCCGGCCGCGGCCTTGAGCCCCAGCGAGCCGACGGCGAGGGCCGCGAATAGGATCGCGCGGAGGCTAACGCTGCCGCGCATCTGCACGAACAACACCCAAACCGGCAAGCAGGGCCGCGGTGATCAGCCCAGCCCAACCAAACATCATGGCTCCTTCGCCATGGTGCAGAAACTCGAAGTGGGCGCGGAATAGCCCGAGGGCCGAAAGCCGCACGACATTCAAAGCGAACATGGATGCCGCCATGGCGATCCCGACCATCACATATTGACGGTCGATGCGGATCCTGAAGAGCATCGCCGCGGTCGTCCAAAGCACGATGGCGAGAGATATGTTGTGCACGGATGAGCAGGGATCGCCGATGACCATTCGGCCGCTTCCGTCCGCGAAGCGCACGACGTTGCCGTCGACGCGCGTTCCGATGGCCGAGCCAACCAGAAAAGCGTCGAGCGACAGGATTGTCTTTTCGAAGAGTCGCAGCAGCAGACGGCCCCAGATCAAAGGACCGGTCAGCGCAAGCAGGACGATCGCGGAACGTCGCTCGGCGTTGCCCTCCCGCCCGGCGGTCATGAAGAGATAGCAGGCGCAGAAGAGAAGCCCGGCTTGGGCAGCGTAGGAGATCGGCACGAAGCTCAGGAGTATGACGATCGCCAGAACCGCTTTGTCCAGCGCGCCGCGCAGCGGTCGATCTGCCTCGCCGCCAATCTTCCAGGCAACGAGCATCGCGGTCCACATCACTGCACTGATGCCGCCGAGATTAAGCAGCGCGCCGATCGGTGACTGCCAGGTCAAATCAACGAGGATTTGGTCTGCCTGGGCATTGAGTGCCGCAAGCACACCGACGGCAGCGAAAGCGCTGCCGCGGGATGGTAGTGCGAGATTTGTGGTCGGAGCGGCCGGAAGGCGCCCGGCCGCCCGAACATCAGTCACCGTCCGATTCGGCTCTTCAAGGCGCGATAGCCGGCACCAATAAGCAGGACTGCGCCAATTCCGACGCCCGCGACCGGGGCCGGGACAACCGCCACGGCAAACGCCGGCGAGGCTATTGAAAGCATGGCGACACCAAGGACGATCTTTTCAATTCGAGACATTCTTGCCTCCCCTGTTGAAATTTTTTAACGACCGATCCGGCTCTTCAGAGCGCGATAGCCAACGCCGACCAGTAAGACGGCGCCGATGCCCAAGCCGGCGATGGGAGCGGGGACGGGTCTGATTTCACCGGCAAAGGCAGTTGAAGCCGAACTCAACAGACCTAGCCCAAACACGATTTTCTCGATGCGAGACATAATGTTGCGCTCCTTTACTTTTTTCACGTCACAAATCTGGTAAATGACAATATAACGAAATTTAACAACGCTCAACCGGAGTTTTGCTTGCGCATTGCCGCCATCCTCGATTTTGCGCTGGTCGCCTGGTTCATGCTTTTAGCCGGGGTGGAGCTCTCCACCGCTCGGCGCCGTGGGATCGCTGAAGCCGGCAGCGACGGACGCTTGGTGACCAATTTTGGCCTTGGCGCGCTGGTGCTCGTCTTCAACGCGCTGCTGCCAATGATCAAGGTCGGTTCCTCGGTCGCTGGACAAACGGTCGGGGCTGGCCTCGCCGGGCGATTCGCATGGCCATGGGCAGTCACCTTGGTCGTTCTCGTCGTCGCCGACAGCTTCGTGTCTTATTGGACCCATCGCGCGATGCATACCGTCCCGGCGCTGTGGCGGATCCATAGAGTCCACCATTCGGACATGTTACTCGACGTCTCGACGAGCCTGCGCAATCATCCGCTTGAGCTGTTGGTGAGTATTCCCGCCCTGGTGCTGATCTTCGTGCTCGGTGCCCCTCCTTCTGCAGTAGTCGCCGCCCAGACGATCGTCCTAGCAGCTGGGTTCTGGCAGCATGCTGACATTGAGCCATCGCGGCTAGAATGGATCCTGGCGCCGTGGCTGATTACGCCCGCCATCCATCGATTACACCACAGCCCCGAGCGCATGCTGCACGACGGCAATTACGGCGAGTTGATTAGCCTGTGGGACCGGTTGTTTGGAACGTTTAGGACCAAGGACGGCCGGGGCCGCGTCGGGCTGGATGGTCAGATTGCGCGGGCGGATCATCTGTTCGACCAGATCTGGTCACCGGTCTACGCGCCCTAAGATCGGCAACATCTCACTGAATCTCGCCGCCGAGCTTGGACCTGAGGGCCTGGGCCTCGGCAGCCGAGCGGCACGCAACGAAGATGGTGTCGTCGCCGCAGATCGTTCCGGCGATCTCCGGCAGGTCGCTATTATCGAGCGCAACGCCGACAAGGTGGGCGGAACCGGGCGGCGTCTTGATGACCACCAAAGTGGCGGCCGCCTCGACAGACTGTACCCAGTCGCGAAAGACGGCCGCGACGCGCGGTGGCGCGCTCCTGACCGTATCGGGAAGCGAATAGCTAAGCTGGCCGCCGCGGCGGACTTTTACCGCACCCAATTGCTCAAGGTCGCGGGAGATCGTCGCCTGGGTAACGGCGAAGCCGAGG
>Ga0207644_10001261_pt1 | contig 16268 bp, 20 predicted proteins | sample KBSS73metaG_FD_184326 | JGI IMG/M metagenome (GOLD analysis project Ga0207644, IMG submission 184326) | Switchgrass rhizosphere microbial communities from Kellogg Biological Station, Michigan, USA - KBS S7-3 metaG (SPAdes) (version 2) | ecosystem: Host-associated > Plants > Roots > Rhizosphere... | reverse complement strand
GACAAGGATCCGAGCCCGCGCTTCTATCCGCTAAGAAGCGACAATGTCCATTTCACCATCGCGGGTGACTACGTCCGCGCGACCGGTGCTCTTCATCAACCGGCGACGGGGACGCTCGTCAGCGACGTCAATATCGAGCACCGGCTCTCGTCCGGCGCCGGGCATGCGATCCTCGACGTACCCGGTATTGCGTTCGGGCCGAACCTCCAGCCCGACCAGCTCACGCGTTTGACCGAGGGCGTCGTCGCGCTCGTCAATGGGACCGTCAAGGGGCAGGGGCGGATCGACTGGTCGTCCGGCGGGAAGGTCACGTCGACCGGTGATTTCTCGACCCGGAACATGGATTTGGCCGCGCCCTTCGGCCCGGTTACCGGCTTCAGCACCAACATTCACTTCACCGACCTGCTGGAGATGGAGAGCGCCCCGCACCAGGTCGCGACCGCGGCGTCGATCAACCCCGGCATTACGGTCACCGACGGCGTCATCCACTACCAGCTGCTTCCCCACAACCTCGTTCGGGTCGAGCGCGGCGAATGGCCGTTCATGGGCGGGCGACTCATCCTTCGCGAAACCGTCCTGAATTTCGGCAGCCCCAGCGCGAAGCGGCTGACCTTCGAGCTCCAGGCTTTCGATGCCAAGCAATTCATCGACAGCCTCGGCTTCCAGGGCGTCGAGCTCACGGGCACGTTCGATGGCATCCTGCCGATGATCTTCGACGAGAATGGCGGTCGAATCGTCGGCGGGCGGCTCGACTCCCGGCCGCCCGGAGGCCGTCTTCACTACACCGGCACCAAGCCCAAGGGGCTGGTGGCCGGGACCGCCGTCAACCTGTTGAGCGATATCCGCTACCAGTCGATGATCATTCGCCTCGACGGTGACCTCGCTGGTGAGTTCGCGACCCGCCTGACCGTCGACAAAGTCTCGCTTGGGCCGAGCCATGGCCTGTTGGCAGGATTCGTCCGCGGTGCCTTCGCCAAGCTACCGATCCGCCTGAACGTGAACATCAACGCGCCCTTCCGCGCGCTCATTCAGATGGGCAAGGCCTTCAAGGACCCGACACAGGCGATCGCCCCAGTGATGCCGTTCCCCGTCGACTCACCTGCGCTCAAGGTCGAGGTGCTGAGTACCACCAAGGTGGAGCAGCAGGGCAACGCCAAGCCAACCACTGACAGGACACCGCCACCCCAAGCACCACCACCCGGAGGAAAGAAGTGACCAGAACCATGCTCAAGCTCGCCGCCCTGTCGGCCGCCATGCCCCTGGCCAGTTGCGTCACGGTCAAGCCGCCGGACAAGCCGATCGAGATCAATCTCAACGTCGCCATTCGTCAGGAGGTGCTGGTGCGGCTGCAGCAGGACGTCCAGCAGATGATCAACAAGAACCCGCAGGCGTTTCCGCCGGCACCGGGCAAGCCGTGAGATTGATCGCGTGCCTCGTCGCCCTGGCGCTGTCGGCGCCAGCGGCCGCGCAGCCTGCGCCGTCGTTGGCGGTTGCAATACAATCCGGCCAGGTCGGCGAGCGTTTCGACGGCTATATGGGGTTCGCGGTCGCTCCGTCGGCCGAGGTCCGCAGGCAGGTGCTCGGGATCAACATCCGTCGCCGCAACCTCTATCTCGAGCTTGCCGACCGCCGGAACGTGACCGCGCAGGTGGTCGGGGTGGCGACCGCCTGCCAGCTCTTCCGGCAGCTCAGTCCAGGCGAGGCCTACCTCCTGTCCGACAATGTCTGGCGTCGCTGGGTTCCGGGCCAGCCCAAGCCAGTGCCGGAGCAGTGCGGCTGACCGGCTAGTCACCGCGGTTGACTATCCGCCGCCCCGTTCATAAAGGAGCGGCGCCTTGGCGGACTTGCTTTCCGCCATGTTTCTCGTCCCGGTTTGGCCCTTGGAATTTCAGCCACGGGCGACGCACAGGAGAGATGCATGGCAGAAGACGAGAACGACGAGGTTCCGAAGCTTCCACCAGACGCGCGGCTCGAATCGCTCGATGAGCGGCTCGACCGCTTGCAGCAGGCGGAAGCGAGGAGAACCAGGAACGTTCAGGTCGATCCCAACATGCGGATCGCTCAGGTCGTCATTGGCTATTTGATCGGTGGTCCGCTGGGCGGTGGACTACTCGGTTTTGGCCTCGACAACCTGTTCCGGACAAAGCCCTGGTTGACGTTGGTGATGCTCTTCCTCGGTTTCGCGGTGGGCATCAGGAACGTACTTCGAGTCTCAAGGAATACCCCGAGCCAAGGCTCGGGACCAAAGTCGTAGAGGACGAGGCGTGGCAGGCAAGATCGACCCGATGCACCAGTTCACGGTGGAACCGATCGTTCCCCTGCACATCGGCAAATATGACATTAGCCTGACCAACAGCGCTGCGTGGATGCTCGCGACCCTCGTCGTGATCCTGTTCTTCATGTGGGGCGGGATGAAGCGGCAGGTCGTTCCCGGGCGCTGGCAAATGGCGGTTGAGGGACTGACCGGCTTCGTTGACAACCTTGTTCAGGTGAATATCGGCCCCGAGGGCAAGAAGTTCACCCCGTTCGTCTTCAGTCTCTTCAGCTTCATTCTTGTCACCAACACGCTCGGCCTCCTGCCTTTGGCAATTATTCCCGGCTGGCATGCCTTCACTCCGACGAGTCACTTCAGCATCACTGGAGTGCTTGCCATCCTGAGCTTCAGCCTGGTGCTGATCGTGGGCTTCTGGCGTCATGGGCTGCACTTCTTCTCGCTGTTCCTGCCCGCCGGCACGCCCTTCTGGATGGCGCCATTGATCATCCCGATCGAGATCGTGTCGTTCCTGGTGCGGCCCTTTAGCCTCGCGCTCCGACTATTCGTCGCGATGATGGCCGGGCACATCCTCATGGAGGTGTTCGGCAGCTTCATCGTCAATGGCCTGGCCTCCGGAAGTGTGCTCGGTTTCGGCGTCGGCATCGTCAGTTTTCTTTTCATCGTCGGCGTTGGCGCGCTCGAGCTGCTTATCTGCGCGCTTCAGGCCTACGTGTTTGCACTATTGACGTCGCTGTACCTCAGCGACGCAATCAATCTTCACTAACCCACGGATTTATCAAAGGAGTTCAATCATGGACGTCGCTTCCGCAAAGCTTATCGGCGCTGGCCTTGCCGCCATTGGTACCGGCGCAGCCGCCATCGGCGTCGGCTTCGTGTTCGGCCAGTTCCTCAACAGTGCGCTGCGCAACCCGGCGGCCGCCGACGGTCAACAGGGCCGCCTGTTCCTGGGCTTCGCGCTTGCCGAGCTGCTCGGCCTGATGGCCTTCACCGTCGCGCTGCTTATCCTTTTCGTCTTCTAAGAAGCACTGGGCGGGCGCGTTCTGGCGCGTCGTCCGAGCACGGGATCAGGCATGCCTCAGCTTAATCAGCTTCCTGAAATCTGGTGGTCGCAGCTTTTCTGGCTCGCGGTCGTCTTCGGGCTCATCTTCTTCGTGATCGGACGCGGGATGCTGCCCAAGATCCAGGGGACCGTGCATTCGCGCGAGCAGAAGATCGGCTCCGACCTTGAAGCTGCGCAGGCCGCTCGTGCTGCTGCCGACCAGACCGAGGCAGAGTGGCGCGAACGGATGGATGCCGCGCGCGCCGAGGCGGCAAAGCTGTCGAATGAAGCCAAGCAGGCCAGTGCGCGCGAGACTGAAGCCAAGGTTCGGGCCGCGGCAGACAAGATCAACCTCAAGGTCGAAGCATCCGAACGGAAGATTCGCGAGGCCGTGCAGTCCGCGCGCGCCGAGGTCGAAAGCGCAGCCGCCGAGTTGACCCAGGAAATGGTCGCTCGTCTCACCGGTCTTACAATCGACGCCAAGGACGCTGCCCAAGCCGTGAAGGGCGAACTGAATGTCTGAGCCGCAAACCACTGCGACGACAGAAGCGCCGGGGCATGAAGCCGAGGCGGCGGCGTTCGGCTTCCTGACGGCGCCGATGGCGATTTCCATCGCGATCATCGTTGTGATCGCCATCCTGGTCTGGAAGAAGGTGCCCGCCGCGATCGGCAAGGCGCTCGACACCAAGATCGCGCTGATCCGCGACCAGCTCGCCGAAGCCGAATCGCTGCGCAAGGAAGCCGAGGCGCTGAAGGCCGAGTATGAGGCGAAGTCGGCCAGCGCCGACAAGGACCGCGAGGCCCTCCTCGAGCGCGCGAGGCACGAAGCCGACGAGATAGTCGCCAAGGCCAAGAGCGACGCCGAGACCCTCATCGGACGTCGCACGCGCATGGCCGAAGACAAGATCGCCGCCGAGGAGCGCGCCGCAGTCGAACAGCTTCGCGCCGCCGCGGCCGACGCTGCCGCCAAGGCCGCTGCGCGCCTGATCGCCGAACGTCACGACGCTGGAACGGACGCAAAGCTCGTCGATCAGGCGATCAAGGACATCGCCGCCCGATAAGGGCTATTGCTGGTGCTGGCCTCCGGGCTGGGCCACACCCTCTAGAGCTTGCTCAGCCGTATCAATGGCGCCCTCGCGCGCAAAGTCGCCGAGGCTAACGATCCCGCATAGCCTTTCCTGCTCGTCGATCACGGGCAGGCGGCGCACCTGGGCTTCGCTCATCTTGATGGCGACCTCGTCGCAATCCTCGTCGATACGCGCACAAATGACGTCGTTGCTCATCAGCTCGCGCACGGGCGTGTCGGGCCCATAGCCCTTGGCGACACCACGAACCGCAATGTCACGGTCGGTGATAATACCAACCAGCCTGTCGCCGTCCGTCACGGGGATCGAACCGGCGTCGGCGTTCAACATGAACGACGCCGCCTGCTGAACCGGCTGGTCGGGACGCACCGTTTGCACGTCGCGCGTCATCACTTCGCTGACTCTCATGGGATTCCTCCTCCTGTCGGGAATTCCCAATGAAAACGATTGGATCGTTAAGCCGTTGCGGTTGTTACGGCACGTTCTCGGTCAGGAGGTCGTAGGTCGCGACCAGCTCGTCCTTCTGGTTGAAGACCTCGACCGCCCAGCGCACGACTCCAGTCTCGTCGCTCTTCAGCGATTTTGAGCGGACGGTGAGCTCCACCCGCACGGAATCGCCCGGATAGAGCGGCGTTAGGAAGCGGAGATTCTCGAGGCCCGTGTTGGCCAGTACCGGCCCCGGATCGGGATCGACAAACAGGCCCGCGGCGAAGCTCAGGATCAGATAGCCGTGGGCGACCCGTCCTTCGAAGATCGGGGACGCCTTCGCCGCTTCCTCGTCCATGTGGGCGTAGAATTTGTCGCCGGTGAACTCGGCGAAATGCTCGATGTCTTCCAGCGTGACGACCCGGCTCGGCGTATTCCACGTGTCGCCGATGTGAAGCTCACTCATCTTTAGCCGAAACGGGTGGATGGTGATGACGTGCTTCGGCGCGCCCGGCACATATTGCTCGGTGATCGCGGCGATCATCGCTGGCGATGACTGGAGCGCGGTGCGCTGCATGTAATGCTTCACGCCGCGAATGCCCCCCATCTCTTCGCTTCCTCCGGCGCGCCCGGGTCCACCATGGACGAGCACCGGCAGCGGCGAGCCGTGCCCGGTGCTCTCGGCGGCATTGTCGCGGTTCAGCACCAGCATCCGGCCGTGGTAGCTGGCTGCACCCTGGATGAACTCGCGCGCTGCATCTGGCGAGTGCGTGAACAGCGACAGCGCGAGGCTGCCCTTGCCGCGGTTGGCGAGTGCGATCGCGTCGCTGAAGTCGCGGTAGGGCATAATGGTCGAGACGGGCCCGAACGGCTCGCAGTCGTGCACTGCCTCGGTCGTCCACGGATCGTCCGTGCGCAGCAGAACGGGTTGCAGGAATGCGCCGCCCGGGATCGGCGGATCGGCATTGGGATCGCCCGCCACAATCCGCGCCCCAGCCGCCTCCAGTTCGGCGATCTTCTGACGCACGTCGTCGCGCTGGCTGGTGCTGACGAGCGCGCCCATCCGTGTGTCCTGGGCCCGGGGGTCGCCAACCTTCGTCTTGGCCAGGCGCTCGGCCAGCGCCTGCTGGACTGCATCCAAATATTCTGCCGGAGCCATCGCGCGCCGGATCGCGGTGCACTTCTGCCCCGCCTTGACCGTCATCTCGGTCGCGACTTCCTTGATGAACAGGTCGAATTCGGGCGTTCCTGGCGCCGCGCCCGGCCCGAGCAAGGAGGCGTTGAGGCTGTCCTGCTCGGCCACGAAGCGCACCGACTCCCGAACCACCGTCGGATGCGTCCGAAGCTTCAACGCGGTGTGCGCCGAGCCGGTGAAGCTGACGATATCCTGCCCGGTCAGATGGTCGAACAGGTCGCCGACCCCCCCGACGATCAGCTGGATCGCGCCTGGGGGGAGCACTTCCGCCTCGATCATGATCTTGAACGCCGCCTCGGTCAGGTAAGCCGTCGCGCTCGCAGGCTTCACGATCGCCGGCACTCCGGCCAGCAGCGTCGGCGCGAGCTTCTCCAGCATCCCCCACACTGGGAAGTTGAAGGCGTTGATGTGCACAGCAGCGCCTTGCAGCGGCGTGTAGATGTGCTGGCCGACGAAGGTGCCGTTCTTCGAAAGCCCTTCAAGCTGGCCGTCCAGCAGGACATGCGCGTCCGGAAGCTCGCGCCGGCCCTTGGACGAGAAAGAGAAGAGCGTGCCTGCACCGCCCTCGATATCGATCCACCCGTCCTTGCGCGTTGCGCCGGTCAGGTAACTGAGCTCGTACAGCTCTTCCTTGCGCACCATGATCGCGAGGCCGAGTGCCTTCACCATCCGCGCGCGGTCGTGGAAGGTTAGCTTTCTGAGCGCCGGGCCGCCGACTTCGCGCGCGTGGCGCAGCATGCCGCAGAAATCGACGCCGCTCGATCCGGTCAGCGCCACCGGCGATCCGTCGATCGCGCTCGGGATCTCGGCCAGGTTGCCATCGCCCGCAATCCAGCGATCGCGCTCGTAATTCAGGAGCTGTTGAGTCTTCATGTGCGCGCCTTAGAGGAAGTTCGGGGCAAGCAGGAGAGGGTCGGATGATTCCGCCGGTACGGCCGATTGCGCTTTCGGACATCGAAGCGGCGCGTGAGCGCATCAAGGGCACCGTTTTGCGGACGCCGCTGGTGAAGATCGACACCGGTGATGGCCGCGACATCCGGTTGAAGCTCGAAAACCTGCAGCCGACTAACGCCTACAAGATCCGCGGCGGTGCCAATTCCGTCGCTGCACTGTCGGACGAGGCGCGCTCGCGCGGCGTGTGGACGATCAGCGCCGGCAACGCGGGTCAGGGCGTCGCCTACGCCGCTCGGCAATATGGCGTCCCGTGCACGATCGTCGCGATCGAAACCGCGCCGCAGACCAAGCTCGACCGCATGCGCGCGCTTGGCGCGACCATTGTGCCCGTCTCCTACGACCGCGCCTGGGTCGCAGCGGAGAGTCACGAATTCCCCGGCATCGACGCGACATTCGTCCACCCGTTCGACAATCACGACTTCATCGCGGGCCACGGCACGATGGGACTCGAGATCGTCGAAGACTGTCCTGACGTTCGCACTGTCATATGCGCCATCGGCGGCGGCGGCCTCATCACCGGGGTCGGAAGCGCGATAAAGGCCAAGAAGCCCGACGCGAAGGTGCTCGGCGCGGAGCCCGAAACCGCGGCGCCCTACGCTCTTTCGTTGCGCGAAGACGGCCCGCAGAAGTTCACTGCTTGGGAAGCCTCGTTCGTCGACGGTGCCGGCGGCCAAAGCGTCACAGAGCGGATGTGGCAGCGGATGCGCCCCGTCACCGATGGCGCGATCACCGTCACTCTCAAGCAAACCGCCGATGCGATGCGCCTGATCGCGGAGAAATCGCGCACCATTGCCGAGGGCGCGGGCGCGCTGTCGCTGGCTGCGGCGCTCAGCGACCCATCGCTCGAAGGTCCAATCGTGTGCGTCGTATCCGGCGGCAATATCGATCTCGCCAAGTTCGCCGAGCTGGTCGTAGGATAGGCGACCGTAAAGGGGACGCCATGCGCAAGCTGCTCTTCGCATTGTTGCTTACGGTAACCGCGACCGACGCGATGGCTGAGGAGACGCGAGGCCCGGTTGTCTACTCAAGACGGTGCGGTCCCCTGATCGTTATCAATACTCCGCAGGGCTATGTCGTTGGCGTCTGGAAGTACGGGGTCATGCCCCCTGAAGGCGATACTGTAGTCGGAGAATGGAACGCGTACGAGGTGCGGAGAGCCTACGACATCAACACCGACGGAGGCGGCGACATGCAAGTCGTCGGTTTCGGCCTCTCGCGAGGCCGCGCGATGCAAGTCCTGAAGAGCCGATGCCGGTAGAAACGCGGGAAAACCTCCAGCACCATCTTGCCGAAGCGCAGCGCGCGAGCCGCACCGGCAACCGCGAGCAGGCGAGGAAACACTTCGAAGCGGTGATCGCGATAGACCGCGAAGAGCCGACCGCGCGCAACTGGCTCGGCGCCGACGCTCTCGCTCGGCAGGACGCGTCGACTGCCGCAGGGCATTTCGAGATCGCCGCCAGGCGTCAGCCGCGCGAGCTCGGGCACTGGATAAACCTCGCCATGGCCCATCGCGCGCTCGGGGATTCCGACGCCGAACGCGCCGCGCTCGATGCGGCACTCGCCATCGATCAGACCGACCTTCTCGCCCTCATCCGCATGGCCGAGCTTCACGAGCGGCTGGGGGAGGAGCGGCCTGCGGCGGAGCGCTGGACCGCAGTCATCGCTCTCTCGTCAAACATCGCGGATCCCTCGCCTGAGTTTGCCGGCATCTTGACCCATGCGAACGACTATGCCCGGGCGCAGCAGCGCAAGCTCGTCGCGGCCGTTGACGGCGCCATGGCCGCGGAGCTGGCGGGCGCCAGCACTCGCGACGCGCGTCGGATGCGCACCGCCGCCGACGCCTGGCTGGGCAAGCGGCCGATCTACACCAACTATTGCGAGGGGCTGCACTATCCGTTCCTGCCCGCTGACGAATTCTTCGACCGCGAAATGTTTCCCTGGCTCAGCGAGCTCGAAGCCGCCACGCCCACCATCCTCGCCGAGCTCGAAGCAATCCTCGCCGACCCCGATCCCGGCCTCACGCCCTACATTTCACTCCCCCCCGGCGTGCCCGCGAACAAGTGGTCGGGCCTCGACAACTCGCTCGACTGGGGCGCCTACCATCTATGGAAGGAGGGCGAGCGCTTCGATCAGGCCTGTGCCCGCGCTCCGAAGACCGCCGCTCTCATGGATACGCTCCCCATCTGCCGCATCCCGGACAAGGCCCCCAACGTCTTCTTCTCGATCCTGAAGGCCGGTAGCCACATCCCCCCGCACACCGGCGTCACCAATGTCCGCGGTGTCGTCCACCTGCCGTTGATCGTCCCGGAAGGCTGCGAGTTCCGGGTTGGAGGCGAGACTCGCCGCTGGGTCCCGGGCCAAGCCTTCGTCTTCGACGACACGATCGAGCACGAGGCGTGGAACCGAAGCGAGCACGACCGCGCGGTGCTGATCATCGACGTGTGGAACCCGCATTTGAGCGACCACGAGCGGGAGATGGTCTGCCGCTTTTACAGAGCCGCCGGCCTGTAGCGGATTAAAGCTCTGTAATCCGGGAGGTCTCGAAATCTGCCGTTCAGCTTCACCAAATAAATTGCCGGATCTCAGATCAAAGGAGGACGCCTCATGCGTAAAGCATATGCGACCGTCCTGGCCGGTCTGGGCGCCGTCGGAATTGCCGGTGCCGCAGTGGCCGCGAGCCGGGACACTCATACGATGAACATACCGCTGCCCGATGGGTCGACCGCGCGGGTCGAATATGTCGGTAATGTCGCGCCCAAGGTCACCGTCGTTCCGGCGCCTTTGCCACAGTTCGGCCTATTCGACCGCAGTATGTTCGACATGCAGCAGCAGATCGAGGCGATGATGAAGCAGGTAGACGCGATTGCGAGGATGCCGGTCACTGGAGCTCCGGGCATGAACGTCGCCGCTTATGGCAACGCTCCGCAAGGAAGCAGCTCCGTCACGGTCGTCTCGACTGGCAACGGCGCGAAGACCTGTACCCGCACCACGGAAGTCACTTCACAGGGCGCGGGCAAGCCGCCCAAGGTGGTGACTAACGTCAGCGGCGATTGCGGCACTGCTCCAGCGCCGGTTCCGGCGAAGCCGACCGCGTAAGCCTAGGCGGCTGACTTCGACTGGAGATAGGCCGCTGCGGCCAGATCTTGGGCGACGTGGCCCAGCGACTTGTAGATCGTGATCTGCTCGTCGTTCTGACGCCCTGGGATGCGCCCGGCGAGCACCTCGCCGATTTCCGCGACGACGTGGCTGTCATCGATGAGGCCGGCTTCGCGCGCCACGGCGAGCTCAGCGCCCTGCGCGAGCGCGCCCGGCCGATAATCCGCGATGTATCGGGCCTTGGCGACGAGTGCGGCATCGATTTCGACCGGTCCACGCATGCTCGACCCGACCAGGTTGATATGCGTTCCCGGCTTCACCCACTCGGCGAACAGCACCGGCTCCCTCGACGAGGTGACCGTGCAGATCACGTCGGCGGTCTCCGCGGCTTCGCGACCGTCTGAAAGCGCCGTGATCGGCAGGCCGATTGCAGCGCTGATCTGCTCAGCGAACTCCCGTGTTTTTTCCGGCGACCGCCCCCACAGCAGGATCTCGCGGAATTTCCGGACGAGCGGCAGCGCACGGAGGTGCGCCTCGGCCTGGACCCCGGTCCCGAACACTGCCAGCACCTCGCTATCTTCCCGCGCCAGCGCATCCGTCGCGACGGCGCTTGCGCAGCCGGTGCGGATCATGGTGATTGGCTCCGCGTCGGCGATGCAGCTCACCTCGCCTGTCTTGCCGTCAAAGGCGACGACCACGCCCTGGTGCCTGGTGCGGCTGGTGCTGCCCGGTTCGTGGAAAACGCTCACCAGCTTGGCGCCGAAGGCCGAAAGGGCCGCGAGATCGCCCGGCATGATGCCCCACATCTCGCCATCGCCGACGGGCCAGATCTGCCGCAGCGGTTGCGCCCGCTCGCTCGACAATGCGGTCATCGCTTTGCGCACCGCGTCGATGCAGCCCGGGTAGTCGAGCAGCTCATTCACCTGCGCTGCATCGAAAAGGGCGATGGTCATTGCGTGGCTCTACATGAGCCATGGACCAATGTCCGCAACGGGCGGCACGGGCGAAAAGAAAAGGGGCCCGCCGGTAGGACGGGCCCCTCCTAAACGAGACCTAATAGGCTCGGGGCAACTCCCAGCCGATACGCCTCGCTTAGCGCGATAAGCGACCGGCAGTTGCGCTCAGGCCATCTGCATCAGCGTCGGCTTGCTGCGACGACGGCCGCGGCGAAGCGCCACGCCCATGCCGCCGAAGCCCAGAAGCATCAGCATCCAGCTCCCCGGCTCAGGAATGGCGATATTCCCGAGGGTGATGGAGTTCTGCTTGTACTCCTTGAACGGGCTGTCGGAGACGACCTTCACCGCCGAGAAGACGCCGCCCTGCAACAGATAGGTGTTGTTGCCGTTGGCCTTCTGCGCATAACCGCCGTTCGGCGTAGCTTCGACCCAGGTAGCGGACCCATCCAGCATGTAGAAGACCGTGACGTTGCCATCGTTAAGCAGCTGGATGCTGAACATGAACTGCGTAAACGTCTGATCCGTCACGTCGACGATCAGCTGGTAGAGATCCTGCGGATTCACATTGTCCGTGATCGACGCGAAACCCGCGCCGTCGGTGATGTGGATCGTGGTCCCCGTCGTTCCATCGGCTTTAAGGCCCGTGAATTGCACGTTGGAGCCGTTGCCCGCATTATCGGTCGTACCAAACACCACAGACTGATCATTCTGGGTGTTGGTCTTGCTGGCCTTGATCATCGTGACCAGGTCCGGACCGTTGTAAGTTGAAAGCTGGATTGCCGCATAGGCCGGGCTCGTAACCCCGATCGCCGCAGCGGCCGCTGCTGCCATTAAAACGCGTCGCATAACCAAATCCCTTCCGTTGCCCCATGAAGGGGGATTTTGGTGCCACTGTGACTGAGTGATCACCCCCACTCGCGTCTTCGTTGCGGTTAGCCCCGGCGACGCAGTTTACCCATGTTAAGTCGGTAACCCGACTCGGGGTAAACGCGGTAAACAGTTTTTTAACCAAAATCCAGCTTGTTACGGGCGCGCAACCCGTTCCGGGACGCCCTGAGAAATCATTCCAGTGCCCCCTGGGTGGGGTAAATGGCGTGCTAGAGCATCCGCAAATCGAAGCGCCGGGCGGTCGGATGACTGGTCGAAAGCCCACCATCGACGACTAGCGCCGCGCCATTGACGTAGCTCGCTTCGTCCGAGGCAAGGAACAGCGCCGCCTGGGCGATTTCGCTTGGCTCGCCGCCGCGATTGAGCGGGTTGAGCTCGCCCAGCCGCTCTTCCTGCCCGGAAGCGCGAGCCATGTCGTAGATGCCCTTGGTCATGCCGGTCTCGATCAGGCCGGGGCAGATCGCGTTCACGCGCACGCCGCTCCCGTAGAGCTGCTGCGTCGCCGACTGGACAAGGTTGATCACTCCCGCTTTCGACGCGGAATAGGCCGCTCCACCGGCGCCCGCTCGAAGGCCAGCGACGCTTGCGGTGCAGATGATCGATCCGCCACCGCGCTTGGCAATCTGCGGTGCGGCATATTTGATTGCCAGGAACGGGCCGATCAAATTGACGCGAAGGATTTCGGCCCAATCTTCCTCGGTCTGGTCCGTTATCGTCGCCCAGCCCCCGGAAATGCCAGCATTGGCGAAGAAGACGTCGAGCCCGCCATGCTTCGCGGCGACATCAGCGACCAGGTCGCGAACCGCTGCCTCGCTGCCCGCGTCCGACTGGATGTCCGCGCCCTCGACGGCGTCGGCGCCGACCACCGTAGCGCCTTCGCTGCGGAACAGTTCGACCGTCGCTTTGCCAATCCCCGATGCCGCGCCCGTGACGATCGCGACCTTGCCTTTGAGCCTGTCCATTGGCCGCTAATAGCCAACTGACACTGTTGCTGATAGGCGGCCTCCCATGGATTTCAGCCTTGCACCAGCAGAGACCCAGTGGCGCGACCGCGTACGCGACTTCGTCCAAGCAAACGTCCGGCCGCGGACCGGCGACTATGACTCTCAGCAGCGCGAGGGCGAACGCTGGAAGGTCCTTCCGGTCGTCGAGGAGCTGAAGGAGAAAGCGCGCGCTGAGGGCCTTTGGAACCTGTTCATGCCTCCCTCGCACGGCGCGACCCCGGTCGACGACAGCTTTGGGTTCGAGGGGCCGGCGCTCAGCAACCTCCAGTACGCCTTCTGCGCCGAGGAGATGGGCCGCATCATGTGGTCGTCGGAGATTTTCAACTGCTCCGCGCCCGACACCGGCAACATGGAGGTGATCAACCGCTACGGCACCCGCGAGCAGAAGGACGAGTGGCTGAAGCCGCTGATGGACGGAGAGATCCGGTCCGCCTTCCTGATGACGGAGCCCGACGTCGCCTCGTCCGACGCGACCAACATCAAGTGCCGCATCGAGATGCGCGGCAACGAATATGTGATCAACGGCCGGAAATGGTGGTCGAGCGGCGCGGGCGATCCGCGCTGCAAGGTCGCGATCCTCATGGGTAAGACCGACCCCGAGGCCGACACGCACAAGCAGCAGTCGATGATCCTGGTGCCGCTCGATGCGCCGGGCGTCACCATCAAGCGCCACCTGCCGGTGTTCGGCTACGACGACGCGCCGCACGGGCACATGGAGATCGAGCTCAACGATGTCCGCGTTCCACCGTCGAACATGCTGCTCGGCGAGGGCAGGGGCTTCGAAATTGCGCAGGGCCGCCTGGGACCCGGGCGAATCCACCACTGCATGCGCACCATCGGCGCCGCTGAGGAAGCGCTCGAAGCGATGGTGAAACGGCTGATGAGCCGCACGGCGTTCGGCAAGACCATTGCGGAGCAGGGCGTCTGGGAGGAGCGCGTCGCTAACGCGCGCATCGATATCGAGATGACGCGGCTTCTCTGCCTAAAGGCCGCCGACATGATGGACCGCGCCGGCAACAAGGCGGCGCAAGGCGAGATCGCGATGATCAAGGTCGCTGCGCCAATCATGGCGCTGAAAATCATCGACGATGCGATCCAGGCGTTCGGCGCCGCTGGCGTATCGGAGGATGTGGGGCTGGCGCGTGCTTATTCGGGCATCAGGACGCTGCGCCTCGCCGACGGCCCCGACGAGGTCCACCGCCGCGCCATCGCCCGCCTCGAGTACAAGAAGTACCGGTGACCGACCAGGCGGTCGACGAAGTCGCGCTCGCGCCTTGGCTCGAGGCCAATGTCGACGGTTTCCGAGGTCCCTTCACGCTCGAAAAGTTCAGCTGGGGCCAGTCGAACCCGACCTATCGCATCGCCGCGGCCTCGGGCGACTATGTGCTTCGGCGCAAGCCCTTCGGGCAGCTCCTGCCGTCAGCCCACGCGGTCGACCGTGAGTATCGGCTGATCGGCGCGCTTCATCCGCTCGGTTTTCCGGTGGCGAGGCCTTACGCTTTATGTGCGGATACGGACGTGATCGGCGCCATCTTCTACGTAATGGAACTGGTGTCGGGCCGCGCCTACACCAACGGCGCGCTCCCCGAGTTCGACGCGGTCATGCGCTGCCGGATGTACGAGCAGCTGGTCGACACGCTCGCTGACCTCCACAACATCGATCCCGTCGCCGCCGGGCTCGGTGATTTCGGCAAGCCCGGCAACTACTTCGAACGGCAAGTTGCGCGCTGGACCAGGCAATATCGCGACAGCCAGACCGACGACCTCCCGGAGATGGAGCGGCTGATCGAGTATCTCCCGAAAAGCCTGCCCAGCCAATCGCGCACATCGATCGTCCATGGCGACTATCGCATCGACAATGTCCTGTTCGACGACGGCACCCTCAAGGCCGTCCTCGACTGGGAGCTGGCGACGCTCGGCGATCCGGTTGCGGACTTCTCCTACCTCGCGATGCAATGGGTGATGCCCGCCGACGGCACCGCCGGCCTTGCTGGCCTCGACCTTCCCGCGCTGGGCATACCCAGCCTCGAAGAGATGGTGCGGCGCTATTCGGAGCGCTCAGGCGTGCGCGTCGCAGGCCAGCTCGACTGGTATTTCGCCTACAATCTCTTCCGCCTCGCCGGCATCGTCCAGGGCATCAAGAAGCGTGTGATCGACGGAACGGCCAGCTCCGCGAAAGCCGCGGAAATGGCCGCGCGCGTACCGATGCTCGCCTCGGCGGCGTGGAGCTTCGCCCAGAAGGCAGGCGCTTAGAGCCTGCCCATCAGCAGCAGAATCACGACGACGATCAGGATCACACCGAGGATCCCGGACGGCCCGTATCCCCAGTTCCTGCTGTGACCCCAGGTGGGCACAGCACCGACCAGCAGCAGGACAAGAATGATGACGATGATCAGGGTCACGCTTACTCTCCCGTTAGTTGTTTGCCCTCCGCAACGAACGGGACGCAAGGTGAGTTGCAGTTGTTAGCTGCCGCGCACTTCAGAACTGGTAGCCGAACAATTCCAGGTCGCGTGCGTAGAGCTTGGCTACCCCTTCGATCAGCTCGTCATCGTAATAGTCCCTGTAATCGGCGCGCCGGGAGCTGTTGACGCGCTCCAGCACCGCAGTCGGAATCCCGATACGCTGGGCGATCGCGTCATAGGATTCCTGCATTTGCTCAACCCGCCCGACATAGTCCGTCAGCAGCTTTCCCTGCTCGTCGATGAGAAACTGGTGCTGCGGCTGAAACAGGATGTGGTCCCACGGGGGCTTGGCCACGAAATGCTCCATCACGGCCCTCGGATTGCGGTCGAACTGACCCTTCTGGCGCGTAACGAACGAGCAATAGGACACGAAACGGTCGAACGGATTGCGCACGAAGGCGAACTTGAAGAAGTTGTCGAACGTGTCGGCATCGAGATGCGGGCGGAGCTGCGACAGCGTCAGGTGCCCGTGGCGGATTTTCGCGAGGTCGGGAATCGGCAGCGACTTTTGAACGAACAGCCCCACCTGCTCCATGTCCTCCGGGCCCATCTGCTCGCGAAGCGCCTGCCTGACGGAGTGCGTTCCGGTCTTCGGAATCGCGACGAAGATGAACCGGTGAAGCTTCGAGATGATCATCGCAGGAACTACCGCCCCTTGAAGGTCGGCGTCCGCTTCTCGAGGAAGGCGGCGACGCCCTCGCGATAATCTTCGGTGAAGCCCAGCCGCCGCATCGCCCCGGCCTGCCGCTCAAGCTCCTCGTCGAGGCTGTACTGCCAGCTCGAGCGGATCATCTCCTTGATCGCGGCGAGCCCGAGCGGCGGCAGCGACGCAAGCTTGTTCACGATTGCGTCGACCTCGGCATCGAGCGCCTCGTCCTCGACCGC
>Ga0207644_10001260_pt1 | contig 16281 bp, 13 predicted proteins | sample KBSS73metaG_FD_184326 | JGI IMG/M metagenome (GOLD analysis project Ga0207644, IMG submission 184326) | Switchgrass rhizosphere microbial communities from Kellogg Biological Station, Michigan, USA - KBS S7-3 metaG (SPAdes) (version 2) | ecosystem: Host-associated > Plants > Roots > Rhizosphere... | reverse complement strand
GCACATCGAGCATGCGCAAGGCGTATTCTGCAAGGGAAGGCTCGTCGGCTTCCATGGCTTTCGCCAACTCAGCCGCGGCGCGGGGGGCGGTGACGCCGCCAAGATCAGCATCCTTCGCCAAGATGTCCCTTCGCACATGGCCCGTCTGGGAGAACATCTACAGTGGCATGGCGCCCTGTCGCTCGATTACATCCTGCGCGGCGATACCCCGTTGTACATCGACTGCAATCCCCGACTCGTCGAGCCGATGAGTGCGTTCCTTGCTGGACTGGACTTGACCGATCTCTTGCTGCGCGCATCGCTTGGCGAGGACGTATCAACGAGAGTTAGCGGCCGGCAAGGCGTTCGCACGCATGGCGCGCTTCAAGTCTTGCTCGGCTGCGCGATCCGCGAACGGCGCAGATCGAGTCTGCTGCGCGAATGCTGGCGCCTGTTGACGAAGCGGGGGGCCTACAGAGAGAGCCGGGAAGAACTCAATCCTGTGCGCTGGGACTGGTTGAGCGCAATCCCATTGATCGTCGCTGCGCTCTGTTTGCTGGTGCGTCCTGCTTCCGCAGATTATCTTTCAAAAAAAGGGTGGGGCTCGCACCTGCTCAACCCGGAAAGCATCCGCAAGATTCGAACTCTGGGCAGGCGTTCGCCGGCGGCGGGCGCGTAAGATCCTTGCATTTCGGCGCTTGGTGAAGTGCATCGCGCATCTTTGCATTGGGCAGCGAACTTCAAATCCGTCCAACTTTTGTGCAAATCCGGCCTGGCCGCAGACACTCTCTTCTAAAAGGCGCGCGCATCCGTGCCGGAAGGCGCGCGCATCCGCGCTGGAGCATTTAGCCCAGTCTAAGGGGAAGATCATCAGCCGAACAAAAGGAACGCGAGGCAGCAGCCGCAGCCGCTCCGTCCGTCTGCTCACTCTTTTGGTTGGGGCGTGCGACCGGTGCCTCCACATACCCCGCAGGGTGGCGGCTCAAGCACGTAAGGCCCGGTCCTTATAGGCTGCGCACCTGCAACGTTACCCGTCCCGCGGCAAGCTTGGCATTCGCTATCGGGCCGCGCCCGTTTGCTGCTCATGACCCAGCATCCCAGCTTGGGTCGCCCCCGGGCATCATCCTGTCGTACGCGCAAAGGTGCAAGTGCGGAAAGAGTCCTAGCAGCTATCGGGCTAGTTGCATTTCCGGCAAACAATCGCGAAAGGAGAACAACGATCGGCTGCGCAGCCGCATCGAGACAAATCGCAGGCGGCAGTGGCTGGGGCGCGTCGCCAGTCGAGGCGCTCCAGCTTGCCCACCCCGCCTAAGAAGCCGCCGGTGCTGGACGCGGCTGGGTCCGCCAAATGCCCTTATCTCACGCGGATTCCCAGGCCGGACGACGGCGGCGGCTGAACTGGCGGCGGCAACAGACCGGGCTGGGTGCCGTGCTGCACCGCTTGGACCAGGACATTGTTAGGATCGGCCCCCGTCGGCAGAGTATTTGTTGGAGACAGAGGATGCCATCCGGCGGGCATACCAAAAGCGTTGAGCTTCGCGTTGGTGAGGCCAGGTACTCCGCCGTTCTGCCCAAACCTGCTGGTGAACAGGTTCACGTAGTGAGAAAGCTCGGCTTGGGTAACCTGCTGAATCGGACCGCATCCCAACGGTATTTTGTAACCCGGACGCTTTACCGGAGGGCAATTGGTCGGGGTCAGCGTCCCATTGATGTTGATTGCCTCTTTGGTGGTAAAAATCCCGGTGCCGCCGCGAATACCAATAGTGGCAGTTCCGGCATTGACCGTCGCCTCACCGGCGTGGCTCAACTGACCGCCGACAACACGCATAGCTCCCTTGGCGAGCGATACCGCCATGTGGCCGCTGCCGTTCGCCGGGTTGTAGACAAATTCGTCGATCACGATGTCGCTGTTGGGTGCGATGGTGAGCGTACTGCGATCGAGAAACAGGAGCTGAACGGAGCCTGTCGGCGTCGTCTTGATACGTTCCTTGTGCATGACATGGGCGCCGACCTTCAGGACGACGGTCGACCCGCCGGGCGGCGTGGTTCGGCTCTCGGGGTTGACGGCGGTCGCAGTTCCAACCTGCTGAGCCAGCGCGGTCGCGGTGGTCAGGGTCGTGCCGGCAAGCAGCACCACAATGGTCTTTAGCAGTTTCATGTTCGCCTCCGAGTCGTTGCAACCGCTGCCGATGGCGAATGTGTATGATCAGCGGTTGTGAGAGCGCCACACGCGCATTCCGTCGGCCACGCATGGACCTTTGTGGAGCGGCAAAAATTCACCAAGCCAGCACGCTCCGTTTGCTTGGTACGCCCGTCCTCCCGCAAGCAATGTGATGCTGATCACAGGATTCTGATTCTTTGCGCCGGCAAACGAACAAAAACCCCGGCCTGCGATGAGCGACCGGCAGATTGTCCGTGTGCAGTGGAGCAAGGATCGGAATATTTGCCTCATGGGAGCCGTCAGGCGGCCGCCACGTTGAGCCGACGTTTTGCAGCCGAACTGCTTCGGCTTAATGTTTCCGCCTGTGCGCCCTTATTCTGTCACAGCTCGTCGCCACCGTTACCAAACTCTGTCGAGCACGCGACTTCTGCGACTTGAAACGGGGGGACCATGTTCTTCTCGCAGACCGCACCTCGGGACGGTGAGTACCACCCAGGCGATGTCGCTGAACGCGATCCGGACGACGGGAACAATTCGTTTTTTGGCCGTGCTCGGTCAGCTGTGGAGGACTCCGACTACGATGGTCGGCTTCGTCGGCCGAAAGTGGGCGCAACTCATCGCTCCGCAGATTTAGACAGTGAACAATCGACGGATTTCAAGCCTTCAATTGTCAGGCGAACAGTCCGCGCAGTTGCCCGGTTTTCCATTGTGGTCCTGATTGGGGTCGGGGCGACGCTTGCGTTGCAGTCTTACAATGAAGAGGCAAAGGACCTGCTCAGGAGCTGGGTTCCTCCGCTTGGCTGGTTGTTGCCGCCATCGGCGGCCTCTATGGCAACCTCGTCCAACCTGGGGGAGCAGCTGAAACCGATAGCAGTCGATCTAGCCCTTGTACGGCGCAACATAGAGCAGCTCGCTCTTGACCAAAGGCAGCTTGCCGCCAAGCAAGAAAACATCGCTCAGGACCTCGCGACGCTGCAGGCGGTCGAACGCGATCTCAGAGAGAACATTTCTTCCGTACCACCGCCCGCGGCCGTCCCCCTGCCGCGTCGCAAACCTGCACAAGCTCCAGCGCAATCACCGGCTGCGCAGTGAAACGGCGCTGGCGGGCGGGCGCGCGCATGGACCTAATCTTCAGCAATATCGTTATGCCCGGGACGATCGACGGAGACGGCCTGGCTACTGATGTCCGCACTCTCTATCCCGACCTGCAAGTCGTCATGACGATCGGCTACAGCGATGCGCGCGGACAGCGCCTCAGGATTTGCGAATTCAGGAGACGCGGGAAGCCGCTCGCATCCGCGTGATTGCCAGGCAACGTCGTGCTGGGCAATCGCGGCTGAACATTCTGGCGACAAGCGATGCTAGGATGGCTTGCGAAACGGTGACTGTTCTTCCCGCCCTTCTCGAGGGTCGTCGTCACACAATGCGTCAACAAGGATTTGAGAAAGACTTTCCACTACCTCGGGATCGGATTTTGCTAAAGCGGTGAAATGCAAACTGATCTCATTTTTGGCAGCGTGTGGGTACTTCCTTTGCAAACTCTTTAGGATGTCGACTGCCTTGGATTTTGTCATCGTTCCTTTACCCCCCGCTCCGTCGACGCGCGACGAAAAAGCCTCAATAAACGCCGAGGCCATTGGCGTGGCAAAAGCGCAGACGGAATGACTATCCGCAAAGACCTGATGTGCCCCCGACTTCTAGAGCAGGCGTCCAGAAGAACCGCGCCGCGCTATCACTCATCTCACCGGACGACTAAGCACTAGCCGTCAAGATCGCGTGAGCAGCATTCGCCGCATTCGTGGCAAGCTTCCGGCGGCAGTCGGGCGCGATTAAGCAGTCAATTAAACCAAAGAGTTCCGTTGTGGATAAGTGTGAACTGCGCGCCCTGGCGCGCAGTTCAGGCGATATGCGGGTCTCGGAGTAGGCCCCCTGCCCTATGCGGAACAACCAGACACGACAGAACTAACGTCGTTGCGCAGTCCAGACACCGACGCAACTGCCGCCCGCCATGTGGGCTTGCCACGTTCCGCTGGCGAAATTGCCCGAAACCCGTCCCGCCGCGGCGCCGTAGTTCGCACCCATATGCCCGGTCGCCCTCACCACACCGGTGCGCGACACGCGGCCGGAGAGCGAACCCGCGGTGCTCGCAACCTCTATGATCCCGTTGGCTCCTTGCACGGCGCCTCGGGTGGCGGGCGGACATGGTCCGGATTTTGTCCGAAACACAGCGCTCCATGCGCCATCGAACTTGCTTGCCGCATATGCACACGGTGCGGCGCTAGTCCTGCCGCTGCCTGCTGGGACGCGTGGCTGCGCAGGGTTGTAGGCCTTCTCGACCGCGTCGATGTATGACCGGTCGATGTTGAGTGCTTGAAAGACAGCGGACGCGCTTACACCCGCCTTCATCGCGTGCTCGGCTACGAAGAGCCGATACGCTGCGGTGCGAACGTCGCTCGGTACCTGCAGACGGCTGTGTGCGAGGTGGACGTATGCAAGGCACTCCTCTCCATCCCGCCACGATGTTACGGCGCGCTCGATGTTGCCGAGCACCGACGGAGCGACCGCCCTGCCGTAAGCCGCCGACAGCAGCGCCAGCACGTGCGCTTGGCGACCTCGCAGGTTATGCAGTCGGCGCGGCCCTTCGCTCGGAATGAGGACTGTGCCCGCACCGAGCACGAGACCCTCAGACGCGAACGTCATGATCGGCTGAATTGGGACAGCGCGCTGGCGCGCATGCCAAGCGTCACGTAGCTGTTTTTCCAGCACGCGTATTCTCCGTTGCTCGATGTTGGGAATGACGAACGATTGTTCGCCGAGTTGGTTAGATGCTGCCGCCAAACAACCGGAGAAGGTGTCGGCGGGGTTCCACTCGCAGAAAGCATGCGTTGCCTGTCGAGCAACTGTAGACTTGTTGCTCGGCTCAAATCCGCCAAACTTTCCGCAAGCGGTCGCCACCGAATGGGGAATCTTCTCGAATGCCCCAAGAGCCGCCGCCATTCCCGGCTTGACGCGAATTCAAAGCGGTAAGAACTCTCGGCCCTCACGGGTTGGGCAAAGTCAGAGCGGGCGCCCACGAACGACGCGCGACAGCGGCACGGACGTGGTCCGCGCCCGGCGGATCGCAACGCAAAGCGCCCGGCCAGGGGCCGGCATGCGGCCCCCCCTAGGCTCGGTCGTCCTCCCGACTCCCCTCAGGCTTCAGTACCCAATCGGCCGGTTTTAAGTCGAATGCCTGCCGATCGAGCTGTCGCGCCTTATTTTGTGGGGCTTCCGCCGAGTGTGCCTGGGGGGCGCGGTCCGGCTGTTCGGTCATTAGGCCGCCATTTCCCAACCGCCGTTCTGGCGTGAGCGATAGTTGAAATCGTGCGATGCCTCCGGTCTTAATAGTGACAATATGGTGGTAGGCTTTCGCCCCTGCCGGCCAACGACGCGCAGGCGTTAGAGTGACGACCTAGAATGCAAAGCGAAGTCGACCTGCAAATGGAACGCGAGGCCGGCGAGGCGGAGGCTGCCTCCGAAAGCGCGGAGCGTTTGGCCAGTCTGCTCACGCTGTCCTACGAGCCGATGCTGGTTTGGCGTCTCGACGGATCGATCGAATTCTGGAACGCGGGGGCGGAACGCCTGTACGGGTTCTCGCCGCGCGAGGCGGTCGGACACAGCAGCCACTCTTTGCTGCAGACCAAATTCCCGATCGACCTTGCCGAACTGCGTGCACGGCTGCGGAGCGACCGTCACTGGTCCGGCGAGCTGCGTCATGTCCGCAAGAACGGGGACGAAGTCATTGTCGACAGCCGCATGCAGCTCCTCGGCGGCGATACCGTGCTCGAAGTCAACCGCGACATCACCGAGGTCAAGGCGCTGGTCGCGACGCAAGCAGCGCTGTTGCGAGATCATCTGGCAACCGCCGCCAAATTCGAAGCCCTCTTCAATCAATCCGGCCTGTTTGCCGGCATCATGGACCTGCAGGGCCGCCTGCAGGAAGTGAACAAGCTCGCCGTGGACTGGTGCGGATACACAAGAGAGCAGGTCCTGGGCCGGCCGTTCTGGGAGACCCCCTGGTGGCGCGGCTCGGAAGAGATGCAAGCAAGGATACGCTTGGCCACGGATCAGGCGGCGGCGGGCTTGGTTTTTCGCGAAGAGCTTCGCTATTGGCTGGCCGACGGCACCGAGCGGGTGGTGGACTTCGCGATGCACCCCGTGCGCGACCAGTCTGGGGCGATCATGCTTCTCTACCCGACCGGTATCGACGTTACCGACCGCAAACGGATCGAAGTCGCGCTCCGCGAGAGCGAACAGCGATTGCGGGTGCTCGCTTCCATCGTCGAGTCCAGTGACGATGCGATCGTCAGCAAGAATCTCGACGGCATCGTCACGAGCTGGAACGTGGGGGCGGAGCGTGTGTTCGGCTATACGGCGGAAGAAGCGATCGGCCAGCCGATCACGATTGTCATTCCGGAGGATCGGCAAGACGAAGAGCGCACGATCCTCACGCGCATCAGACGCGGAGAGAGGATCGACCATTTCGAGACCATCAGGCAGCGCAAGAATGGCAGCCTGATCGCGGTCTCACTGACCATTTCTCCGGTGAAGGACGGCGAAGGCACGATCGTCGGCGCGTCGAAGATCGCCAGGGACATAACCGCGCAGAAGCGAAGCCGGGAACAGATCGTGACGCTGGCACGCGAAGCCGAACACCGAAGCAAGAACCTGCTGGCGAACGTCCAAGCGACTGTCAATCTTTCCCGCGCCGACACTGTCGAGGGCCTGAAGAAGGCCATCGAAGGGCGCATTCAGGCGCTCGCAAACGTCCACTCGCTTTTTGTCGAGACGCGCTGGATCGGCGCCGAGCTGTCGGCCATTGCGAAGCAGGAACTTGCTCCCTATGCGCAGAAAGACGAAGCGCGCGTGCACATAGAAGGCGCGCAGGTCCTGTTGGAGCCAAACGCCGCTCAGGCCATCGCCATGGCCTTGCATGAACTGGCGACCAATGCCGCCAAGTACGGCGCGCTCTCGATGCCCACGGGCCGCATCGACTTGAGATGGGCCCACGAGGCGGACGGGCGGCTGATCCTGCGCTGGACTGAAATAGGCGGTCCGCCGGCGCAGACGCCGACGCGCCGGGGTTTCGGAACGCGGGTCATCGAGCAGATGATCGCCCAGCTGAAGGGCGAGACGCGTTTCGACTGGCGCAGTGACGGCCTGGTCTGCGAAATCGTGCTCAAGGCGTAGGGCCGGTACGCAGCGGGCGAGCGTTCGTCAGCTCACCCTATCTCGCGAGCGGATCGGGACGAAGCTGGAATCTCACGACCTTCGGCAAGGTGCCCTTGCCGGTCTCGAGATGGAACATCGTCCGCGTCGAATACGTCGACCAGAGGGACTTTCCCTTCCAGCCCGCATTGGGATCGTCGATGCGGCCGTCCATCCATTTGGTGAAGTAGCCGATCGGATAGGGCACGCGAAAGACCAGGAACTTATCGTCGACCAGGGCCAGCAGCGCATCGTTGAGGTTGCCGGTGGCGATCGGCACATTCTTGCCGAGGCCGAATGTGTCGAACTGGTCGACCCAGGTGTAGTAGCTCGCCTCGACGCTGCCCGACTCGGCGACATCGCGGAATTGCGGCCCCGGGAACTGATGAAGCGTCCAGCCCTCGGGGCAGTGCTTGCCCGTCGCCGTCGGCCCATTGAGCGTCTTGCACTTGCGGCGGTCAAAGCTTGCCAAGTGTCCGCTGGCGAGCGAGGCCCAGAACACGCCGTCACGATCGATGTCGCCGCCGCGCGGACCGTAGCCGGGGAATGGCGGCTCATAAACTTCCGCCAGTGCTGTGTGTGTCGGATCGGGGCCGGGATCGACCCGGACCACCGCGCCCGGATATCCCAACGCCGTGCCCCACACCGAACCGTCGAGCGGGCTCACCGCCACGGAGTAGAGGCTGAGCGAGACCCTCGCGTCCTTGCTCGGGTCGACCGGCTGACCGGGCTCGACATAGTCGTCGCGCTTGCCATTGCCGTTGGTGTCGAGAATGAGCGGCGTCCAGCCCTGCGACTTCTGCTCGTCGCCGGTCTCCTCGAACGTTTTTCGATCGAGCCAGCCGACGGCGCCTGCGCCCACCACACCGGTGCTGGTCCAAAGGGTGTTGTGCGCATCCTCGGCGAAAGCGAGGTGGTGCGTCTGGAAGCAGGTGCTGATGAGTGTGAACTTGCCGGTCGCCGGATCGTACATCGAAAGGTGCCGGTTCGCTTCCTCGAGCGGAAACACCTTGGCGGAGGGATGGTCCGATCCCTTCTTGCAGAAGTCGGGATTTGACCGTGGCCGGATGCGCGCGGTTATCCAGACGCGGCCCTTCTCGTCCATCATCGGATTGTGGTTGCTGGTCTGCGCGTCCCAGATCGGCTCCTCGCCCCAATACGCCGATGGACCCATCGGGGCGTCCTTCGCCGACGGCGTGTTTGGATCACGGACCGGGTGTTTCACTTCGGTGGCGTTGTTGTGCTCCGGGTCGAGGATCGGAATGAAGTCCGTGCTCTCCTCCGTGGTCCCGTAGAGTTTGCCGTTGGCGTTGACGGTCGGTTTGCGCCGGTCGGTCGAGATCTCGTCGTGGAGATAGGCCGTCGGGCGGCTCCAGTCCCAAAGGGTGAGGACGACATTGCGTTCTATGCCCTGCGGGCGCTGCGGCTGCGCGAACGGAAGTTCGCCGGCCGCGATCCGGTCGGTCCAGTCGCCGAACAATTTGAACGCCAGCGGCACGTCGAGCCGGCCGATCACCGTCGTCATCTGGGTCATCGCCTGGCCGGACTGGATGCGTCGCTCCCAGGCCTCTGCCGAGCTGCGGAATTCACCCAGTTCCTTTGGGATGGTGCGGGTTCCGATCGTGCCGAGTGCGTGGCAGGACAGGCAGCCCGTGGATTTGACAATGTTCACCCACTGCGCCTGTGCGGTGAGATTGGCCGGCATGTTCTTGCCGCGTTGCGACCCTGAGAACGCGCTCTCGCCCGGAATCTTGAGCATCGAATACCAGTAGATGGCGGGGTAGTACTGCGCTGCCGCCATGGCGCCGGGCGCAGGCAGCGCCGTCAGATCGAGCACCTTCCCAGGCGTCGCCTGCACCTTTGGGGAATCGACAAGGCCGTAGCCGCGGACCCAGACGCTGTAATTCGCCTTCGGCAGATCAGGCATCACGTAGCGGCCCTGATCGTCGGTGACGACGATCTTCGCGAAGCGCGTCGGCAGATCGGTCGTCTCCGCGATCACCCACACGCCGGCTTCCGGTCCATGGTCACCGGTGACCACGCCGCCCAGGTCGGTATCGCCGATGCGGACCGCATCGCGCTGCTGCGCGCTTACACGATCCGCGGCGCTGATCGAGAGGATCGCGACGGCAATGGCTGCCAGGCCCGCGGGCAATTTCTTCCCTGGAATCATGTCGCTGCTCCTAACCGGATGAGGCTCGCGGCGGCAAGCCTCATCGTCCTTGCGCCCCGCACAATGGCGAACTCCGCGCGCGCTCGCGAAGTGGCCGCATGGTCGGACGGCAGTCTACACCCGGGAATGGCAAGGCCAAGCGGCAGAGGGATGATGTTTTGACAACGCTACCATCACGAAACGCTGCTGGCAGCAGCCGCCTGGAGCGACGACCCGATCCGCGAGAATGTGATGAAGCAGGCGGCCAGCATCGGCGGCCTGAAGCTCCCGATGCTGCTGGACGGTATTACCATCTCGACCGGTCCCGACGATTGCGCCCCGATCAAGCAGATGCAGATGGAGAGATTCGACGGCAATACACGGTAGCTTTTTCGGCGAGGTGCTCTCTCAGGCTGCGGCGGCTGACGCTAGGCACGGACACGCGCGCGGCGCTCAAAGCGCCTCGCGATCCCTGTTATCAGGACGGCGCCGGCAAGGCGCGCCGCACGCGCCCGGAATAGCGCCGATCCTCGTCGGACCAGCTCGGACCGCCACAGGCCTCGACCAACTTCATCCGCAGCCCTTTTCTCCGACGCCACGGATTGTTCTCGACGTATGCCACCTGCTCCGCCAATCGCGCCCACGATTGCGCCAAGGTAAGCCACAGCGCCTTGTCGTCATCCTCGGGCGACGACAGCGCCATCGTCAAACATTCCTCGGCATACTTTCGGTGATCGTCTGCTTTTCGATAATCGTAGACGATGTCGTGGTCGTAGACGATGTCCATGGCGACTTCCCCGAATCATGTAACGACAGTCCACATGCAAGTCGACAAGTGGGGCGTGGAAGCGATCATGCCATGGTGAAATGAGGACCGTTTGGCGGCCATTCGTTTCCTGCGACCCTGCGCCAGGCGCCGCGTCCATTTGTGAGACCCGCTTTGGCGAGGCTTGGGCCGTGTCCGCTAGATCGACGTTTTTGAATTGCAAGACTGCGATCAGTGTCCGGGGCCGCGCGGATTTCCGCTCACCGCTTCGCTGCCGCGCGCAACTGATAAGCTCGCCGCACAATGATCATTCTTGTATCACGCGACCGTCCCAATCGCTTGCAAACGTCGGTTTCGTAGCGCCACCGCGGACATCAGCGCCCGCTGAGCACCGCGATCGGCTGATTGCCTCGTCTGGTTCATTGCCGAGCAGAGAATAGGGGAACGTCGGGACGGCAATTGAGCCGCTGACCGACCGAGCCAGGCGCGCAAGCGCACCAACTGAAGGAGAGCTGACACCGATAAGGCTGAACGACATTTCGGTCATGTAACGTGGGGGAGATGCGTATGAGTACTCCAAATCCGCGACACTGCAAGCTGGAGGGCCTCGCCCTGTACGCGCCACGCCGTGGGCGCGCAGACACCGCAACGGTCGATGAGCGGTGGCGGGCCAAGCTTGAACGGATCGCTGCAGCGATCGCCTCGGTCGAAGCCATTGAGACCGAGCACGGCGCGAGGAGTTCAGCGCCCGACGTCTGGCAGGGGCAATCGCCGGCAGATTCGCGAACGCCGCGCCGATCGTCGCATCAGCAATCATCGCCTGGCGAGACTGCCGATTGGCCTGCGTTTGAAGCGGACGAGTGGCCGCCCGACAGCGGCGCGCTCGCAACTGAAGAATACCCGTCGGAAAGTGATGAGTTTGCAACCGATGAATGCACGCAGGACAGCGGCGCGTTTGCGACGGATGAATTCCCGTTAGAGGGCGATGCCTACGCATCTGACCAATTGCAGCATCACTCGCCGCCCGATCCGGAGGCCCAGCCGCAGCCGCCAATCCGTGTCGCTCATTCCGCCGGCCTCCCCCTGCTGGTGCGGACTTCGCTCATCGTCTGCGGCGCAGCGATGGCGACTTTCGGTCTTGCGGCCATCCTGACTTTTCCCTCCGACGGGCATTCGCCCGCAAATGCCGGCAACAATGTTGCTATTGCGGAGGCTGCGGCCGCGGTCTCGAACGGCACCGGCGTCACTTTCCGCGGGCCGCGGCAAGACCGGATAAATTCAGGCGTGCTGAGTGACTCGCCCGGCATGGAGCCGCTAGGCGAACAAGCGGCGCTGCTGATGCAGCGCGGTCAAGACTTGTTGCAAGCCGGTGATCTCGCCAACGCGCGGCGCGCGTTCCAGGTCCTGGCGGACAGGGGCAATGCGGAAGCGGCCCTGGCGCTCGCCACGACCTTCGATCAGAACTCCGCTGCGATACGCAATGCCGTCGACGCGGGCGCGGACGACGCCAAGGCGCGTGCCTGGTATCAGCGGGCGATGGAGCTGGGATCATCCGAAGCCAAACGCGCGCTGGTGCGCATGGCCACGCAGTAAGCTCCAGACCGAGCGGACTCAGAGAAAAGGAGCCAGCATGGCCCTCATCGAAAGTTCGGGTGAGCAGTGGGACAGCCCGATTGAAGTGGTCGCACGCATGGCAACCGACAACGAGTTGCCGTTCGAGCGCGAAGTGCAGGACGAGATTGCCCTCGTCGTCAGCGGAAAGCTCACGGACTATCAGATATCCTACACCTGGATGAACGAGATCGAGGTGCTGCATCTCGCCTGCGCGTTCGAGATGAAGGTGCCGCAGCTACGCTCGCCCGAAGTGCAGCAGCTCATCGTCACCATCAACGAACAGTTGTGGATCGGACATTTCGACCTGTGGATGCAGAGTGGCATGGTGATGTTTCGCCATGCGGTGTTACTGGCCGGCGGTGGCGGTCTGTCCGGCCGGCAATGCCAGGCGATGCTCGGCAGCGCCCTCGATACGTGCGAGCGCTACTACCCGGCATTCCAATTCGTGGTGTGGGCGGGCAAGTCGGCACGCGAGGCCGTGGACGCGGTCATGTTCGAGACGTGCGGGAAAGCGTAGCGGGAACCCGCGGCGGCGACATTTTGTGCGGCGCAGATGGACCAGAGTACCGTCCTGCAGTCGCTCGCCCGGTCTGATCTAGTTATTGCCCATTTTGTGGCGGTCTGTCGCCCGTATTTCGACAGGAACCGGCTCTAACATTTAATTCGTGAGGGGCGATCTTGGGCGCCCGCGGCGATCTTAGTCCAGTACAGTTCAGTCGGCGTCGCGTGCCATGCTTGAGTGGGGATCGGGTGGGGAGCTGTCTCTAGCCTTGGCCAACGCGACCTTGCTCGCGTTGTGGCCGGTGCTACCGGCGCTCGTATTCGGCTTCATCCGCCAGTCTTTGTCGGTCCGGGGTGTTCGCCCGCGGCTGTCGTTTCGTGCATTCGAAGCAGTCGAACTGCATCGTGCGGTACTGTTGCACCAGCAAGTTTGCGGCCGACTCGATGAGATCAAGGGCAACGGCGAACCTGCAAGCGGCTTCTGGCGGCTGTTGCTCCGCCGCACGGCGCACATTCGTCCGGACCACGCCGAGGAGTTCGAAACTCTCGAAGCTCATCGGCGCTATTTGCGAACCACCATCCGGCAGCTCAAGCGCCGCCCGCTCCAGCGCCTGCGCGCATGGGTCCATACCGTGAGTTCGCAGTCCGCCGTTAGCGCAGCGCTTGCGACCCACGTCGCCGTCCTCACTTTCATGATCGCCGCGTTCCACATTTCGGTGCAGCCGGCGTGGGCCGACGAAGTCGCGCGCGCGCGAAACGTTCTCTGGTATCCGCTCGACGAGCGCCTGTTCTACGCCAACGCAGTCGCGACCTTTCTGGCGGCGCTGGCGGCGCCGGCGTTCTATTTCGTGCGACGGACAAGCCTGCGCCAGGAGTGCTGGCTGGAATTCCGCACCTTGAAAGATCTCGCGGACTCCGGTCCGGACGAGGCGGTTGAGCAACCCCAGTTCGGGGGAGCCGCGCAGGGGGCGGATGCAAACGCGGACGGTCAAGATCAAAACTGGTCAACCGTCCTCGGTCTTTCACCATCAGCGACCATGGAAGAGGTAAAGGAGGCCTACAAAGCGCTGATCAAGCAGAACCATCCCGACCGGGTGCACGGGATGTCTGCTGCGTTCAAGACTCTCGCCGAATCGGAAACCAAAAGGATCAACGCCGCCTACCGCCAGGCGCTGGTCTCCGCAAACTCGCTGTAATTTGCCACCTGGTGCAGCTTGCTGAGGGAAGGCTGCGCCACGTCAGTACTACTGCGCGCGTCTGTCAGGGGGAACAACAAGTCCGGCTCGCTCGAATTTGCAGCTGGTCGCGTCGGACTGGTGATCGGTCTCAACTCGACGACAGGGGAAAACTCGATGGGGGGATTTCATGGAGTACAAGCAGTTCGTCATAAAATCGCTTGAGCATAAGCCTGGGCGATGGCGTGCCCGCATCTGGCGGGCAAACGGGAAGCCGCTGCGAGCGGTCGGCCGCAAGAACCTGGAGCAGTTCGTCACCACTCTCGACGCACCGACGCCCGTGGCCGCGATGCTGATGGCCATGAGGGTCGTGGATGCGGGAACGTTCTCGCGCGATACGGAAACCTACACGGAAAAATTCTGGCGCCGGCAGCGCCGTAGCTCGACGGGCTGATCTTGCCGCCGCGTGCGCGGCCCCGCGGTCGCGCATGTTTGCGATCTCCGCAACGCAACCCGCATGCCTTCGGCGAAGCCCCGCGGCTGCGGCCGCCCTCGCTGACAGGATGTTGCCGCCTCGCGCGCTGCGACTTACCATCGCCGCAGGAGGTTCAAGGTGGCAACAGACGGTCTCGTCGCCGATCCAGGCTCGCTTGAGGAAATCGGCCGCGCCATCGCCGACCGACGCACCGATCCGGTGGCCTTGCTGGAATCCACCTTGCGCCGCATCGAAGCGGTCGAGAAGGAGGTGCAGGGCTGGTGCGTGCTCGACCGCGAGCGCGCGTTTGCGCAGGCGCAAACCCTGCGGCGGGAGGCCGAGGCCGGCCGTCTGCGCGGTCCGCTTCACGGAATTCCGGTTGCGATCAAGGACGTGATCGATGTCGCGGGCCTTCCGACCCGGGCCGGCAGCGCGACGCGCGCGGAGCTGCCGCCGAGTACGATCGATGCTTACATCGTCACACAGTTGCGGACCGCGGGCGCAATCATCCTCGGCAAGGTGCACACCACCGAGTTCGCCTACTTCGACGGCCCGCCGCCGACGCGCAATCCTCACAATCTCGCGCATACTCCCGGCGGATCGAGCGCCGGGCCGGCAGCGGTCGTGGCCGCAGGCATGGTTCCACTGAGCCTCGGCACACAGACTGCCGGTTCGGTCAATCGCCCGGCCGCCTATTGCGGGATCGCGGCCTTCAAGCCGAGCACGCGGGCGTGGTCGAGCTTCGGGCTCGTACCGTTTGCGCCGAGCTTCGATACGATCGGAGTGTTCGGTCATCGCGTCGGCGACGCCGTCGCGGCAGCGCGCGTGCTTATGCCGGCATATCTGCGTGACCAGCCGCGTCCTCCCTCGCCGCCGACTATCGGCCTTCTTGAGGACCCGATCCTTTCAGCCGCGAGCGCCGCCGTCGCAGACACGGTGCGCGAGGCTGCGGACAAGCTCACGGGAGCGGGCATCAAACTCAGGCGATGCACGTCGCCGGTGGCGTTCGCCGACATCATCGGATGGCACAAGACCATCATCGAGTACGAAGTCGCGCGGGCATATTCGCGGCTCGAACATGTCGCCGAAGTGAGCATTGGACTGCGCGATGCTATCGGCCGCGGCCGTGCGATTGGCGATCAATCGTATGTCGATGCGTGCCGTGCGCTCGACGCCGCCCGCGACCGCTTCCTGGCGGCTACCACCGAATTCCAGGCGTTGATCTTTCCGGCCGCGCCGGATGAAGCACCCGCGGGCATGAAGACCGGCGACCCGCGCTTCATCACGCCGTTCACCGCGCTCGGCGGGCCGATCGTCTCCATTCCGGTCGGGACCGGCGCGCTCGGTCTGCCGCTGGGGCTGATGCTGATCGGGGCGCCGGGACAGGACGCGGCGATTGCCGACATAGCGGCCGAGATCGCCGGCATTATCGAGCGGCCGCGCTGAGGCGGGCGTGGCGTTTTACAGCGACCCACACGGACGTCCTGGGCTTGGAGCCGAACCGCCCCGCATTGCGCAGTAGGCGCATTCCGGGCAAAAGACGGCTACCATTGCAAACAAGGCCAGCGATTGCGACGCCCAAACGATTCCATCGCGTGAAATTGACGCCGGCTAACGAGAGATCGCGCTGATATGGGATTTCGGATTTCCGTCGATACCGGCGGCACCTTCACCGATGTGGTCATTGCGGACGCGCGCGGCATCGCGGCCATTGGCAAGGCGCTGACGACGCCGGCGCGGATTTTCGACGGCATGCGGACGGCGATCGAGGTGGCAGCGCAAGAGCTTGGGATGTCCGGAAAAGTGCTGCTCAGCCAAAGCGACATGCTGATCTACGGCACGACGCGGGCGACCAACGCGGTCGTCATCAAGTCGACCGCGAAGACCGCGTTTCTGACCACGCGCGGCTTCCGCGACATCCTGGTGCTCAAGGAAGGCGGCAAGTACGACCCGCATGACTACAGCTACGACTATCCGCCGCCCTATATCCCGCGGCGTTACACTTTCGAGATCGACGAGCGCATCGATGCTCAGGGCAACGTCGTCCACCCGCTGGACCAGAACCAGGCCCGTGAGGTCGTGCGCACCTTGGCCGAGCGGCACTTCGAGGCGGTTGCGGTCTGTCTGCTCTGGTCGATTGCCAACGGCCGCCACGAAAATGAGATCGCTCGCCTGATTGAGGAGGAGCTGCCGGGCGTTCCCTACACGCTC
>Ga0207644_10001259_pt1 | contig 16288 bp, 19 predicted proteins | sample KBSS73metaG_FD_184326 | JGI IMG/M metagenome (GOLD analysis project Ga0207644, IMG submission 184326) | Switchgrass rhizosphere microbial communities from Kellogg Biological Station, Michigan, USA - KBS S7-3 metaG (SPAdes) (version 2) | ecosystem: Host-associated > Plants > Roots > Rhizosphere... | reverse complement strand
TCGCGGTATCGCTTTCGGAGGATTGCAAGCCGCAATAAGCCCTCTTTGCGCCTCCTCGGGTGGTTGCGGCGCACAAATCCCTGTCCTAAAGCGCCGCCAAGTTTTCGAGGCCTCCGGAGTTTCCCCTTGGCAAGCGTTGCCGCCGGCTACCTGCCGATCCTTCTGTTCCTGCTCATCGCCCTGGGCTTGTCCACGGCGTTCGTCGTGCTGCCGATGATCGTCGCGCGGCTGACCGGGGCGCACAAGCCGGATCCGGCCAAGCTAAGCGAATATGAATGCGGCTTCCCCGCGTTCGAGGATGCCAGGGCAGAGTTCGACGTCCGCTTCTATCTCGTCGCGATCCTGTTCATCGTCTTCGATCTCGAAGCGGCCTTCCTGTTTCCGTGGGCCGTCAGCCTCAACTTCACCAAATGGACCGGCTGGTCGGCGATGATCATCTTCCTGATCGAGCTCGGTCTCGGCCTCGCTTATGCGTGGAAGAAAGGGGCGCTCGAATGGGAGTGATGCTTCGCGGCCCCGAGGACCGTTATCCGACCGAAGAGGAGCTTGCCCGCCTCGCAGGCCTGGTTCCGGGCGATATCGACCAGAAGAAGCTGCTCGAGGTTCAGCAATCGCTGAATGAGAAGGGCTTCATGGTCACGACCGCCGAGGACCTGTTCACCTGGGCGCGGACCGGCTCCTTGTGGTGGATGACTTTCGGCCTCGCCTGCTGCGCGGTCGAGATGATCCATGTGAATATGCCGCGCTATGACCTTGAAAGATTTGGCGCCGCACCGCGAGCAAGCCCGCGTCAGTCGGACGTGATGATCGTCGCGGGGACGCTCTGCAACAAGATGGCCCCTGCGCTCCGGCGGGTCTACGACCAGATGAGCGAGCCGCGCTATGTCATCTCGATGGGCAGCTGCGCCAACGGCGGCGGCTATTACCATTACAGCTATTCGGTGGTGCGCGGCTGCGACCGTATCGTGCCGGTAGATATCTACGTGCCTGGCTGCCCGCCGACGGCGGAAGCCCTCCTCTACGGCATCATGCAGCTGCAGCGGAAGATCCGCCGCGAAGGGACGATCGAGCGCTGATGCCCGTGACCCTTGCCTCCCATGTTCCTCAAATGGCTTCGGACGCCGGCGTTATCGAGGCCGCACGCAAGGTGCTCGGCGATGTATTGCTCGACGCGATTGAGCATGTCGGTGAGATCACGCTGACCGTAAAGCGCGACGAAATCACAAACGTCCTCAAGCTTCTGCGGGACACTCCTGGGCTGGAATATCAGCAGCTGATGGAGATTGCGGGTGTCGATTATCCTGAGCGGGCGGAGCGGTTCGACGTCAATTACTGCCTGCTCTCGTTGACGAAGAACCGGCGCATCAAGGTCAAGGTGATGACCGACGAAGCGACGCCGGTGCCGACGGTGACCGGACTGTGGCCCGTCGCCGGATGGCTCGAACGCGAAGTGTTCGACATGTACGGCGTTGCGTTCAGCGGTAACGCGGACCTCCGCCGGATCCTGACGGACTACGGGTTCGAGGGCTATCCCTTCCGCAAGGACTTCCCGCTCACCGGTCACGTGGAGCTGCGCTATTCCGAGGCCGAAAAGCGCGTCGTCTACGAGCCCGTATCGCTTCCGCAGGACTTCCGCAGCTTTGATTTCCTGATGCCGTGGCAGGGCGCCGAATATGTGCTTCCCGGCGATGAGAAGGCGACTGCCCAGGCTGCAGGCGCCCCGTCACCCGCTCCGGCCCCGAACGCTCCGGCCGCTGCAAGCCCCAAGACCACGGCAACAACGCCGAAGACGACCGACAAGCCGGCCGATACCGGCGCCGGCAAGGCTGCCGACGTTCAGGCAACCAAGGAGGCTCGGAAACCCCCTGCCGCCAAGGCTGCGAAGGAAGTGGGCAAACCGGGCAAGACGCCCGATCCAAAGCCGAAGGGCGCTGGTCGCCGGAAACCCGGCGGAGGCGCGGCATGACCGACACCCGCACCGATCTCTTTGCCGACGACGACGGCAAGAAGCCGCGCCGGGTGGAAGTCAGCGTCGGCGGAGCCGGCGAGGGCCAGGACCTCGGCCATCCGCGCGATCCCGGCGACGAGGCCATCAATAACTACACGATCAACTTCGGACCGCAGCATCCTGCCGCGCACGGCGTGCTGCGCCTGATCATGGAGCTCGACGGCGAAATCGTGGAGCGCGTGGACCCACACATCGGCCTGCTCCATCGCGGCACCGAGAAGCTGATCGAGTACAAGACCTACGCCCAGGCGCTGCCGTACTTCGACCGGCTCGATTATTGCTCGCCCATGTGCATGGAGCATAGCTTCGTGCTTGCAGCCGAGAAGCTGATGGGCCTCGAGATCCCCATCCGCGCCCAGTACGTCCGCACCTTGATGGCGGAGCTGACCCGCATCTCCAACCACATGCTGAACCTCGGCAGCCACATCATGGACGTCGGCGCGATGACGCCCAACCTGTGGCTGTTCGAAGTGCGCGAAGACACGCTCCAGTTCTACGAGCGGGCGTCCGGCGCGCGCATGCACGCCAATTATTTCCGCACCGGCGGAGTCCGTTACGATCTGCCGGAGAAGCTGCTCGTCGACCTGCAGGACTGGCTCGACAACCGCCTGCAGCTGTTCGAGGACGCGATCAGCCTCGTCGCGGACAACCGCATCTTCAAGCAGCGCAACGTCGACATCGGTATCGTCAGCAAGGAAGATGCGATCGCCTGGGGCTTCTCCGGCCCGATGATCCGCGCATCCGGCATTCCATGGGATATCCGCCGCTCGCAGCCCTACGAAGTCTATGACCGCATGGACTTCGAGATCCCGGTCGGCACCAACGGCGATTGCTACGACCGCTTCATGGTCCGCGTCGAGGAAGTCCGTCAGTCGGCGAAGATCATGCGCCAGTGCCTGAAGGAAATGCCCAAGGGCCCGGTCGGAAGCGACGACAGGAAGGTGTTCCCGCCCTCGCGGTCGGAGATGAAGACCTCGATGGAGGCCCTCATCCACCACTTCAAGCTCTACACCGAAGGCTACCACGTGCCCGCGGGCGAGGTTTACGTCGCGACAGAGAGCCCCAAGGGCGAGTTCGGCGTTTATCTCGTCGCTGACGGCACCAACCGGCCCTACCGCTGCAAGATCCGCCCGACGGGCTTCTCGCACCTCCAGGCGATGGATTTCATGATGAAGGGCCACATGCTCGCGGATACGACCGCCGTGCTTTCCGCCATCGACGTCGTGTTCGGCGAGGTGGACCGCTAATGGCCGGCCAGGGCTCCTTTCTCGATGACGCCGAACAGCGCGCGCGCTGGGACGGCTTCCAGTGGACCGCAGCCAACGCGAAGACTGCAGCGACGCTGATCGCGCGCTATCCGGCGGGGCGGCAGCAGTCGGCGATGATCCCATTGCTCGACCTTGCTCAGCGGCAGGTGGGCGCGGAGACGAAGACGCAGGGTTGGTTGCCCATCCCGGTGATGGAGTTCGTCGCGAAGGAACTCGACACGGCCTTCATTCGCGTTCTCGAGGTCGCGACCTTCTACACAATGTTCAACATGGCGCCCGTCGGTCGCTTCCACGTCCAGGTGTGCGGGACGACGCCTTGCATGCTCCGGGGCTCCGACGACGTTCTGAACGCCTGCTACAAGCGTGGGCTCAAGAAGGGTCACACGACCGACGACGGCCTCTTCACGCTGACTGAGGTGGAGTGCCTGGGTGCGTGTGCCAACGCGCCGATGGTCCAGATCAACGACGACAATTACGAGGACCTGACCGAAGCGAGCATGACCGCAATCCTCGATGCACTGGCAGCAGGGAAATCGCCCAAGACCGGGCCCCAGGTCGATCGCCAGACCAGCTGCCCCGAAGGCGGACCGACGACGCTGAAGAAGATGGCCGAGCGCAATTACGACTACCGCTCGCAATGGACGGCGACCGCCGGGGAGGGCGCGCAATGATCGGGCTGATCATCGCCGTGGTTCTCGGGATCCTGCTCATCGGCGTGGTGCTGAAGATCCTGAAGATCGCGATCATCGTCGCGCTCGGGGTCGGGATCGTGATGCTGGCGCAGAACAAGTTCGGGACGAAGCGCCTCAAATGACGCTGATCGCCATCCTCGTGGCCGTCGTCCTGGCCTTCCTCGCCTTCCGGTTCGTCACCGGGATGATCAAGTTCGCCGTGCTTGGCGTCATCATCCTGTTCGGCCTGTTCATGGCGCATCAGGCGGGAGCGTTCTGATGGGTTATACCGGCCCGCTCGCGGACAAGGACCGCATTTTCACCAACGTCTATGGCTTCCAGGAGCCGTGGTTGAAGGCTGCGCAGGCGCGCGGTGATTGGGACAATACCAAGGCTCTGTTCGCGATCGGGCAGGACGAGATCATCGACAAGATCAAGGCGTCGGGCCTTCGCGGGCGCGGTGGGGCGGGCTTCCCGACCGGCATGAAGTGGGGCTTCATGCCCAAGGACCCCAAGCCCGGGAAACCCAATTTCCTTGTCATCAACGCCGACGAATCCGAACCCGGCAGCTGCAAGGACCGGGAGATCATCCGTCACGATCCGCACAAGCTGATCGAAGGCGCGCTGATCGCCAGCTTCGCGATGAGGGCGCGTGCAGCCTACATCTACATTCGCGGCGAATTCATCCAGGAATCCAGAGTCCTGGAGCGTGCCGTTGCTGAGGCCTATGAAGCAGGCCTGCTCGGCAAGAACGCCGCAGGGACCGGCTACGACTTCGACTTGTTCGTCCACCGTGGCGCAGGCGCCTACATCTGCGGCGAAGAGACCGCGATGCTCGAAAGCCTTGAGGGCAAGCAGGGCAAGCCGCGCCTGAAGCCGCCGTTCCCGGCAGGCGCGGGCCTCTATGGCTGCCCGACCACGGTCAACAACGTCGAATCCATCGCCGTCGTCCCCACAATCCTCCGCCGCGGCCCCGAATGGTTCGCGGGCATCGGCCGTGAGAAGAATGAGGGCACCAAGCTTTTCCAGCTGTCGGGCCACATTAACACCCCCTGCGTCGTCGAGGAATCGATGAGCATCAGCTTCCGCGAGTTGATCGAACGTCACGGCGGCGGAATCCGGGGTGGCTGGGACAATCTGTTGGCGGTGATCCCCGGTGGATCGTCGGTCCCGCTGGTGCCGGCGGCGGAGATCATGGACGCGCCGATGGACTTCGATGGCCTGAAAGCGCTCGGCTCCGGCCTCGGGACCGCCGCGGTCATCGTCATGGACAAGTCGACCGACATCGTCCGCGCGATCAGCCGTATCAGCTATTTCTACAAGCATGAGAGCTGCGGCCAGTGCACCCCGTGCCGAGAAGGCACCGGCTGGATGTGGCGCATGATGGAGCGTCTCCGCGAAGGGGATGCCGAGGTGCAGGACATCGACAAGTTGCTCGACGTCACCAAGCAGGTCGAGGGCCACACCATCTGCGCGCTCGGCGACGCGGCCGCCTGGCCGATCCAGGGTCTCGTCCGTCACTTCCGCCCAGAGCTCGAGCGCCGCATCGCCGAACGCTCCGGCCGTCGAATGCTGGAGGCGGCAGAATGAGCACCCAGATGATCGTCATCATCGTCGCCGTTATCGCGCTGATCGCGGTGCTCGCGGCGCGTGCCGGCGGCCCGCGCGTCACCCAGATCGACCGCACCGTGCGTAAGGAAAAGGACATCGACGATGCCTAAGGTCACCGTCGACGGCGTCGAGCTGGAGGTCCCGCAGGGCGCGACCGTGCTGCAGGCTTGCGAGCTTGCGGGCAAGGAGATCCCGCGCTTCTGCTATCACGAGCGGCTGAGCATCGCCGGCAATTGCCGCATGTGCCTCGTCGAGGTAGCGCCCGGACCGCCCAAGCCGCAGGCGAGCTGCGCGCTGCCGGCCGCCGACGGCCAGACCATCCGCACCGACACCGCGATGGTGAAGAAGGCCCGCGAGGGGGTGATGGAGTTCCTGCTCATCAATCACCCGCTCGATTGCCCGATCTGCGACCAGGGCGGCGAATGCGACCTTCAGGACCAGGCCATGGCCTATGGCCGCAGCGGCTCGCGCTACGAAGAGAACAAGCGGGCCATCGAAGACAAGTACATGGGGCCCGTCATCAAGACGTCGATGACGCGCTGCATCCAGTGCACGCGATGCATTCGCTTCAGCAGCGAGGTCGCGGGCGTCGACGAGATCGGCATGCTGTACCGCGGCGAGGACAGCCAGATCACGTCCTACCTCGAGCAGACCGTGACGGGTGAGCTCTCCGGCAACCTCGCCGACGTCTGCCCGGTGGGCGCGCTGCTTCAGAAGCCCCAGAGCTTCGAAAGTCGCCCATGGGAGCTTCGCCGCGTATCCGGCATCGATGTAATGGACGCGGTCGGCTCCAACATCCGCCTCGACGTTCGGCAGCGTCAGGTGATGCGCATTCTTCCGCGCATCAACGAAGACGTGAACGAGGAGTGGATCAGCGACAAGACGCGCCACCATGTCGACGCGCTCGTCCGCAACCGCCTCGACCGGCCGTGGGTGCGTGAGAAGGGCAAGCTGCGCGAGGCGCGCTGGCAGGAAGCGCTCGGCCTGTTTGCCGACCGTCTGAAAAAGGCTGGAGGCAAGGTCGCCGCGATTGCAGGCGACATGCTGGACGCCGAGACGATGTATGCGGCCCGTAAGCTGCTCGAAGGGCAGGGGTCGAGCCTCTTGGAAGGCCGCCAGACCGGTCTCGCTTACGACACGAGCTCACTGAGCGCCGTCGCGTTCAACTCGACCATCGCGGGCATCGAGGATGCCGACGCGATTCTGTTGGTCGGCTCGAACATCCGCTGGGAAGCGCCCCTGATCGCCACGCGCGTCCGCAAGATTGCACGGAAGGGCGGCAAGGTCTTTGCGATCGGGCCGGAAACCGACCTTGGGATGAAGGTCGAATGGCTCGGCAACGACCTCAAGCTGCTCGGCAAGCTGCCGAAAGCGGTTAAGGACGCCTTCGCGGCTGCACAGCGTCCGGCGGTGATTCTCGGCGGCGGTGGCCTTGCTGCAGGCGCGCAGGGCGTGACCCTGGCACTCGTGGATTCGCTGGGCCTGATCAAGGATGACTGGAACGGCTATAACGTCCTTCACTTTTCCGCCTCGCGGATGGCCGGGATTATCCTCGGCTACGCACAGAAGGGTGGAATCGCGGATGTCGAAGCAGCGTCGCCGGAGCTGGTGTTGCTGCTCGGTGCGGATGAGGTTGCGGCCGATCGGTTCAAGGGCGCCTACAAGGTCTACATCGGCCATCATGGCGATGCGGGCGCGAAGCAGGCGGATCTAGTTCTTCCGGGCGCAGCCTACGCAGAAAAGCACGGCACCTACGTCAACACCGAAGGCCGGGTGCAATGGGCTGAGCGCGCCGTCTTCGCTCCCGGCGACGCGCGCGAGGATTGGTCGATCCTGCGTGCCGTTTCTGAGCTGGCCGGCAAGAAACTGCCCTTCGACAGTTATGACCAGCTCCGCGCCCGGATGATCAAGGAATTCCCGCAGCTCGGCCGGAACGGGTTGGCGGACCTGCCCTGGGCTCCGCCAAAGCTCGCCGCGAAGGCCGAGGGGCCAATCCGCTACCCGATCGGCGACTTCTTCCTGACCAATTCCATCTGTCGGAACAGCCCGACCATGCAGCGCTGCTCCGAAGAGCTGGTGCGCGGCGTGCAGTTCCAGGAGGCGGCTGAATGACCGCTCTCTTCCAGCATTGGGGCGCGACTTACGAATGGGCGTGGTTCCTCGCGACCATCATCGGCATTCTCGTCATTGCGCTGCCGCTGATGCTGGCGGTGGCGATGATCATCTATGCCGAGCGCAAGATCTGGGCCGCGATGGCGCTTCGCCGCGGGCCGAACGTCGTCGGGCCCTGGGGCCTGCTTCAGAGCTTCGCCGACGGGCTGAAGGTGTTCCTCAAGGAGACCATCATCCCGACCAGCGCGAACAAGGGCCTGTTCCTGATCGCGCCGATCGTGACCTTTACCGTGGCACTGATCGTCTGGGCGGTGGTTCCGTTCGCGCCGGGCGTCGTGCTCGCCAACGTCAATGTCGGCCTGCTCTACATCCTCGCGGCGAGCTCGCTCGGCGTTTACGGGGTGATCGTCGCGGGTTGGGCATCCAACTCCAAATATCCGTTCTTCTCGGCGCTTCGCGCTGCGGCGCAGATGGTGAGCTACGAAGTGTCGATCGGCTTCGTGCTGATCTGCGTCGTTCTTTACTCGGGCACCTTCAACCTCAGCGCCATCGTGCTGGGCCAACAGGGCCACAAGCTGTTCGGGCTCCTCAACGGCTACGGGTTCAATCCGCTGCTTTTCCCGATGTGGGTTGTCTTCTTCATCAGCTCCATGGCCGAGACCTTCCGGACACCGTTCGACCTGGTTGAGGCGGAAAGCGAACTCGTTGCCGGGCACCAGACCGAATATTCCTCGATGAGCTTCGCGCTCTTCTGGCTCGGCGAATATGCGAACGTCATCCTGATGTGCGCGCTGAACGCCATCCTGTTCTGGGGCGGATGGCTGCCGCCGGTGAATTGGGCGCCCCTCTACGGCTTCCTCTTCACGCCGGAGCTGACCGGCCTGTTCTGGCTGTTCCTGAAGATGAGCCTGTTCTTCTTCATGTTCGGCTGGGTTAAGGCGACGGTGCCGCGCTATCGCTACGACCAGCTGATGCGGCTCGGCTGGAAGATATTCCTGCCCCTGTCGCTCCTGTTTGTCGTCCTTGTGTCTGGGTGGTTGATGCTGACCCGTTACGGAGGTCCGCCGGCATGATCGCGCGCACCATCAAAGCCTTTACCTTGTGGGAATTCCTTCGCGCCCACGCGCTGACCTTGAAATATTTCTTCAAGCCCAAGGCTACCATCAACTATCCGTACGAGAAGGCGCCGCAGAGCCCGCGTTTCCGCGGCGAGCATGCGCTCCGCCGCTACCCGAACGGCGAGGAGCGCTGCATCGCGTGCAAATTGTGCGAGGCAATCTGCCCCGCGCTCGCAATCACGATCGAATCCGAACCGCGGGAGGACGGCAGCCGCCGCACGACGCGCTACGATATCGACATGGTCAAATGCATCTATTGCGGTCTGTGCGCCGAGGCTTGCCCGGTGGATGCGATCGTCGAAGGGCCAAATCTCGAATTCGCGACCGAAACGCGCGAGGAACTGCTCTACGACAAGACCAAATTGCTAGCGAACGGCGACAAGTGGGAACAGGCGATTGCCGCCAACCTTGCCGCCGATGCCCCCTACCGATAAGCGCGCCGCAACAGGGTCCTCCGTTTGATCGCTTCCATCGCCTTTTATCTGTTCGCAGCGCTTACGATCCTGCCGGCTCTGGCAGTGATCTTTGCGCGCAATCCGGTCCACAGCGTGCTGTGGCTCATCCTCGCCTTCTTCAATGCGGCGGGGTTGATGCTGCTCGTCGGCGCCGAGTTCATCGCGATGCTGGTGGTGATCGTCTACGTCGGCGCGGTCGCGGTGCTGTTCTTGTTCGTCGTGATGATGTTGGACATCGATTTCGCGTCGCTGCGTTCGGGCTTCTCCCGCAACCTGCCGTTCGGGATCATCATCGCGCTCGTTCTTCTGGCGGAGATCGGCTTCGCGCTGACGGCCTGGAAGGCGGGCCCCTCGCTCAGCGGCCGCGAGATTCCGGCGCCGGCCACGCCGAACATCGTCGCGCTCGGCCAGCTGCTCTACAGCCGCTACCTCTTCGCGTTCGAGCTTGCGGGCCTGATCCTGCTGGTGGCGATGGTCGGCGCGATCGTGCTCACGCATCGCAGTCGCGGCGATCTTCGCACGCCGAAGGTCTCCAAGCAGATTTCGCGCAGGCCCGGAGACGCGATCCGCAAAATCAACCCCGGCGTGGGCGAGGGGATGAAGCTGTGATCGGGCTCGGCCACTATCTGACTGTTGCGGCGATCCTGTTCACGATCGGCGTGCTCGGTATTTTCCTCAACCGCCGCAATGTCATCCTGATGCTGATGGCGATCGAGCTGATCCTGCTCGCCGTGAACATCAATCTCGTCGCTTTCTCCGCCTATCTCGGCGACCTGACCGGCCAGGTGCTGGCAATGTTCGTCCTGACCGTCGCCGCCGCCGAAGCAGCGATCGGCCTCGCCATCCTCGTCATCTTCTTCCGCCGCCGCGGCTCGATCGCCGTCGACGACGCCAACAGGATGCGCGGCTGATGCATCCGGTGCTCTTCATCGTTTTCCTTCCGCTTCTCGCAGCGATCGTTGCGGGGTTGTTCGGCCGCTGGATCGGAAGGACGGCGGCCAAGGCCGTCACGACCGGTTCGCTCTTCATCGGCGCGCTCCTCAGCTGGCCGACTTTCTTCCAGTATATCGGCGGAAAAGCCGGCCCGGTTGTCGTGCCGGTCCTGACTTTCATTCAATCGGGCACGCTTACGGTCGACTGGGCGCTGCGCGTGGACTCTCTCACCGCGGTCATGCTGGTGGTGGTCACCAGCGTCTCCAGCCTCGTCCACCTCTACAGCTGGGGCTATATGGAGGAGGACCCGAGCCAGCCACGGTTCTTCGCCTATCTCTCGCTGTTCAGCTTCGCGATGCTGATGCTCGTGACCGCCGACAGCCTCGTGCAGATGTTCTTCGGCTGGGAAGGCGTCGGCTTGGCGTCCTACCTGCTCATCGGCTTCTGGTACCATAAGCCTTCGGCCAACGCGGCCGCGCTCAAGGCGTTCGTCGTCAACCGCGTCGGCGACTTTGGCTTCTCGCTCGGCATCTTCGGTACCTTCCTGGTGTTCGGGACCGTCTCGATCCCGGCGATTCTTGCGGCCGCTCCGGGCATGGCGGGATCGACCATCGGCTTTGCAGGCATGCGCGTCGACACGATGACCTTGCTCTGCCTGCTCCTCTTCGTCGGTGCGATGGGCAAGTCGGCGCAGCTAGGGCTCCACACCTGGCTTCCCGACGCGATGGAAGGTCCGACCCCGGTCAGCGCCCTCATCCACGCCGCGACCATGGTCACCGCGGGCGTCTTCATGGTGTGTCGCCTGTCGCCGATGTTCGAGACGTCGCCGACCGCGATGCACGCCGTCACCTGGGTCGGCGCCGCGACCTGCATCTTCGCCGCGACCGTCGGCTGCGCCCAGAACGACATCAAGCGGGTGATTGCTTATTCGACCTGCTCGCAGCTCGGCTACATGTTCTTTGCGGCGGGTGTCGGCGCTTATGGCGCGGCGATGTTCCACCTCTTCACGCACGCTTTCTTCAAGGCGCTGCTGTTCCTCGGCGCGGGTTCGGTCATCCACGCCATGCACCATGAGCAGGACATGCGTTACTATGGTGCGCTCCGGAAAGAGATCCCGATCACCTTCTGGGTGATGGTGATCGGCACCCTGGCGATCACCGGCGTCGGCGTCGAAGGCATCGGTTTCGCGGGATTCTGGTCGAAGGACGCGATCCTCGAAAATGCCTGGGCGAGCGGATCGGTATCCGGGACGATCGCTTTCTGGACCGGCGCCTTGGCCGCTCTCCTGACCAGTTTCTACAGCTGGCGGCTCATCTTCCTGACCTTCTTCGGCGAAGCTCGATGGGGCGCCTCCGAGCATATCCAGCACGCGGTTCACCACGTCCACGAATCCCCGGACGAGGAGCATGGCGACAGCGCGCACGAACCCGGCCTGCCGCCCGCCGGGACCGCGGGTTATCACCCGCATGAAAGCCCGCTGACGATGCTTGTGCCGATCACGTTACTTGCGCTCGGCGCGCTGCTCGCGGGGCAGCTGTTCCACAATATCTTCGTCGACGCAGAGCGTGCGCCCGACTTCTGGCGCGGGGCCGTCGCGTTCAGCGAGCACCTCGCGCATGCCGCGCATGAATCGCCGATGTGGGTGAAGCTCACCCCGACGTTCGTGATGCTGATCGGCCTCTGGATCGCCTGGAACAATTACATCCGCACGCCCGAGGCGCCGCTGGCCTTCGTCAAGCAGTTCCCTGCTGTGTACCGCTTCGTGTCGAACAAATGGTATTTCGACGAGCTGTACGATTTCCTGTTCGTCCGCCCGGCGCTGTGGCTCGGCCGCTTGCTCTGGAAGGGCGGTGACGAGGGCACGATCGACCGCTTCGGCCCGCACGGGGCAGCTTATGCGGTCGGCGTCGGCAATAGGATCGCTTACCGCCTGCAGTCGGGTTACCTTTATTCCTACGCTTTGGTGATGCTGCTCGGACTGATCGGGGCGGCCAGCTGGGCGATCTGGTGGGCAGCCAAGTGAGCGGCGTTCCCATGCTCAGCCTGCTGATCATCATTCCGCTGCTCGCCGGCGTGCTGTGCCTGTTCGCCAAGGCGGAAGGCGCGCGCTGGATCGCGCTCATCGGCACGCTCCTCGACTTCGCGCTCAGCATCTATCTTTGGGTGCGGTTCGATCCCGACGGCGCGCAATGGCAGTTCGTGGAGAAGCTACCGCTCGAAGGTGGCGTCAACTGGGCGCTCGGCATCGACGGAATCGCGCTCCTGCTGATCGTCCTGACCGCCTTCCTCATGCCGATCTGCATCGGCGCGAGCTGGCGTTCGATCGAGAAGCGCGTGCCCGAATATATGGCCTATTTCCTTCTGATGGAGGCGCTCATCATGGGCTCCTTCGCAGCTCAGGACCTGTTCCTCTTCTACATTTTCTTCGAGGGCGGCCTCATCCCGATGTACCTCATCATCGGCGTGTGGGGCGGTGCCGAGCGCATCAAGGCCAGCTACAAATTCTTCCTCTACACGCTCTTCGGCTCGGTGCTGATGCTGATCGCCATGCTCTACATGGCGGGCACGGCGAACACGACGTCGATCCCGGAGCTGATGGCCTACAATTTCCCCGTCGCGGCGCAGAAATGGCTGTGGCTGGCGTTCTTCGCGAGCTTCGCGGTGAAGATGCCGATGTGGCCGGTCCACACCTGGCTTCCCGACGCGCACGTGCAGGCGCCGACGGCGGGCTCAGTCATCCTCGCAGGCGTGCTGCTTAAGCTTGGCGGTTACGGCTTCATCCGCTTCTCGCTGCCGATGTTCCCCGACGGATCGGTGCAGTTCGTTCCGCTGGTTTTCGTCCTGTCCGGAATCGCCGTCGTCTACACCAGCCTCGTCGCGCTGGTGCAGAAGGACATGAAGAAGCTGATCGCTTATTCGTCCGTCGCGCACATGGCGTTCGTCACTTTCGGCCTGTTCGCCATGAACAGGCAAGGCATCGAGGGCGCGATGCTGGTGATGCTCGGCCACGGCTTGGTGTCGGGCGCGCTCTTCCTTTGCGTCGGCGTGGTCTACGACCGGCTGCACACGCGCGACATCGACCGCTACGGCGGCCTAAGCGACAATATGCCGGGCTATGCCTTGCTGTTCATGGTCTTCACCATGGCGAGCGTCGGGCTTCCCGCCACGAGCAATTTCGTCGGCGAGTTCCTGAGCCTGATCGGCACGTACCGCGCCTCGACCTGGGCCGCGATCGTGGCGACGACGGGCATCATCCTCGGCGCCGCCTACATGCTCTGGCTCTACTGGCGCATCTGCTTCGGAACGCAGCGCAATGCCGATGCGGCGGCGATGCAGGACCTCAGCATGCGGGAATGGTGGCTGTTGGCGCCGATCGCCGTCGGCGTCTTCTGGATGGGCATCTATCCTGAAAGCTTCATGCGCCCGATGCGCAACGACGTCGGCCGCCTGCTGACCAGGCTCGAGCGCGTGGCGCCTGCGGGTGATTCCGCGCTGACCTTGGGCAAGGGCGCCGTCCACATGGATCACGGAGCTTCGCACTGATGGGCCGCTTCGCGCCTCTGCTTCCCGAGCTCATGCTGTCGATCGGCGGGACCATCCTGATGATGGTCGCTGCCTTCACCGGCCGTCGTGGTTCGGGCCTCGTCAGCTGGCTCTCCGTGGCGCTGCTGCTCGGCGCCACCGCGGCGCTGATCGGTGCACCGTCGCACGCCGGCCCCGTCTTCGATAATTTCGTCAGCGAAGATTTGTTCGCGAGTTTCGGCAAGGCGATCATGTTCCCGGCCGCCGCCGTCGCGATCATCGCAGCCCATGGCTGGTTCGAGCGCGATACCGAGCATGCAGCGGAATATGCAGTGCTCATCGTCTTCAGCGCCGTCGGCATGAGCGTGATGGTCTCAGCCACCAGCCTGGTTGCCCTGTACGTCGGTCTCGAGCTTCAGAGCCTCGCCGCTTACGTGCTCGCATCCTACCGGCGCACCGATGAGCGTTCGGCCGAGGCAGGGCTCAAATATTTCGTGCTCGGAGCGCTGGCGAGCGGTATCCTGCTTTACGGCATCTCGCTGCTCTACGGCTTCACCGGCACCATGAGCTTCAACGGCCTCGCAGCCGCATTCGGCCGCGGAGCGCCTTCGCTCGGCCTGCTGTTCGGCCTTGTCTTCGTGCTCGCCGGGCTTGCCTTCAAGGCGAGCGCGGTCCCGTTCCACATGTGGACCCCGGACGTCTACGAAGGTGCTCCGACGCCGGTCACGATGTTCTTCGGAACGGCGCCAAAGGTAGCCGCAGTGTTGCTCGCGACGCGGCTGTGCGTCGAAGGCCTGGGTCCGGCGACTGATGCGTGGCGCCAGATAGTGATCTTTGCCGCGCTCGCTTCGATCTTCCTCGGCGCCATTGCGGCCTTCGGCCAGACAAACATCAAGCGGCTGTTGGCCTATTCGTCGATCAACAATGTCGGCTTCGCCATGATCGGCCTCGCCGCAGCGGGGCCCCAAGGCACCTCGTCCGTCCTCTTCTACATGGCGGTCTATATCGTGATGACCGCGGGCGCCTTCCTCTGCGTGCTCTGGATGCGCGACAAGGAAGGACGCCCTGTCGAAAGCATCGCCAGCCTGTCCGGCCTGTCACAGACGCGCCCGATGTTCGCCGCCGCAATCGCGATCTTCATGTTCAGCCTGGCCGGGATCCCGCCCTTGTTCGGCTTCTGGCCCAAGCTGATGGTGTTCAAGGCCGCCGTCGCCAGCGGCTATGTTGCGCTTGCCGTGGCCGGCATCGTCGGCACCGTGGTCGGCGCTTATTACTACCTGAAGATCATCAAGGTCATGTACATGGATGATCCGGCTGAGCCCTATGCGCGCTTGAACCAGCCGATCCAGGGCTTGCTCATCCTTCTGGCTGCCTTGTTCGTATCCCCGCTCGGCTACCTCCTCATCGGGCCTCTGGGCTCGCTGACCGACAAGGCCGCCGGAAGCCTGTTCTGACCTGCATCCGCATCGTCGAGCGCACCGGCTCGACCAATGCTGACCTCATCGCCGATGGAAGTGCGATCGAAAGCGACTGGCTCGTCGCGCTGCACCAGGAGGCGGGCAGGGGCCGGCAGGGCCGGGCCTGGGTCTCGGCCGAGGGGAATTTCTACGGCAGCACCCTCGTCCAGCTGCGGGCTAACGATCCCTCAGCACAAACCCTATCGCTCGTTGCCGGCCTCGCGCTGATCGAAGCCATCGACATTGTGGAACCGAACCAGCCGCTGATGCTGAAGTGGCCGAATGACGTGATGCTGGACGGCGACAAGCTCGCCGGGATCCTGCTGGAGCGCAGCGGTGATCGCATTGCAGTGGGGTTCGGCATCAATCTGGCGACCGCTCCCAACCTGTCGGATCGCGCGGTCGCGTCCCTTTCTGCAAAGATGCTTCCGCAAGCATTCGCGCCCTTGCTCGCCGGGACCTTCGCGCGGCTGCTGGAGGCATGGCGGCAGTCCGACCCTGCGATGCTCGTGAAAGCATGGCTATCTCGCGCCCATCCGGTCGGCACTCGGTTGAACGTTCAATCCGGACCGAATGAGAGGAGCTCAGGAGAGTTCGACGGCCTCGAGTCCGATGGCGCGCTGCGCCTGCGTCGGGACGATGGTTCGGTGGAGATCGTCCGCGCGGGTGACGTGGACCTTTAGAAGTCGCTCTTCCCGAAACGCGCCATTCCCTGGTTGATGCCGGGCGGATCGAGCGTGCTGACGTCCAGCTCAACCGGCTCCCCAATCCAGTGCGCAAGCGTCGTGTGATCGGCGAGATCGTCGTCGGTCAGCGGATGCACCAGCGTCCGCAAGCCTGATGCCTCCAGCATGGGCACGACGGTGTCGAGCGAGCGCTTGAGGAAGTGGGCCTCGAATTGCGGAATCGGGTGCGGGCCCGCTTTGCCTTCGGTCATCCGGCCCACAAAGATGATCGCCGGCTCATTGGAGAAGGCTTCGCGCAAATGTTGTGCCGCGCCCTCCTGCCCCGGCATGACATAGACATGGGCGTGATAGGGCGCGTCGTCGGCGAAATTCATGTCAGTTATCTAGCCCCACAGCTGTAAGTTGTGAACGCAGGCCGACACAGCTAGGGCGCGGCCATGATCCTGG
>Ga0207644_10001257_pt1 | contig 16312 bp, 15 predicted proteins | sample KBSS73metaG_FD_184326 | JGI IMG/M metagenome (GOLD analysis project Ga0207644, IMG submission 184326) | Switchgrass rhizosphere microbial communities from Kellogg Biological Station, Michigan, USA - KBS S7-3 metaG (SPAdes) (version 2) | ecosystem: Host-associated > Plants > Roots > Rhizosphere... | reverse complement strand
CGCCAACCGCCTCCAGCACTTTGGTGTAGAGCCGGAGTTGCCGGTCCCGGCCCGGGAGCGTTGCCGACACGAGGAACTGGAACTCGGTCCGAAAGAGCCCGATCCCGTCCGCGCCGGTCATCGGCAGGGCGGCTGCATCTTCTGCAAGACCAGCGTTGACCATGACGCTGCAGGTGACGCCGTCGACCGTTTTCGCCGGTAGATTCTTCACCGCCGCGAATTCGGCCCGACGCTTCTGGCTGAGCGTCATCCGATGTTCGAAGCCCGAGAGGAGCTGACGGGTCGGCCGGATGATCACGCTGCCGTTGTCGCCGTCGACGAGGATCGTCTCTCCTTCTTCGACACTGTGGCGGATGTCGTGAAGACGCCCGATCACTGGCACTCCAATTGCCCTCGCGACGATGGTCATGTGCGAGGTGAGGGAGCCCTCCTCGAGGAGAACGGCCTTGAGCCGGCGGCGGTCATATTCGAGCAGCTCGGCGGGTCCCAGATTGCGTGCGATCAGCACGGCGTCGTGGGTAAGTCCCGTTTGCGCGGCGGTTCCCATGCGACCCGAGACAATTCGGAGCAGTCGGTTTGAGAGATCCTCGAGATCGTGCATCCGCTCCTGGAGCAGGGGGTCGTCGATTTCTCGCATTCGAGCGCGGGTGCGCTGCTGCACACGCTCGATCGCCGCTTCGGCGGTAAGACCGCTGTCGATCGCCGAGTTGATCCGGCGCGACCAGCCTTCGTCGTAAGCGAACATCCGGTAGGTCTCGAGGATCTCCTGATGCTCGCCAGCCGTGCCGAATTCGACCTCCTTGGCCATGTTGTCGATCTGCTCGCGCATCTTTCGGAACGCGGCGTAAACGCGCTCGCGCTCGGCCTCGGTATCATCGGCGACCGTATGCTCAACGACGATGCGCGGTTCGTGGAAGACGGCGACGCCTTTGGCCATTCCCGCGACCAGCTTGAGGCCGGGCAAGCGTAACGGGCCGGCGCTGCGGAGCCGGCTTCGCCGCGCGCCGTCCACCAACCGGGCAGCGGCAATCATCTCCGACAGCACCATCGCGACGGTCTGTAGGGCCTCGATTTCGACGTCCTCGTAGCGGCGCGGCTCGGCATGCTGCACGGCAAGAACGCCGATCGGGCTTTCGAGACGGACGATCGGAACGCCGGCGAAGCTGTGAAAATGCTCTTCGCCAGTCTCCGGCTTGTACAGGAAGGCGGGATGCTCAGCGGCCTCTGCAAGATTGAGGACGCGACCTTCCGCGGCAATGGTACCGACAAGGCCCTCGCCCATGCGGAGTCGCGTCACGTGCACCGCTTCCTTGCGCAGGCCGTGCGTGGCGAACAGCTCAAGCTTATTGTCGCGCAGCAAGTAGATCGAGCAGACCTCGCTGCGCATCTTTTCGGCGATGAGGTCAACGACCTTGTCGAGCTTCGCCTGGGCGCTGCCACGGGCGCCCATCACGTCATGCAGACCCGTCAGGATCTCGCGAGCTGAGGTGGCGGCGGAGAGCTCCATATCCATCGGCTATCAGATGGCGCGGCGCTTCGCCATCAGCGTGCGATGGTTCAGCCCCTGCTTTCCAGTGCGGCCGCGGCTTCGTCGACCAGTTCCTGAATGATCGCTGCGACCGGTTCTTCACGATTGACCATGCCGACCGACTGGCCGGCCATGACGGAACCGGACTCGACATCGCCGTCAATGACTGCACGACGAAGGGCGCCCGCCCAGTAGTGCTCGATCTGAAGCTGTGCCTCGGCCATTTCGATTGCGCCTTCGTCAAGCTGCTGGGCGACTTCCCGTTGCTTGGCAGCGAAGTTGACCATCTCCTGGTTCTTCAAGGCGCGAACGGGGATCACCGGCAGTCGCGGGTCGATCTGGACGGATGGGATCGCGTCGCGTGCCGAGGCGCGGATAAATGCCCTTTTGAAGTTGGCGTGAGCGATGCTCTCGTGCGCGCAGACGAAGCGCGTTCCGAGCTGGACCCCCACTGCGCCCATTTCGAGATAGGCTGCGATTGCCTCGCCGCGACCGATGCCGCCGGCGACGAACACCGGGATGTCCTTGCTGATGTTGGGCAGGATCTCCTGTGCCAGCACAGAGGTGGAGACCGGGCCGATATGACCACCGGCTTCCATGCCCTCGATTACCAGCGCGTCCGCGCCGGAACGCATCAGCTTCTTCGCAAGGGCAAGCGCTGGAGCAAAGCAGACGAGCCTCGCGCCGCTGGCCTTGATCCGCTCGATCGCGCCGCCGGGCGGAAGGCCGCCCGCAAGAACGACGTGGCCGACCTGGTGCTTTGCGCACGTGTCGATCAGATCGCTTAGCTGCGGATGCATGGTAATGAGATTGACGCCGAACGGCCGCCCTGTCCGGGCCTTGGTTTCAGCGATCTCGGTATCGAGCAGCTCCGGGCCCATTGCGCCGCAGGCGATCACTCCAAAGCCTCCGGCGTTGGAGATGGCCGAGACCAGGTTGCACTCGCTTACCCAGCTCATCGCACCGCCCATGATCGCAACTTCGCAGCCGAGGAACTCGATACCGCGATGCATCAGCTCCTTGAGGCGCGCGTGCCCGACGCTCGCGTGGACGGCGCGCGGTTCGGCGATGAGACCCTCTCCGCTCATGCCGCTTCCTTCGCGTCGAGGCCGAAGGCGCTGTGGAGCACTCGGACGGCGAGCTCGGTATATTCTTCCGGAAGCAGAACGGACACTTTGATCTCCGAAGTCGAGATTGCGAGGATGTTGATGCCTCGCTCGGCGAGGGTCTCGAACATCTGGGCCGCGATGCCCGCGTTGGAGCGCATGCCAATGCCGACGGCGCTGACCTTCACGACATTGGTGTCCGTCATCAAATTCTCGAAGCCGATCGCATCCTTTGATTTTTCAAGTTCAGCGACAGCGTGAGCCAGCGCAGCAGTGGGAACCGTGAATGTGAGGTCGCTCGGCCCGCCTGTGCCTGCGCCACTCTGGACGATCATATCGACGTTGATGTTCGCCTTCGCCAGTGGCGCGAAGATTGCCGCGACGGTGCCTGGCTTGTCGGGTAGGCCCGTCAGCATCACCCGAGCCTCGTTCTTGTCGTGGGCAATACCCGTGACGAGCTGCTTTTCCATGTTGAGCTCCTCGATTTTGTCGTCGGAGACGATCAGCGTCCCAGGCTTGTCCTCGAAGGACGAAAGAACCTGCAGAGCCATGTTGTAGCGCATTGCGAGGCCGACCGAACGAGTCTGGAGGACCTTCGCGCCCACAGAAGCAAGCTCGAGCATTTCCTCGTACGTTATAGCGCCGAGCTTCTTCGCCTTGGGAACGATGCGCGGATCGGTGGTAAAGACGCCCTCGACATCCGTGTAGATGTCGCAGCGGTCCGCCTTGATCGCGACGGCGAGCGCGACGGCGGATGTGTCGGAGCCGCCGCGGCCAAGCGTCGCAATGTCACCCTGCCCCGTGACGCCCTGGAAACCGGGGATTACGGCGATTCCGCCCCTTGCGAAGACCTCTTCAAGGATGTCCCCATCGATATGATCGATCAGGGCCGAGCTGTGGCCGGAGGCCCGGATCGGCAGCTGCCATCCCATGTAAGAGCGTGCATTGGCGCCCATGCCGCTCAATGTGATTGCGAGGAGGCCGGAGGTGACCTGCTCGCCGCTGGCAACCACCACGTCATATTCCCGCGGATCGTAGAGTGGCGCCGCTTCCTTGCAGAGCTGGACGAGACGGTCGGTCTCGCCGGCCATTGCCGAAACGACGACGGCGACGTCGTTGCCGCGATCGGCCTCCCGCTTCACGAGGCTCGCGACATGGCGGATGCGCTCGATGCCTGCCATCGAAGTCCCGCCGAATTTCATGACGATCCGCGCCATGCGCGGGCTTTAGCTGCTGGAGTCGGTTGCGCAACCGCCGAGCCACTCCGGCACCCGGTCGGCAGCAATCAGGCTGTCGACGTCAATGCGCGGACGGACGACGGCCCAGCGGCCACCGTCAACCAGCACCTCGGGGGTAAGCGGTCGCGAGTTGTAGGTGCTCGACATGGCAGCTGCATAGGCGCCCGCGGTGCGGAAGACGACGAGGTCGCCCGCTTCGACAACGTCCATATTGCGCCCTGTCGCGAACGTGTCTCCGGTTTCGCAAACCGGGCCGACGACATTCGCGACCCGGCGGCCGCCCCTTGGTTTTGCGGCTTCGATCAGGTGCCAGGCATCATAAAGCGCCGGGCGCATCAGATCGTTCATCGCCGCGTCGACAATGACGAACGGATCCGTTGCGCCAGGCTTCACTCGGATGACCCGGGACAGGAGGACACCGGCGTTACCCACGATCAGGCGCCCAGGTTCGAACACCAGCCGCACGTCCCATCCCCTCGTGATGCGCGCGACCATGGCGCCATAAGCAGCTGGGCTTGGAGGATGTGGCTGGTCGGGGTCATAGGGCACCCCAAGGCCGCCACCGAGATCGGCCACGTCAATTTGATGTCCTGCAGCACGCAAGTCGGCGATCAGCTCGCCAACGCGTGTGAAGGCACGTTCCAGAGGTGAAAGGTTGGTGAGCTGGCTGCCGATATGGACTGCGACACCCTGCGACTTGAGGCCCGGCAACGACGTGATCCGGGCATAGGCTTCCGCCGCATCGCCGATAGCGATGCCGAACTTGTTCTCGGCGGCTCCGGTGGTGATCTTGGCATGGCCGCCCGCTGCAACGTCGGGGTTCACGCGAAAACCGACGGGCGCGGTGCGGCCCATTGCGGTTGCTACCGCAGAGAGCATCTCGGCTTCCGAAAGGGATTCGAGATTGAACTGGAAGAGACCTCCTTCGAGCGCGAGACGCATCTCATCCTCGGTTTTGCCGACACCGGAAAAGACGATGTCGTCGGCGTCAACGCCGGCAGCGCGGGCGCGGCGATACTCGCCGCCCGACACGACGTCTGCGCCGAGCCCCGCCCTGGCCAGCGTTGCTATCACCGCCGAATTCGGATTGGCCTTCACCGCATAGGCGATCAATGGGTTGTCGAGCGGCTCAAGCGCGGACTGAAGCGCTTCAACGTGGCGGCACATTGTGGCGGTCGAATAGACATAGACGGGCGTGCCGACGCTCGCGGCAATCTCGCCTAGCGGCACCTCCTCACAATAGAGTTCGCCATTCCTGAGTTGAAAATGATCCATCGCGTCAGCCCCAACGCACAGCTCGCTTTCCCTTTGCAAGTGAAGAAGGCATGGAGGCCGAATGACGAGAACGAGCATCGTCGCCGATGAGGTCAAGCAATTCGCCAGCCATGCGGGCGATTGGTGGGACCCGAACGGATCGGAAGCGATGCTGCACAAGCTCAATCCAATTCGCCTCAAGTACATCCGCGACCAGATCGACCAGCATTGGCAATGCGACGAATGTTCGCGTCGCCCTCTCGAGGGCAAATCCGCGCTCGACGTCGGCTGCGGGGCCGGACTGCTCGCGGAGCCCCTAGCCCGCCTTGGCGCCGCGGTGACCGGACTGGATGCCTCTGCGGAGTTAATTGCGGCGGCGCAGAAGCACGCTCGAGCGACGGGCATTGAGATCCATTATCGCGCAGGCGAGCTGGCCGAGCTCGAAGGCCAGTTCGACCTCGTCACCTGCATGGAGGTAATCGAGCATGTCGCCGACCCCGCCGCCTTCGTCGCGGCGCTTGCAAAGCGGCTCGCCCCTGAAGGGCTCCTGATCCTTTCGACGCCGAATGCAACGCGTTGGTCCAAGCTGCTGACGATCACAATCGGCGAGGGTTTGGGACGCATACCGAAGGGCACTCACGACTTCGAAAAGTTTATTAGCCCCGAGCGGATGGGGGTGTTGCTGAGCGATGCTGCTCTCAAGTGTCTCGACGTTGAAGGCATTGCCTGGTCGCCGACGCGGGGCCTGCACCTCAGCGACGACCCGCGGCTGAACTATCTCGTGTCCGCGATCCACGCTTGACCATCGCGCAAGCCGCCTCAATCCCCTGGGTTCTGGGGCTCGGCTCGCCGCGTTAAACTCACGCCCGGCGCTTAATCGTCATTAACCATATGGCCCCGCGGCGCGTTCTGCCTAAGCCTTTGAAATCCTGATTCTTACGGCCGGGGGGCCAAAAAAAGTGCGTTCACTTTTCAACTTCTCGTCGCGCGACATCGCGATCGATCTCGGCACGGCCAACACGGTCGTTTACGTCCGGGGCCAAGGGATCGTCACAAGCGAGCCTTCCGTGGTCGCGATGGAAATCGTCAATGGCGCTCGCAAGGTCCGTGCAGTCGGCGATGACGCGAAGCTGATGATGGGCAAAACGCCCGACAACATCCGAACCGTGCGGCCTCTCCGTGCCGGCGTCATTGCCGACATCGAAGTCGCGGAGGAGATGATCAAGCATTTCATCCGCAAAGCGCACGGCGGTCCCAGCCGCTTCTCGCGCGGCCCTGAAGTCGTGATCTGCATCCCATCGGGCGCCACCAACGTCGAGCGCCGCGCGATCAGAGACGCGGTGACAAACGCTGGTGCCGACCGCGTTTCCCTGATCGAGGAACCGATGGCCGCGGCAATCGGTGCCGGACTGCCGGTGGCGGAACCGATCGGCTCGATGGTCGTCGATATCGGCGGCGGAACGACCGAGGTCGGCGTCATCTCGCTGCAGGGGCTGGCTCTGTGTCGCTCGGCTCGCGTCGGCGGCGACAAGATGGATGAGGCGATTGTCTCCTATGTCCGTCGCAACTTTAACCTGCTGATCGGCGAAGGCACGGCCGAACGGGTGAAGTTCGAAATCGGCTCGGCGGTGAAGCCAGGCGACGGCAAGGGCCTTACAACCTTGGTGCGCGGTCGCGACGTCGGGCGCGGCATGCCCGGCGAGATTGAGCTCAATCAGGCGCAGGTCGCCGATGCCCTCAGCGAACCCGTGAACCAGATAGTGGAGGTAGTGCGCACCGCGCTCGAGCATACCCAGCCCGAAATTGCTGCCGACGTTATCGACCAGGGCATCACGATGACTGGCGGCGGGTCGCTTCTCCGAGAGTTCGCAACCGTCCTCCAGGATTCAACCGGCCTGCCGGTGAAGGTCGCGGACGACCCGATGAGCTGCGTGGCACTTGGCGCCGGGCGGACTCTGGAAGACCAGGTTTATCGCGGGGCGCTAATCGCTGCCTGAAACAAAAACGGCACGTGGACTAACATAGTTTAGCGCGCCCACGGCCGTTACTGTCACCATCCCGACATGGATACCGGCGAGCTGAAGGTTCGGCTCGGCAGAATCCTTGCGGAAGAAGAGGGTGACGGGCCCGTCGACTGGGAAGTCGTCGCTCGCCTGTCGAATGAGTTGCTCGGCGAGTTGCAGATGCCGGTTCCTCTTATTGTGGACGAGTATCTGCGAGGTTTCGATCGACGCCGTCAGGATATCGTTTTCGGGCATGCGCAGCGCGTGCAGCTGTTGCTGTACCTCAGGAGCAAGTCGGACCCGCAGCTCTAGAAATCGACCTTGTCGTAATGACCGGGCGGCACGATCACTTCCATCCGCTCGGCGAGCAGCGGACGGAAGCACGGCCGCGACTTCATCACCGCATACCAATCCTTGGTCTGCTTGTGTCCGCGCCAGTCGAGAGCGCCGAGATAGTCGATAACGCTGAGGTGAGCCGCGGCCGTGAAGTCGGCGAGGCTCAAGCCCGGACCGGCAAGCCAGCGGCGGTGGTCAAGAAGGTAGTCGACATAGTCGAGATGCTCCGAGGCAGTCCGCATCGCTTCACGAAGAATGCGAGTATCCGGGCTCTCGCGGTTGACTAGGCGCTTCCTCATCCGCTCGTTCATCAACGGCTCGACCGCTTCCCGGTAAAGCTTGACGTCGAACCACTCTGTCATCCGCCGGATCTCGGCGCGGAGTGCGGCATTGCCGTGGATCATCGGCATTCTATCGACCGTCTCGTCGAAATATTCGACGATGGGTTGTGAGCCGATGAGGGTGACGCCCTGGTCCGGCTCGACCATTACCGGCGTCTCCCCGGCAGGGTTCAGGTCGATGAACTCGTCGCGCTTCTCCCATGGATTCTCACGCACCAACTCATGGCCGACACCCTTCTCGGCAAGGACGAGCCTCACCTTGCGCGAAAAGGGGCATAGCGGGAACTGGAAGAGCTGCCACATCGCGGGCAGCTTTAGCGGAGACGAGCGACGCGTCTAGCGCTTGGGATAGGTCGGGTCGGGTAAATTCGCGATCGCGCGCTCGAGCGTCTTCTGAGCATGGGCGAGGTCATTCATGACGATCGGAAGCGTTTGGTTCATCGCCCGCATGCCCTGCTGCATCATCGGGCCAACCTCGGCCATATGCTGCTGTAAATGGCGATCGAAGTCCGGGTCGTTCCGGCGGGCCACGTCGCGGACGGTCAAGTTTCTCTCCTGCGAGGTTGCCTCGCGCCCCTCCATCGCTGCTTGCACCTCACCGACTCTGAGATTGAGGAAAGCATTGGACAGTGCCTGCATGGCATTGCCGAGCCTCTGTGTTGTGGCGGGATCCGTGAGCTCCGGCGGAAGCTGCGGCGGGGCTTTCGCAAGGGCAGGAGTCGCGACCAGAACGAGCGGCAGGAGGATCAGGCTCTTACGCATGGCGGTCACCTCTAAGTCTCTGAAAAATCAGCTTAGCACCGGCTCTCGCCAAGATAAACTCACGCTGTAGGCACATCCGTCGTCTTGGCCTTGTCGTCGTGCTTGGGCGGAGGGGGCAAATGTGCTGTTGCCTTCTTCACCTTCTCGGCGATGCCGGGCATCGCCTTCATCAGCCGGGGCATCACCTCGGTCATTGCACTGACATAGTCAGGGTCGGCCATCATCGGGATCAGCTGTGCACCGAAACTCTTGCCTGACGAGGTACGGAAAAAGGTCGCCATGTCGCTGAGCTCCGCAAGCGTAAATCGCCTGGCGTAGAGTTTCGCGAGCGCTTCGCGCATCTGGGGTTCGAAATCGCCCATGAGCTTGCCGATCTCTTCCATCATCACGCGATTGGAGATGGCCATCCTTTCCTCGAAATAGGGATCTTCCTCGCGAATCAGCTGGCCCAGCGTCTTGTCGGGTTCTTTCGCATCGTTGATTCCGAAGTCTTTGGGGGTCTTGTCGAATACCCCCTTCATCATGCCGGACTGCACGCCGCTCATCTGCGACATCATCCTTTGCATTGTGCCGTCCGGCCAGAAAGCGCTTGCGATCTCACGGGCAAGGGCGAGCCGCTGCGGGTCGAGCGCCGTTGCTCCGGCCGCCCTGGATGTTGGCGGGGGCGAAGCCGCGGCGGTTGGCTGAGAAACAATCGCCGCGATGAAGCAAACAGCTGGCCACGCACGCATCTCAATCCTCCCTTTCGGCGATCTAGCCCTGAAGGGGTAAGCGAACCGTCAATCAGCGCATCGAGAGCCAGGCGAGGGCGACCAGGCCGGCAACAATGCGGTACCAAGCGAACGGAGCGAAGCCGTGCCGCGAGATGTAATGCACAAAGGCTCGCACGACGATGATCGCAACGATGAAGCTGACGATGAAGCCGACGGCAACCGTGCCGAAACCGACGCCGCTCGCACCAGCCATCAGCGTGTCCCGGTGCTTGACCAACTCCAGCGTCGTCGCTCCGAGCATCGTTGGAATTGCAAGGAAGAAGCTGAATTCGGCGGCGGTGCGCCGCTCCACACCAAGGGACAGTCCGCCCATGATGGTTGCGCCCGAACGACTGACGCCCGGGATCATCGCAAGGCACTGAATGATGCCAACGCCGATCACAGTCTTCAGCGGCATTTCGGCGACACCGACGATGTCCGTGCGCGTCACCATCTTCTCGATGACGAGAATGGCGATGCCGCCAACGATGAAGGCGATCGCCACGACATAGGGGCTTCCAAGCATTGCCTCGATCTTGTTGATCAGAAGGAAGCCCAGGACGGCCGACGGCAGGAAACCGATCAGGATGTTGCGCACGAACCGCCACGAGACCGGGTTCCGTTTGAGCAAGCCTTCGAGCACTGCCCAGAACGTCCGCCAATATAGGACGACGATCGCCAGGATCGCGCCGAGCTGGATTATGACATTGAAGGCGGCCCATTTTTCCGCGTCGAACCCAAGTAGCTCCGTCGCGAGGATTAGGTGGCCTGTCGAGGAGACGGGGAGGAACTCGGTGACGCCCTCGACGATGCCGAGGATGATGGCGATCAGCAGGATTGGCATCGGCAAGGAGTCGAGGCTCAGCTGGTCGCAGTCAAGTTAATCCGCCGGCCGGCGAACTTGCCGCCGCGATGGAACCGGCCGAGCCATTCGTAGCCGACGGCGGCGAGCGGTGTCGGCTTGATGCCGAACGCGTCGAGGCCGGGCCGACCGCTCGACGGCACGCTCCCACGCTGGAGCATCAGCCACTGGTCGCGGGTAAGCGGGGCGCCGGGAAGCCAGCCGACTTTCGACAGCAGGCTACCGAACAGGTCCGGCAGGGGCGCCACCTCGGGATTTTGCCCGGTGAGTTCGAGGATCGCCCGATGAAGCTCGAGCATGCTCATCACCTGCGGCCCACCGATTTCATAGGACTCGCCAGCGAAGCGCTTGGGATCCGTCGCCGCCATTGCAATAGCCTTCCCGAGGTCGCGGACATAGACCGGCTGAAACTTGCTGTTCGGGGCGATGACCGGAAGGAACGGGAGGCGCGCCATCGCTGCGAAGCGGTTCGTGAGATCGTCTTCCGGCCCGAACACGAGCGAGGGACGGATAATAGTCGCGCCTGGGAAGACAGTCCGGACGGCCGATTCGCCCTCGGCTTTGGTACGACTGTAGCCGGATTCTGATTCGGTGCTGACGCCGATCGCCGAAATGTGAACTAACGCTTCGGCTCCAACCTCACGGGCGGCCTCAGCGACATTACGAGCGCCGTCGACGTGGACGCTACGCATCTTGCCGCCGAACACGCCGGGCAGATTTACGACGGCGCTGGAGCCCTGGATCGCGCGTCGCACGCTATCGCCATCGCTGACGTCGGCACGCTCGAAACCGAACTGCCCCACCTGCGCAAGCGGTTGAATGATATAGGCCTGCTTCGGATTGCGCTGGGCAACCCGCACCCGGACGCCGCTCTTCAGCAGGAATTCGCAGACGTAGCGGCCGATGAATCCGCCGCCGCCGAAGACTGTTACTAGCTCTTCCGACCGGTCGATCATGGGCTGGCGCCCTAGCCTGTCGCTTCCTAGATTGACAAGGCGGGGCGGCGGCCCTTAAGCGCCGCCGCCTGCCAACAAGACAGCACCGTGCCCAGGTGGCGGAATTGGTAGACGCACCAGCTTCAGGTGCTGGCGCTCGCAAGGGCGTGGAGGTTCGAGTCCTCTCCTGGGCACCATCCTTCCCGCTCGCCGTGGAACCTCACGCGAGTCCAACGACGCCAGCATACTTGCCTCTCAGCGTCTCTCCCGCTTAGTGCAGGCCATGAAACCTCAGTTCAACGCCCACGCTGTCGTCGACCAGCTTGCGGCGATCTACGACGAATCGGTTGCGAACCTCAGGCGGGCACTCGCAAACTACGTTGAGGATCGTACGCCGCCAGACGCACGCACTCGCGAGAAGGGCGCGTTCGCTTACCCCGAGCTGCGGATCGACTATGGCGGAAAGGCTCCTGCCGCCGCGCCGGCGCGGGCATTCGCGCGCCTCAACCAGCCGGGCAGCTACGCAACGAGCATCGCCCGGCCCGAGCTATTTCGCGACTATCTGGTCGACCAGCTCGAGCACCTGGCCCGCGATTATGACGTGGCGATCTCCGTGGGACCCTCGGCAAGCGAGATTCCTTACGCCTATGTGATCGAGAACAGCGGTATCCACGTCGGCGACATCGGCACCGCTGAACTGTCGCGCTACTTCCCGTCGAACGAGCTCACCCATCTCGGCGACGAGATTGCCGACGGCGTTTGGATGCAGACTCCGGATGCGCCGCGGCCGCTTGCCCTGTTCGACGGGCCGCGCACTGACTTCAGCCTGGCGCGCTTGCGTCACTACACCGGTACGCCGCCCGAGCATTTCCAGCAGTTCGTGCTTTTCACCAATTATGTCCGCTACGTGGACGAGTTCGTCGGCGTTGCCATCGACACGCTAAGGCGGAAGGATTCGCGGTTTACCGCACTTTCGGTCCCAGGCGGGCTTTATGAACCCGGCGAGTTGAGCGACGCCGAGGCGCAGATCGCTGCAGGACAATGGCGCCGTCACCAGATGCCTGCTTACCACCTGATGGCGGAAGACCGGACCGGCATCACGCTCGTCAACATTGGCGTTGGTCCTTCCAACGCTAAGACCGTGTGCGATCATATTGCCGTGCTTCGTCCCGAAGTGTGGCTGATGATCGGCCATTGCGGCGGCCTTCGCCCGAGCCAGACAATCGGCGACTACGTCCTCGCGCACGCCTACCTCCGAGACGACCACGTCCTCGATGAGATGCTTCCGCCTGAAGTTCCGCTTCCGGCGATCGCAGAGGTGCAAAACGCCCTCTTCAATGCCACGACCACGATCACCGGCGAGGATGAGGACAGCGTGAAGCGACGCCTGCGGACCGGCACGGTCGTCACCACGGACGATCGCAACTGGGAGCTGCGTTACGCCGCCTCCTCATTGCGTTTCAACCAGAGCCGCGCCGTGGCGATCGACATGGAATCCGCTACCGTGGCCGCTCAGGGCTATCGCTTCCGAGTGCCTTACGGGACGCTGCTCTGCGTGTCCGACAAGCCGCTTCATGGAGAACTCAAGCTACCGGGTCAGGCGAACGCCTTTTACGAGCGCGCCATCAGCCAGCATCTTCGCATCGGTATCGAAGCGTTGAACCTTCTGCAGCGCGAGGGCGAAGGCCTCCACAGCCGCAAGCTTCGGAGTTTCGACGAACCGCCGCTGCGTTAGCTTGCGGCGCGACTTCAAAAGCCGCGTAATCGGTGCCTATCGCGTAATGAACCGGATGCGTTCGGGCACTGGCGGCGTTCGTCCGGGCGCAATCCAAGCGACCAGCGCATCGAGATCGATGATGCCTTTGTCGGTGACGTCCGTGCCGGCCGTGAATGCACTGAGCCCGTCGCCGCCCGACGCAAGATAGTTGTTCACGCTGACTCGGTAATTCGTTGCGAGTTCAACCGCCTTCCCATTCAGCTCCATGGTGACGACGCGCCTGCCGACCGGCTTGGTCATGTCGACTGTGTAAGTGAACCCGGCAGAGGGCGCGAGCGCAGCAGGCCGTGAAACGCCGACCTTAAGGTCGGTCTTGTACTGCTGTTCCAGCGCCGCCCTCAGCTGAGCGCCAGTCAGCGTCATCACAACGAGATTGTTGCCAAATGGCATGACGGAGAAAGCGTCAGCATATTTGACGTCGCCGCCAGGCAGATCGACGCGAACGCCCGTGGCGTTGACGAGCGCCAGCTGTGCGCTGCCGTATTCGGCTGACCGGGTTGCGGCGAGCATCGAATCGGCAATGAGGTCGGCGGCGGCGCCTTCACTCTCTTCCGCATTCTTGGTCGCTGGCGCGGTCAGGTGGCCAATGATCCGGCTCGCGATCGGCGCAATCGCATTCGCGTATCGGGCAACAAGTGCCCTCTCATTTGCATCCTCGCCGCGCTCACCGTTGCCCACAACCAGGTTTTGCGCGCTCTGCGAAAGGAGTTGGTGAGTTGCCGGATCGAACTCCAGCCGTAGGTCGGTAACGAAGTAGCCGTACTTGCCAGCACTCGTGAGCAGTCGGCCGGACCCGAGTTGTGGCGACCCGCGGCAGACATAGGCCCAGTGCGTGTGGCCGGAGACCACCGTGCTGATCGCAGGATCGAGCTTCGTCATGATGGGCAGGATCTCACCGTACAGACCTTCGCAGCCGTTGCCCGTTGTGAACTGGGCCAACTTGCCTCCCTGGTGGATGAGAAGGACAATCGTGTCGGCACCTAGTGCCTTCAGCTTCGGCACCAAGGCATTCGCGGTCTCGGCTTCATCCTGGAAGGTCAGGCCGCGCACGCCGGAGGGCGTGACAAGATTGGCCGTCCCCTTCAGCGTCATCCCGATGAAGCCGATCGTGATAGTGCCGGACGGTGTCGCAAAGCGCTTCAGACCCGTTCCAGGGAAGATCGTCGAGCCATCTGCCTGCACGACGTTCGCCGCTAGATAGCGGAAGCGAGCCCCGCTGAACGGTTCGACAGCGCACGGCGTCCGTCGCGTATTTTTGGCGCAGCCGCCCACCTGCATGCGCTTCAGCTCATCGCTTCCGCGGTCAAACTCATGATTGCCGACCGAATTGAACTCGAGCCCGAGGAGGTTCATCGCGTCGATCGTCGGCTCGTCGAGATAATTGGCCGAGATCAGCGGCGAAGCGCCGATCGTGTCGCCGGCCGAGACGGTGACCGTGTTGGGATGACCTGCGCGCAGATCGCTAAGCGCGGCGGCGAGATGCGCTGCGCCGCCCGTGACGATCTTGTGCTTGATCCCGTCCGGTTCCGTGACTTCCACAGCATCAGGCACTTGCAGATTGCCGTGAAAGTCATTGAAGGCGAGGATCTGCACCTCAACCGAGGCCCGGGCCACCGGCGCCACCGCTGGCGGGGCGACGCGGGGAGCACAGGCAGATAGCGCGATAGCCGCAACAGCGGCAGCGATTCCGCGGATCATTTGGTGCGAAGCGGCTTCGGCTCGGCGAAGATTGCGTCGAGATAGGCGGCGAGCCTGACGCCGCCTTGGCTCAAGCGCTGCTCCATGAGGGGAGTAAACTTGTAGACGTAGCTATAGGAGAGCTCGGGCAGCAGCGGCTGGTCCTTGTCGTTCTCGCCCACGCGGGGTTTCGCGGGCGGAGGATAGAGGGTGTCGCGCAGTTCGGCGCTCTCGGTGATCCAGTCGCGCGGATTGGCGTCCCACCATTTCACCACCTCAAGGGGGCTGATGTGCCGCTCGAGCTTGGCGGCAAGTTCGGTGAACGAGAGCTGCTCCTCGTCGAGCAATTGGGAATCCCAGACCGCGTGGAGGTTGGTCGCTTTTCCGAACCAGCTGACCTTTACGTCATTGCCGCCCTTGTCGCAGCATTTGCCGACGTGCAGTGGCTGGTGGAGGTCGCCGACCAGATGCACGATGAATCGGAGCGCGAGCCGCTTGTCGGCAAGGCTAGCGTTCGGGTCCTTTAATGTCTTGCTGAAGCGGTTCAGCGCCTCCAGCGCATCGCCTTCCGGCGGCGCATGGTCGTATGTGGTGCCGTTAAGCGTCACATAGTGCCATGGCGTCGCGGTCTTCTGCCAAAAAGGCTCCGGCGCCGAGCGCATTTCGTCGGGCCAGTTTGCGGCCTCGTCGAGGCTCTCTCCGGGCCCGAGGATTTGCTCGACGTTCGCCCGCGCAAGGCCGCTAAGCTGCGTGTCGGCGATGGCGGCGACGACACGGTGGCCATTCTTCCCCCACGCGAACGCGGGGCTGGCAAGCAGGCTCGCCGCAGCAGCTGCAACAAACAACACTGGCTTCATCGGATGTATACTCGAAAATTTGGACTACTAGCGCATGCCCTGTGCAGCCGCTTAAGGACAAGAGCATGACAGATGAACAATTGCTCGGCCTTGCGCGCGCGGCGGCGGCGAAGGCCTATGCGCCTTACTCGAGATTCCACGTCGGATGCGCAATCGAGTCCGTCGATGGCGATGTGGTTACCGGCGCGAATATGGAAAACGCCTGTTACCGTCTCGGCATTTGCGCGGAGCAAAGCGCGCTGACGGCAGCGCAGCACCAGTTCGGACTGGACAAGGTTGCCCGGCTCGCCGTCGTCGGCGGCAGCGGCGACATGGTCTGCACGCCCTGTGGCGGATGCCGCCAGGCGATTCTCGAAGCCGCGCAGCTTGCCGGGCGGGACGTCGAGATCTTGTGCGGCAACGGCGATGGATCGGCCATCGAACGTCACACGATTGAAAAATTGATTCCTTTCGGGTTCGGCCCTGCGAACCTGAGCCGAGGCGAACCCGCATAAGTCGCGATCTGCTGCTGATCGGCAAATGATCGGCCGACCATTATGACCCTTGATCAGCGACCGGCGTGACGCCGGTCGCCATCAATTTTTCAACAGTTCCGGAACCGGCGGCATGGGCGATGACGCTGCTTCGATTTGCCGGCATGCGCGCGACTTTGCGGCGGCGGTGGGGCCCGCGCTTAGACCAACTTGATTTCGCGCAATCGCTCCTGGAGGTAATCGTCAGCGGTGATCGGCGGCCACTTTGCCTGCTCGCCCGCCGGCACCGTCTGCGGGAGCGCTTCGATCACGAAGTCCGAGCGGAAATGCAGGAAGAAGGGCATCGAGTAGCGCGCATGACTTGCACGGTCGGGCGCCGGATTGACTACCCGGTGCGAGGTCGAGCGAAGC
>Ga0207644_10001256_pt1 | contig 16315 bp, 11 predicted proteins | sample KBSS73metaG_FD_184326 | JGI IMG/M metagenome (GOLD analysis project Ga0207644, IMG submission 184326) | Switchgrass rhizosphere microbial communities from Kellogg Biological Station, Michigan, USA - KBS S7-3 metaG (SPAdes) (version 2) | ecosystem: Host-associated > Plants > Roots > Rhizosphere... | reverse complement strand
CCCTCGCCCCGGTAGACGACGCTGCTCTCCGGCATCTCCCAGAGCTCGATCTCCGTCAGGCCGGGCAGGCGCGGCGCGATCTTCCGCCACATCTCGACGACGATGTTCTCGGCGGTCGGGTTCTCGAGGAAATCGTTGAGGTTCTTGTGGTCCCAGGTCCCGAGCACGGTGTCGCGCACGACGGCGGCGATCTCGTCGAAGTCGATCGCCATCCCCGTGCGCGGGTCGACCGGCAGGTCGAGCGAGAGCGTGAACCGGTAGGAGTGCCCGTGCAGGTGGAAGCACTTGCCCGCATGCATCGGCAGGCGGTGCGCCGCCTCGAAGCGGAAGCTCTGCCTCAGGATCACTTGGGCTTCTTCCTTTCGCGGCGCAGCTCGACGCTCACGGAGTCCACGATGCCGTCCAGGATCGGGGTCTCCTTGAGGACCCGCACCGTTACGGCGGCGGCCTTCGTGCGCGCGAGCATGGCGTCCGCGATCTTGGCCGCGAGCGTCTCGATCAGGCGGTAGGAGCCCTTCCGTCCGATCTCCACCACGGTGTGGTGCACGGCCCGGTAATCGATCGTGTCCTTCACCTGATCGCTCGCCGCCGCAGCCTCGAGATCGCAGTCGAGATCGACGTCGACGCTGTAGCGCACGCCGATCTCGCGCTCGATGCGCGTGAGCCCGTGGTAACCGTGGAACTTGATGCCGCCGACGAGGATCTTGCCCAGCACACGCCGATGATAGCGCCCTTCGCGCCCGTCTCCCAGCCCGCACGCGTTCCGCGCGCGCTCGTGCCCGCACGCGCTCTTCCCCACACACGTCCGTGCCCGCGCCGCCTGGCCCGCGCGCGGATCGCGTCCTACGCGCCGGGCGGGGGCTCGCTCTCTTCGCGGGCGTGCACGACCTTGCCGTCGAAGATCGTGTAATCGACGGTGACGGCGGGGAGCGCGTCCGGACCGATGCGCGTGGGGTCCGCCGAGAGGACGACGAGGTCGGCGAGCCGTCCCGTCTGCACGGAGCCCTTGAGGGAATCTTCGAAGGTCGCCCAGGCGGGCCCTAGCGTCGCCGCCCCGAGCGCCTCCTCGGGTCGCATCGCGCGTCCCGCGCGCAGCCCCGGAGCGGAGGCGGCCGACTCCTCGGCGCGCAGGTCCGCGGTCGCCGCGTAGAGCCCGCGCAGGGGATCGAGCGGCTCGATCGGCCAGTCGCTGCCGAGGATCACGCGAGCGCCCGCGTCCAGAAGACCGCGCCACGGAAACGCCGCGCGGGCGCGCCGCTCGCCCAGCCGACCCATGAGCCACCGAAAATCGGAGAGGAGCTGTCCGGGCTGCATCGACGCCACCGCTCCGGCCGCCCGGAATCGCGCGACGTCGGCGGGATCGACGACCTCGGCGTGCTCGATCCGGTGGCGGCGCGCGGCGCCTTCGGGGCCGAGCTGCGCGATCGCGTCGAGCGCCATCGCGCAGGCGCGGTCCCCGATCGCGTGGAGCGCGACCTGGAATCCCGCGTGGTGCGCGCGGTGCACGAGCCGGCGCAGGTGGTCCTCGCCGATCTGCACGAGCCCGCTCTCGCCGGGGGCGTCGTCGTAGGGCTCGCGCATCGCCGCGGTGCGCGAGCCGAGCGTCCCGTCGAGGAAGGCCTTGAGCGTGGTGCAGCGCAGGTAGTGATCGTCGGGGCCGAGGTGCTCGCGCAGCTGCTCGCCCTCGTCGAGGCTGTCCGCGAGCGGGGCCCACTCGTTGATCCGGGCCGTGAGCCGTCGCTCCTGGCGAAGCTGCCGGTAGACGCGCACGGCTTCGGGCGGCGAGAAGTCGGAGACGGACGTGATGCCGTGGCGGCGCAGCTCCCCGAGCGCGGCGCCGACGGCCGCCGCGTGCTCGGCGGGCCCGGGCTTGGGGATGACGCGCTCGACGAGCGTCGTGGCGGACTCCTTGAGGATCCCGGTGGGCGCCCCCGAGCCGTCGCGCACGATCTCGCCGCCGGCGGGATCGGCGGTGCCGGCGCGGATCCCCGCGGTTGCCAGCGCGGCCGAGCTCGCCCACGCGGTGTGTCCGTCGGCCCTCCACAGGAAGGCGGGGCGTCCGCCCGCGGCCTCGTCGAGGAGCCCGAGCGGCGGCCAGTCCCCGCCGGGCAGGAGCGTCTGGTCCCAGCCGCGCCCCTCGAGCCACGAGCCCGGCCCGAGCTTCGCGGCGGCCAGCGCGACCCTCTCGCGAAGGACGTCCAGGCTGGCCGCGCCGGTGAGGTCGAGCCGCGTCAGCGCGAAGCCGCCGCCGAGCAGGTGCGTGTGCGCGTCGTTGAAGCCGGGACCCGCGAAGCGTCCGCCGAGCGCGATCACGCGCGTGTTGCGCCCGATCAGCGCGCGGATCCCCTCGTCCGAGCCCACCGCGATGATCTTGTTCCCCTTGACGGCCACGGCCTGAGCGCGCGGCAGGATGGGGTTGCCGGTGAACACGGTCCCGCCCGTGAGCGCGAGGTCGCACGTGAACTTCGCCATCCGGGGCATTCCGGTATGATCCCACAGCCGGGCCGCTCCACCGCGCGGCTGCCGCGCGGCGGCCGCGCGGCGGCCGGCGGCTGAGTCAGGCTACGCGGGCGCGGAGTACTTAAGACCGGTCCCCGTATTGAAGAGGACGACCGTCTCGCTCGGGGCGATCTTGCCGGCTCCGAGGAGCGCGCGCAGCGCGGCGAGCGTCGAGCCTCCTTCGGGCGCCGCGTGGATCGCCTCCAGCCGTCCCATCTCGAGCACGGCGGCGCGCATCGCCTCGTCGGTGACGGCGAGGGCCGTCCCGCCGCTCTCGCGCACCGCCTTCAGGATCAGGAAGTCGCCGCGCGCCGAAGGCACGAGCAGTCCCGAAGCGTAGGTCGTCGCCCCCTTCCAGGGCTCCGCGATCGCCGCGCCGGCCTCGAGCGCGCGCACGATCGGCGCGCAGCCCGCCGCCTGGACCGAGACCATGCGCGGGCGCTTCGCCCCGATCCATCCCAGGCTCTCCATCTCGGCGAAGGCCTTCCACATCCCGATGAGACCGGTCCCGCCCCCCGTGGGGTAGATCATGACGTCCGGGACGGCGCCGTCCATCTGCTCGACGATCTCGTACGCCATGGTCTTCTTGCCTTCGATCCGGTAGGGCTCCTTGAGCGTCGAGACGTCGTACCAGGCTCCCTCGGGGTTGGCGGCGGCGAGCGCGCGCCCGCAGTCGGCGATCGTCCCCTCGATCTTCGTGACCTGCGCCCCGTAGACCTCCGCCTCCTCGAAGAAGGGCGCGGGCGTATGCGCGGGCAGGAAGAGGCTCACGGGGATCCCTGCCAGGGCGCCGTACGCCGCGAGCGCGCTTCCGGCGTTCCCCGCCGAGGGCGCGGCGAGGCGCGAGGCGCCCAGGTCGCGCGCGACCGTGACCGCGGCCGCGAGCCCGCGCGCCTTGAAGGATCCCGTCGGGTTGGCGGACTCGTCCTTCACGTAGAGCGCGTCCAGGCCGAGAGCGGCCCCAAGCCGGCGCGCGTGGCGCAGCGGGGTCCCCCCTTCGCCGAGCGTCACGGGCTCGCCCCGCCCCGGCATCACCTCGCGGTAGCGCCACATGGAGGAGGTCCGCCCGCCGAGCGCCCCGCGCTTCAGCGTGCGCGCGGCTTCGTCCAGGCGGTACGAGGCGAGAAGCGGCGCCCCGCACGTACAGAGGAAGGCGAGGGCGCGCGGATCGTAGGTGAGCGCGCAGCGCGAGCAGCGGAGGGTGTCGATCGTCGACGCGGCGGACATGGGATCGCGTGAATCGTAGCCCAGCGCGGAACTTTCGCGAAACGCCCCTGTCATAATGAGCGGGACTCTCTGTCCCCCGTCAGGAGGATCCGATGCGTAAAGGCGCCCGTCTTCGATCACGGACCCGCTCTCCCTTCCGCGCCGGCGCGGCCACTTTCGGGCTCACGGCCGCGCTGTCTCTCTCGGGCAGCGCCGCGAGCTTCGCCGAGGACGCCGCGGCCTCCCCCAGGCCCGCCAACGCGTCCGATGCCGCCGCAGTCGTCTCGCTGAGCGCGCGCAAGGACGTCGCCCTGACGATCTACAACCAGGACCTGGGGCTCGTCCGCGAGATCCGGGAGTTCCCGCTGGCTTCGGGCGAGAGCGTCGTCCGCTACGAGGGGGTCGCCTCCCGGATCGATCCGCGCACCGTCTCCGTCAAGTCGCTCACCGATCCCGACAAGTTCGGCGTCGTCGAGCAGAACTACGTCTTCGACCTGATCTCCCCCGAGAAGCTGATGGAGAAGTACGTCGGCCAGGAGGTCCAGATCGTCGAGACCGACCAGAACCTCAAGACGCAGACGACCCGCGCGACGCTCCTGTCGGTCAATGGCGGCCCCGTGTACCGGCTGCCCTCCGGGGAGATCGCCGTCGGCCATCCCGGCCGCGTCGTCCTCCCCACGCTCCCCGACGCCCTCTACGCACGTCCGACCCTGCTCTGGCGTCTCGCCAACCGCGGCGCGCCCCGGCAGAAGATCGAGGTCTCGTATCTCACGAACGGCATCTCGTGGGCGGCGGACTACGTCGCCGTCGTGAACGCCGACGACACGAAGACCGACGTCACCGGCTGGGTCACGATCACCAACCAGTCGGGCGCCCGCTACGACGACGCGACGCTGAAGCTCGTCGCGGGTCAGGTCAACCGGGCGCCGCAGCCGATGGCGATGGAGGCCGCGGGCGACATGATGGCCATGAAATCGGCCGCACCGCCCAGGTTCAACGAAGAGTCCTTCTTCGAATACCACCTCTACACGCTCGACCGGCGCGCCACGGTCGCCGAGAACGAGACCAAGCAGATGCAGCTCCTGTCGGCCGCGAGTGTGCCGCTCAAGAAGACCTTCCTGATCGTCGGACAGAACTGGTGGTATCGCCAGCGCCAGGGGGACCTCGGCCACGACCTGCCCGTCGGCGTCTACCTCGCGTTCGAGAACAAGCAGACGGGCGGGCTGGGCAAGCCCCTCCCCGCAGGCACGATCCGCGTCTACAAGCAGGACAGCTCGGGCGCGCAGCAGTTCATCGGCGAGGACGCGATCCAGCACACGCCCAAGGACGAGACGGTCAACCTCAAGATCGGCGATGCCTTCGACGTCGTCGCGACCCGCACCCAGACCGACTACAAGACCATCAACCTCAAGCCCTACGACGTCGAGGTCGCGTTCGAGGTGAAGATCCGCAATCACAAGGACACGCCCGTCACGGTCACGCTGCGCGAGCCGGTCGGCGGCGAGTGGAAGGTCGTCGAGGCCACTCACAAGGCCACGAAGATCGACGCCGGCACGATCGGCTTCGAGGTCCCCGTCCCCGCAGATGGCGAGACCGTCGTGCGCTACCGCGCCCAGATCGCCTACTGAGGTTGCCAAAGGCTACCGCGCCCGGCCCTGATGCACGGACGGCCGCTTCGCGGCCGCAAGTGATCCTGGGCACTTTCCGCGCTCGGCGGTGAGGGATAATCGGGGCGTGAGCCGTACTGAAACGAGCGGGAGGTCCGGCGGGGCGGGCTCCCGCGGGCTGTGGCGGACCGGGATGCTCGCCTACCCGCTCATGATCGCGGGCGCGATCGGGCTCTTCCTGCTGGTGCGCGCGGCCGGCGCGACGCTCGTCGCCCCGCCCCCTGCGGTGTCCGGGGACACGGCGCCCGGCGCGGTCCCCGGCAACGCCGACGTCCTGCTGCACGTGCTGCTCGCCCTGGTCGTCGTCATCATCGCGGCGCGAGCCCTGGGAGCGCTCTGCAAGCGACTCCACCAGCCGCCGGTGATCGGAGAGGTGATCGCGGGCCTTCTTCTCGGACCCTCGTTTCTCGGCGCCCTCTCACCGGCGGCGATGGGCTACCTGCTGCCCCCGTCCGCCGCCCCCTACCTCTCGATCCTCGCGCAGATCGGTGTGATCCTCTTCATGTTCCTCGTGGGGCTCGAGCTCGACACCGGCGAGCTGCGCCACCGCACGCACGCCACCGTCGCCATCTCCCACGCGAGCATCGTCGTCCCCTTCGTCCTCGGATCCACCCTCGCGCTCGGGCTCTATCCCAGGCTCTCCACGAGCGACGTCCCCTTCACCGTCTTCGCGCTCTTTCTCGGAGTCTCGCTCTCCGTCACGGCGTTCCCGGTGCTCGCTCGGATCCTCACCGATCGCGGGATGTCCAAGACGCCCCTGGGCGTCGTGGCGCTCACGTGCGCCGCGGTCGACGACGTCACCGCCTGGTGCCTGCTCGCCTTCCTGATGGCCGTCGCGAAGGCCCGGACGTCCGGCGTCCTGATCACCTTCGGCGCCACGGGGCTCTATCTCGCCTTCATGCTGATCGTCGCCCGTCCGCTCATCGCCCGGGCCGTGCGGCTCCAGGAGCTGCGCAAGTCGGTGTCGCAGACCGCTTTCGCCGTCGTCGTGGTCGGGCTCCTGCTCTCCACGCTCGCCACCGAGGCCACCGGCATCCACGCCATCTTCGGCGCGTTCCTGCTCGGCGCGCTCATCCCCCACGACTCGCGCCTCGCCCGCGATCTGCACCACAAGCTGGGAGACGTCGTGGTGGTCCTGCTCCTTCCCGCCTTCTTCGCGTTCACGGGGATGCGCACCCAGGTCGGGCTCGTCCGCGGAGCCGCGCACTGGCTGCTCTTCGGCGTCATCCTCGCGACGGCGTTCCTCGGCAAGTTCGGCGGCAGCTTCCTCGCGGCCCGGCTCAGCGGGTTCGGGAGCCGCGACGCGGCCTCGCTGGGAATCCTCATGAACACGCGCGGGCTGATGGAGCTGATCGTCCTGAACCTCGGCCTCGACCTGCACATCCTCTCGCCGACGCTCTTCGCGATGCTCGTCCTGATGGCCATCGTGACCACGCTCGCGACCACACCGGTCCTGCAGCTCCTCGCGCGCACCGACGCGGCCCCCGACGGAGAGCCCGCGCGATCCTGAGGGGATCGAGAGGCGCTCGCCTTACGGGTGGCCCGGCTCCGGCGGCTCAGCGGACGAGGCGGCGCAACGGACGGAGGACGCGACCTGCGACCTCGCCGGCCTCGGGGATCCCGAGGAGGTGGCTGACGGCAAAGTAGGTGAGCCCGTAGCCGCCCAGCACGATCGCCGCGAGCGGCACGGGGTGCATCGGCGGAACGAGTCCCTTCAATCCCCAGGCCACGGCCGCGCCGGCCGCGGCGCTCGCCCAGAGGCGCGCCGTGTAGGACGCGGGGAGACCGGGACGGCCGATCCGCCGATCGAGCGTCCTGCGCAGGAGCGCGTACTCGATCCATCCCGCCAGTCCCGCCGACGCCGTCAGGCCGGCCACGCCCCACTTCATGTCGATGCCCAGAAGCCGCGGCAGCGGAAAGGCGAAGAGGAAGCCCAGGACGATCGTCAGCGCCACGCGCACGATCGCGTAGCGCAGGGGCGTCTTCGTGTCCCGCAGCGCGAAATACGCCGACGAATAGAGCCGCGCGCGCGTCGACGCGAGAAGGCCCACGGCCGATCCCGCGAGGATGCTCCAGACGTAGATCGCGTCGTCGTGACGGAACCGGCCCGTCTGGTAGAGGACGCTCGCGATCACGTCGCCCAGGGCGAGGAAGGCCATCGACGAGGGGACGATGAAGAACGTGAGGCGCCGCGTTCCCGCGTACAGGCGCTCCCGCAGCACCTTCGCGACCTGTTCCTCTCCGCCGAGCGCGCGCGACATCGTGGTCAGCTCGACGACGGAGACGGACATGCCGAACAGGCTCACCGGAAGCGTGTACAGGCTCTGCGCGTACGTCAGCGCGTTGACGGCGCCCATCGGGAGCCAGCTCGCCAGCATCGCGTCCACGAAGGCGCTGATCTGCACGATCCCGCGGCTGACGAGGACCGGCAGGAAGTTCCGGACGACAGTCCGCACGTGCGCGTTCGCCAGCTCCAGGACGGGCCGGATCCCGCCGGTGAGGCGCAGCACGGCGGGGATCTGCACGCCGAACTGGAGCGCGCTGCCGATCACCGAGCCCCACGCCGTGATCTCGGCGAGCCGGAAGTCCCCGTGCAGGAGCCCGCTCACGCGCGGCCCGAACGCCACGAGGGTCGTGATCATGGCGAGGTTCCACGCCACGGGCGCGCTGTAGGAGATGAAGAAACGATGGTGGCTGTTGAGGACGCCCAGACACCACGCCGACATCACGAGGAGGCCGGCGCCGGGGAAGAAGATCCGGACGAGCCGGATCGTCAGCAGGCGCGTGTCTCCCGTGAATCCCCCCGCGATCACGTCCACGAGATAGGGAGCCGAGAGCACACCGGCGAGGACGATCAGGGAGGTCGTGAGCGCGAGCAGCGCGAAGACCGCGTTCGCGACCCGCCCGGCCTCCTCCTTCTCCCCCTTCGCGAGCAGGCGCGAGTAGACGGGGATGTAGGACGCCGACAGCGCCCCCTCGCCGAAGATGTTCTGCAGGAAGTTGGGGATCCGGAAGGCCGCGCTGAAGGCGTCCCCCGCAGCCGAGATCCCGAAGTAGTGCGCGAAGACGCGCTGGCGGATCAGGCCGACGATGCGGCTGAAGAGGATCGCCGCCCCGACGTGGAAGACGTGGCGGCCGGTGCGGGGGCTCTCGCCGGTGTCGGGGGCCGCTCCGCCCCCTTCGGGCTCCGCGCTCACGACCGTCCTCGCGGGCCGGCGTCGGGGACTCCGCGCTTCTGCCCCGGGCGCGCACTCTTCGTCATGACGCGCCTACTCGAACCGGACGCGGGCGAAGCGGCGCTTACCGACCTTGAGCAGGTAGCTCGCGGGCGAGGCCGACGCGAGGCGGTGGTCCTTCGAGTCCACGCGCGTCCCGTCCACGGTCACCCCTCCCTGCTGGATCAGGCGGACGGCCTCGCTGTTCGACTTTACGAGCCCCAGCTCCGCGAGGAGCTTCGGGAGCCATGCCCCGTCGGGCGCAAGCGGACGGACGAACTCCTCGACTTCGGTCGGCTCGTGCCCTTCGGAGAAGATCTTGAGGAACTCGGCCTCGGCCTGCGTCGCGGCGGGCGCGCCGTGGAAGTCCCCGACGACGCGCCGCGCCAGCGCCATCTTCAGCTCCTTGGGATGCAGCGAGGAGGCGCCGAAGGTCTCGAGGACGGACCCCACGTCCTCGCCCAGGATCGCGGCGCTGTCGGCGCTCTCTTCCCCGGGAGGCACTTCGCGCCGCGCGGCGAGCGCCGCGATCAGCTCTTCGCGTCCCGCGACGGGATCGAGGATCCCCGCCTCCACCGCGGTGCGCGCGATCGTGATCTCGGGATCGGGCGCGCCCGCGACGAGGCCCCAGTACTTCCACATCATCGCGTCCGAGATCGACATGATCTTGCCGAACATCTCGGCCGGAGCCTCGTCGATGCCGACGTAGTTGCCGAGGGACTTCGACATCTTCTGGACCCCGTCGAGCCCCTCGAGGAGCGGCGTCGTCATGACGATCTGGGCCGCCAGGCCGTACTCCGGCATGATGTCGCGCCCGACGTTGAGGTTGAAGAGCTGGTCGGTGCCCCCCAGCTCGACGTCCGCCTTCAGGGCCACCGAGTCGTACGCCTGGGCGAGCGGGTAGAGGAACTCGTGGACGGCGATCGACTGTCCCGCATCGTAGCGCTGGCGGAAATCGCGCCTCTCGAGCATGCGCGCCACGTTGTACTTCGCGGCCAGCCGGATCATCCCCGGAGCGCCGAGAGCGTCGAGCCACTCGCTGTTGTGGGAGAAGCGCGTCCGCGCCGGGTCGAGGATCTTGGTCGCCTGACGGCGGTAGGTCTCCGCGTTCGCCAGGATCTCCTCGCGCGTGAGCTGCGGGCGCGTCTTCGAGCGGCCCGTCGGATCCCCGATCATCGCGGTGAAGTCCCCCACCACGAAGACAACGTCGTGCCCGCATTCCTGGAACTGCTTCATCTTGCGGATGAGGACGACGTGCCCGAGGTGGATGTCCGCCGACGAGGGATCGAACCCGGTCTTCACGACCAGCGGCCGGCCCTTCTCGACCGACGCCGTGAGCCGCGCGAGGAGCTCGTCCCCGCGCACGACGTCGATGCATCCGCCGATCAGGTAGTCGAACTGCTCTTTGGCGCTGCGCGGCGCTGCGGTCATCTCAGGCTCCCGGGCTCATGGCACGGTGTGCGGTCGCGCCGATCTCGGTGGCCTCACCGGCGTCGCCGACCTCCGTGGGGTCGGCGGCTCCCGCCGTCTCGGACGGCTCGATCTCCGTGGCCGCCGGCCGCTCCGTGACGAAGCCGCGCCCCGCGCGCACGGCGATCGCCGCGGCGACGGGCCGCGGCAGCAGGACGAAGAGCGGGTTCACGCCCACGGCGGCGAAGAGCAGCGTGTCTTCGAGGAGCGAGTGCGCAATCCCGATCGAGACGTGGAGATCGCGCAGGTCCCCGCGCCGGAACCGTCCCGGCGTGCGCGCCTCCTGGATGATGAGCCCCGAGCCGTACGACAGGCCGAGGAAGGTCCCCGTCAGCCAGAGGAACGTGACCCGCTCGGAGAGGCCCAGAAGCGCCATGAGGGGCCGCAGGCGGCGCGCCAGGAGGTCGAACACCCCGTAGGCGCGCATGAGGTCCGTCGCGATCGTGAGGACGACGACGATCGCGAAGATCTTGACGACCAGCTTGACGTTCCCCAGGAGCCACGCGAGCGCGAACGCCGAGAGCGACGGATCCTTTCCCGCCGTCACGGCGTGCGGGGCGAGCCTCGTGGCGAGCGAGCCGTGGCGCAGGACCTGCCACAGGAGCGCGCCCAGGATGACCGCGACGGCCAGGCGCACCACCGAGACGCGCGGCCCGGACGCCCCCGAGCGCGAGGCGATCGCCGACTCGATCGGCAGGTTGTGCGCCGTGAGCACCATGATCGCGAGGACGTTGAGCTGCGCGTAGGTCAAGGGAAGCGTCGTCGCCGCGGCGATCCCCCCGTAGACGCCCGCCGTCCATCCCGCGACGAGCGGAACCGCGGCCTCGCCCGGGAGGCCGAAGAGCCGCATCGCCGGGGCGAGGACCCGTCCGATCGCCGCGAGGGCTCCGGTCCAGGAGAGGATCGCCACGCCCGCCGAGAGCGGCACGATGATCTTCGCGAGGAACCAGCCCGTGCGCGCGCCGCTGCGCAGGCCGTGCCGGGCGATCCGCGCCAGCGATGTCGACGAAGCCTCCACTCCGCGCATTCTACAGCGCGCGGCCCGGCTCCCCGGAGCCGGCTACAGCATCCCCTTCTCCTTCAGGCTGACGAACCCCTCGCGCGTCACGATGATGTGATCGTAGAGCGGGATTCCCATGAGCTCTCCGGCCCGCGAGATCGCGCGGGTGAACTCGACGTCGTCGGAGGACGGCACGAGCGTCCCGCTCGGGTGGTTGTGGACGAGGATGAAGCCCAGGGCGAGATGCGTGATCGCGGGGTGGAGGATCTCGCGGGGGTGCGTGCGGGTCGTGTTGAGCGAGCCGATCGAGATGGTCTCGCGCGCGAGGAGGTGGTTCTGGGAGTCGAGGTAGAGGCCCAGGAGGTGCTCCTTCTTGGCGGCGCCGAGATCGCGCACCTGCGCGTAGACTTCCTTGGGGGTCGAGATGCGCGGAGCCTCGCGCGAGGCGGCCTTGTCGACGCGCCGGGAGAGCTCGAAGAGCGCCGCGAGCCGGCACGCGCGCGCATCCCCCACCCCGGGGTTCGCCATCCATTCCTTGACGCTGAGCGACGGCATCGCGCCGACGCTGTAGCGGCGGATGAGCCGCTCCGCGACCTTGAGGACGTTCTCCTTGCGGGTCCCGGTGCCCAGGATCACCGCGAGCAGCTCGACGTGCGAGAGCCCGCGCGGCCCGCCCCGCATCATCTTCTCGCGGGGCCTCACACCCCGCGGAAGATCGCTCACGCACAGCTCCGCCGCCGACATCGTCTCGTTGTACATCGGTCCACCCTCCCGCCCCCTTGTTGACGACCCCCGTGATGCGGCTTGCGCGGCTATTCCCTGACCGCCACGCGCCGCCCTTCGACCGACAGCTTGCCCTCGAAGTACAGACGCACCGCGCGCGGATAGAGGACGTGCTCCTCGACGAGGATCCTCGCCGCGAGCGTGTCGGGCGTGTCGTCCTCGTGGACCGGGACCGAAGCCTGGACGATGATCGGGCCGTGGTCGAGGTGCTCGTCCACGAAATGGACGGTCACGCCGGAGACCTTCACGCCGTGCTCGACGGCCGCCTTCTGGGCGTCCAGTCCCGGAAACGCCGGGAGCAGCGCCGGATGCACGTTCATGATCCGGTTGCGGTAGTGCCCGACGAACCAGGGCGAGAGCAGGCGCATGTAGCCGGCCAGGCAGACCAGATCGCACCCCGCGCCGTCGAGCGCCTCCGCGATGCGGCGGTCGTGCGCCTCGCGCCCGCGCGCTTCGCGATGGTCGAGGACCACGGTCTCGATGCCGTGCCGGTGCGCGCGCGCGAGCCCGGCGGCCCCCGGCTCGTTCGAGACGACGAGCGCGATCCGCGCCGCGATCTGCCCTTCCTTGCAGGCGATCGCGAGCGCCTCCATGTTGGAGCCGCGCCCGCTGATCAGGACGCCGATCTTGCCGCGCCCGCTCACCGGCCGGCGATCACCCGCGCGCGGCCTCGGGTCCGCCCGCCGCCTCGTCGTACTCGACGCCGGGCTTCCCCTTCACGATGGTCCCGATCGTGTAGTGCGCTTCCTTCATCCCGTCGAGGTGCTTGCGCAGGCGCGCGGCGCCCTCGGGGGCGACGACCGCGATCATGCCGATCCCCATGTTGAAGACGCGGTACATCTCCCCTTCCTCGACCCGGCCCTCGCGCTGGATGACGTCGTAGACGGGAAGGACCGGCCAGGATCCCGGCGTAATGCGCGCGCGCGTCCCCTCGGGGAGGATGCGCGGGAGGTTGTCGGTGATCCCGCCGCCCGTGATGTGCGCGAGACCCTTCACGATCCCCTCGTCCACCGGCTTCGCGAGCGGGGCGTAGTAGGAGCGGTGCTCGGCGAGCAGGACCTCCGCGACCGTGCGCCCGACACCGGGGATGGTGTCGCCCACCGCGAGGCGCATCTCCTCGAGGAGCACGCGCCGCGCCAGCGAGTAGCCGTTCGTGTGCAGCCCCGCCGACGGCAACCCGATCAGGACGTCGCCCGGGGCGATCTTCTTGCCGTCCACGATCTTCTTGCGGTCCACGATCCCGACGATCGTCCCCGCGACGTCGAGCTCGCCGACGGCGTAGAAGTCCGGCATCTCCGCCGTCTCGCCGCCGAGCAGCGCGCAGCCGTGCTCCTTGCAGCCGCGCGCGACCCCCTCGACGACGGTCGCGATGATGTGCGGGTCGAGCCGCCCCGTCGCCACGTAGTCGAGGAAGAAGAGCGGCCGCGCCCCCTGCACGAAGATGTCGTTCACGCAGTGGTTCACGAGGTCGCGCCCTACCGTGTCGTAGATCCCCGCGGCGAAGGCGACCTTGAGCTTCGTCCCCACCCCGTCCGTCGATGCGACGAGGACCGGCTCCTCGTAGCCCCCGGGCACCTTGAAGAGCCCGCCGAAGGAGCCCAGGTCCGAGAGCGTCTCGGGGGTCTTCGTCTCCTTGAGGAAGCCCTTGATGCGGGCGAGCGCCACATCCTGGGCGTCGATGTCGACGCCGCTGTCGCGATAGGTGAGTCCGCGCTTCTCGGTCAAGCCGATTCTCCTCTTCGGGCCGCTCGCAAGTCCTGCGCTGCGCTCGGAATCGTACGTCGTGACGGGCCTTCGCGGGCGCGGGGCGCCCGCCATACCGGGGATGGACGCCGATTGTCGGCCGGAGCCGCGTCCGAGTCAAGAGCGCGGGACGGGCCGCCGCGACCTATGCAGGGTCCTCCCGTGAGCAGAGGTAGAATATTGGGATCCGTACCATGAAGACCAAGCCGAACAGCGACGACGCCGGGGCTTCCTTCCTCGCCGGCGGCGGGGAGATGGGCGAGCGCATCCGGGCGCTGGACTGGACCCGTACACCGCTCGGCTCTCCGGACTGCTGGCCACAGAGCCTGCGCAGCGCGGTCAGCATCCTCCTTCCCTCGAAGGCGCAGATCATTCTCTTCTGGGGCCCCGACCTGATCACGCTGTACAACGACGCCTACCGGCCCGTCTTCGGGGCCAAGCACCCCGACGTCCTGGGCTTGCCGGCCCGGGACGCGTGGAGCGAGATCTGGGCCGACGGTCTGCGGGACCTCCTCGAGGGCGTGGTCGAGACCGGCGAGGCGTACTGGGCGAGCAACCGGCCCTTCTACATTCGAAGGTACGGGTTCCTCGAAGAGACCACCTTCGACGTCTCCTACGATCCCGTGCGCGACGAGAGCGGACGGGTGGGCGGCGTTTTCTGCATCGTGAGCGAGACGACAGGCAGGGTCCTGGGCGAGCGGCGCTTGAGGACGCTGCGCGAGCTCTCGGCGCGGGCCGCGGGCGCGATCTCCGCCGCGCACGCGTGCGGGCTCGCCGCCGCGACCCTGGCCGGCAGCGTCCAGGACCTCCCCTTCGTCCTTCTCTATCTGCTCGACGACGAGGGCCGGTTCGCGACGCTCGCCGCCTCGACGGGGCTGACGCCGGGAGCGACCGCGAGCCCGGCCACGATCGATCTTCTGGCTCCCGACGCCGTCTGGCCACTGAGCCGCGTCGCCGAGACCGGCCGCAACGTGGAGATCGTCGGTCTGGGTGAGAGCCTCGGCGGGCTCCCGGGAGGAGCATGGCCGGAGCCTTCGCACGCGGCGCTGGTGCTCCCGCTGAAAGGGGTCGGGCAGGAGCGGCTCGCGGGATTCATCGTCGCGGGGGCGAGCCCGCGCCTCCAGCTGGACGACGAGTACCGGGGGTTCCTGGACCTGCTCGCGGGCCACGTCGGCGCCGCCGTCGCGAACGCGCGCGCCTACGAAGACGAGAAGAAGCGCGCGGAGGGGCTCGCGGCGCTCGACCGCGTGAAGACCGCATTCTTCAGCAACGTGAGCCACGAGTTCCGCACGCCCCTGACGCTGATGCTGGGTCCCCTGGAGGACCTCCTCGCGCAGGGCCGCACCGACCTGTCCCCCACCGCGGCGGACCAGCTCGCGGTCGTCCACCGCAACGGGATGCGGCTCATGCGCCTGGTCAACATGCTGCTCGACTTCTCGCGAATCGAGGCGGGGCGCGTCCGGGCCGTCTTCCAGCCGACCGACCTGGCGGCATTCACGGCCGAGCTCGCGAGCGTGTTCCGGGCCACCATCGAGCGGGCCGGCGTCCGGCTGACGGTCGATTGCCCTCCGCTCCCGGAAGCCGTCTTCGTGGACCGCGACATGTGGGAGAAGATCGTCCTCAACCTTCTCTCCAACGCGTTCAAGTTCACCTTCGAGGGGGAGATCGTGGTCTCCCTGCGGCCGCAACGCAGCGCAGGACCGGAGGAGAAGGCCGATCACAAGGGACACGCGGACGCCGTCGTGCTCCAGATAACCGACACCGGGACCGGCATACCCGAAGCAGAGATGCCGCGCCTCTTCGAGCGGTTCCATCGTGTCCAGAACGCGCGCGGGCGCACCCACGAGGGCAGCGGTATCGGGCTGGCCCTCGTGCAGGAGCTGGTCAAGCTGCACGGCGGGAGCATCCGCGCCGAGAGCGTGGCCGGCAAGGGAACGTCGTTCGCGATCACGCTGCCGTTCGGGTCGGCGCACCTTCCGCCGGAACAGACCGCGAAGAACCGCAGCCTCGCCTCGACGGTCACGGGCGCGGGTCCTTTCGTCGAGGAAGCCGTGCGGTGGCTCCCCGACGGGAGCCGCGACGAGACCGGCTCCGACCTCCCGGTCTATCCCGAGACGCTCCCCATGCCCGCATCGCGGGCGGGGACGGGCCCGGGGGGCGAGCGGCCCTCCATCCTGATCGCCGACGACAACGCCGACATGCGTCAGTACCTGGCCCGCCTGCTCGCCGAACGCTATCGAGTCCGGGCCGTCGCCGACGGCGAAGCGGCGATGGACGCCGTGCGCGCGCAGCGGCCGGACCTGGTCCTCACCGACGTGATGATGCCGAAGCTCGACGGATTCGGCCTTTTGAGGGAGCTTCGCGCCGAACCCGGCACCCGCGACACCCCGGTCATCCTGCTCTCCGCCCGGGCGGGGGAAGAGAGCCGGGTCGAGGGGATGGAGGCCGGCGCGGACGATTATCTGATCAAGCCGTTCAGCGCGCGCGAGCTCCTCGCGCGGGTCGGGGCGCACCTTCAGATGGCCCGGATGCGGCGGGAGGCCATGGAATCGGAGCTCCGGCGCGGCGCCCAGTTCATGACCCTGCTGGAACAGGCGCCGCTCGGCGTCTATCTGGTGGACGCCGACTTCCGGATCCGGGAGATGAATTCGATCGCCCGGCCCTCCTTCGCCAGCATCCCCGGCGACGTCGTCGGCCGCGACTTCGGCGAAGTCCTCCACCTGCTTCTCGAA